>Ga0207682_10001369_pt1 | contig 11235 bp, 12 predicted proteins | sample KBSM63metaG_FD_184332 | JGI IMG/M metagenome (GOLD analysis project Ga0207682, IMG submission 184332) | Miscanthus rhizosphere microbial communities from Kellogg Biological Station, Michigan, USA - KBS M6-3 metaG (SPAdes) (version 2) | ecosystem: Host-associated > Plants > Roots > Rhizosphere >... | reverse complement strand
CCGAGGAGATCGACGCTGCTGGGAAGAAAACAGTGAAATACAAAGCGCCCGGAGCGTGAGCTGGTGAGTCATTAGTGGTTCGGTGGTCAGTGGTTGGTGGGAGTTTCGTAGAGGCGAGTCTTGAGACTCGCCTGCCTGCGTCTTGGGAGTTAGGAGTTGAGGTGAGATGGTCAAGTTCACGGTAAATGGAACGGCACGCACCTTTGACGGTGACGAAGACATGCCGTTGCTCTGGTATCTCCGTGACGATCTGCGGCTCACGGGGACGAGATTTGGCTGTGGCGCCGGACTGTGCGGCGCGTGCACCGTGCACCTGGACGGCACCGCCGTCCGTTCATGTCAGACGCCTCTGCGCACGCTGCAGAACAAGCGCGTGGTGACCATCGAAGGGTTGAGCCCGGATGGCAGCCACCCTGTCCAGCGGGCGTGGGTCTCGCATGATGTTGCGCAGTGCGGCTATTGCCAGACCGGCCAGATCATGCAGGCGGCATCGCTCCTGGCGCGCACGCCCAACCCGACCGATCAGGACATCGATCGCGTGATGACCGGCAACATCTGCCGATGCGGTACGTATCAGCGCATTCGAGCGGCGATCAAGACCGCGGCAAAGGAGCGGTCATGAGCACCATCGAAAATGTCAGCCGTCGTCAATTCATCGGGGGAGTGTTCTCGACCGGCGCGTTCGTGCTGGCTGCACAGGTATTGCCAAAGTCCGCGTGGGCTCAGGCCGCCGGACCAGCTGTTCGCACGAAAGCCGACACGGCGATGCTCAACCCCAGTGTCTATCTCGGCATCCAGCCCGATGGCACCGTGTTCATCGTCACGCATCGCTCCGAAATGGGCACCGGCATCCGCACGAGCCTGCCGCTCGTGGCGGCCGACGAGCTCGATGCGGATTGGAGTCGTGTTCGTATCGAGCAGGGCATTGGCGATACCCGATACGGCGATCAGAACACCGACGGTTCGCGATCGATTCGCGACTTCTACGTCGCGTTCCGGCAGGCGGGCGCGTCCGCGCGAGCGATGCTCGTGAGTGCCGCTGCGGCGCAGTGGAACGTGCCCGTCGCTGAATGCACGACGGCGAATCACGAGGTCAGGCATCAGGCGAGCGGCCGGCGCCTGGCGTACGGCGCTCTGGTACCGGCGGCTGCGAAGCTCTCGGTGCCGAAGGCAGAGACGCTGGTGTTCAAGCCGAAGGCTGCCTGGCGCTTCGTGGGTCAGCAGACGTCCACGTACGACCAGCACGACATCGTCACCGGCAAGGCGCAGTTCGGTCTCGACGTGTTCCGCGACGGAATGGTCTTCGCGTCGATCGAGCATCCGCCCGTGCTCGGCGGGACGGTGAAGAGCGTCAACGACGCAGACACGCGCGCGGTGAAGGGTGTGCAGGAAACGGTCACGCTCGACACGTTCAAGCCGCCGCATCTCTTTCAGCCGCTCGGTGGCGTCGCTGTCATTGCGAACAACACGTGGGCAGCGTTGCAGGGCCGTCGAAAGCTGAAGGTCGATTGGAACGACGGCGACCATGGCACGTTCGAGTCCGACGCGTTCAAGAAGCAATTGGTGCAGACCGTCAGTCAGCCCGCGAAGGTCGTCCGGAATCTCGGCAACGTGGACACCGAGTTTGCGAAGGGCGGCAAGGTTCTCGAAGCCACCTACTACACGCCGCTCGCGGCGCACGCGTCGATGGAGCCACCGGCTGCTGTTGCCGAAGTGCGCGATGGCAAGGCGACGATTTGGGCGCCGACACAGAATCCGCAGGCCGTCCAGGATGCCGTGTCTGCGGTGCTCGGTATCGACAAGAAGGACGTCATCTGTCACGTCACGCTGCTTGGTGGCGGCTTCGGTCGAAAGTCGAAGCCGGACTACGCAGCGGAAGCGGCCGTGCTCTCGCGGAAACTCGGCAAGCCTGTAAAGGTCGTGTGGACGCGCGAAGACGACATCAAGTTCGACTACTACCACACGACCGCTGCCGTGTATCACAAAGCATCGGTCGATGGCCGCGGCAAGCCGACCGCGTGGCTGCATCGATCGGCATTCCCCCCGATCGCATCGACGTTCGCGCCGGGCGCTCGCGAACCGCTCAGCTTCGAGCTCGATCTGGGACTCACGGATCTTCCGTTCGACGTGCCGAACATTCGCGCCGAGAACGGTCCGGCTGACGCGCACGTGCGCATCGGCTGGTTCCGCGCCGTCAGCAACAACTTCCATGCGTTTGCGGCGCACAGCTTCGCCGACGAGATGGCGAAGGCGGCGGGACGTGACTCGCTCGAGTACCTGCTCGACTTGCTGGGGCCGGGGAAGGTGATCGACCTCAAGTCGCAGGGGGTGGATTACTCGAACTACGGCGCGCCGTACGACAAGTACCCAATCGACACGCGACGGCTCCGCAAGGTGCTCGAGGTCGCCGGAGAGAAGGCGGGCTGGGGCACGCGCAAGCCGGGCAACGGCTGGGGCATGGGGATTGCCGCGCACCGCAGCTTCAACACCTATGTAGCGTCGGTCGTCGAGGTCGAAGTCGATGGGAAGGGCGCTGTGAAGGTGCCGCGCATCGAGCAGGTCGTCGACGCCGGTGTGATCGTCAATCCGAATCGCGTCCGGTCGCAGCTGGAAGGTGCCGCCGTCATGGCGGTCGGCCTGGCGCGTCTGGGAGAGATCACGGCGGTCGGCGGTCGCATCAAGCAGAGCAACTTCAACGATTTCCAGGTTGCTCGCATGGCGGATGCGCCGTACCAGGTGAACGTCCATTTCGTGGACAGTGATGCGCTGCCCACCGGTGTCGGCGAACCCGGCCTGCCGCCGGTGCTCGCGGCACTATGCAATGCGATTCACGCCGCAACCGGCACGCGGGTGCGCGAGTTCCCGTTGTCGAAGCAGAAGCTGGCGTAACTACGCAAAAACCCAACTTCCAATTCGCAACCTCCAAACACGAAACTATTTGGGGGTTGGATCCTGGGAGTTGGGAGTTGACAGCCACGTTGGAACGCAGGCGGAGGATCTTATGAAGCGCGCATTTGTCGTCGTTGCGTTCTTGTTTGCCATCATCGACATAGGGGCCGCAGCGCCACCTGCACTGAATACCGAGGGCGGGGCAGCGCTTGGAACGTTTCTCAAAACTGCGATCGACCGGGGGGATGTTCCCGGCGCCGTCGTGCTCATCACCGGACCGGACCGCGTGCTCTATCACGAAGCGTTCGGCAAGATGAGCACCGCCACGGCTCTCGAGATGAAGAAGGACACCATCTTCAACATCGCGTCGATGACGAAGGCGGTGACCTCGGTCGGCGTGATGATGCTCGTCGAGGAGGGAAAGCTCGGCCTCGATGATGAAGTGTCCAAGTACCTGCCGCAGTTCAAAGCCCCGCAGGTGCTGAGCAAAGTCGATGTGGCGGCGGGCACGTACGAGACGCGACCGGCCACGCGCCCTATCACCATCCGTCAGTTGCTCACGCACACGTCCGGGATTGGGTACTCGTGGTCGGATCCCGGGCTCGCGCTCGTGCAGAAGAAGACCGGCGCGGCCGATCTCGATCTGCCGCTCGTCAACGAGCCTGGCGCTCAATGGACGTACGGCGCCAGCACGCGCGTCCTCGGCATGGTCATCGAGAAGATCTCCGGCCTGACGATCGACAAATATCTCGAGGCGAGGATTCTCGGTCCGCTTGGGATGAAGGACACGACCTACGCCGTACCGTCCTCGAAAACCGCTCGTGTCGTCAGCCGGAACCAACGGACCGACGGAAAGATCGTCGAGATTCCGAACCCCGACCCGATTCCGCCAACGATTCGCGGCGACGGCGGGTTGTATTCAACGGCAGCAGACTACGGCCGCTTCGTGCAGATGATCCTGAACCACGGGCAGCTCGGAGGCGTGCGCATCCTCAAGGAGCAGACCGTTCGCGAGATGTCGCGCAACCAGACCGGCAACGTCAAGGTGCGACTGCAGCCCACCGCCGAGCCGTTGCGCTCGAAGCCGTATCCACTTGGCGCCGGCGAGGATGTGTGGGGCCTCGGCTTCCAGATCGCGGCGCCGGCCAAGCCGGCGTCGAACATGCGACGCCCAGGGAGTATGAATTGGGCGGGCATCAACAACACGTTCTACTGGATCGATCCTGAAAAGCAGATCGGCGTGATCGTCCTGATGCAGATCCTGCCCTTCTACGACGATGCGGCGATCAAGATCCTGCAGGGTGTCGAAGAACGCGTGTATGAGCATGTGAGCTGAGTGCATTTAAGGGTTCTGAGTGCGCTGAATCCGCTCGCGATCGGTCGGTGCAAACTGCCAGTCCTCGGGACGGTTCGTCGTCAACTCCTCGAGGCTCCAGGCGCCACGCATGATTCCGGTGGGGCTGTGTTCGCGCACGCGCAGCAGCAGGTGGCCGACCTCGTGCGCAACCGCACGGCCCAGCAGCTCGGCGTCGTCGACTCCGCTTCGCTTCGCGACCGCACGCACCTGCTCGTGAAAGATCGTCGCCATCTCGCCTGACAGGGTCACCGGATTGATGACGGCAACACCGAGTTGGAGGCTCCCGCCTGGAACCGTCCTCAACTGAAGCGCGCTTCCGCGGAACGAGGCGCTGGGCGTGACCTCGGGCATGATTCGGACGATGAGGTCCCGTCCAGGTCGCACGTCCTGACAGCCGGCCTCCGTGCTGGCGCTCGTGCAATCCCGCCATTCGACGGCGATGCCGGCCTCAGCCACGATCTCTGAGGCGGTTCGAATCGCTGTGGTTCGGAGACTCGAAGGCGTGTCAGTCGTGTCGTAGACCCTGATGATCAGGGTGGCGCTGTCCTCGCGCGCCTCGACGGCGACGGTCACGAGCGATGCGGCTAGCAGAGCAGCCGTCGCGGTGCAGGCAAAGGTTCTTGGCATGGCGCACGACTGGGGACGCCTGAAACACGGAGCGGTGCATCACGGCCCGCCCCCCTCGAAAAACTCGGATTACCGTAGCACACCGACCTCGTTTTGGGGCCTGTCCGCCGTCTTTGTCGTATCGACAGTTTCAGCATTCAACTTCGTCGCTCGCGCGACGGTGTGAAAGTTCGATCGCGGGCCGCATCCGCAGGAATCTTCGACAAAACTGACGATCTCGCCCGACACCCGCTGGCACGATTCGTGGACCCGACGTTCACCTCTTCGTCTATCAAGGAGAAGCCATGCGAGGAAGTCTCATTGCCGTTGCCGGCATTGCTCTTGTCGTCGTGACGATCTCAGCGCAGGGGAACGAGAAGCCGTCAGAGGCATTCATGAAGGCCATGCGCGATAACGCCGATGCCGCTCGAGCGATCCGGGTCGCATCGAAGGAGTTCGAGGAATCCGGCGCCGGCGCACAGGATTTCGATCCGTTCGAAAAGGCGGCGGCGACGATGAAGGCGTCCTTTACCACGACGCTGACATATTGGCAGGCGCAGAAAGTGGATGGCGCTGTTGCGCTTAGCGAGAAGGCGCTCACGCACGTTGCCGCTCTCGAGGCCGGTGCCAAGGAGCGTGACTACAGGTTGGTCCTCGAGGCATCGACGGCGCTGAACGAGACCTGTGCCTCGTGTCACATGGCGCATCGCGTGCGAATCGACGATGGCGCCTACGAGATCAAAATCAAGTAACGAACAATTCCGTTCGCATGGCGAGCGCAGGATCGACGGGATTGTTCGTGCGTGCATGACGCAGGCGAGATTTGCTCTCTTTTAGCCTTTCATCCCCTATGGCCTTTGTCTTGCTCAATCGGCCGCCATGACAAGACTCCGGACTTTCTCGTTTGTCTTCGCGCTCGCGTGGCTTCCCACGACGGTGCTCCACGCGCATCATTCGTTCGCGGCGGAGTTCGACGCTGACAAACCGATCACGCTGCGCGGGACGCTGACGAAGATCGAAATCATCAATCCACACGGATGGATCTACGTTGACGTGAAAAACCCGGACGGATCGATTACCAACTGGGCCGTCGAAGCCGGATCGGCGAATAGTCTCCTCAAGCGCGGCCTGCGCAAGACGAGTTTCCCGGTCGGTTCAGAGGTCGTCATCAAAGGCTTCCTCGCGAAGAACGGACGACGCGTCGCCAACGGGCAGACAGTCACGTTCCAGGACGGGCGCGACTTCTTCCTGGGCAGCTCCGGCACGCCCGGCGCTCCTCAGAATCCGTAGTACAGGCGCCGCAACATGAGGAAACACGCTATTCCAGCGGTCGTCGCGGCGATCGCGCTGACCTACGGTCTGCTCACCGCCGGTGGACAGTCGTCGACGGGATCTGCGTTGCGACGGACGGCCGATGGACATCCCGATCTCTCAGGCGTGTGGCAGGTCATCAACGCGGCCGCCTGGAACGTTCAGGGCCACCACGCGCAGAAAGGCATGCCGGCAGGCCTCGGCGTCGTCGAGGGAGACGACATCCCCTATCAGCCATGGGCTGCGACGAAGCAGAAGCAGAACTACGAGAAGCGCATGACAGCGGACCCGGAAGGCAAGTGTTTCCTGCCGGGTGTGCCGCGAATCATGTACATGCCGTTCCCGTTTCAGATCGTTCAGAGCAGCGACAGAGTCACGATGCTGTTCGAGTACGTGCACGCGATTCGGTACGTGCACATGAGCGGCAAAAAGCATCCGGAGGGTCACATCGACTGGTGGCTTGGCGACTCACGCGGGCGCTGGGAGGGCGACACGCTGGTCGTGGATGTCGTGCATTTCAACGAAGACACCTGGTTCGACCGAGCAGGCAACTTCCATAGCGACGAGCTGCACCTGGTCGAACGCTATACGCCAACCGGGCCTGACCACATCGACTACGAGGTCACCGTTGAAGACGAGAAGGTTTTCACGCGGCCCTGGAAGATGCGCATGCCGATGTATCGACGCAAGGAGGCCAACGTGCAGCTCCTCGAGTACGAGTGCTACGCGTTCGACTGGGAGAAGTACTACCCCTATCCTGGTCTCTGGTAGGAAGAGGCTCTCGATGATTGCTGTATTCGTGCGAACCGCCATCGCGTTGATCGTCGTGGTTCTGGTGTCTCAGATATCGATGCCGGTCGTCGCGCAGGCGCCGAGTGGGCAGACGGGGCAGACGGGTACGTGGACAGGCCCGCGCCTGGCCGACGGTCAGCCGGATGTGCAGGGCACCTGGCGGCCTCAGATCTCTGGTGGACGAAGTCTCGAGGATCCCGGCGTCCCGGGGTCAGTCGAAGAGCAAGCGAACAGGACTAAAGGACTGAGCAAGAAGAACCCGAGCCGCGTGTCGGATCCCGCAGACGGCAAAGTGCCGTATCAGCCGTGGGCCGCAACGCTGCGACAGCATCAGATCGAGAACGAAAACGTCGCGACGAGGCAGGATCACATCGACACGCAGGCGCGCTGCTTCATCCTGGGCGCGATCCGCCAGGCCGCCAACGCGAACGAGATCATCCAGACAACCGGGCAAGTCGTGCTGATCAACGAGGCCTATCACAACTTCCGAGTGATCCCCGTCGATGGCCGGCCGCATGTGTCGTCGCGGATCGCGCTCTGGGGCGGTGACGCACGCGGGCGCTGGGAAGGCAACACGCTGGTTGTCGAGGTGACGAACCTCAATGGCAAGAATCGCCTCAGTCACGATGGCGATTTTCTCAGTCCCACTGCCCGTATCGTCGAACGCTTCACGTTTCTCGACGGGCAGCGCCTGACATACGAGGCGACGATCGACGATCCGAAGGTGTTCACACAGCCGTGGAAGATCACCGTCCCCAATACTCGCGTGAAGCCGTCGGAGGACGATGAGCCGTGGGAGTCAGCGTGTCACGAGGGCGAGCGCAGCGCGGATCTGATGCTGCAGGAGACGTCCTCGAAATAGCCTACTGCCTACATTCCGAGATACGCCTGACGAATCCGTGGATCGTCGGCCAGCACGCTCGTCGCGCCGGCGACGGAAATCCTGCCGGTCTCGAGGACATAGGCCTGGTCGGCCAGTTCGAATGCAGTGGCCACGTCCTGCTCGACGAGCAGGATCGTCAGGCCGGAGCCATTGATCTCGCGCAGGACTTCGGCAATGCGTTCAACCACGCGCGGCGCCAGGCCAAGAGAGAGCTCGTCGATCATCAACAGCCGTGGCCGGGCCATCATGCCGCGACCGATCGCACACATCTGCTGTTCGCCACCAGAGAGCGTCGTCGCATCCTGACGCTGACGCTCGCCGAGAATCGGAAACAGCCGGTAGATCTTTTCGAGGTCGCGTTCGAGATCGATCATCGGTTCGCGTCGCAGGTAGGCCCCAAGTAGAAGGTTGTCGCGGACGCTCAGTCCCTTGAACAGTCGGCGGCCTTCGGGAACGTGCGCGATCCCGGCGGAGAGGATCTCGTCCGGGGCGGCGTTCGTCAGATCGCGATTGCCCAGATGCACGCGCCCGCCAGTCGGCTTGATGAGGCCTGAAATTGCGCGCAGCAAGGTTGACTTGCCTGCGCCGTTCGACCCGACGAGGCACGCGATGCTGCCGCGTTCAACCGTCAGGTCGGTGCCCCACAGCACCTGGACCTGGCCGTAGCCGGCACAAAGGTTCTTGACCTGCAGCAGCGGTTCAGCCATGTGCGAGTTTCATTTGACGCTCGGCGAACTTGCGACCGAGATACGCCTCGACGACGACCGGGTCCTGGATGACCGTCTTCGGGTCGCCCTGGCTCACGAGTTTCCCGCGGTGCAGCACGAGGATCCGCTGACTGAGTGTCAGCACGACTTTCATGAGGTGCTCGATGATGAGAATCGTGATGCCGCGGTCGGCGATCGCGCGCATCAACTTCAGCGCGTGGTCGACCTCGCTGCTGTTGAGACCAGCGTTCACTTCATCGAGGAGCAGGACCTTGGGCTTCATCGCCAGGCTCTTCGCGAGCTCGAGTCGCTTGCGGCCGGGGAGCGGCAGCGCCGCCGCAGGCCGGTGCGCTTCATAGGCGAGACCGACAAACGAGAGATGGTCTCGAGCAGCGGCTTCGGCCTCCGCCCGATTCGCTGCCTGGCCGGCAAACAGTGCGCCTGCTGCCACGTTGTCCAGGACTGTCATCTCCGGAAATGGCTGAACGACCTGGAACGTGCGCGCGAGCCCGTTCCGCGCAGCCTGCCACGGCCTCTGTCTCGTGACGTCACGACCGTCGAATCGCACCGTCCCTGACGAAGGGCTCACCACACCGGTCACGAGGTTGACGAGCGTCGTCTTGCCTGCGCCGTTCGGCCCGATGAGCCCGACGATCTCACCCGGGTGCAGCGCGAAACTCACGTCGTCGACGGCGCGCACGCCGCCGAACGCGCGCGCGAGGCTGTCCACTTCGAGAACGGCGGTGCTCATTGCGCCTCCGGTACGCGATTACGCAGCCCAACGAGCGCGCGCCAGTTCCAGGACGGGAGCCGCAGCCCCAGGAGTCCTCCTGGCAGCGCGAAGATGAGCAGCACGATGACGACGCCGAGGATCGCGCGATTCAATTCGAGGAACTGCGCCCAGATGATCTCCTCGAGGATGACGAAGATCCACGCGCCCACAACCGGCCCGAGCACGGTGCCCGGTCCGCCGAGCAGTGTCATGACCGGGACCTTCAGGCTGAGCAGCGTGCTGAACGCATCTGACGGGTCGATGTAAGCGACCCACGAGGCGTAGATGGCGCCGATCGTTCCGCAGAACATCGCCGAGAGTGCAAACGCTGCAGTTTTGTAGGAGGTGACGTCGATTCCTACCATGTCGGCGGCATCTTCGTTCTGCTTGATGCAGCGAAGCCCAAAGCCGAGGCGTGTGCGGTCGACAAGCACCGTCATGGCGAAGCAGACGATCATCATCGCCATCATCGAGAAGAGGAATATCCGTCCGATGAAGTCAGGACCACCCTGGAGAATCGGGACGTTCAGTCCGTCGCCTCCGCCAGTGAGCGAGGCCCACGACGAGGCAACCAGTCGCAGCACTTCGACGATCGCCAGGGAGCCGATTGCGAAGTAGTGACCCTTCATCCGCAGGATAAAGCGTCCGATCGAGGCAGCCAGCGCGGCGACCACGGCCGTCGCCGCGAGCCACGACAGGATTGGAGTCACACCGGCATGCTGCAACAGTGCGCCGGCGTAGGCGCCGAGGCCGAAAAACCCAGCGGTGGAGAACGACGGGTAGCCTGCGTACCCTCCGATGACATTCCATGACAACGCGAGCGCCGCGTACATGCACAGAAATGTGGATAGCCGTACGACATAGTTGTCTGCAACGAAGGGAGCCGCGGCGATCACTACTGTGCAGGCGATAAAGATCGTCAGGCCACGCTTCATTCGTACCCTTGTGTGCCGAGGAGGCCTGTGGGCCGTGTCATGAGGAGCAGGATCATCAAGGAGAATCCGATTGTCATCGCATGCTGTGGCCCGACGAGGTTTCCGGACACGCTTTCGATCAAGCCAAGTGCAAGCCCGCCCGCCAGCGCTCCGGGCACACTGCCAAGGCCGCCGATGACGCACACGACGAAGGCCTTGCCCAGAAATTGATCGGCCATCATCGTGGTGACCGGATAGACGACGGCCAGCAGGCTGCCGCAGGCGCCGGCCATCAGAGCACCGATACCGAAGGTGACGGCGTAGATGCGCTCGACACGGATGCCCATAAGTGAGGCGGCGTCACGATCCATCCGTACGGCGACGATCGCGCGGCCGAGTGCTGACGTCCGGAGCACGAAGAAGAGCAGTGCCGTCAATGCGAACGCGAGCACCATCGCGACGATTCGGTCGACCGGCACGACGATGTCAAACGCGCGCAGGACTCCCAAATCGAGCGCGACCCGCCGCGGTGTCGCGGTGAACGCCAGCGTCATGAAGTTGTAGACAATCATGTCGAGGCCGAAGGTCAGGGTCAGTGTGGTCAGCACCGGCCTGGCAACGACATGGTTGATGAGGCCGTACTGCAGCACCCATCCGAGCGCGAAGAGCAGCGCGGCGATGCCCACGAGCGAGATCAGCGGGTGCACGCCGAGGTCGCGCCAGGCGAAAAAAGCCAGATACCCGCCGAGCACGATGAAGGATCCGTGGAGCATGTTGATCACGTTCAACACACCCCAGACGAGCGAGAACCCGACTGCGATGCACGCGTAGAGCGCGCCCAGCAGCAGGCCGTTGACGAGAATCTGAAGGATGTCCATACCCTCTCGGCTGTGGGACAGGGCCTACTTGAACATCGCCAGTTGTGCCTGCGCAATCGACGCAGGAAACAGTACTTTCACCTCCTGACCCTGGACCTGCAGGATTGGAAGATCGCGCGCGGCATT
>Ga0207682_10001366_pt1 | contig 11243 bp, 9 predicted proteins | sample KBSM63metaG_FD_184332 | JGI IMG/M metagenome (GOLD analysis project Ga0207682, IMG submission 184332) | Miscanthus rhizosphere microbial communities from Kellogg Biological Station, Michigan, USA - KBS M6-3 metaG (SPAdes) (version 2) | ecosystem: Host-associated > Plants > Roots > Rhizosphere >... | reverse complement strand
CGACCTGCGACCACGCCGGCCCACCAAGTGAATGAGTCGCTCACTCATGCGCTGGGCAAAGACTGCGAAACGGAGACCTTCGAATTGCGCCTCTATGTTACTGGCATGACGCCACGATCCACCCGCGCCATCACCGCGGTGCGCGCCTTGTGCGAAGAGTTCCTGCGCGGACGTTACGACCTCGAGGTCATCGACGTATACCAGCAGCCAGCGCTCAGCCAGCGTGAACAGATCATCGCCACGCCCACGCTGATCAAGAAGGGCCCGGCGCCAACCCGGCGCCTCATCGGTGACATGTCGAACCGCGCGCGGTTGCTGGCCGGACTCGGATTGCCCGCGGAGATGCCCGCGTGAATATAGATGAGCTCGACATCGAGGAACTGCGCACCCGACTCCTCGAGGCGGAAAGCAATCTGCAGGCTATCTACAGCGGCGAGATCGATGCCCTGCTGCTCGCCGATGAGAACGGCGAACGGCGGGTGTTCACGCTGCGCAGCGCCGACGCGCCGTACCGCGCGCTGGTCGAGCGCATGCAGGAAGGCGCCGCCACGCTTTCCGTGGCCGGCGACATCGTCTATTGCAACCAGCGCTTCGCGGACCTGGTGTGCGTGCCGCTCGAGCATGTCATTGGCGCTTCGATCGGCAGGTTCCTGCCTCCGGCCGAGGGCGACATCCTGCGCGCCATGCTCGAGCACGGCTCGGGCCGTTATCAGACGCGGCTCGTCCTCAACGGACAGGAGGCCACCGAGGTACAGGTCACGCTCTCGAGCATCGTGCTCGACGATGTCGAACATCGCACGCTGATCCTGAGTGACATCAGCTCACTGGCGCGTGCGCAGCGCGAGAACCGCTCCAAGGACGAGTTCCTCGCCATGTTGGCGCACGAATTGCGCAACCCGCTCGGCGCGATCCAGGGCGCCGTGCACGCGCTCGGGATGATGAATCAGACCGAGCCCATGGCGTTGCGTGCCACCAGCATCATCAAGCGCCAGGTGGTGCACATGGCCCGCCTCGTCGACGACCTGCTCGACGTCGGCCGAGCCGTGACCGGCAAGATCGTGCTCAAGCGGCAGCCGTTGAACCTGGCCGAATCGGTCAAGGCGACGATCGCCACCGTCGCCTCCGGCAATCCTAACAACCATGCGCGCGTCGACCTGGTCTCCGAACCCGTCTGGGTCAGCGGCGATCCCGTGCGTCTCGAGCAGATCGTCGGCAACCTCGTGTCCAACGCACTCAAGTTCACGCGCAGCGATGGAGTCATCAGCGTATTCGTCGGCCGCGAAGGCGACGACGCCGTCTTGCGCGTCGCCGACCAGGGCATTGGCATCCCGGCCGACATGCTGCCGAAGATCTTCGATCTGTTCGTGCAGGCGCACCACACCATCGATCGCAGCCGCGGCGGCCTCGGCATCGGGCTCACGCTGGTCCGGCGCCTCGCCGAATTGCATGGTGGTGCTGTACACGCTGCGAGCGACGGTGATGGCCGCGGTTCGACATTCACGGTGCGCATGCCTACTGTCGCGGCACCGAAAGTGGATGGTGACGGGTCTGCGGCGAAGACCAATGGCCATTCGCCCCCACGCTCCTTCGAATCCCGCCGCGTACTGCTCGTGGACGACAACCATGATTCACGCGAGATGTACCGTGCGGTGCTGCGTGCGCATGGTCACGAAGTCTGCGAAGCGCCCGACGGCGAACGCGCGCTCGCACTGCTGCAGCACTTCAAAGACCGCCCGCTCGATGTTGCCTTCATCGATATCGGACTGCCGGGCGGTATGGATGGTTATGAGCTCGCGCGTCGCATCCGCACCCTGCCCGCTGGCCGTGAAGTGCGCCTCGTCGCATTGACCGGCTACGGCTTCCCTGAAGACCGACAGCAATCCAAGCTCGCCGGATTCGCGCGTCACCTGGTGAAGCCGGTCGAACCAGAAGCACTGCAGCGCGAACTGAGCGCGGTCAGTCGGCACGCGCACTAATTAATGGGGACATTCCCCATTTCCTAGCAAAAGGGGCCGCACCTACCTGTCACGCCTCAGCACGCCGAGCGAAGTGGCACCGTTGTCGGTCATGAAGAACGTGTACACCGAGTTACCCTGCAGCGTGATCGCCGAGCGCGTGAGCACGCTCTGCGCGGTCGAGGTGTTGGTGAGGTCGAACTGCCGATCCGTGCCGCTCGAGATCTCGATCTCGTCCGACACCTGCCCGAGCAGCGTGCCCTCTATCACCGGCGAGAAATCCACCGACAGCGTGAGCGGCGCCGCGAGCGTCGACATGCCATTCAGCAATCGCACCTTCGCCACCGCGGTGCCACTGGACGGCAACCGGTTGTCATCGACGATGAGGCTGATCTGCGCGCCATTGGCGTTGCTCCACACTAACAATGTGTAATCGGCGCCGGCCGAAAGGGTCACGTTCGGCACCGGCACCGCGGTGCCGTTCACCGTGAGCGTCACGGGAACCGTGCCCGCATCGAGCAGCGTGTAACGGCTGCCAATTACGCCAGCCGTGGCGGCGGTGAGCACGGACTGCCCACCGACCTGGATCGACGCATTCGCACCATTCGCAAGACCCACCGCGCCGCGCACTCGCGCCTTGGTATTGGTGATCTTCGCGGGCTGCCCTCCCTGCGGCAGATAGACTGCGTTTGCGAGCATGCCGCCCTGGGTCGAAGTGAGGATCAGCGAACCGACGCCCCGATCCGTCAACGTGAACGCCGACACGTCGAGGCGCACGTCTGCACTATCGCCGGCGGCGGTGACGCGAAGCCGATAGGTCCCGCTGTCGGTGCTTAGCTGTGACAGTCCCGCGCCGACACCCGACAAGACCGGCGTCGTGTCGTCGAGATCGGTGCTCGCATCGGTGAGATACACATCCAGCGCGCCCGCCGACGACACATTGGCAACGCCGAGCTTGGTCTCACCGGCATCGGCCTCGTCGAGCGTGTCGTCGATTCGCAGCGCGCCAAAATTTCCCACCTCGCCGTACGCGACATAGGTGTTGACGGTGTCCTCGATCAGCTCCTCGCCCGCGAACGAACGCAGCACGCTACCGGAGCCGGTGCGCCGCACTTTCACGGTGTAGTCATCGGGATCGAGCGTGGCGTAGTCGCTCACCGTCTCGAGCGCAACGCCGGTGGCCTGTGTCTCATCGTCGTCATCGGTGTCGGCGTCGAGGTTGGTCATCATGTCGAGCGCGGTGTAGCCCGTGCTCAGATTGAGGAGGCGGATCTTCGGGTCTGCTCCGCTCTTTTCATCACCGCCGCCACAGCTCTGCAGCGCGAGTGCGAACACGCCGATCAGGATCAGGGACAAACGCTTGCCAATGGTCATGTCATCTCCGTAATTTCGGATGGCCGTCGATCAAAATGCCTTGCCGACCGAGAACTGGATTTCCTCGATGTCGTCGCCGTACTCGCGCCGTGTCGCGTCCTGCCAGCGCAGCGGCACCGCGTACGACAGCCGGAACAGACCCATGGGCGACAGCCACTGCACGGCGATGCCCGCGGAGCTGCGCAGCTCGCCGAGATCGAAGTGGTAGTTGGTGCGATCGCCGCGCGGATTGCGGAACTCGGTGTCGCCCAGGTAGAACGACTGGCCGATGTCATAGAACAGACTCAGGCGTGCCGAGGTCTGGAATTTCGCCGGCAGCGGAATGACCGCTTCGAATTGCGCCGATATGCCCGCGTCACCGCCGTAGGGATTGCCCAGCGAATCGCGGGGGCCCAGCGTGCCATCGCGGAAGCCACGCACCGAATCGCTGCCGCCTGTGAACACATGCCGGTGCGGCGGCACCGCGGTGGTGTCGCCGAGCGCGCGCGACCAGCCGAGGTTGGTGGTCACCGACAACGGAAAGCGATCGAGCCAGTCCGCGCCCGGGATATGGAAGAACTGCTGCGAACGGAAGTTGGCGGTCACATAGGACACGTCGTTGATCGGCGGTGCGATCGACACGTACAGGCGATGCGAACCGCCGCGCGTGGGAAACAGCGAGCGGTTGCGCGTGTCGTACAACCAGGAACCGGTGATCTCCACCGTGTCGAGCAGCGTGCCGAGGATCCGGTCGCGGCCCACGCGGCGGAAATAGTAATCGCCGTTGTTGCGCACCCAGTCACGCAACTGCGTGGAACTGCTGAATGCGGTGGCGAGATTCTCGTGGCTGTATTGCAGCCCGACATTGAAGAACTGATCTTCGGAGAGTGGATAGCCAAAGCCGAAGCCCGCGTTGTAGGTCTCGGTGGTGAATTGCGAGAACGATGAAGTGATACGGTCGCGTTCGACGTAAGAGGCGTTGAACGAACGCGAAACGCCGTCCGCCGTGAAATACGGATCAGTGTGCGCCACGCTGTACACCTGGCCGTACTTGCCGCCGCTGAGCTCGACCGCCAGGCGATCACCGGTGCCGAAGAGATTGCTGTCGATGAAGCTGCCCTGGAGCATGACCGACTGTCGCTCCGAGTAGCCGATGCCGCCGCTAACCATCGATGACTGGCCCTCTTCTATGGTCACGTCGATGTCCACGAGATCCGCCGATCCCGCGACACGCCGCGTCTCGGTTTCCACGTTGTCGATATACGGCAGGCGCTGCAGCCGCTCTTGCGACCGCGTGATCGACGCGTTGGACAACACCGCGCCTTCGAGCTGGCGCATCTCGCGCCGCAGGACTTCGTCGTTCGTGTGCGCGACACCAATGAAGTTGATGTGCCGGACATAGGTGCGCGCGTTCGGCTCGATCTGGAACGTGAGCGCGATCTCGCCGGTGGCGGGATTCGCGCTCGGCACCGCGGCGACTTCCGCATAGCCGAAGCCGGCTTCGTTGAGGCGTTCGCGCAAGCCCTGCTCGCTCAGCGCAATGAGTCGCTGGGAATACATGTCACCGGGCTTGACCGCCACGTACTGCTGCAGGATTTCCTCCGGCACCACGAACCGCCCGGCGAGTTTGACCGCGCCGGTTTTCCAGGTGGTGCCTTCGAAGACGTTCACGGTGATGAACAGGTCGTCCTTCTCCGGCGCCAGCGCCACCTGCGTGGAGGTGATTTCGAAATCCGCGTAGCCGCGATCCATGTAGTAAGAACGCAGCTTCTCCAGATCTCCGGACAGCAACTCGCGTGAGTAGCGATCGTCGCCGCGGTAGAAGGACAGCAGGTTGTGAGCCTTGAGCCCCATTTCCGCGAGCAGCTCCTTGTCGCTGAAGCGCTCGTTACCGATCACGTTGATCTGCCGGATGCGGGCGGCCTTGCCTTCGTCGATATCCACGTGGATGTCGACCAGATTGCCGGGCTGCTCATCCACGCGCACATCGACGCCAACGTCATAACGGCCGCGCGCGAAATACTGGTCGACGAGGTACTGACGCACGTCCTCGAGCATGTAGCGGTTCAGGATCTTGCCGCTGGCCAGACCTACGTTGCGCAACGACTTGGACAGGTCCTCGGTCTTGATGATCTTGTTGCCCTTGAGGTCGAAAGTACGGATGGTCGGGCGCTCCTGGACCACCACAACGAGCGCCGACTCGTCGCGGCGCAGCTCGACATCGCGAAAGAAGCCGGTGTCATTGAGCGCGCGCAACGCCTCACGAATACGTCGGGGTCCGATGCGATCGCCGATATTGACGGGCAGCGCGTTGAACACCGCGCCCTCGCTGATGCGCTGCAGTCCCTCGACACGGATGTCGGTGACTTCGAATTCGCCTAAGTCTTCGGCGCGCGCAGCGAGCGCACTAACTAGCAAGACAATCTGCAGCAGCCGTTTCATTCCGCAATACGACCGGCAATCCGCATTGCGGTTCGTGGCGAATTGTTACGGAGTGTTACGAGATGTAACCGCTCGCGAGAATGGAACTCTCGGAGCCGCTCGTGGCAATGGATGCGGAAGGCGCATGCCCACACATAAACACGTACTCATCGTCGACGAAGATCGCGAGGCGCGCGCTGCGCTCGCCGGCCAGCTGGAGCGTCTCGATTACCGGGTCACCACGGCCAGCAGCAGCACCGGCATGCTGCGCGCACTCGAACGCGCGCGCATCGACCTCGTGATGCTCGACGTACAGTTCAGCGAGGAAGATGGCATGCGGTTGTGCCGAAGCCTGCGCGCTGCGAGTGACGTGCCCTTCATCATCCTGGCGCGCGGCGCCGATGAAGTGGATCGCATCCTCGGACTCGAGATGGGCGCGGACGACTATCTAGCCAAACCCGTGAATTTCCGCGAATTGCTGGCGCGCATGCGCAATATCCTGCGTCGTACGAGCGCCTCGGCGGTAGTGCCCGCGACGCGCGCACGGCTGTTTCGCTTCGGCGGCTGGCAGCTCGACAGCGTGGCGCGCGAGCTCGTGAGTCCGCGCGGCGAGCGCGTCGCGCTGCGCAATTCCGAATACCGCGTGCTCGCGTCGCTGCTCGCGCATGGCAACCGCGTGGTGTCGCGCGACAAGCTCATCGAGCTCGCGCGTGGACGCGACGCCGGGCCTTTCGATCGCAGCATCGACGTGCGCATCAGCAGGCTGCGTCAGGTTTTCGGCGACGACGCGCGAGTGCCGCGCATCATCAAGACCGTTCACGGTGAAGGTTATGTCATTGGTGTACTCGTTGAACGCGCGTGAGCAAATGCAAACTATCTACACGCGCAGGAACTTTTCTCGCGCGCGCGGCCCAAATGTTGGCGTCGCATCTGCGCGTCGCGCCGACAGGGCAGCAATTCAAAAGATGAAACTCGTGAGCAGCGATTCGGAATGCATGGCGCGTCTCGCCACGGGTGACGCCAACGCGTTGCGCGAGCTCTATCAACGTCATGGCCGCGCGCTGTTGCGTTTTTCGAGTGCCATGTGCCGCTCGCGGCAGGCGGCGGAGGATATGGTGCACGACACCTTCGTGGCGCTGATGCGCGAGCCCATCTGTTTCGATCCGGCGCAGGGAACCGTGTTCGGCTATCTGTGCGGTGTACTGCGCCATCGCGTCAGCCGTCATTTCCGGCAGCAGAAGCGCTGGGTCGCGCTCGACATGGACAGCGACACTGCGCCGGTACAGGCGAGCGATTCGCAATGCCCGACCGATGAAATCGCGCGCTCTGAGATCACCGCCGCGTTCCGTCGAGCGATGCTCGAGCTGCCGCTGCAACACCGCGAGATCATCGCGCTGTGTGATCTCGAGGAACTGCCGTACACCGCGGTGGCCGGTATCCTCGACTGCCCCGTGGGCACGGTACGTTCCCGCCTGCATCGCGCGCGTGCGCTCCTCACCATTCGCCTGGCCTCGCTGGAACTCATCGATCTCGAGAGCGAGCCGCCCATTGCGCATCGAGGTCTCTCGTGATGGAAACCCAGGATCCGCATCCGCACCTCGCGTTGTTACTCAAGCAATACGCGCGCGATTTGGCCCAAAGCGCGCCCAGTCCGGAGCTAGATGCGCGAATCGACCGTTTGGTCGCAGACCCCGCGAGAATATTTTCTCCGGCGCCGCTACGGCGTCGATCCATGCCTCCGTATGCCGCGGCGGCCGGGTTTGCGGCGTTGGCCATCGGCGCTGGCGTCTTCATCGGCATGAGGCTCGAGCATGCGCGCGCAGTGTTGGCGACGGCGGCGGCGGCACACGACACGCTGTGGCCGCCCACCGACCTCACGATGTGGCCCACCGATTCGGTGTCATTCAAGATTCCGGCGGAGTACTCGCCGCAGGGAACCCTGGTCGCCGTCGATCCGGACTCGAAGCACGGCAGCACGCGCTACTGGATCGACGTCGTGGTCTCGAACGACGGCACCTTCCGCATCGAGCAGATCGTGCCCGCGGACTCCACGCAGAAGAAGGGAGGACGCGATGGCGTCGCGCCGAAGGTTCGTTGAGCTATTCGTGCTGGTCGGCGCGCTCGCAGCGCAGGCGCAGGCGAATGACGCCGTAGCGGTGCCCGACTGTCCTTCGCCGACGGCCGCTCCCGGGCAGCCGACACCTAACAATGTGCGGCTGGTCACCGGCTCGCCCTATTCCGCGCTCGGCATCAGCCAGACCGTCACTACGCTGCCGGACGGTCATCGCATCATGCGCCAGAACACGATCCGGCAGTGGCGCGACAGCGATGGCCGCACGCGTTCGGAGTATTCGCTGTCGTCGATCGGCGGCCTGCGGCCGCTCGAGCTCAATACCACCGTCACCGTCATCGACGATCCGGAAACTCGCGAGCGCTACGTGTTGCAGTCCTCGAACAAGGTGGCGGTCACGATGCCCATCGCTCCCTGCCGCGTGAATGCCGGGCTCGAGCCCGATCTATCGGTCGGCCCACCGCGGCCGGCCGGCCTGCCGATGAATGTCACCCAGCCTGTGAAGCTCGGCGAGCGCAAAGTGAACGGCGAGACCGCCGCGGGCAGCCGCGTCGAAGCCACCATTCCCGCCGGCGCCATCGGCAACGACAAGCCCATCAACATGTCCGCGGAACAGTGGTACGGCAAGAATCTGCAGGTCGTGGTCGAAGCGACCTATCGCGATCCGCGCACCGGCGAGACGCGCTACAAGCTCAGCGACATCCGTCGCGGCGAGCCGGACGCCAGGTTGTTCCGCGTGCCTGACAACTACACGAAACAGCGGCGTTGAAATGGGAGGCGTGGTGAAGGTGGCGGTGCCCCAGCGATCGCGCCCGCAGAGGGTTGAGCTCGCTTTTCGCCGGGCCCTTCGTTGAATTGAAGTCGCTAGTTTGCTGGCCGCCGCCTGACGCGATGACGTCTTGTCGCGGTCGGGTGAGACGATGGCGAAGAGTCCGAATGAAGCAGAGAGGCGGCTTCGTGCCTAACGAGGTCACGAGCCCGGCCCGCTCACTCAACCCTCTGCGGGCACGCTCGGTGGGGCGCAGACGTCATCGCACCGCGTTTCATTTCCCCACTGCTTTGGATCAGAGAAGAGAGGCTCCGGTATAGGGACGATCGCTCGCCCGATCTCCTTCGCAAGTGCGTCCCCTTTTGCTAGGAAATGAGGAATGTCCCCATTAAATCTTGGTCAGGGCCTGCTCCAGATCGGCGATCAGATCGTCAGCGTTTTCGATACCCACGGAAATGCGGATCAGCGCGTCGGTGACGCCCATGCGGTCGCGCGTTTCCTTTGGCACTCCCGAATGGGTGGTCGAGGCCGGATGTGAAATCAGCGTCTCGGTGCCCCCCAGGCTCACGGCGAGTTTCATCACCTGCAACGCGTCAAGCATGCGGAACGCTTCGGCTTCCCCGCCGCGAATCGAAAAGGCGAACGTCGAACCTGCGCTCTTGCATTGCCGCTCGAACACCGCCGCGCGCGGATCGCCGCTCTTGAGATGCCCGAGGTAATTGACGCTGGCCACTTTCGGATGTTGTGCCAGGTAACCGGCGACGCGGCCGGCGTTGTCCGCCGCCGCGCGCATGCGCAGCGCCAGCGTCTCCATGGATCGCATGATCATCCATGACGTGTTCGGATCGAGCTGCGTGCCCAAACTACTGCGCAGCGCGCGCACCGGCGCCACCAGGGACTTCGAGCCGATAACTCCGCCGGCGACCAGGTCCGAATGACCGCCGACGTATTTCGTCAGCGAATACATGACGAGATCGGCACCGTGCTCCAGCGGTTTCTGGAATACCGGCCCGAGGAAGGTATTGTCCACGGCCACGGGAGGACGCACTCCGCCCTGCTGAGTCGCGATCCATTCGGAGGCTTCGCGCCAGAGTTGCAGGTCCACGAGACTGTTGGTGGGGTTGGCCGGCGTCTCGGTGACTAACAATCCGACCTTGCCGCCTTTGGCCTTCGCCTTCTCGACTGCGGACTTCGCGCCGGCCATGACCGCTTCGCGGTTGACCGCATCGGCAACTCGAACCGCGCCGATGCCAAACGCCGGCATGGTCTTGTCGATGAGCGTTTCGGTGCCACCGTACAGTGGTTCACTCATGAGAAGGACATCGCCGGGCTTGAGATAGGCCCACAGCGTGGTTGAGATCGCCGACATGCCGCTCGAGAACACGGCCGCGCTTTCGCCGCCTTCCCAAAGACCCAGGCGGTCTTCCAGCACTTCGAGATTGGGATTGTTGAAGCGCGAATAGACCAGGCCCGCCGCCTGACCTGGCGGGGGCTGGCGACGGCCCGAGGTGTAGTCGAAGAAGTCCTTCCCATCCTGCGCGTTGCGGAACACGAAAGTGGACGTGAGGAAGATGGGCGGCTTGAGTGAGCCTTCGGAGAGCGCTGGATCGTATCCGTAACCCATCATCTGGGTTTCCGGTTGCAGAACCCGGTTGCCGAGTTTGCGTTTGTGATAGCTGTCGGTGCTCATCAAGAGCTCCTTACAAATTCAGGATACCCGATCCTATCTCGATAACCTCGCCGCCAACGAATACTTCGTTGTCGGAATTGACTTCGAGTTGCAGCGTCGATGGACGACCGACGTACTCACCCTGGCTCACCTCGAATTCCAGCGGCGGACGGCGGCCCATTGCGATGAACCAGCCGCCGAGATTCGCACACGCGGAACCGGTGGCGGGATCTTCGAGGATGGCGGCGCCATCGGGAAAGAAGAAGCGGCTCAGGATTTTTTTCCCGCCGGTCGAAGCGAACACGTACGCCTGGCCCGCGCCGTCGACACTCTTGAGTTTCTCGAACAATTCGGCGTTGGGCCGTACACGCCGTACTGCCGCCTCGCTGGTCAGCGGAATGACGAGTTGCTCGCGGCCCGCCTTCATCCACAGCGGCTGGAAGCCGATGTCCGATGCCTCCAGGCCTAACAAACGCGCGAGCTCCGGCGGTGATGTCTCGACAAGCCGTGACGAGGAAGCGGCCGCACGCAGCGTCCAGTGGTCGCCATTGGAAGTCACCGGGATGATGCCGGCACGCATCTCGAGGCCAAGCTGATTGCCGCCGAGCCCGAGCGCACGGCACACGTGGGCGGTGCCGAGCGTGGGGTGCCCGGCAAAGGGCATTTCATAGGTCGGCGTGAAAATCCGCACGAGCGCAGCCGCGCGTTTCGACGGCAGGATGAACGTGGTTTCCGACAGGTTGAACTGGCGCGCCAGTGTCTGCATGACGGCGGGATCGAGCTCCGAGCCATCTTCCACCACGCACAGTGGATTGCCGGAAAGGCGCGCCCCACCCGCGGTGAATACGTTGAGAATGCGAAAGCGGAGTTCCATGGCGCGGGATTATTTCACAATGCCCACGCCAGTAACCGTGCGGGAAACCCTCACAATCCCGGAAACTGTACTGAAGCCTTACGCGGCGATTTCGAACAGCTCCTGAATCTCTTCGTTCGATCTAGAGGTCG
>Ga0207682_10001363_pt1 | contig 11261 bp, 9 predicted proteins | sample KBSM63metaG_FD_184332 | JGI IMG/M metagenome (GOLD analysis project Ga0207682, IMG submission 184332) | Miscanthus rhizosphere microbial communities from Kellogg Biological Station, Michigan, USA - KBS M6-3 metaG (SPAdes) (version 2) | ecosystem: Host-associated > Plants > Roots > Rhizosphere >... | reverse complement strand
CGCGACACGGATCTGCCCATGGGGCGCGTCGCGGTAGAAGCCGGGTTCCGCACCGTGCGCCGTTTCAACGACGAGATCCGCGCCCGATACGACCGGACCCCCTCGGATCTGCGCAGGCATCCGGACGCGCTCGACGCGGAGCGCGACGGGTACGTCGTGCGGCTCTCCTATCGCGCGCCCTACGACTGGGACTCCCTGCTCGAGTTTCTCGCCGAGCGCGCGATCCCGGGCGTCGAGAAAGTGGACTCGGACGCCGGAACCTACCGGAGGACGTTTGCGCACGACGGCCGCTCCGGTGTTCTGGAAGTGCGTCACGACCGGCCCGGCGCCGCGCTGGAAGCGCGGGTCTACGTCGCGGAGCCCGGGTCGCTTCTGCCGATCGTCACGCGCCTCCGCGGCATGTTCGACCTCGACGCGGACACCACCGCCATCACCCGACATCTGGGAAACCACCCGCTGCTGGCCTCGCTCGTCCGCAGGTATCCGGGGCTCCGGGTTCCGGGCGCCTGGGATCCCCTGGAGATGTCGGTGCGCGCCGCTCTCGGGGAGTCGATCGCGGGCGGCGCGGGCCCGGAGCTCCGCGAGCTCGCGCAACGCTTCGGGGAGCGACTCCCGGTCTCCGATCCGGGAGGCTTGATCTTCGTCTTTCCGTCGGCCGAAGCACTCGCGAAGTCACGGCTCGAGGGATGGCCTTCGGCTCGAGCGCGCATGATCCGAGCACTCGCGGAGACGGCCCTCTCGGCCGCGGACCAGGAATCGCTGACCGGAGTCCCGGGCATCGCCGCATCGACCGCGGAGTACATCGCGGCCCGCGCCTTCCGCCAGCCGGACGCTTTCCCTTCGAATGATCCGGTTCTGCTCCACGCGGGCGCTTCCGGAAAGTCGCCGACGTCCTCTGCGCTGATCGAGCTTGCGGAACGCTGGCGTCCGTGGCGCTCCTACGCGGCCATCTATCTCTGGATGGCGAGCGTCGAAAGGCACTAGCGACAGACCCGTCACGCTTCGGTGGCAGTCGGCTTGCAGGTTTTCTGGCGCCAGGAGGTTTCATGGGACGCCTGACCTCGTTCACGTACGTCTCGGTCGACGGAGCCTACGCGGGCCCCCACGGCGACATCGACTGGTTCAAAGACATCTCGAAGGACGCGGACTTCGACGCGTGGAGCCATTCGGAGGCGGGGTCGGACAACACGCTCGTCTTCGGCCGGACGACGTACCAGATGATGAAGAGCTGGTGGCCGACACCCCAGGCCATGCAGGCCGATCCGCACATGGCGAAGGTCGTCAACGAAAGCCCCAAGATCGTCTTCTCCGGAACTCTCGGCGAGGCGCAGGAGGCTCCCCACTGGAAGAACGTCACCGTCGTCCGCGAGGTCGACGCGAAGGACGTTCGGAAGCGCAAGGATCGGGCGAACAGCCTCACGATCCTCGGCAGCGGCTCCATCGTGCGGCAACTCTCGAATCTCGGACTCATCGACGAGTACGCCCTCGTGGTCGTGCCGTTGGTCCTCCCCGACGGCAAGCGTCTCTTTCAGGACGTCGAGAAGAAGTCGCTCACGCTACTCGAGTCGCGATCCTTCAAGAACGGCCTGACGGTGATGCGCTTCGAGCCCCGGAAAAAGGACTGACGGCCCGGGGCCGGCATATTCTTCCGAAACCATGCGGAAGCTCCGTCTCCTCGCCGGCGTCGTGCTCTGCCTTTCGGGCTGCTCCAGGCCGCCGTCGCCGAGTGAACAAGGCGCCCGGCTCATGGCGCAGTCGAAGGCCGCGAGCGGCGGCGCCGCGTTCGATTCCCCGGCGGGATTCCACGAGGTCGGCACCTTCGTCCGCGACGGCGCGTCGGGAACCTACGAAGTCTGGGGCGATCTGCGCGCGCTGCGCAGCGCGGCGTCGCACACGCTCGGCGGGACCACGTTCACGAACGGCTTCGACGGCAAGACATCCTGGGCGGTCGGTCCGGACGGCTCCGTGCGCAAGTCCGACTCATCGGAAGCGCTCGCCCAGGCCCGCCTGGGCACGTACCTGACGATCGGCGGGTACTTCTACCCGGAGCGCTTCCCCGCCCGTTTCGTGTCCGTCGGCCGCAAACAGGCCGACGGCGCCGATTACGACGTCGTCACCGTCACGCCCGCCGATGCTCCGTCCATCGACCTCTGGCTCGATGGGGAAACCCATCGACTTCTGCGAATCACCGGCACGGTCGGGACGACCTCCTTCTCGGGCGTCGTCAGGCGCTACCAGATCGTCGACGGGGTCTGGATCGGGTTTTCGCTGGAGCAATCCGAGGGCGAGCACCGGCTCACCAACGAGCTGACGTCGTTCGTCTTCCAGGCGGTTCCGCCGGAGAAGTTCTCTCCGCCCTCCAGCTGAACGAGGCCCTCCCCGCTCACTCCAGGCGGCAGATGAAGCCCCAGCCGCCGCCGAGCTCTCCGAGAGCGAGCACGAGCTCGTTTTTTCCCTTCTTCAAAGGGAGATAGACGGCGTCGTCTTCCGGATTGACGATGCCGAGAAAGCCGGGATCGCGGAAGTTCTGGGCGCTGCGGCCGCGAAAGAGAATCTGCCCGTTGAGGAAAACGCTGACCTCGTCGCTGTAACCGATCGAGAGCTTCTTGATCTGATCGCGATCGGACTCGATGGTCGTCCGCGCGTAAATCAGTTTCATGCCGGGCTGCGGCTCCAGGCGTTTGGAGAAATCGGTCGCGAACGAGACCTTCGGATGGGGCGCGTCGAGGTATCGATAGAGGACCACGAAGCCCGGCGGCTCCGCGTCGACGGCCTGCCACGCCATGGCGTCGCTCTCGGTCCTGGAAAGGGGCCGTTCCGGATCGCGGGACAGCGCGTCCAGCGCCGGCGAGATGCTCCACTTCGTCAGCGTGCCTGCCGGCATGGGCGGCATCCGACGCTGCCAGGGCGCATCCGGCGTCGTCCGGACTTCGAAGTTCGAGAAGTAGGTCGCTCCCGTCAGAACCGCCAGCGCCACCTGGCCCTTCTGGACGCCGCTCTTCAAGTCGGTCATCACGAGCGCCGGCTTCTCGAGATCCTGGACGTAGAACTTCGCCTGCGCGCCGGCCACCTCCAGACGCAGGTGCATCCACGTGTCTCTCGGGATGTCCACGGCGCCCGTGAAGCCCGGCCCGTTGTAGATCTGCCAGTTCAGGCCGGTGTGAAGCACCGGCGTGTACTGCAGAGCGTCGGCAAGCCCGGACTTGTGCTGGCGGAGATAGACCCACTCGGCGTCGCCGCCGCTGGCGGCGATCCGGAACTGGATGCCGAAGAACCCTCGCGCCGCGGGCGTGGCTACGTCCACGTCGATGACTCCGTCGCGCAGCTCGAAGTCTTTGAGCGTCGCCCCTCCCCCGTCGAGCAGAAGACACTTGCGGCCCTGATACTCGGCCACTTCCGCCTTCCCCTCGAACTCCCAGCGGGGCGAGTCCGGTGGAACCGCGATCGTCTGCGAATGCGCCTGCGCCGCCGCGAGGAACGCGATCACGCAGGCTGCGAGATGTCGGGGCATGTCTCGAGAATGACTACGGCGCCGCGTCGACAATGTTTGGGCGGGCGGGCCCTCACTCGCCAAGACTCCGCCAAGAACCTGGTTAACTTCGGGATCCCTCGCTTCGCTCGGGATGACGGGCGACGGCGCTTCGCGCTTCGCCCGTCACTCCGCGCGCAGCGCGAGGGTCGGGGGAATCCGGCAGGCGCGCCGGGCGGGGATCCAGGCCGCCAGCATGGTCACCAGGATCATCCCTGGCACCACGAGCACATAGACCAGGTAGTCCACGCCGCCGGCATTGAAGAGCATGGAATTCATGAGCCGCTCGACGGCGAGGCCCAGCGCGAGACCGATGACGGTCCCCACCGCCACCAGCGCGAAGCCTTTGCCCATCACCAGTCGCAGCACGTCGGAGGACCTGGCGCCGATGGCGATGCGGATGCCGATCTCGCGCGTTCGCCGGCTCACGTTGTAGGCCACCACCCCGTACAGGCCGGCGATGGCGAGAAGCAGCCCGACCGCCCCCAGCGTGCCGACGAGCTGGACGGCGACGCCCGGACCCTCGACGGTCGCGTATCGGTAGAGCTCGGCGAAGGTCATGGTCTGCAGCATCGGCATGTTGGCATCGAGCGCGCGCACGACCTCCTTCACGGGCTCGACCAGCTGCGCCGGATCCCCATCCGATCGGGCCAGCAGGACCATGCGCGCGGCCGGATGCTGGCCGAACGGCACGTAGACGAAATCGACCTCATCGTTGGTGTACTTGATCGTCGGCGTGATGCCGACGATCTCGACAGGAACGCCGCTCGCGCTTTCGAGACGGATCCGCTTACCCAAAGGATCGGCGCCCGGCCAGTAGTGCCTGGCGAAGTGCTCGTTGACGATGGCGACGCGGGGCGCGGCGGCGGTGTCGGACGCCTGGAACCCCCGGCCGCGCAGGATCGGTATCCCCATCGTCTCGAAGAATCCTTCGTCGACAGAGTCCATCAACGAATGGAAGCTCTCGCGATCGCGAGGCATCTGGAAGCCCTCCGGCACGAAGGCGAGGCGTTCGAACTCGCTCAGCGAGAGCGGGGGGTTCTGCGTTAAAGCCGCGCTCCGCACTCCGGGCGCTCGCCGCGCACGCTCGGCGAGCAGCCGATAGAAGCGCTCCGTCCGGGACGCGTCGTACTGCACGAGGCGCGGGTCGAATCGGACCATGAGCACGTGATCCCTGGCCTGCTCGGCGAACTCCAATCCCCGGCTCAGGCTGTGCTGAAAGCCGCGGAACATCAGGAACGACGCGGCCAGCAGCATCAGCGACATGGCGATCTGCGCCACCACCAGCGCATTGCGGCCCCACAGGCGCTGACGTCCGCCGCCGGGCGCGTCCCCGTCGGCCGACTTCAACCCGCTCACGAGATCCATGCGCGTGCTCTGGAGCGCCGGCGCCAGGCCGCAGATCAGTGCGCTCAGGACCGCAAAGCCGAGGCTCGCCAGAAGCACGTGGGTATCCATGCGGAACGGAACCTTGACCGGCAGCTCGGCTGGAATCCGGAACTTGCTCAGCAGGTGGATCCCGGTGTATCCGACCGCGATCCCGCCCAGTCCCCCCAGGAGCGCGAGGACCAGGCTCTCGGTCAGCAGCAGGCGGATCAGGCGGAAGCGCCCGGCGCCGATCGCCAGCCGGACGGCGATCTCGCGCCGGCGCGTGCGCGCGCGGGCGAGAAGCAGCCCGGCGGCGTTGGTGCACGCCACGAGCAGCACGACGAGCGCGAGCGTCGTGAAAACCACGCCGAACTTCCAGTTGAGATCGCTGGCCTGCGTCCGCATCTCGTACATCGTCCGGACGGCCGCGCCGCGGTCCCGGTTCGTCTTCGGATACTCGCGCTCGAGGTTCCGCGCGAGCACGGACAGCTCGTTTTCCGCCTCGCGCCGCGTCGTGCCCTTCTTCAGGCGCGCTCTCACCATCAGCTCGCGGTCGTCCCGGTCGACGAAGAAGTCCTTCTGCGGATCGGTCGAGAACGTGCCGGCCATCGCGAGCGGCATGTAGAAATCGGGACGGTCGAAGATGTAGAGCCCCGTGAACCTCTCCGGCAGAACTCCGATGACGGTGAAGTCCTTTCCGTTGAGGCGAACGGCCCGGCCGACCACCGAAGGATCGCCGGCGAACTCGCGTCTCCAGAAGTCCGCCGAAAGGACCACCACGGCGTCCCGTCCGGGCACCTGGTCTTCGTCGTCCCGGAACCCGCGCCCGAGCGTCGGCTCGACGTCGAGCACGCGGAAGTAATTGCCGGAGACGAGCAGTCCGCCTTTTGCGATCCCCGTCGCGTCGGGCCGGGCGCTGAAGCCGACGGTCAGCAGGGGGACGTTCGCGATCACGCCGGCGTAGCTCTGCGTCTTTTCGCGGATGTCGAGGTACTCGCGATAGGAGAACGAATCGAATGCGCTGTCGTGAGACGTGCTGACGAGCGTGATGACCTCGCCCGGGCGCGGCACCGGATAGGGCCGGAACACCAGCGCGTCGAGCATGCTGAACGGAGTCGCCGTCATGCCGATGCCGAGCGCGATGGTGGCGACCACGAAGGCGGCGAGTCCCGGCGTCCGGCGCAGGCTCCGGACCGCGTAGCGGACGTCGTCCACGAAATCCGTCAGCCAGTGGATGCCGCGCGTGTCCCGGATCTCTTCTTTCTTCTGGTCGAGCCCGCCCATCGCGCGCAGGGCGCGGTACCGCGCCTCCTCCGGCGTGAGTCCTTCCGCAATGCCCTCCTCGATCTTGTGCTCGAGGTGGAACCGAAGCTCTTCGTCCAGCTCGCTCTCGACCCGGCGGCGGCGGAAGATCGACTTCAGCCTCAGCGGGAGGCGGAAAAACCAATGTTCGATCTTCATGGTTCTAAGCCTCGGCCGCGACGCGGCGCGCCGGCACGGCGGCGCCTTTGAAGATGAGCCAGAAGGCGAGCACGACCTCGAAGACGAGCATCGGGAGCCACATGAGCTCGTTGGCCGGGCCGAGAGGGATCCCGACGAGTCGCACGGGAAGGAGAATGACCGGCAGGATCGACGCGAACACCCCCAGCCAGGCCAGCGCGAGGGGGACCATCAGGGCGCAGAAGGAGCCAGGCGAAGATCATGCAGCCGACAGCGAAGAACATCTCGCCGAGCGTCGGATTCCAGTTCGGCAGCTTCATCAGGAACGCTCCCATCGCCGCGGCGGCCGCGGGGTCGGGCGCATCGATTCCAGAAGCGGTCGCGAGCCAGAGCTTTCCGACGTCCCTCGGAAGGGACACGGCGCCGATCACCCCGTTGGCGAAGAGGCAGGTCATGGCGAGCAGCGCGAGGTCCGGATCCTGGTCTCTCGTGATGGCGTACAGCGTCACGGCCAGCACCAGGGCGCAGAAGCAGCCGGCGAGCTCGAGCACGATGGCGAGACGCATGATCGGCGCGTGCTGGGCGATCCCGGCGAGCCTGGCCGCGATCCCTTCCCCGCTCGCGGCGCGGCTGGAGAGAATGATTCCGCTCAGGGCGGCCGCGATGTAGACGAGGAAGGCGAACCCGACGGCCTTTGCGTTCGTTCTACGAGTCATCGGTGCCCCTCCCTACGCCTCGGAAAGCTGGACGAGGTGCGATATGGCCGACGACAGCCGTTGCCAGTTGGCCTTCTCCGACTCGAGCTCTTTCCGCCCGAGCCGCGTCAGCGCGTAGAACTTGGCCCGGCGGTTGTTTTCCGTCTGCTTCCACTCGGCCTTGATCCAACCCTCCTGCTCCAGCTTGTGAAGAGCGGGATAGAGCGAGCCTTCGCTGACCTGCAGGACTTCCCCGGACAGCGCTCTCAGGCGCAGGCTGATGGCCCAGCCATGGAGGGGCTCCAGGGCCAGCATCTTCAGCAAGAGCAGGTCCAGGGTCCCCAGAATCAGGTCGGTCGGCTTGCTCATATCGGTTACCGAGAGGAGTCTATCCCCGCTCCTCTCGGTAAACAAGGGGTACGGGGATTCCGGACGGAAGTTTCCAGAGGGATCCGGGGCCCGTGGAGGCGAGTTGCTGTCGGACGAATCGCCCGCCCGACCCCGACACCGATCAGTTCGCTCCGTTGGAGGGCCGGGGAGGGAAATTGGCGAGGAGAAGACCCACCGTCTTCTCGATTCCCCGGGCGATCTCCTTCGGACTGTCGCCCTCCGCCGCCGTTCGGGCTCCTCGCCAGACCAGCTTCCTCTCCCGGTCCCGGATGTCGAGCACGAGGGCGCTCCGCTTGCTGTACTGCGTTCCCGAGTATTCGAGGTGGTCCCAGGACCACAGGAGAAACTCCGTCTTTTTGGTCTTCTCGTAGCTGTCCTGGCTCAAGACTCCGGCGTTGTCCATCTGGTACGCCAGGTAGATGTCGGCCTGGCCGTTCTCGGTCTCGTCGAAGCCTTTCCTGGACAGGACCTCGCCGACGTCGTGACGGACGCTGCGGTCGATGAACTGCGAGTCGACGATCGCGTTGCCCGGCGGCATCTTTGGCGCCGGGTCGTCGAGCCAGGCCCAGGTCTTCAGGCCGACGAAGCTCGCGGCATGGTCAAAGGCGAAGACCGGCGCCGGATTCCGGGACGCGCACGCAGCGGCGGCGACCGAAAGCAGAATCGCCGCGTCGCGCAGTCTCTTTCTCACGTCGGCGACTTCGTCTCTCCACGATACACCGCCCGCTCAGCGAATGCCGCGACACCCTTGAGCGGCCCGCGCATCAGGCCTCCCGCTCCCCTCCGACACCCATCTCCGCCCAGTCGAGCTCCTCTTCGAGACGGTGGAAGGCATCGTCGCCGATCTCGTCCCGATCGCGCATCTCGAGGACGGTCTGCCGGGCCGCGGCCAGAGCGCGCCCGTGGGCGTCTTCGTGCGACGAGCCCGTGGCGTCCTTTCTCTTCTCGTCCTCGCCGGCGTGGCCGAGGTGAGCACTGAGCTCCTGGCGGACCGCCCCCGCGGCCGGCGACGAGTCTCCGTCGAGTGTCGCCAGGGCGGCCTCGAGCGCGCGGCCGCGCGCAAGCTCCGCTTCGCGCCCGACGGGATCGTCGTCTCGGAGCCGCAGCACACGGATCAGCGGCTTCAGCGTCAAACCCTGAAGGACGAGCGTGCCGATGACCACGGCGAAGGCCGTCACGAGGATGAGATCCCGGTAGGGGAAATCGGTGCCGTCATGCGGCAATGCAAGGGCCGCGGCCAGCGTGATGATCCCGCGCATGCCCGCCCAGGAGACGACCAGGCTGCCCGCGAACGTCGGCGGCTGCTGCCCCGTGCGCGCCGGACGAAAACCGAAGCGGCGGTTCTTCCAGAGCACGATGGACGTGTGCAGCGATACCCAGACGATCCGCACCACGATGACCGTCACCAGGACGAGACCGGCGACGCGGAGGTAGCGCGCCCGCGTGTCGGCGTCGAGGCCCGCGAGAATGGGCCGCACCTGCAGGCCGATGAACACGAACGCGAGAACGTTCAGCAGGAAGACGGCGGTCTCCCACACGGCGTAGGACGGCACTCGCATTCGCGCCGGGGTCCGAGCCGGCGCCGACCGCGCGACGAAGACCGCGAAGCAGAACATCGTCAGAACGGCGGACAGACCCAGCCGATCCGCCACGATCCAGACGCCGAAGGCGAAGATGAACTGCAGGATGATGGCCGTCGGCACGTCCCGCACGCGGCTGGTCAGCTTCAGGACGATCCATCCGAGGACCGGCCCCGCGACGATGCTGCCGGCAATGACGAGCAGCAGCGTCGGCGCCAGGCTTCCGAACGAGAACGCCGTCAACCCCACCGCGCCCACGGCCAGCCGGTAAATCAGCAGCGCCGTCGCGTCGTTCAGGAGGCTTTCTCCCGAGAGAATCGTCAGGATCCGATGCGGCGGCCGGAGCTGCTTCAGGACCGCGATCGCGGCCGCGGCGTCGGGAGGCGACACGATGGCTCCGAGCGCGATCGCCGCCGCCCAGGGCATCGTCGGCACGACGGTGCGGGCGACGACGGCCACCGCGGTCGTCGTCAGCGCGACGCTCACGATCGCCAGGCTCGCGACGGGGACCCAGTAGTCCTTGAGGTCCCGGGGCGACGAATCGTAGGCGGCATCCAGCAGCACCGGGGCCACGAAGATCGCGAGCGCCACCTCGGGGTCGATCGAGAACGCCGGCGCGCCGGGGATGAACGCGAGCACGGCGCCGCCGAGCGCGAGAAACGACGGATACGGCGCGCCGACCCGCCGTGCGATCGCGGCGAGAACCACGGCCACGAGCAGGACGGCGAGAAGCGATTCGAATCCGGACACTGGGGAGGAAGATTATCGGACTCGGATCCCCGCCGACCCTATCCGCGTTCCGACTCGAAACGCCAAGAGTCCTTCCAGCCACGCAGCCCGCTCCCGGCGACCTGCTAAAGTCCCGCTCCAAGAGGATTCACTGACACTCGCAACCGGAACGCGGCTCGGCGCCTACGAGATTCTTGCGCCTATCGGCGCGGGCGGGATGGGTGAAGTGTACCGGGCGCGGGACTCGAAGCTCGACCGGGACGTCGCGATCAAGGTGCTCCCCTCGACGGTCGCCAATGACGCCGATACGCTGTCGCGTTTCGAGCGCGAGGCCAAGGCGGTCGCGGCGCTGTCGCACCCGAACATCCTGGCGATCCATGACTTCGGCCGCCACGACGGCATCGCGTATGCGGTCACGGAGCTCCTCGAGGGTGAAACTCTCCGCGGGCGGCTCGACGGCGGCGTCGCGATCACCCAGAGGCAGGCCGTCGACTACGCTCTCCAGATCGCCCGGGGTCTCTCGGCGGCGCACGAGCGTGGAGTCGTCCACCGCGACCTCAAGCCCGACAACGTTTTCCTCACGAAAGACGGGCACGTCAAGATCCTGGACTTCGGTCTGGCGAAGCGGGTCGAGGCGCCGGCCGCCGGCGATCAGACGAACGCCCCGACGGACGCCGGCCATACGGAGCCGGGGACGGTCATGGGGACGGTCGGCTACATGTCGCCCGAGCAGGTCCGCGGTCTGCCCGTCGATCACCGCTCGGACATCTTTTCCTTCGGCGCCGTCCTGTACGAGCTGCTCGCGGGCCAGAAGGCGTTCAAGCGCCACACGGCGAGCGACACGATCGCCGCGATCCTCAAAGAGGAGCCTCCGGAGCTGACGACTTCAGGTCGAAACGTTTCGCCGGCGCTGGATCACATCGTCCGGCACTGCCTGGAGAAGGAGCCCGGGAACCGTTTCCAATCGGCCAAGGACGTCGCGTTTGCGCTCAGCGAGGCATCGGGACCGGGAACGCTGACGACCAGCTCGCAGGTCGCGGCGCTGAACCCGTCGAAGAAATGGATGCTCGTTGCCGCCGGCCTCGTGGTGGCGGCCGCGATCGGCATATTCCTGGCGAAGCGCCCTCAAGGCGGGAGCAGCGCCACGGCTCCCACTGTGAAGCGAGTGGCGGTGCTCCCGTTCGAGAACCTGGGGGCGCCCGAGGACGACTACTTCGCCGACGGCATCGCGGACGAGGTGCGGGGCAAGCTGACCTCCGTGCCGGGCCTCGAGGTGATCGCGCGTGGCAGCTCGACGCCCTACAAGAAGTCGAACAAGACGCCCCAGGAGATCGCGAAGGAGCTCGACGTGCACTACCTCCTGACGGCCACCGTCCGGTGGCAGAAGGACGGCGGTAGCAGTCGGGTGCAGGTCCGGCCCGAGCTCGTCGAGGTTCGCGAAAGCGGGGCGCCGGCCTCGCGTTGGCAGCAGTCCTTCGACGCGGCGATCACGGACGTGTTCCAGGTGCAGTCGGACATCGCGACGCAGGT
>Ga0207682_10001362_pt1 | contig 11271 bp, 10 predicted proteins | sample KBSM63metaG_FD_184332 | JGI IMG/M metagenome (GOLD analysis project Ga0207682, IMG submission 184332) | Miscanthus rhizosphere microbial communities from Kellogg Biological Station, Michigan, USA - KBS M6-3 metaG (SPAdes) (version 2) | ecosystem: Host-associated > Plants > Roots > Rhizosphere >... | reverse complement strand
CGGGTTCGGCTTGCGCGCATGGCCGACTCCGGACGGCGTGCCGGTGAAGATGATGTCGCCCGGCTCCAAGGTCATGCCCTGCGTCACGTAGACCAGCATGTCCGGCACCGGGAACATCATGTTCGCGGTGTTGTCGCTCTGCATGACGGTGCCGTTCAGCCGGCTCTCGATCTTCAGCCCCTTGCCGCCGTCGGGCAGCTCGTCAGCCGTCACCATCCACGGGCCGAATCCGCCGGTGCGGTCGAAGTTCTTGCCCATGTCCCACTGCGTGGTCTTGCGCTGGAATTCGCGCACCGAGCCTTCATTCGAGCAGGAGTAACCCGCGACGCATGAGGTCGCATTCGCGAGCGTCAGGTGCTTGGCGCGCTTGCCGACGATCAGCATCATCTCGGCCTCGTAATCGAGCTGCTCGGAGGCCTTCGGGCGGACGATCGGCTGCTCGTGCGGCACCATCGAGGTGAGGCAGCGCATGAAGATCGACGGGAATTTGGGAATGTTGTCGCGGCTCGGGCCTTCCTTGACGTGATCGAGATAGTTCAAGCCCAAACAGATGATCTTGCCCGGCCGCGCCACCGGCAGGCCGAACTTCAGACCTTTGAGTGGACGGCGCGCCGAGGCGGGCGCACGCTTCGCAATATCGCTGAGCGGCTTCAAATCGCCATTGCTCGCCGCCAGCACCGCGCCGAGATCGTTCGGCACCTTGGCGTCCACGGCCTGCAGGTCGATGACCTGATCGCCCTCGACCACGCCGAGCCGCAATCCGCCATCCGCTTCGAACCCGACGATCTTCATGAGCGCTTCCTCGTGTATTGTTCGCGGGCGATAAAGCACCGCTTGCCGGTCATGGCAACTGTGTGCAGTAGTCGCGCGCGCAATCGGGGGGTGCGTTCAGGGAATGGTCGCGGTGCATGAAGCCAACGCAAAGCCGGCCCGCACCGCGCGCGATCCCGAGCGCACGCGCGCCGCGATCCTCGCCGCCGCCACCGCCGAATTCACCGCCAAGGGGCTGACCGGCGCGCGCATCGACGCCATCGCCAGGAGCGCGGGCGCCAACAAGCGCATGATCTATCACTATTTCGGCGACAAGGACGGGCTCTACCTCGCGGTGCTGGAGGCGACCTACGCGGCGATCCGCACGGCCGAGCTGGAACTGCATCTCGGCGACCGCGATCCGGTCGAGGGCATGCGCGAACTGGTGCGGTTCACCTGGGCATACTTCATCGCGCATCCGGAATTCCTGAGCCTGCTCGGCACCGAGAACCTGAACAAGGCCTCCTACCTCAAGCGCTCGAAGCGTATCCGCGAGCTGCATTCGCCCCTGGTCGGCATGATTTCGGGGCTGCTCGAACGGGGGATGCGCGAGCGCGTGTTCCGCGCCGGCGTCGATCCGGTGCAGCTTTATGTCACCATCGCGGCGCTCGGCTTCTTCTACCTGTCCAACCGGCACACGCTCTCGACCATCTTCGGCCGCGACCTGTCGGGCGCGAAAAGCCTCGCCGAACGCGAGCAGCACATCGTCGACGTCGTCCTCACTTATCTCAAGCGGTGACCCATGCGCATCTTCCTCACTCACGTGCCCGACATGCTGGAGAATTATTACGGCCCGCGCGCGCTCGCCGAGATGCGCAAGCTCGGTGAGGTGCGGCTCAATACGTCCGGCAAAGTGCTGGATGCGAAAGCGCTCGCCGACGCCGCGAAGGGCTGCGAAATCATCGTGTCGGATCGCCAGACGCCGGGACCCACGGAGTTCTTCCCGCTTGCGCCGGATTGCTGCGCGTTCCTGCGCGTCGCGGTCGACATCCGCAACATCGACGTCGAGGCGGCGAACCGCGAGGGCGTGCTGGTGACGCGCGCGACGCCGGGCTTCATGGCGTCGGTCAGCGAAATGGCGATCGGCATGATGATCGATTGCGCGCGCGGCATCACCGATGCGACCATCACCTACCGCCGCGGCGAGGAGGCCGAGCCACGCAAGGGCATCCAGCTCCACGGCGCGACCGTCGGCATCATGGGCTATGGCGCGATCGCGCGGCACCTCGCACCCATTTGCGTGGCGCTCGGCATGAAGGTGCTGGTGTCCGATCCGTTCGCCCCGGTCGAGGACAAGGCGCTGCACCACGTGCCGCAGGACACGCTGCTCGCCGAATCCGACTTCGTCATCTGCCTCGTCATCGCCAACGAGCAGACCGAGAACCTGATGAACGCCGCGAATTTCGCGCGCATGAAGAAAAGCGCGTATTTCCTCAATTTGTCGCGCGGCAACCTGGTCGACGAGGCCGCGCTGATGCAGGTCCTTGAGAAGAAGCAAATCGCCGGCGCCGCGATGGATGTCGGGCGCGCCTTCGACCAGAAGCCCTCGCTCGCTCTCGCGCGCCGCGCCGACGTGATCGCGACGCCGCATACCGCCGGCCTCACGCCGGACTCGATCGAACACCAGGCGTTCGACACCGTGCGGCAGGTCGCCGACCTCGCCGCCGGTCGCATCCCGCCGGAGGCCGTGAACAGGGAGAAAGCCACGCGGCTGGCGCGGCTCGGGATCAACGACCTGACTTGACGATAGGGTAAGACCGACGCTAGTAACCAGTTAGTTACTTAAGTGACGAACCCCGGCCAAGACCGGGTGAAAAGCGGGAGGATCGGCGTGGCGACGCGGACGCTCGGCATCATCATGAATGGCGTCACCGGACGCATGGGGCTGAACCAGCATCTGGTGCGCTCGATCATCGCGATCCGCGACCAGGGCGGCGTGACCTTGCCGAACGGCGACCGCGTGATGCCCGATCCGATTCTGGTGGGCCGCAACGCCGAGAAGATCGCGGCGCTCGGCAGGCAATACGGCATCACGCGCACGACCACCGATCTCGGCGCCGCGCTGAAGAACCCGAACGACACCGTGTTCTTCGATGCCGCGACGACGCAGATGCGCGCCGATCTGGTGACGCAGGCGATTGAGGCCGGCAAGCACATCTATTGCGAAAAGCCGGTGGCGGATTCGCTGGATAAAGCCGTCGCGATCGCCAAGCTCGCCAAGCAGAAAGGCATCAAGAACGGCGTCGTCCAGGACAAGCTATTCCTGCCCGGCCTGCGCAAGATCAAGCTGCTGCGCGACGCCGGCTTCTTCGGCCGCATGCTGAGCGTGCGCGGCGAGTTCGGCTACTGGGTATTCGAAGGCGACTGGGGCCAGCCGGCGCAGCGCCCGAGCTGGAATTACAAGAAGGCCGAGGGCGGCGGCATCATCCTCGACATGCTGTGCCACTGGCGCTACGTGCTCGACAACCTGTTCGGTGCCGTGCAGTCGGTGAGTTGCCTGGGCGCGACGCACATCCCGAGCCGGGTCGACGAGAACGGCAAGACTTACACGGCCGACACCGATGATGCCGCCTATGCGACGTTCCAGCTCGAAGGCGGCGTGATCGCGCACATCAACTCGTCCTGGGCGACGCGGCTGCGGCGCGAAGACCTCGTCACGTTCCACGTCGACGGCACGCACGGCTCAGCGGTCGCGGGACTGACGCGCTGCGTCACCCAGTCGCGGGTGAACACGCCGCGCCCGGTGTGGAATCCGGACGTGCCACAGACGATGAAGTTCCTCGACCAGTGGGAAGACGTTCCGGAAAACATCACCTACGAAAACGGCTTCAAGATCCAGTGGGAAGACTTCATCCGGCATGTCGCCGCGGATACTCCGTGGAAGTACGATCTGGTCGAAGGCGCGAAGGGCGTGCAGCTTGCCGAGCTCGGCCTGAAGAGCTGGGCCGAGCGGCGCTGGATCGACGTGCCGGCGCTAGAAATCTAGGAGACATCCGTGGCGACGATTTCGCTCCCGACCGGCAACCGCACGCTTGCGCCCTACACCACCGGCGAGCCGATCGTGCTGCCGCAGAAAGGCGCCACGCCGAAGCTCAATCGCGTCGCCTTCGCGGCCGCGCATGTGGTCGCCGATCCGCTCGCCGACAACGATCCGTGGCTCGACGCGGCGGTCGACTGGGACAGAACAATAGCATTCCGTGAGTATCTCTGGGACCTCGGGCTCGGCGTCGCCGAGGCGATGGACACGGCGCAGCGCGGCATGGGCCTAGACTGGAACGGCGCGCAGGAGCTCATCCGCCGCGCGCTGGCGGCGGCGCGAATGCGTCCGGGCGTGAAGATCGCCTGCGGCGTCGGCACCGATCATCTCGACGCCAATGCGCGCGTGACGGTCGACGACATCATCCGCGCCTACGAAGAGCAGATCGAGGCGATCGAGGCGATGGGTGGGCGGCTGATCGTGATGGCGAGCCGCGCGCTCGCCCGCGCCGCGACCGGTCCGGAAGATTACGCGCAGGTCTATGGGCGCATCCTGCGCCAGGTGAAGCAGCCGGTGATCATCCACTGGCTCGGCGAGATGTTCGATCCGGCGCTCGCCGGATACTGGGGCGCCGGCGATCACTACGCCGCGATGGAGACGTGCCTGGCGATCCTGCAGGAGCACGCCGAGAAGATCGACGGCATCAAGATCTCGCTCTTATCGAAGGAAAAGGAAATCTCGATGCGGCGCCGCCTGCCGAAGGGCGTGCGCATGTATACCGGCGACGATTTCAATTACGCGGAGCTGATCGCGGGCGACGAGGAAGGCTATTCGCACGCGCTGCTCGGCATCTTCGACGCGATCGCGCCGGCGGCGTCGGCCGGCCTCGCGCGGCTCGCCAAGGGCGACCGCCAAGGCTTCCACGGCATTCTCGAGCCGACCGTCCCGCTGTCGCGCCACATCTTCAGGAACCCGACGCGCTTCTACAAGACCGGCGTCGTGTTCCTTGCCTGGCTCAACGGCCAGCAGGATCATTTCATGATGATCGGCGGACAGGAGAGCGCGCGCTCGCTGGTCCATCTCGCCGAACTGTTCCGACTGGCCGACAAGGCGCGCGTGCTGCACGATCCCGATCTGGCGGCATCGCGCATGACCAAGCTGCTCGCGGTGCACGGGCTCGCATAGAAGCTCCGGCACCGCGCAAGAACAACACGTAACAACAACAAAGTTCATATCGAGGGAGGAAATGATGATCCGTGTCATGACACTGGCGGCTGTGGCCGTCATGGCGGCAAGCACCGCGTCCGCACAAAACTATCCGTGGAAGCCCGAGAAGCCCATCACCCTGATCGTGCCGTGGGCCGCCGGCGGCTCCACCGATCAGGTGAGCCGCGTCGCGGCGGCCGAGATCGAGCGCGTGCTCGGGCAGAAAGTCGTGGTGGTGAACCAGGGCGGCGCGTCCGGCTCGATCGGCACACGCAACGTGCTGCAGGCCGCGCCCGACGGCTACACCTGGGCAGCCGGCGCCGCGAAGGACCTCGGCACCTATGCGGTCAGCGGCATGCTCGACACCAAGATCGCCGACTGGCGGCTCTATCTCAGCGTCATCAACGTGTCGGTGCTCTCGGTCGGCAACAACACGGCCTACAAGACGCCGCAGGACGTCGTCGCCGCCATGAAGGCGAAGCCCGGCCAGGTCTCGGTCGGCAGCGCCGGCGTCAACTCGTCGGGACACACCGCGATCGAGGCGTTCACCAAGGCGCTCGGCCTGACCTACAAGCACGTGGCTTACGACGGCGGAAATCCGGCCGTGATCTCGACCGTGTCGGGCGAAACGGAAGTCACCACCCAGCTTGCGGTCGAGCAGGCGCAGATGATCCGCGGCAAGCGGCTGCGTCCGCTCGCTGTGCTGTCCGACCGCCCGCTCGAGCTCGAAGGCTTCGGCGCGATCGCGCCGATCACCGCGATGATCTCGGGCTACAAGCCGGATGCGAACTACTTCGGCATCTTCGTGCGCAAGGACGTGCCGAAGGAAGTGCTGCAGACCCTCGACATGATCTGGAAGGACACGATCGTGAACTCCGAGGCGCTGAAGAAATACGCGACCGCGAACGGCGCGATCGCGGCGCCGGCGTACGGCGACGACGCGCTCAAGGTGGCGATGCCGGCGATCCAGAGCACGGCGTGGGGCCTGCACGAGGGCGGCAAGTCCAAGGTCGCGCCGGACACGGTCGGCATTCCGAAGCCGTAACGCCCAGCGACAAACGGCCGCCGCGCCATGAACGCGAAACTCTTCACGGCTGACCGCATCGGCGGCCTGATCTGGTTCGTGTTCGGCGCCGCGGTCGTCTACGGCTCGTGGATGATGGACCGGCTGGAATCGATGAACATCCCGCCGTCCACCGCGCCCGGCGTCGTGCCGGCGCTGCAAGGGATCGGCTTCATCATCTTCGCGCTGATCCTGATGTTCCGTTCGGAAAAGCACACCATCGTCAACACCTACGCGCCCGGCGAGACGGACGCGGCGCCGGCCGACAACCGCCAGGAAAGCTTCTACTGGAAGCGCATCCTGCTGAGTTGGGGCCTGTGTCTCGCCTATGGCGCGGTCCTGCTCGGCAGCGGCATCCACTACTGGGCGCTCACCGTCGCGTTCCTGTTTCTCCACGCCATCCTGCTCGACGATACCGAACAGGTGCCGGCGCGGCCGACGCTGCGCCGCGTGATCGTCGCAGCCGTCATGGCGCTGACGATCGCCACCATCGTGACCCTGATCTTCCGCTACATCTTCCTCGTGCGCCTGCCGTGAGCCGCTGATGTTCGACGGTCTCTACATGTTCGGCATCGCGGTTACCGGCTATCTCACGCCGGTCTCGCTCGGCCTCGCGTTCGGCGCGACCTTGCTCGGGCTGCTCGCCGGCTGCATGCCCGGCCTCTCGGCGACGCTGATCATCACGCTGCTCACCACGCTGACCCTGAAGATGCAGCCGAACCAGGCAATCCTTGTGCTGGTGTGCGCCTACAACGGCGCGATCTATGGCGGCAGCCGCACCGCGATCCTGCTCAACATTCCGGGCACCGCCGCCAATGCCGCGGCCTGCCTCGACGGCTATCAGCTGGCACGGCAGGGGCAGGCCGGGCGCGCGATGGGCATCGCGACCACCGGTTCGGTGCTCGGCACGCTGTTCGGCTTGATTTGCCTGGCGCTGTTCACGCCGATGCTCGGCGAGATCGCGCTTTCGTTCGGCGCGTTCGAATTTTTCTGGCTGGCGCTGCTCGGCGTCGTCACCTCCGGCAATCTCGTGGCGGTCGATCCGCTGAAGGGCTGGCTCGCCGGCCTGCTCGGATTGTTCGTCGCAGGCATCGGGCAGGACGGCATGTATGCCTATGAGCGCTTTAGTTTCGGCAATGCCGATCTCGCCGGCGGCTTCGGACTCATTCCAGTGCTGGTCGGCGCATTCGGATTCTCCGAAGTGCTGACCGTGATGAGCGAGCGCTTCGCGCGGCCGAAGATCATGGAATTCGGCTCGGCGATCCCGCGCATCCGCGACGTGATCGTGTATTGGCGCACGATTATCCGCTCCGGCGTGATCGGCGTATGGATCGGCATCCTGCCCGGCGTCGGCGAAGACATGGCGGCGTGGTCGTCCTATGCGGCGGCGAAGAGGTTGAGCAAGGAGCCGGAGAAATTCGGCAAGGGCTCGATCGAAGGCCTGATGGCGGCCGAGACCGGCGACAACGCCTCGGTGCCGGGCGGCATCATTCCGGCGCTCGCGCTCGCGATCCCGGGCTCGGCGCCCTGTGCGGTGCTGCTCGCCGCCATGATCATCCACGGTGTGCAGGCCGGCCCGATGCTGATGGTCGAGAACCCGCAATTCGTCTACGACGTCGTCGCGATGGTGCTGTTCTCCACGCTTGGCATTCTGTTTTTCGGCCTGTTCTTCATCAAGCCGCTCTTGAAGATCACGCAGATCCCGCGCTCGATCCTGATGCCGATCATCTTCGTGCTGTGCGTGATCGGCTCCTACGCGCTCGCCTCGCGGCTGTTCGACGTCTACACCATGCTCGGCTTCGGCACCTTGATTTTCATCATGCGGCAATACGGCTATCCGGCAGCGCCCTTCGTGCTCGGCCTCGTGCTCGGCGATATTCTGGACAAGAACCTGCGGCGCGGACTGGTGCTGAGCGACGGCGATCTCCTGCCGTTCTTCACCCGGCCGCTCAGCGCGCTGCTGGCGCTGCTGGTGCTGTGGACCTTCATCACCAACGTGAAGACGATCAACGACCTGATGGTGTGGGGCCGCGATGCGTTGTGGGCGCGCGTGTGGCCGAAACGCAGCACGACCTGACATGCAAGTCTCGCTTTGCAACGAGGTGATCGGCGGGCTGTCGTTCGGGCGGCAGTGCGAGATAGCGGCGGCGCTCGGCTATGACGGGCTCGAGATCGCGCCGTTTACGCTAGGCGACAATCCAACGACGCTGAGCGGCGCAAGCATCGCGGAGCTGCGCCGTGCCGCGAGCGACGCCGGCATTGCGATCACCGGACTGCATTATGTGCTGCGCGCGCCGGCCGGACTGTCGATCACGTCGGCCGATAACGCAGTGCGCGAGCGCACGATCGCGGTGATGCGCGCGCTGTGCGGGCTGTGCGCCGAACTCGGCGGCAAGATCGTCGTGCACGGCTCGCCGGATCAGCGCAGGCTGGAGCCGGGCGACGAGGAGAACGGACGCAAACGCGGGATCGACTGCTTCGCCGCCGTGGCGGATGCGGCGCGACAGGCGGGCGTGACCTATTGTGTCGAACCGCTGGCACGCAACCAGACGGCGTTCGTCAACACCGTGGAGGAAACGGCCGATATCGTGCGCGCCATCAATAATCCGGCGCTGCGCACCATGATCGACTGCTCAGCCGCGGCCCAAGCCGAAGCCGAGCCCGTGGACGCGCTGGCGCGGCGCTGGCTGCCGAGCGGGCTGATCGCGCATATTCACTTCAACGATCCGAACCGGCGCGGCCCGGGCGAAGGTGAACTTGAATTCGGCCCGATCCTGGCCGCGCTGCGCGACGGCGGATACGACGGCAACGCCGCGATCGAGCCGTTTATCTATCAGCCCGATGGACCGACCTGCGCGGCGCGCGGGATCGGCTACATTCGCGGGATCATGGGAACCCTATGAGCAAGCTTTCGCTGATCGCGGCGGATTTCTTCGAGCGCCCGGTGAAGCTGCGCCTGCCGTTCCGGTTTGGCGTGGTCACCCTACGCGAGGCGCCGCAGGTCTTCGTGCGCGCGCGCGTGAAGCTCGCCGACGGGCGCGAGGGCGAGGGCGTCTCAGCCGACATCCTGGCGCCGAAATGGTTCGACAAGTCGGCCAAGCTGACCAACGAGCAGAATTTCGATCAGCTGCGGGTGTCGCTCGCGATGGCGCGCACCGCGCTGCTGGCAGCGGGAAGCGGCACGCCGTTTGGTTTGTCCGCGGCTGTCGATGGGCCGCATCACGACGGCTGCGCGACGGTCGGTCTCAACGGACTGGTGGCATCGTTCGGGCTGGCGCTGATCGACCGGGCCATCATCGACGCGCTTGGGAGACTTGAGGGAGCTTCCGTCTTTTCGCTCGCACGCGACAACCGGCTTGGCCTCGACGCTACGACTGCAACGGACCTGAAGGGGTTCGATTTCGGCAAGCTGCTCGCCAGCCTCGCGCCTGCGCCGTCGATCCATGCGCGCCACACGGTCGGGCTGGTCGATGCGCTGACGCGCGCCGAGACGGACCGGCGCGTCAACGACGGACTGCCCGAAAGCCTCGAAGAGGTCGTCGCGACCTACGGCCACCGCTACTACAAGCTCAAGGTCGCGGGACAGATCGAGGCCGACATTGAACGCCTCGCCGGCATCGCGGCGGTGATCGACCGCGGCCAGCCCTACCAGGCGACGCTGGACGGCAACGAGCAGTATCACGACATCGCCGAAGTGACCGCGCTATGGCGCCGCATCGGCGAAGAGCCACGCCTCGCGCGGCTCAAATCCTCGATCATCTTCATCGAGCAGCCGATTGCGCGCGACCGCGCGCTGTCGGCGCCGGTGAAAGCGCTGTCGGACGAGGTGCCGATCGAGATCGACGAGTCGGACTCCGACGTCGAGACGTTCCCGCGCGCCCGCGCACTCGGCTATCGCGGCATCTCGTCGAAGTCCTGCAAGGGCTTTTACCGCGCGCTGATCAACCGCGCGCGCATCGAGAAATGGAACGGCGAGGAGGGAGGCCGCTATTTCATGTCGGCCGAGGACCTGACCACACAGGCCGGCGTCGCCGTACAGCAGGATCTCGCGCTCGCGACATTGATCGGCGCGACGCATGTCGAGCGCAACGGGCATCACTATGTCGATGGCATGACGCGCGTTCCGCAGGCTGAGCAGGCCGCGTTCCTCGCGGCGCATCCGGATCTGTATCATCGCGCGGGCGACAATGTGCGCGTGACGATCCGCGACGGCGCGATTGCGATTGGTTCGCTGGATACGCCGGGACTTGCGGTCGGGTCGATGCCGGATTTCGGCGCAATGACGCCTTCGCCTGCCAAGGAATAAGACATGAAAACCGACGGCCTCTCGATCAACCTCGCGACCGTGCGCCAGCAGTTCGGCCTGAAGGACGGCGTCGAGGCCTGCCTCAAGCACGGCATCACGGCGATCGCGCCCTGGCGCGACCACATCCAGGCCACGGGGCTCGACGAAGCCGCGCGGATCATCAAGTCGAACGGTCTGAAGGTCACCGGCTATTGCCGCGGCGGATTGTTTCCGGCCGCGGATGCCGCCGGCCGGCAGGCCGCGATCGACGACAACAAGACGATGATCGACGAGGCGGCAGCGATCGGCGCGGATTGCCTGATCCTGATCGGCGGCGGCCTGCCGAAGGGATCGCGCGACATCAGGGCCGCGCGGGGCATGTTTGCAGACGGGATGGCGGCGGTGCTGCCGCATGCGAGGGCCGCGAAGGTGCCGCTCGCGATCGAGGCGCTGCACCCGATGTATGCGGCGGACCGCGGCTGCATCTCGCTGCTCAGCGAAGCGCTCGACCTGTGCGATGCGCTGGGAGCGGGCGTCGGCGTCGCGATCGACGTCTATCATCTGTGGTGGGATCCGAACCTCGCGGCGCAGATCAAGCGCGCCGGCGCGCGCATCCTGGCGCATCACATCTGCGACTGGCTGGTGCCGACCAAGGATCTGCTGCTCGACCGCGGCATGATGGGCGACGGCGTGATCGATCTTCCCGGCATCCGCCGCATGGTCGAGGGCGCGGGCTTCCACGGCCATCAGGAGGTGGAAATCTTCTCGGCTGAGGATTGGTGGAAGCGTCCGGGCGACGAGGTGGTGAAGACCTGCGTCGAGCGCTACAATACAGTCTGCTAGGCTTTCTCTTTGCGCATGATCTGATCCGAAAACCGGTTCCCACTTTTCGGGATCATGCGCTACTCCGCCGGCTGCTCGGCGGCCGGC
>Ga0207682_10001361_pt1 | contig 11279 bp, 10 predicted proteins | sample KBSM63metaG_FD_184332 | JGI IMG/M metagenome (GOLD analysis project Ga0207682, IMG submission 184332) | Miscanthus rhizosphere microbial communities from Kellogg Biological Station, Michigan, USA - KBS M6-3 metaG (SPAdes) (version 2) | ecosystem: Host-associated > Plants > Roots > Rhizosphere >... | reverse complement strand
GCCGTCATGCGTCGTCCTTCCTTCGTTTGAGCATGGTCTTTTCGGAAAACCGGTGTCCACTTTTCCGTACCATGCCCGAAGGCTTTGCGTCCTGCTCTGTTCGGTTCGATACTGCGGGCAGAAACCGAAAGCCGCAACGGGGAGTACTCACCGTGTTTAGGGATGGATTGCTGAAAGGTCAGCGTATTTTGGTGACCGGCGGCGGCACGGGGCTCGGCAAGGAGATGGCCGAAGGGTTCCTCAAGCTCGGCGCCGAGCTATTCATCTGCGGCCGGCGCAAATCGGTGTGCGACGCGACCGCGTTCGAACTGACCGACAAGACCGGCGGGCAGGTGACGAGCTACGGCGTCGACATCCGCAACGCGATGGCGGTGGACGAGATGATCGATGACATCTTTCGTGGCGGGCCGCTCACCAGCCTGGTCAACAACGCGGCGGGAAATTTCATCTCGCGCACCGAGGACCTCTCGCCGAAAGGTTTTGACGCCATCGCCAATATCGTGATGCATGGGACTTTCTATGTGACCCACGCGGTCGGCAAGCGCTGGATCGCTGGCAAGCACAAGGGCAGCGTCGTGTCGATCGTCGTCACCTGGATCGACAACAGCGGCCCGTTTACGGTGCCGTCCGCGATGAGCAAATCGGCGATCGCCACGATGACGCGTTCGCTCGCGGTCGAGTGGGGCCGCTACGGCATCCGCCTCAACGCGATCGCACCCGGCGTCTTCCCGACCGAAGGCGCCGGCAAGCGGCTGCGCCCCGGCGAGGATGCGGGCGCGCGCGCCAAAAAGATCAACCCGATGGGCCGCCACGGCCGCATGGAGGAATTGCAGAACCTCGCGACGTTCCTGCTCGCCGACGGCTGCGAATGGCTGACTGGCGAGACCATCACGGTCGACGGTGCCGAACATCTGGCGACGCAGGGCGGCTTCTACGATCTGCGCGCCTGGGGCGACGAGGAATGGCGCGTCGCGCGCGAGTCGATCCGCGCCACGAACGAAAAGGATCGTGCGGCGCGCGGGCCATAACCGTTCCGCCGAAATTTCTCAACAAATCGTGCGCCGCCGAAGGGTGACGCGCGCGGTTGAACGTGGTTTCATCAGGATTATGCAACACGCTTCTATCGACGTGGCCGCCATGATCGGCGGCATCCAGCGCTGGGTCGAAACCGAAAGCCCCACCCAAAGCACCGCCGCCGTCAACCGCATGATCGATCTGGTGCAGTCCGACGTGTCGGGGCTGCCGGTCAAGCTCGAGCGCGTACCCGGCCGCAACGGCTTTGCCGACAATCTGATCGTGCGCAACCAAGCAGCGGGCGAGGGGCCCGGCGTCCTGATCCTCTCGCATATCGATACCGTGCATCCGATCGGCACGCTCGCGGGGCCTCTGCCGTTCCGCCGCGACGGCGACAAGCTCTACGGCCCCGGCCTGTTCGACATGAAGGGCGGCGCCTATCTGGCGCTCGAAGCATTCCGGCAAGTCGCGAACGCCGGGAGCGCGAAGCTGCCGGTGACCTACCTGTTCACGCCCGACGAAGAAGTCGGCAGTCCCACGTCACGGTCGCTGATCGAGGCCGAGGCGAAGAAGGCGCGCTACGTGCTGGTCACCGAGCCGGCGCGCGACGGCGGGAAGATCGTCACGGCGCGCAAGGGCGTCGGCCGCTTCGAACTGAAGACCATCGGCGTGCCGGCGCATTCCGGCGCGCGTCATCAGGACGGCCGCAGCGCGATCAAGGAAATGGCGCGGCAGGTGCTGGCGATCGAAGGGCTCACCGATTATGCGCGCGGCGTCACCACGACGGTCGGAATGATTTCCGGTGGCACCGCGCCGAATGTCATTCCGCAGTATTGCCACATCTCGGTCGATCTGCGCGTGCGCGACGTTGCGGCCGGCGAGGAGTTCGAGAAGAAGATTCTGGGCCTCGAGCCGTTCGACCCGGGCATAACGGTCGAGGTGACCGGTGGCATGAACCGTCCGCCGTTCGAGAAGTCGGCGGCGATCGACGTGCTGTTCCGTCACGCGCAGGCGGTCGCGCGCGGCATCGGCTTCGACCTGCAGCACACCGAGATGACCGGCGGCGGCAGCGACGGCAATTTCACCGCCGCGCTCGGCGTGCCGACGCTCGACGGCCTCGGCATCGACGGCGACGGCGCGCACACCGAATGGGAGCACGGCCTGATCTCGTCGATCGAGCCGCGCACCCGGCTGATGCGCGGGTTACTGGAGACGCTGCAGTAGCCTCTACCAGACCGCCCAGACGATCATCGCGAGGCCGATGATGCTGACGAACCACACGGCGGTGCGCAGGTAGATGATGCCCGCCATATAGGTCGGCCAGTACACGACGCGCGCCCAGAAGAACACGCTCGCTCCCGTCGCGGCCTGCGCGCCTTTGCCGGCAAGCTGCGCCGCTAGGGCGACGGCGAGAAGCATCACCATGCCTTCCAGCATGTTCTTTGCGGCGCGGTCGGCGCGTCCAGCCATATCCACAGGCTGCGGGACGCTCTCGCGATTGCCGAAGGCGACGTCCAGTCCCCCGGGCATCCATGGCTTGGCGCAGAACGCGCTCGCCACCAGCAGCATCAGCAATGTCAGGATTCCAGACGCGATCACCGCGTGTGCCGTCGTCATCATCGCACGTCCCCCCAGCTCGGTGCAGATAACGGCGAGCTTGGCGGTGATTCAGTCCCGGCGCAATCGGTGATCAGGAAAACTGCCGCACCAGCGCCAGACCCGCGAATAGCCCGCCGATCGAGAGCGCCACCGAGAGACCGACATAGAGCGCCGCAAGGCCGAGTTCGCTGCGTTCGTAAAGTAGCGCCGCATCGAGCGAGAAGGCTGAGAAGGTCGTGTAGCCGCCGAGAATTCCGGTGGTCAGGAATAACCGCCAACTCTGCGACGCGTCGCCCTTGAAGGCGAAGTAGCCGGCGAGCAGTCCCATCACCAGCGAGCCGGTGACGTTCTCGAACAGCGTTGCGTAAGGAAACGCCGCGCCGAGGAGCCGCGCCGAGGCGAGATTGACGCCGTGGCGTAGAGCCGCGCCGAGCCCGCCGCCGAGAAAGACGATCAGAAATCCCATGGTGCGATCCTCATTCGGCGCGGCCGCGTTGGCGCTTCCGGCGGCAGGTTTGCCCAAGCTTTAAGCGAAATCCGCGTATTGTATGCAACCCCGGCGCCCTCACGCACCCGCGCGAATCCCTGACAATTCCGGATGTTAGCAAAAGTCGGCGGTATGGCCCCGAATTTGCTGATCCCTCGTCGTGGAGTCCCGGGGGACGCGCATGCGGGCGACCATCAAGGCTGAACCGGAAGCGGTGGCGCTCGACCTGACGCGCACCGCGCTCATCATCATCGACATGCAGCGCGATTTCCTCGAGCCGGGCGGCTTCGGGGAGACGCTCGGCAATGACGTGTCGCTGCTCGGCCGGGCGGTCGCGCCATGCCGGTCCGTGCTCGAAGCCGCGCGCCGGGCCGGCCTGCTGGTCATACACACCCGCGAAGGCCACCGCCCCGATCTGTCCGACGCGCCGAAGGCGAAGCTCGAACGCGGCAAGCCCTCGATGCGCATCGGCGATCCCGGTCCGATGGGCCGCATTCTCATTCGCGGCGAGGCCGGACACGACATCATCCCGGAGCTCTATCCGCTCACCGGCGAGCCGGTGATCGACAAGCCGGGCAAGGGCGCGTTCTACGCGACCGATCTCGATGCGCTGCTGCGCAATTTCGGCATCCAGCATCTGCTGGTCTGCGGCGTGACCACCGAGGTCTGCGTCAACACCACGGTGCGCGAAGCGAACGACCGCGGCTATCGCTGCGTCGTGCTCGCCGATTGCTGCGCCTCCTACTTCCCGGAATTCCACGAGATGGGCCTCGCGATGGTGAAGGCGCAGGGCGCGATCTTCGGCTGGGTGTCGGATTCGATTTCGGCGGTTGCGGCACTCACCAAGCCGACGCTGAAGCTCATGAGCAGTTGATGGACGAAGGGGAGCGGGTCATGGCAACGGCCACAACCACATATCAGCCGAAAGTCTGGACGCCGGGCGACTGGAACGCGTTCTTCGGCTTCGGCACCAACATCCTGGTCAACATGCTGGTGCTCACCGGCCTGTTGCGCTTCGTGCTGAAGATGCCGGACGCGATCGTGTTCGGCCGCATCCTGCCCGCGCTCGGGCTGATGATGTGCCTCTCTACGTTCTACTACGCCTGGCTCGCCTATCGGCTCGCGGAGAAGACCGGCCGAAGCGATGTCTGCGCGCTGCCCTCGGGGGTCAGCGTGCCACATATGTTCGTGGTCACCTTCGTGATCATGCTGCCGATCACGCTCAAGACCGGCGATCCGCTGAAAGGTTGGTCCGCGGGTCTCGTCTGGGTGTTCTTCCAGAGCTTCATCCTGATGATCGGCGGCTTCATCGCGCCGTATATCCGCAAGGTCACGCCGCGCGCAGCATTGCTCGGCACGCTCGCGGGCGTCTCGATCACCTTCATCTCGATGCGGCCGGCGCTCGAAATGTACATGACGCCGGTGATCGGCATCGTGTGCTTCGCCATCATCCTGGTGAGTTGGTTCGGCGGCTATCGTTATCCGAAAGGCATTCCGGCCGGACTGGTCGCGATCGCGGCCGGCATGATCATGGCGTGGGGGTCGACTCTGCTCGGGCTGAACTATGGCGGCATGGGCCTGGAAAAGCTCGGCGGCGCGTTCGCCAATTTCGGCTTCTCGGTCCCGCTGCCGGCGTTCGGGTATGTGTTCTCCGGCTTCGAATTCCTCGGCATCATTCTTGTCACCGCGATTCCGTTCGGGATCTACGATCTGGTCGAGGCGATGGACAATGTCGAGAGCGCGGAGGCCGCGGGTGACGAATACCCGACCACGCGCGTGCTGACCGCCGACGGCGTGGTCAGCCTGATCGGCTGCCTCATGGGCAACCCATTCATCAACGCGGTCTATATCGGCCATCCGGGCTGGAAGGCGATGGGCGGCCGCATCGGCTATTCGGCTGCCGTCGGCGTGATGGTGATCGTGCTGTCATGGTTCGGCATCATCGCGCTGATGTCGTCGCTCATTCCGCTGGTCGCGATCTCGCCGATCCTGCTCTACATCGGCATGCTCATCGGCGCGCAGGCATTCCAGGAAACGCCGAAGATGCACGCGCCCGCGATCGTGCTCGCGCTCGTTCCGCATCTGGCGGCGTGGTGCAAGACGCTGATCGACGGCGCGCTCGGCGCGGCTGGCACCAATGCGGCGGCCGTCGGGATGGAGAAGCTCGGGCAGATGGGCGTGCTCTATCACGGGCTCGAGGTTCTGGCCGGCGGCGCAATCCTCGGCGGGCTGGTGCTCGGCGCGATCGCTGTGTTCATCGTCGAGAAGAAGTTCGTGTCGGCTGCGGCGTTCGCGCTGGCCGGCGCGGTGCTGACCTTCTTCGGCTTCATGCACGGCGAGTCGGTCGGCTTCGCGGTGACGCCATCGGTCGCCTGCGCCTACGCGATCGTGGCGGCGTTCCTGTTCGCGCTGAGCAAGATGCCGGCGGAAGCGCCGGCCCCGCTGATGGATCCGAACGCCGTTCCGGCTGAGTGACGTTGTGAGCCTTTGGCGCGGCTGTCCGGAGCCGCGCAAGGGATCCATGAAATCAATCAATCGATTATAAATATATAAATTATATCAAATGGTTAGTTGATCGGCGGTGTCCCGCCACCGGTCCGCGTTATTGACTTCTTAACCACCCCAATTCTATTTGCGAATGAACGTTCGCTCTATTTCTTGTGCGGGGCACAATGCGCCGGGCCAATGTCCAGCTACAGGCTGATCGTCGCTTCGAAATCCTTCAAGCGGCGCAGACCTGTTTTGCGCGTTCGGGTTTTCACCAGACCTCGATGCAGGAGATCTGCGCCGAGGCCGGGATGAGCCCGGGCAACCTCTATCGCTACTTCCGTTCCAAGGAAGAGATCATCGCCGGCATCGCGGAACGCGATCGCGCCGATGCGGCCGAACAGTTCGCCGCCGTCGGCAATGGAAATTTCTTCGACGGGCTTGCGGCGCTCGCGCAGCACCATCTGGTCGAGCGCAGCACCGAGGAAGTCGCACTCTGTGCCGAGATCATGGCGGAGAGCCGCCGCAATCCGGCCGTGGCGCGCATCTATCAGGACATGGAAGCTGACGTGCGCGAGCGCTTCACCACGATGCTGCGCAGCGCCGCCGAGCGTGGCGAGATCCACGACATTGACTTCGACGGCACCGTGACGGTGCTGTTCGCGCTCGCCGACGGTCTGTCGTGGCGGCGTGCGGTCGAGCCGTCGTTCAATGCGGAGGCCGTGATGCCGATCGTGCTCGGCATGGTGCGGCAGCTTCTCAACCCGGCAACGGACAACGACAATACGATCAGGGGCAGATGATGAAGGGCAATCGTATCGTCGCGGTCGGCATCGTCGTCGCGGCGGGCGCCTGGATCGCATCCGGGCATCTGTTTCCGCATGAGACGGCCGAAAGCCGCGCCGCAGTCGGCCCTGCGGCGGTGGAGGCAAAGCTATTCCGTGTTTCCATCATTGCCGCGCGGCTTGAGCCGCGCAGCCGGCAGCTCATTCTGTCGGGCCGTACTGAAGCCGAGAAGAAGATGATGGTGACGGCGCGCGGCGACGGCGTCATCAGCGAGCTGAAGGTACGGCGCGGTCAGCAGGTCAAGCAGGGCGACGTGATCGCGGTGCTTTCCGACGAGGCGCGCGAGGCGCGCGTGCTGCAGGCGAGGGCCATGCTGATGCAGCGCAAGACCGAGCTTGCGGCGCGCATGAAGCTGGTCGAGCAGGGCTCGCTGCCGAAGCTCGAAGCGGTCAATCTGGAGACGCAATTCAAGGCGGCCGAGGCGGCGCTCGCCGCAGCGGAAGCCGAGCGCGACCGCAGCGTCATCCGCGCGCCGTGGTCCGGCATCGTCAACGACGTGCCGGTCGAGATCGGGCAGGCGGCGTTCTCGTTCCAGGGCAAGGAAATCGCGCAGATCGTGTCGATCGATCCGATCCTCGCCGTGGTCGAGGTCGCGGAGCGCAATCTGCATGGCATCCACGTCGGCGACCAGGCTGAACTGCGTCTCGTCACCGGCCACAAGGCGCAGGGCAAACTGCGCTTCATCTCCAAGAGCGCGAGCCAGGGCACGCGCACCTACCGGGTCGAGGTCGAGATCCCGAATGCCGACGGCTACATTCCGGACGGCATCACCTCCGAGGTCGCGGTGCCGCTCGCACCGGTGCCGGCCGTGCGTGTGCCGCGTTCGGCGCTGACGTTCTCTTCCGCAGGCGAACTCGGCGTGCGTATCGTCGATGCAGCAAACAAGGTGGTATTCGTCCCGGTGTCGGTGATCGACGACCAGCAGCAATTCATGTGGGTCGGCGGCGTCGCCGACGCGGCACGCGTGATCGTGCAGGGGCAGGACTTCGTGCGCGAAGGCCAGGAGGTCGAGGCTGTCGACGCCGAGCCGCCGAAGACCGCCGGGCGCTGACGAGCTTTCCATGGGCAATCCGGTCGACTACGCGATCAATCACGCGCGCCTGACCATCGCGGCGCTCGCCTTCCTGCTCGTCGCGGGCCTCGTCGCCTATGTGACGATCCCCAAGGAAGCCGAGCCCGATGTGAAGATCCCGATCGTCTACACGCTGCTGACGCAGCGCGGGATCAGTCCGGAGGATGCCGAGCGGCTGCTGGTCAAGCCGGTCGAGACCAAGCTCAAGTCGGTCTCGAACGTGAAGGAGATGCGGGCGACCGCCTACGAGGGCGGCGCCTACGTGCTGCTCGAATTCCAGGCGGGGTTCGACTCCAAGTCCGCGCTCGCCGACGTTCGCGCGAAAGTGGACGAGGCAAAGCGCGACCTGCCGCGCGATGCCGACGAGCCGACCGTGCAGGAGGTCAATCTCTCGCTCTATCCGGTGCTGGTGGTATCGCTCGCCGGCGACCTGCCGGAGCGCACGCTGCTGCGCCTCGCGCGCACGGCGAAGAATGTCATCGAGCAGGTGCCGGGTGTGATCTCAGCCGAGCTGCGTGGCGCGCGCGACGAGGCGGTCGAGATCGTCGCCGAGCCGATGCTGATGAAGAGCTACGGCGTCTCGCTCGAGCAGCTGATCGCGATCACGCAGTCGTCGAACAGCCTCGTTGCCGCCGGGGCGCTCGAAGGTGCGACCGGGCGCTTTGCCGTGAAGGTGCCGGCGCTGATCGAGAAGCCGCAGGACATGCTGAAAATTCCGATCGCCTCGAGCGCGGGCGCGACCGTGACGCTCGGCGACGTCGCGCAGGTCAAGCCGACGTTCAAGGACGCCACGTCAATTACGCGCGTCAACGGCCGTCCGGCCATGACCATCGAAGTCTCGAAGCGCACCGGCGCGAACCTGATCGAGACCGTGGACGGCGTGAAGCTCGTCGTCGAGCGCATGAAGCAGACCTGGCCGGAGGCGCTGCAGGTCTCGTATACGCAAGACAAGTCCAAGGTCATCCGCCAGATGCTGGCCGACTTGCAGAACTCGGTGATCACCGGCGTGCTGCTGGTCGCGATCATCATCCTGTTTGCGCTCGGCTTCCGCGCCTCGCTGTTCATCGGCATCGCGATCCCGGCCTCGTTCCTCGCCGGCGTGCTCGGGCTGCAGCTCGCAGGGTTGACCGTCAACATCGTGGTGCTGTTCTCGCTCATCCTCGCGGTCGGCATGCTGGTCGACGACGCGATCATCGTCTCGGAATTCGCCGAGCGGCGCATGTCGGAAGGCATGCCGCCGCGCGAGGCCTATTCGCTGGCCGCCAAGCGCATGGCCGGACCTGTCATTGCGGCGACCGCGACGCGGGTCGCAGCGTTCTCGCCGCTGCTGTTTTGGCCCGGCACGGTCGGCGAGTTCATGAAGTACATGCCGATCACGTTGATCGCGACGTTGTCGGCGTCGCTCGCGGTCGCGCTGTTCTTCACCCCGACGCTCGGCGCGCTGCTCGGGCGCGCCGCCACTGTGCCGCATGACGAGCGCGCCAAGGATCGCGGACCATATATGCGCACCGTGCATCTTGCGCTGCGCCATCCGGGCGCGACTTTGATGCTCGCGCTTGCGCTGCTCGTCGGCGTGCAGATGGCGTACGGCAAGCTCGGCAAGGGCGTCGAGTTCTTCCCCAAGGTGGAACCCGACTACGGACAGGTCATCATCCACGGCCGCGGCAACCTCTCGCTCGACGAGAAGGACCGTCTCGTGCGCGCGGTCGAAGAACGTGTGCTGAAGCATCCGGGACTGAAGACCGTCTACACCCGTGCGGGCGAACAACCGCGCCAGTCGAACGAGCTCGGCGAAGACACGATCGGCGTGATCCAGTTCGAATTCGCCGACTGGCGCACGCGCGCACCGGCGCACGAGATCATGGACGGCATCCGCGACAAGACCGCGGATATTCCGGGCATTTTGGTCGAGGTCACCGCGCCGCGCGCGGGTCCGCCGACTGGCAAGCCGGTGCAGATCCAGCTTGCGGCGCTCGATCCCGACCTGCTGCCGGCTGCCGCCAAGAAGGCCGCGGCGCTGCTCGCGGCGCGTACGGATGTGCGCGACGTGGACGACGGTCTGCCGCTGCCCGGCATCGACTGGCGCCTCGAGGTGAACAAGAGCGAGGCCGCGAAGTATCAGGCCAACGTCAACACGGTCGGCACCGGCGTGCAGCTCGTCACCAACGGTGCGAAGGTGACCGAGTATCGCCCGTCCGACAACGACAAGGCGGTCGACATCCTGGTGCGCTTCCCGTCCGACCGGCGCAGCCTCGAACAAATCGACGAGCTGCGCATCCAGACGCCGGTCGGCCACGTGCCGATCGGCAACTTCGTCACGCGCGTGCCGGCGCAGCGCGTCGGCAACATCAACCGCATCGGCGGCAACCGCGTCATTACCGTCTCTTCGAACGTCGCCGAGGGTGCACAGAGCGCCAAGGTGCAAAAGGAACTCGCCGCCGACCTCGCCAAGACCGATCTCGGCCAGAACGTGACCTTCCGTCTCAAGGGCGAGGACGAGGAACGCGAGAAGGCGGGCGCGTTTTTGATGAAGGCGTTCGGCACCGCGCTGTTCCTGATCTTTGCGATCCTGCTGGCGCAGTTCAACAAGTTTATCTCGGTCGCCCTGGTGCTCACCGCCGTGGTGCTCTCGACCATCGGCGTGCTGATCGGCCTGATGGTGATGGGTCAGCCGTTCGGCGTCGTGATGACCGGTATCGGCGTGATCGCGAACGCCGGCGTGATTGTGAACAACAACATCGTGCTGATCGACACCTACGATCGACTGCGCGAGGAGGGCGTCCCGGCCTACGAGGCGATCCTGGAAACCTGCCGCGAACGCGCGCGCCCCGTGGTGCTCACGGCGGTCACGGCGATCCTCGGCGTGCTGCCGATCGCGTTCGGCATGAACATCGAGTTCATGACGCGCGAGATCACGGTCGGCGCGCCGGCGACGCAGTGGTGGATATCGCTGTCGACCGCCATCGTGTTCGGCCTCGGTTTTGCGACCATCCTGACCCTGATCGTGACGCCCGCCGCCCTGATGGCGATCGCGAACCTCGCGGCGTGGCGCGAGCGGCGCAGGCAGCGCCGCTCCGCGCGCCTTGCGGCGGTGCAGCCGGCGGAATAAGACCGGGGATGCCCCTCGATCCGACCGCGCTTGTCGCGCAAACCCCCGTCATTCCGGTTCTCACCATCGAGCGCGCCGCCGATGCGGTGGCGCTCGCGCGCGCTTTGGCCGCTGGCGGTCTTCGGGTGATCGAGGTGACGCTGCGGACGAAGGCCGCGGTCGAGGCAATCAAGGCGATTGCCGCGGAAGTGCCGGACTGCGTCGTCGGCGCCGGCACGGTGACGAGGCCTTCCGACGTTGCCTTGGCGGTCGCGGCGGGCGCAACCTACCTCGTCAGTCCCGGTACCCCTACAGAGCTTGCCGCCGCGCTGGCGGACGCCCCCGTGCCCGTGCTTCCCGGCTGCGCCACCGTCTCCGAAGCGATGACGCTTTCCGCGCGGGGCTTCAAAGTCCTCAAGTTCTTTCCCGCCGAGGCATCTGGCGGCACGGCGTGGCTCAAATCCGTCGCCGCGCCGCTTCCCGATGCGAAGTTCTGCCCGACCGGTGGGATCGATGGGAGGAATGCCGCGGCCTATCTCGCCTGTCCGAACGTGCTCGCGGTCGGCGGCTCCTGGGTCGCGCCGAAGGACGCGATCGCGTCCGGTGACTGGTCGCGCATCACGCAGCTTGCGCGCGAGGCCGCCGCCTTGCGCCGCTGATGTCCGCCCACCGTCGCCGCCGCGCCT
>Ga0207682_10001360_pt1 | contig 11294 bp, 8 predicted proteins | sample KBSM63metaG_FD_184332 | JGI IMG/M metagenome (GOLD analysis project Ga0207682, IMG submission 184332) | Miscanthus rhizosphere microbial communities from Kellogg Biological Station, Michigan, USA - KBS M6-3 metaG (SPAdes) (version 2) | ecosystem: Host-associated > Plants > Roots > Rhizosphere >... | reverse complement strand
GAGTCCGACCGCATCGTGGGCATCTCCGGCTTCACGGTTCGCCCACCCCGGGCGCGCCGGCATTGGCGCCCCACCCTCAGCACCCTGACTTTCCAAGGAGAACCACCATGGCCTGGACCCGAGATGAAATGGCCGCAATCGCGGCCGAAGAACTGAACGACGGCGACTACGTCAACCTTGGCATCGGCATCCCCACGCTGGTGGCCAACAACCTGCCCGACGGCGTCCGCGTTGTCCTGCAGAGCGAGAACGGCCTCCTCGGCATGGGCCCGTTCCCCTTCGAGGGCGAGGAAGACGCGGACCTGATCAACGCCGGCAAGCAGACCGTCACGGTTCTGCCCGGCGGCAGCATCTTCGACTCCGCGACGTCCTTCGGCATGATCCGCGGCGGTCACGTGAAGGTCGCGATCCTGGGCGCCATGCAGGTCTCCGGGAACGGAGACCTCGCCAACTGGACCATCCCCGGCAAGATGGTCAAGGGCATGGGCGGTGCCATGGACCTCGTGGCCGGCACCCCGCGCGTCGTGGTCCTCACCGAGCACAACGCCAAGGACGGCACCGCCAAGATCGTCAAGGAATGCACGCTGCCCCTCACCGGGCTCAGCTGCGTGGACCGCATCATCAGCGACCTCGCGGTCTTCGACCTTGTGAAGAATGAGCACAAAGCAGACGGCGGGCGGAAGCTCACGCTCACGCGCCTCGCGCCGGGCGTCACCGTGGAGGAAATCCGCGAAAAAACCGAAGCCGACTTCGATGTCGCGCTCGAATTTGAAGGAGCGACGGCATGAGCCTCAAAGACCAGTTCGGCAAGGACGTCCTGCTCACCGGCTGGGGCCACAGCCGGTTCGGCAAGCTGAGCGAAGAAACCCTGGAGTCCCTGATCGTGCAGGTCGCCACCGAGGCGATCGGCAACGCCGGGATCGAGCCCGGCCAGATCGATGAGATTTACCTCGGCCAGTTCAACTCCGGCATGATGCCGCTGGCCTTCCCGTCCTCCCTCGCATTGCAGGTCTCGGATCAGCTGGCCAACGTTCCCTCCACCAGGGTGGAGAACGCCTGCGCCTCCGGTTCGGCCGCGTTCCAGCAGGGCACCAAGTCACTGCTGGCCGGTACCGCGAAGACCGTCCTGGTGATCGGCGCCGAGAAGATGACGCAGGCCGGGGCCGACGTCGTGGGCGCGGCCCTGCTCGGCGCGGACTACGACATGGCCGGCAAGGCCTCCACCACCGGGTTCACGGGACTCTTCGCCGAGGTGGCGAAGCACTACGGCAAGCGCTACGGCGCCGGCAGCCTCGGCGACGTCCTGGGCACCATCGCGGCGAAGAACCACCGCAACGGCGTCGACAACCCCTACGCCCAGCTCCGCAAGGACCTCGGCGAGGAGTTCTGCCGCACCGTCTCGGACAAGAACCCGATGGTGGCCGACCCGCTGCGCCGCACCGACTGCTCCCCCGTGTCCGACGGCGCCGCCGCCGTCGTCCTCTCCGTCGCCCCGACCGGCGGCGCCACCGCGCCGGTGCGGCTCGCCGGCTTCGGCCAGGCGAACGACTTCTTCCCCGCCGAGCGCCGGGACCCCACCGAATTCGCCGCCACACGCGCCTCCTGGCAGCGGGCCCTGGGGATGGCCGGCGTCGGGCTGGAGGAGCTCGACTTCGCGGAAGTCCACGACTGCTTCACCATCGCCGAACTGCTCATGTATGAGGCCATGGGGCTGACCGAACGCGGCCAGGGCGCCCGGGCGCTCGAGGAAGGCTGGGTCTTCAAGGACGGCAAGCTGCCGGTCAACGTCTCGGGCGGGCTCAAGGCCAAGGGCCACCCCGTCGGCGCCACCGGCGTCTCCCAGCACGTCATCGCCGCCATGCAGCTCACCGGGACGGCCGGCGACATGCAGCTGGCCAACCCGCGCCGGGCCGCGGTGCAGAACATGGGCGGCGTGGGCATCGCCAACTACGTCAGCGTGCTCGAAGCCCTCTAAAGCAACGCGGGGTCAGATACGGCCCTTAATGGGCCGGATCTGACCCCGCGTTGCTTGTCCTCGCCTGCGTGGCCGGGATGCCACGGGACTAAACTCGTTCCCAGCCCATCCACCACAATGCGAGGAGCACCCATGCGCGCCACCATCATCCACGGTCCCGGCGACATCCGAGTCGAAGACCGCGACTACCCCACCCTCCAGCTGCCCACCGACGTCATCGTGAAGGTCACCGCCTCCTGCGTCTGCGGCTCGGACCTCTGGCCGTACCGCGGGGTCAAGCCCACCCACAAGCCGTCCGCGATCGGGCACGAGTTCATCGGGACGGTCGAAAGCGTCGGCGACGACATCAAAGACCTCGCCGTGGGCGACTTCGTGATCGCTCCGTTCGTGGTCAGCTGCGGCGCGTGCCCGCAGTGCCTCGACGGCGTCACGGTGGCCTGCGACCACCTCGCCGGCTGGGGCGGCAAGGATGACACCGGCCACGGGATCGACGGCGGCCAGGGCCAGGCCGTGCGCGTACCGCTCGCCGAGTCCACGCTGGTCAAGGTCCCGGGCGTCACCGACCCGGACGACGCCCTCCGCGCCAGCCTGCTCACGCTCTCCGACGTCATGGCCACCGGCCACCACGCAGCACTCGCGGCCAAGGCCGGTCCCGGCCGGACGGTCGTGGTGGTCGGCGACGGCGCCGTCGGGCTCTGCGGCGTCCTGGCCGCCAAGCGCCTCGGCGCGGAGCGGATCATCGCCATGTCGCGGCACGCCGACCGCCAGGCGATCGCCCGCGAATTCGGGGCCACGGACATCGTCGCCGAACGCGGGGACGAGGGCGTCGCCAAGGTCCGCGAACTGCTCGGCGGCGTCCTGGCCGACTCCGTGCTGGAGTGCGTGGGGACCAAGGAATCCATGGAACAGGCCCTGCACAGCGTCCGCCCGGGCGGCGCCCTCGGCTTTGTCGGCGTCCCCACCGGCGGCGCCGAAGCCCCGCTGCGCTTTCTGTTCGACACCAACATCTCGATCGGCGGCGGCATGGCCCCGGCCCGGACGTACATCCCGGAACTGCTGGCGGACGTGCTGAACGGCACCATCAATCCGGGCCGCGTGTTCGACTCGGTCATGCCGCTGGAGGAGGCACCCGAGGCCTACCGCGCGATGGACGAACGGCGCGCCATCAAGGTCCTCCTGACCCCGTAGCCGGGCTCTCGACGGCGGCCGCGCTGGCACCCGCGCGGCCGCCCGCGCCGGCCTGGCTGTAGTGCTAGCTCCCGCCCTTGCACGGGCAAGGACGAGGGTCTAGCGTGAAGCGCATCAGCATCCGCCGCCGTCAAGGGAGCCGTCATGGCCAGGTTCGTGCAGATCATCGAATTTCAGACCTCCCGCATTGAGGAGATCGAGCAACTCGGCCGGCCCTCCAGGACGGAGGGAACCACTGCCCCGACCTTCCGCCGCATCATGGCCACCGCAGACCGCGACCGCCCCGGAACCTACCTCACGATCGTGGAGTTCGACTCCTACGAGTCGGCCATGGAGAACTCCAACCGGCCCGAGACCTCCGAATTCGCCGCGCAGATGGCCGCCCTGTGCGACGGCCCTCCGGTCTTCCGCAACCTGGATCTTATGTGGGAAGACACCGGCGAGGCCGACGCCGGCCAGTAGGCCGGCAGGCTCGCTTGGCAGAGGGGCCGCCGCGCCGCCGGACTCAGGACCGGGAGGCCGCCCGCGGCTTGAATACGTGGCGTGAACACGTGGCTTGAAGACGCGGACAGGACGTGGGAGCAGGAAATGGGTTCTGCAGATGGCAGGGCACCGGAAAGTCTCGTCATGGATCTCAGCGCACTGGGTTCCGCTCCCCTGCCGCTCGTGGGCGGAAAGGCCCTGAACCTCGGCAAGCTCACGGCCGCCGGGTTCCGTGTACCCCGCGGATTCTGCCTCACCACGGTTGCCTACCGAAAGGCGGCCCCGGCCGAACTGGACGCGCTGGCGGCCCGGCTGGACGCCGCGCAGCCCCACCCGTCGAACAACGGCGACAACGGCGAAATAGGCGACATAGGCGACGGCGACTCCCGCCAGCCAGGCCGCCCCGGGTTGGCCCGGCCCGGACCGGATCTGGGTGAACTGGCCCGGCAGGCGCGGGAAATGATCGTGACCGCGCCGATTCCCGCCGACGTCGATGCCGCGCTTCGCGGCGCGTATGCCGCGCTCGGCAGCCGGGCCACAGTGGCGGTCAGATCCTCCGCCACCGCCGAGGACCTGCCCTTCGCCAGCTTCGCCGGCCAGCAGGATTCCTTCCTGAACATCTCCGGAGCCGACGCCGTGGTCGAGTCGGTCCGGCGCTGCTGGGCCTCACTCTGGACCGAACGGGCCGTGGCCTACCGCGCCGCCAACGGGATCAGCCACCGTGAGGTGGGCCTCGCCGTCGTCGTCCAGGACCTCATCACCGCCACCAGCGCCGGCGTGCTCTTCACCGCCAATCCCGTGACGGGCACCCGGACCGAAACGGTCATCGATGCGAGCGCCGGGCCCGGCCAGGCGGTGGTCTCCGGCAGCGTCAACCCGGACCATTTCGTCGTGGATACGGCCACGGGACAAATCCTCCTCCGTTCACCGAAGGGGACGGCAGGCCGGCAGCGGCCGAGCCTGGACGACGCCCGGATCCGCGAGCTCACGGCCCTCGGCGATACCGTCCAGGGGCTGTTCGGTGCACCCCAGGATGTGGAATGGGTGATCGACGCCGCGGGCAGGATCTGGGTGACCCAGTCGCGGCCCATCACCACGTTGTATCCGCTGCCGGAGCCTGCGGCCGCCGAACCGCTGGGCGCGGAGGCAGGAGCCGACGTCGACCCCCACGTCTACCTGTGCGGCACCTTGCTCCAGGGCCTGACCAGGCCCCTGACCCCCATGGGGCTCTCCGTGCTGGGCTCAATGCGGAACCGCAACGGGCCGTGGCGGTACGTCAACCCGGGATTGCGGATGTATGTGGACGTGACGCCCATGGTGCGCAACAGGTACGGCCGCCGCTACCTGCTGCGGATGCTTCCGCTGGCGGACGGCAGGTCCGGCGCGGTTTTTCCGGCACTCCTGGATGACCCGCGGTTCGGCGTGCGCAAACGGCCGTCCCGGCGGCCACGGCACGGCGCGGCGGGCAGGCTGGCCCCCCGGCGGCCGGGGACCGGCAGCGGCGCAGCGGGCAATAGCGCAGGGCGCGATCCCGGAACCATGGCCGGCCTGGGCCTGACGGTCCGGCTGCTTCCGTCCCTCGTGCGGGCCGCGGTGCGGCCGTCCGCCGAACTGCGCCGCGCCTTCGATTACGGAGATCGCCTTCAATCCGAACTTGTCCTGCCAGAACCGGCTACCACTTTTGGCCGGCTCGATCACGCCCAGCGCATCCTGGAGAACACCGTGGACGGGCTGATCCTGGCGACGCTGCCCGGACCGTCCGTTGGGTACCTCATGCTGGCCGGGGCGCGCAGGCTGCTGCGCGGCATCGCGGCACCGCGGGAACTCGAGGCCGTGTTGCGGGGTCTGCCCAACAATGTCACCACCGAGATGGACCTCGAACTCTGGCAACTGGCCGTCACCGTCGGCGCGAACGCCGCGTCCCGGGAGGTGTTCCTGGCCCACGGGCCAAGGGAACTGGCCGCCCTGTACAAGGCCGGCTCGCTGCCCGCAGTGGCACAGACCGGCCTGCACGGGTTCCTGGACCGCTACGGCCACCGCGCCGTGGCGGAAATCGACCTTGGCATGCCGCGGTGGTCGGAGAAGCCGGACCATATCCTCGGCATGATCTCAAACTACCTTCATGTGGTGGACCCCGAGCAGGCCCCCGACCGGCAGTTCGCCCGCGCCGAGGAACATGCCGAGGCCAGGATCCGCAGCCTGGTGGAACGGACCAGGGTCCGGAGCCGGATCCGTGCCCGGCTGGTGGAATTCTGCCTGCGCCGGACCCGCCAGCTGTCCGGGCTGCGCGAACTGCCCAAGTTCTACATCATCCTCGCCCTCGCGGAGATGCACCGCCAGCTCAACGCGATCGGCATCGAGCTGGCCCGGTCCGGTGCGATCGCCGCGGCGGACGACGTGTATTTCCTGGAATTCGATGAGGTCCGTGTGGGTTTGCGGGGTGCCGACCTCAAGGGCATCGTCGCGGGCCGCCACCGGATCTACGACGTCGAGCTGCGCCGGCGCCGGATTCCCCGGCTCCTGCTCTCCGACGGCACGGACGTGGAGGCGGCCGTGATGGCCAAGTCCCCCGCTTCCGGCGCCCTCGCCGGGACACCGGCGTCGGCCGGCACCGCCACCGGAACGGTCCGGGTCATCCTGGATCCGGTGGGCGCGCACCTCGAGCCCGGGGAAATCCTCGTGGCACCCTCCACCGACCCCGGCTGGACGCCGCTGTTCATGACGGCCGGCGCCCTGGTGATGGAAATGGGCGGGGTGATCTCGCACGGCGCCGTGGTGGCCCGCGAATACGGCATCCCGGCGGTGGTGGGCGTGCCGGACGCGACCACCCGTTTGCGGACCGGTGAGACCGTGACCGTGGACGGATCGGCCGGAACGGTGCGGCAGGTGGACTCCCCGCTCTCCCCCGCGACGGCCGCCGGCAGCCTGGCTGGCTGAGCGTGAACCTGCGGACGGCCGGCGCCGGGCCGTCGAATCGCAGCGGGACCTCCGCCGCGCCGCCGGCAGGGGGCTATGTTAGATAGATGGCGTCTGCCGGCAGTAACGCACAGGGCGGCCCGGTTCCCGAGGGCTTTGGTTCGGGGCTGGTGGACGATGCCGCCCGCCGGGACGCCGCGTTGCCCGACTTCGACTGGGCCGTCCTTCCGGCAGGCGTGATGCGCGGTCAGTTCGAGGCACCGAGCGGGACCTTGGCGACGATCGCCGCCGGAGACCCCGGGAAGCCGCGCGTCCTGCTGGTCCCGGGCGCAACCGGCTCCAAGGAAGACTTCATCCTCATGCTGCCCGAGCTCGCCGCGGCCGGCTACTTCGTCCTCAGCTGCGACATCGCCGGGCAGTATGAATCCGCCCAGGCCGGGCCCGAAAACCTCGTTCCGCCCCGGAACTGCTACGACTACGAGCTGTTCCGCGACGATCTCCTGGCCATGCTGGACACCGACCAAGGCGCGGTGCACGTCGTGGGGTATTCCTTCGCGGCGGTGGTTGCCCAACTGGCGTTCGTCCAGCGGCCAGAAAAGTTCCGCAGCCTGACCCTCATCAGCTGCCCGCCGGAGCCGGGGCAGAGCCTCCGTTATGTGCGCCTGGCTGGCTGGGTCAGCTGCTGGGTCACCTCCAGGGTCGGCACCGCATTAATGATTTGGGGCATCCGCAGCAATATTGCCCGGGTGGCGCCGCAGCGGCTGCGGTTCGTCAGGAGCCGGTTCGCGTTCACGCGCCGCGCCTCGGTGGTCGACATCATCGGCCTTATGAAGCACACCCCGGATCTGCGGCGGGTGCTGGCGGCCGCGACGCTGCCAAAGCTTGTCGCAGTCGGCGAACACGACCTCTGGCCGCTGGCGTTGCACCGGAGCTTCGCGCAGTCGATCGGTGCTCGAATTTCGGTCTACCGCGCGGGCCACAGCCCGTCCGAGACCTCGCCGTACCAGATCAGCAGGGACCTGATTGCGCTCTTCGACGCCACCGTCTCGGCCTGACGAAAGCGGCCGGCCGGGACGAAGACCCCCGTCAGACCCTTGCACCGCGGCCCGTCGCACCGTACGTTGGGGACAGCGGACGAATGTCTCCGCAGCCGTTGGCCTTATGGCCGCCGGAGATCAGCAGCATTTCAGAAGGATAAAGGCATGGCTACAGGCACAGTTAAATGGTTCAACGCCGAAAAGGGTTTTGGCTTCATTGCCCCGGATGACGGGTCGGCCGACGTTTTCGCCCACTACTCGGCAATCGCTACCAGCGGCTACCGTTCGCTGGACGAGAACCAGAAGGTTGAATTCGACGTCACGCAGGGCCCGAAGGGCCCGCAGGCTGAGAACATCCGCCCGCTCTAAGTACTCCGGAAAAAGCCCCGGCCACCTGGCCGGGACACTTTCCCCGAAGACCACAACGCCCCTCCGGAGGATTCCTCCGGAGGGGCGTTTGTGTTCGAGGCGTTTGTGGCCTTACGCCTGCCGCCGGGCGCGGTCTCAGCCGACGTGGACCCACGGACGCCGGGTGACGTCCGGCTCGGCCTCGCGCAGCACTTCGCGCGTCACCGGGGCAATCTCGCCTTCGCCGAAAGCCAGGAACCGCAGGAGGTTGGTGAACGGGTTTCCCTCCGTCCAGCGGAAGTAGATGTGCGGCATCAGCCCGGTGACGTCGCGGATGTGCAGCAGCACGGAAGCGATCGTGTTCGGAACAACTGGCCCGTGGACCTCCAGGATCTGGTACCCGTGCCGGCTGACCCCGCGGACCTCGAGCGCGGTCTCGAAGTCGGAGGAGTCGTCCACCACCACTTCGAGGAACAGCGCCTGGGAGTCCAGCGGGAGGTGGCTGACCTCGATCGCGGACGTGAGCTTGTCCAGGTACGCCTGGGCACTTAGCCTCAGCGGCTCGTGGGCAATGATCGCGATCGGCCCGGATTCGTTGGCGGCCAGGAATTCCAGCGCCGGGGTGTCCATCCGCACATGCGTGGCATGGAGCTCGAAGGAGCGCCGGATGCGCGAGAGCAGGGAGATCACGATGATCCCGAGGATAAAGAACCCCGCGATCCGGATGCCCTCTGGCCGCTCGAAGATGTTGGCCACCGTGGTGTAGATGAACACGACGGCGATGATGCCGAAGCCGATGCTGCGCTTGCGCTGCCGGTGGCTGCGTGCGGACAGCGTCACGGCAATCGCCGCCGACGTCATCAGAACCAGGACTCCGGTGGCGTAAGCGCCGCCCTGGGCGTCGACGTCGGCGTCGAACAGCCAGGTGATCAGGAACCCCACCAGGGTGAAGACCAGGACCAGCGGCCGGACGGCGCGGGCCCATTCCGGAGCCATGCCGTACCGGGGCAGATAGCGCGGCACGAGGTTCAGCAGCCCGGCCATGGCGGAGGCGCCGGCGAACCACAGGATGGCGATGGTGCTCAGATCGTAGACGGTGCCGAATCCGTTTCCCAGGTATTCGTGCGCCAGGTAAGCCAGGGCGCGGCCGTTCGCCTGCCCGCCGGGCTGGAACTCCTGCGCCGGGATCAGGACCACTGTGGTGAAGCTCGTGGTGACGAGGAACGCGCTCATGATCAGGGCCGCCGTCGTCAGCAGCCGGCGCGCACCCTTGATCCGGCCCTCAGGGTTCTCCTCGGTGTCCGTGGCGTGGCCGCGGATCTGCGGCATCACGGCGACGCCGGTCTCGAAGCCGGACAGGCCCAGGGCCAGCTTGGGGAACACGAGCAGCGCGATGCCCACCACCATCAGCGGGCTCCCGTGCTGGGTGGTCAGGGCCAGCCACCAGTTATCGACCGCCACCGGGTGCTGCAGGACCTCGATGATCGTTGTGATGACCACGACGACGTTCAGCCCGAGGTAAATGCCCACCAGGACGACGGCGACGCCGATCGCCTCCTTGAAACCGCGCAGGAACACCGCGGCGAGCAGAGCCAGCAGGAACAGCGTGACCGCGACGTTCTGGCCCTGCATCCAGGCGGGGGCGAACGGGTTCTCGAGCGCGTGCGCGGTCGCGTCCGCGGCAGAAAGCGTCATGGTGATCATGAAGTCGGTAGCCGCGAACCCCAGCAGCACCAGGACGAGCAGTTTCCCGCCCCAGCGCGGCAGCAGCCTTTCCAGCATGGCGATCGACCCTTCGCCGCGCGGACTTTCACCGGCCACCCGGCGGTACACCGGCAGTGCACCCAGCAAAGTCACGGCCACCAGGACCAGGGTGGCCAGCGGCGAAATCACGCCGGCCGCGAGCGCGGCGATGGCGGGCTGGTAGCCCAGGGTGGAGAAGTAGTCCACGCCCGTCAGGCACATGACCTGCCACCACGAGTGCTTTTTCAGGTGGCTGTCGCTCACGGCCCCGGGCCCCTGGTGGATTCCCTTGGCGTCCTGCAGGCCGAACAGCAGCCAGTTCCTGAAGTGTTCCCCGGCGCCGGGCCGCGGCGCCGAAGGGTCTGCCGGGGGCCGGCTGAGGGTTGTCATGATGTCCTTTCCACGCGGCACACCGCGCCGCTTCCGTCCGCGACAGTATCAGCCCCCGCAACCGCTGCGACCGTCCGGCGAACAATCCTGACAGTTCCTTAACGCGGCCCTCAAACCCGGCCTTTCGGCCGCCCGCGCGGGCTGTCGCCGCGTCGCCGGCCGCGCCCCCAGGTGACACAATGACGACATGGCACGTGGAACGCTGCGGATCTTCCTGGGGGCCGCGCCCGGAGTGGGCAAGACCTACGAAATGCTGGAGGAAGCCCACCGCCTCGGCGGGCGCGGCGAGGACGTTGCCGTGGCGCTGGCGACGGACCACGGCCGCGCCGGAACACGGGCACTGCTGGAGGGCCTCGAGGTCATCCCGCCCCGCCCCGTGAGGTACGGGGGTCCCAAGTACGAGGAAATGGATCTGGACGCGGTCCTGGCCCGGGCCCCCGGGACTGCGGTGGTGGACGAATACGCCCACTCCAACGTCCCGGGCGGCCGGAACCCGAAGCGCTGGCAGGATGTCGACGAACTCCTCAGCGCCGGGATCAATGTCCTGTCCACGGTCAACATCCAGGACCTGGCGTCCCTCGGCGACGTCGTCAGCGCCGTCACCGGGGTCCGGCCGGCGGAGACGGTGCCGGACGACGTCGTGCGCCGCGCCGACCAGATCGATCTGGTCGACATCCCGCCTGATCTGTTGCGCCAGCGGTTGAGCGAGGGCAAGGTCTATGCCGCGGACAGGATCGATGCGGCCCTGTCCAGCTATTTCCGGCTCGGCAACCTGGGCGCGCTCCGCGAGCTCACCCTGCTGTGGCTGGCTGACCGGGTGGACGAAGGGCTGGCGAAATACCGGGCCGAAAACGGAATCCAGGACAGCTGGCCTGCCCGCGAGCGCATCGTCGTGGGCCTGACCGGGGGTCCCGAGGGCGAGGCGCTCATCCGGCGCGGGGCACGCATCTTGACCCGTATCAGCGGCGGAGATCTCCTGGCCGTCCACGTCCGCGCCGCCAAGCAGGTCGCCTCGGAATCGCCGCAGGCGCTCGAACAGCAGCGGCGGCTGGCCCAGGACCTGGGCGGCAGCTACCACATCGTGACCGGGGAGGATCCGGCCGCTGCCCTGCTGGACTTCGCCCGCAGCGTCAACGCCACCCAGATCGTCGTCGGAATCCCACGCAACGGCGGCCCGGCCGGACTGCTGGCGGGCCTTCGTGGCGGCCGCACGG
>Ga0207682_10001355_pt1 | contig 11309 bp, 6 predicted proteins | sample KBSM63metaG_FD_184332 | JGI IMG/M metagenome (GOLD analysis project Ga0207682, IMG submission 184332) | Miscanthus rhizosphere microbial communities from Kellogg Biological Station, Michigan, USA - KBS M6-3 metaG (SPAdes) (version 2) | ecosystem: Host-associated > Plants > Roots > Rhizosphere >... | reverse complement strand
CCTGATCGAAGCGGATCGCGTTTTCCGGACGCCAATAGTTGTAGAGATACTTGTTGTAGAACGAGGCGACGAGACTGTCACTCGACGCCATGTTGAGCAGCGCCAGCATGCGAGCGTTTTCAGAGATCGAAAAGTCCTTCGCTTGCGAGACTTGTCGCGCCGCCAGATTGAACACATACGCGGAAGAAGTCGCGGCGTAGAAACGGGCGACGTCGCTCCGGTCGGGCGGCCGTTGAGTGCTGTTCGCGGCCCCGACGCTCTTGACGTAGTTGTAGGCTTTCGCGAACTCGTTGCTGGTGATTGCCGGGGGAGGAGGAAGCACATAGTCGAGAACGCTGGTGATACCGAACGGGGTGACGTCTTTCCAGTTGTAGTTCGCGCCGCCAGTAGCAGTGACAGCGCAGCCGGGCGGCAACGTCAAGTGCCATACCCCTGCGACCGGTGGCATTACCGGCGGAGGGCCCATCATCAGCGGTGAAGAATGGTCGCCGACGCGCTTGGCGATCATCGCTTGGGCTGCGGCTTCTCCCGTCGCGATGCCGTTGGTTTTCGCGGTCCCAGCCGGGATTGCTGCCAGCGATGAAGTGTACAAGGCGTCGATGTCGGGAGCCATTGGGAAGTAGGTTTTCAACACACGGTATGCGGCCGTCGCGGCTGCGGCATCCACTGATGCACCGACCGGCGCGACGACGCCGATATACGGCTCGTAGTCACGAGTGATCGCATTCACAGCCTCGAACACAGCCAGTTGAACGATCGCTACGTAGCGACCTTGTTGGAACGGGCTCTGGCCCTGTCCGATAAACGTCTTGACCGCTTGCTCATTCCAGGTCAGCACGACGTCGGCTCTCGCAATCGCCGATGATGAGAGCAACGCCACTAACGCCACCGCCACGCGGAATCGCGTCAGCGTGGGAACGGCCTGATTTGGCAGTGTCGGCATGATGGTCCTTCCTCAGACTTGGTCCGATGTAAGGACAGGCGCTCCGCCTGACCCATGAACGTACGTGTTTGAATAACGGTTCGCCGGTCGCGATCGAACGGCAGACGCGCATGACCTCTTCTGTCGAATCCCCACGACGAGACGCGGAGTATTTTCCGCTTCTACCGACGTGTCAACGACGGAAGTTGTAATCGCAGAGCGCGTACTCGTGTTGCGGTGATACAGCTGGTGCGTCCGGCCTCGCAGGCCGCGCTGCGGACGCCGACGATGTCGGCACCTGTCTCGCAAATGAGCGGGAAATTTTCCGCGGCGAGCTTTCCTGCAAGTGCGACGCTCAAGCCAGCGTCATGGGCTAGTGCAACCCAGGACTTGAGCTTGGCGGCGGAGACAAGGTTGAGGAGATCGGGCCCGTCTTTGTGAGCGGTATCGAGCAGAACGCCTGCCGCGCCAGCGCACGCAGCGATATCAACCAGAGCTGTGCGCTCGACAGACGTTGCCCCTCCGGTATCGGCATAGGCCACTGCGACGACCCCGCATCCTGCCTGGCCCGTTGCGCGCACGCCGCGGACTCCCGCGGTGATGAGGTGTGCTATCCGTTCGCGATCTGCAATGTCAGCAAACCCGATCTTCACGAACCCAACGCCAACGCTTCCGTAGTCGAAGGCCGCGCGCTCGACGCTTTTCTCATCTACCGCGTCACCCAGCGCGGCTGTCACGACGCGACGACCAGCCACGGCGGCGTGAATGTTTCGAAGCGTCTCGAGCGAGACGGGACCAAGGGCGCCGCTCAGTGGATCCTTGGCATCGATCAGATCGGCACTGCCGTCAACGGCTTGGAGCGCCTCTTCTGAATTCGCGACACTGACAAGCAACTGCATTGGACGACTATCCGGCGGACACTGAAGCGACTCGAGCGATGATGAGATCTTCGACCAGCTCGAAGAGCGTCCGTCGATGCGCCCGTCGATCTTCGGCGACGGTTGACGCCGACGTGGTGACGACGACCAGGTCGAAGTCGGGGACGAGGATGATGTACTGACCGCCAAAACCCCAGGCGAAGTACGCCTGATGGCCGGCAAGATCGCGCATCCACCAGCCGTAGCCGTACCGCTGACCGCTGATCGGCGAGGTGCCGCGCGGGACGAACGACTGCTCGATCCATGTCTCGGGGACGACCTGGTGCATTTCTGTGAAGGGGTCTGACCCCTTCACACGTCCTCGCTGCAGATAGAGTTCACCGAACGCGAGCATCTGCCGCGGAGTGAGGAGCATGTCGTTCCCGCCGAAGTAGATGCCTTGCGGGTCCTGCGGCCAGCGCGCCAGCGTGAACCCGAGCGGTTTTGCCAATGCGTCCTGCGCGAACTGCCATGTGCTCGTCTTCGTCGCTTTCGTCAGGATCGCCGAAAGCAGGTGCGTGTTGCCGGTGCTGTACTCCATCTCCGTGCCCGGCATCGCCACGAGCGGTTTGGTCAGCGCATGCTGGACCCAGTTCTGGCTTTGCACCCACCTTCCGTAATTGCGATTGCTCGTCGACTCGAGCCCCGACCGCATGGTCAGGAGATCTTCGATCGTGATGCGCAGCTTGCGATCGTCACGGTCCTTCGTCAGCTCGGGGAAGTAGGTGCGGATCGACGTGTCCGGACCGGGTACGAGTCCGCGCTCGATCGCCACGCCGACCAGCGCCGACACGATGCTCTTGGACACTGATTTCACGTTGGCCGCGCGAGCGGGACGTGCGCCGTTGAAATATTTTTCGAGCACGATCTCGCCACGGCGGCTGACAACCAGGCTGTAAAGGCGCGGTAATTCGCTGGCCCCTTTCACGGCCTCGGCGAACGTCTCTGTTTGTGGCGGCGTGCCCGAACTCTGTGCGGCCTTGGCGCCGTAGACCCACAACGCCCAACCCACACAGGCCAATGAGATGATCCGCGCGACCACTCGGTAGTCTGTCTCAGTTCTGAGGTAAATTGCACGCGAGAGGAATCGACCATGGATCGCAGAACGTTTCTGGCAGCAACGGTAGGAGCCGTGGCATTACAAGCGGCGGGACGCGCGCAGGCGCCGCAACAGGTCTCTCCAGTGCCAACCCCGCGCGACTGGTCTCGCCTCGAGCCGATCGCGTATCCCGATCCCGACATCATTGCGCTCGACCCCCGCTTCCGCCAGTACATCGTCGCGAACACCCCGATCAGGCGGCATCACATTGGAACGCTGTGGGCCGAGGGACCGGCGTGGAACGGCGTCGGCCGTTATCTCGTGTGGAGTGATATCCCCAACAACGTCCAGATGCGCTGGATCGAGGAGGACGGGAGGGTCACGACGTTCAGGAATCCGTCCGGCTACAGCAACGGCAATACCTTCGATTACGAGGGACGCCAGCTGTCGTGCGAACACGGCGGCCGTCGCGTCGCCAGATACGAGCCGAACGGAACCGTGACCACGATCGCCGAGCGTTACGATGGCAAACGCCTCAACTCGCCCAACGACATCGTCGTTCATCCCGACGGCGGCATCTGGTTTACGGATCCGTTCTACGGCATTCGCGGGAACTACGAGGGCTTCAAGGCGCAGCAGGAGTCGAAGGAGTCTGTCTATCGTGTGGACGGCAAGAGCGGGCAGATCGCCAAGGTCACCGACGAAGTCGGCCAACCGAATGGGATCTGTTTTTCGCCCGACTATCGAAAGCTCTATGTCGCCGATACCGGAATGCCGCGCGAGATCAAGGTGTGGGATGTCGATGGCGGCCAGCTGCGCAACGGCAAGCGTTTCGTGCAGTTCGACATTCCCGGCACCGGCACGCCATCGGCGGCGGATGGCATTCGCTGCGACGCCGACGGCAACATCTGGGCCGGCGCGCGCCCGGGAGTGCAGGTCTTTGCGCCCAACGGCGATCGCATCGGCATGATCCGCCTTCCCGAGACATGCGCCAACGTCTGTTTCGGTGGCGCCCGCCGCAATCGATTGTTCATGACCGCGAGCCAGTCTCTATATAGCGTGTACGTCGAGACCGTCGGCGCCCACATCGCGTAGAAGGTAGCGGCAGGTCTTCAGACCCGCCGGGCAGGCACGTTAGTTGAACTGTACGGTCGCGTGCCCAATCGCCCAACGCGCATTTCTGGGTTTTCCTACGTCGGGCTTCACTGCTATTTCCTGACGATTTGCTGCCATAGGCGGTGTCGCGTGTTCGAAGACTACGACGCCGCAACGTGGCTGGTATCGCAAATTGTCCAAGGGTTTCCCTCGGAGCAGTTTGTTGTGATTGCGTACTGCGTGATGCCCGATCACGTTCATCTTCTGCTCGAGGGTCTCTGCGAACACGCCAATCTGCAGGTTGCGATGCACGACTGGAAGCAGCGCACGGCCTTCATGTGGAGGCAGAGCACAGGGAATCGGCTGTGGCAGACGGGTTACTACGACTACGTGGTCCGTAACGAAGACTCTGTTCCTTCGATCGTGAAATACATCATCGGCAACCCGGTCAGAGCACGACTCGTGGATGATGCGAGCCAGTACCCGTACACCGGCTCAACGCGGTACCGGTTCGAGGAACTCGCAGAAGGCGTTGCAGATTGGCAGCCTAAGCACAGGCGACAATGAACCAGGCGGCTTGAAGCCCGCCTCTACCGCCAGGCGGGTCTAAAGACCCGCCTCTACGTGTCGTCCATCAATCGTCTTGCCTGGTTGATCGCGATTGACGCCGGCGTCAGGCTCATTGCGCGATCGCGGAGCCACGCTGCAACGGGATTGCTCCACTGCGCGACGACGCCGAAGCGCCGCGACGCGCGGACGATGCTGTTCGCGCGCGCGATGCGCCGCTCCTCGTATTGAAGGAGCGCGTCTTCGAGCGATGACGTTGCGGCGAGACATGCATCGAGCACGACCGCATCTTCGATCGCCTGGCCGGCGCCTTGTCCGAGATTCGGCGTCATCGGGTGCGCGGCATCGCCCAGCAGGACGACTCGTCCGGAGTGCCAGCGCGGAATCGGCTCCCGGTCGTAGATATCGGTGCGCACGACACGATCGGGCGGGGTGGCTTCGATGATGGCAGTGACGGGTGCGTGCCACGATCCGAATCGCGTCATCAGCTCACGGCGCACGTCGGCGTCTTTTCCGCCGGGAGGCGCATCGGCCACTGCGAACCAGTAAATCTCCCCGAAACCGATCGGCACGATGCCGAAACGCTCGCCTCGCCCCCAACTTTCGCTGGTTCGACCCGGCAGCGTGACGCTGTTGGCAGGTGTGACACCTCGCCAGCTCGTATATCCCGAATACGCCGGCGGCTGCGCGCCCATCAATTGGGCGCGAACGCTGGAGTGGAGGCCATCGGCGCCGACGAGCAACTCTGTATCGATGCGTTCTCCGCCCATCAGCGCCACGTGAACGGATCTTGCGTCCTGCTCGAAGGAGGCGACCTGTGCGTCGGTCGTGACGGCGTGCGAACCGACCGCGTCGAGCAGGACGGCATGCAGCCGTCCGCGGTGCAGCGCGACGAGTGACGCGCCCATGGATCGATAAACCTCGGTGAGATCGACTTCGGACCCCAGTTGTCGCCCGCGTGAGTCCAGGATGAGCGCGCGCTCGACGACCATGCCCGCCCTCATCACTGCGTCGCCGAGTCCCAGGTTCTGGAGGGCTTTCACGCCATTCGCGGGCAAACCAATTCCAGCACCCACGGCCGTGAGCTGACTTGCCCGCTCGAAAACACTGACGCGAATACCGCGACGCCGCAAGGCGACGGCGAGCGTCAAGCCGCCAATTCCTGCGCCGGCGATGACGACGTTGGAGACCATCGCGAGTGCTATCGTACTTTCCTTGACTCGGTGTGCCCAAAGAAGTGCACTCGGTGTCAACTCCCAACTCCCAACTGTCCAACTCCCCAAAGGGCTGGCCACGGGCGAAGGCTGAGATGCACGGATCACGATCGGTCTTGCGGAGCGACACGCGGTTTCGCACGGCACGCCAATTGACCGCCGCCAGATCGCAGGCAGCGTGGTCGAGCGCTAGTTGCTGCGAGTGGCGGTGAGAGCGTTGAGGTCGTCGCGCGCGAATCTGTTGCTCGGATCGATGTCGAGCGAACGCTGCAGGTGGGCGATGGCTTCCTGACGTGCCCCGGTCTCCGCCAACGCCGCGCCGAGGTGCCAGTGCGACAGCGCCGAGTTCGGATCGAATCCGAGCGCCTTTCGGAACGCCTCGATCGCGTCATTCATCGCGCCATGCGCAGCCCGATCCACCCCGAGTATGTTGTACATCTCGGCGCCTTCGGGGACGATCGCGCCCAGATAAGCGCTGCCCATAACCCGCCTGGGCCCGACGTCGTTCGTTGACTCGGCGAGGCGAGCACCTTCCGCCGCAGACGATCGATACGCGAGATCGATCAGCCGCATATACAAATCCAATCCGGCAACACTTGGCGCAGGCGCGCCGTCCACGAAACATCGCGGACACCACTCGGGTAGCTGGCGGAGGTCAACGACGGTGGCTGGAACGTCTTCGCCCGGATTCAAAGCGGAGAGCACGCTGTACTCGCTGAACGGCCAGTCGTCGGTCAACGGAGTCGTGCTGCTGGTGGCGCCCTTCAGCCTCGATGCGGATCCAACGAACATCCCCGCGATTTCTCGAACGCTTCCGAGATCCAGCCGGGTGAGATCTTCATGCACGGCTGGCCGGTTATTAAGCGCGGCACCAATGCGGTCGGGGTCGAGCTCGATCGAGTTGCCCCGCGTGCCGACCAGCAGGAGGTCGGCTTGCGCACCTGAGAGGAGCACCGACTGAGGGAACACATCGATGAATGCGCGAATCATCGACAACGCCGTCGTCGTTGGCACCTGATAGGTCGGGAGCCACTGGCTGACGAAGCCGTGAGGCGTCAGCCGCGAGCGGGCCAGCTCGTAGAACTCCCTCGAGTACAGCGCCGCCACGCCGGCATAGGCTATCGGCGGCGGCTCGAGCGTGATCAGATCGAAGGCGCCAGGCGCCTGCATCTGAAGGTGCTGCCGTCCATCGTTGACGTAGATCCTTACTCGCGGATCGGCGAGGACCGAGTGATTGGCCTCTGCAAAATACGATGCGTGCTCGAGGATGCCACGCGACAAATCGGCGATCTCCACGCGTCGGATCGAAGGGTGGCGCGTGGCGGCATCGGTCGTGTTGCCCACGCCGAAGCCGATGACGAGTGCCGATGCCGGGTTGTCCTCCATCAGCAGCGGGATATGCGCCAATGCCCGCATGTAGCGTTGCGACAGCCTGGCGGTCGAGGACATCGCATGGCCGTTCGTCAGAAGTAGTCGTCCATCGCGCGCGTCGGTGATGGTGATGACCTCGGTCAACCCCTCACGCTGCGCCAGGATCCGCGGCGTGTCGCCGACAGTGCCCAGGGCGCGTCGAATCACGAAATCGCCTGGCAGGGTCAGGCACACGGCAACAGCCGATCCCGCGGCGAGCAGCGAGCCTGCGACCAGGGCGACACGTGGACCCGCGGCTGTCGAGCGCGCGCACAAGTACAAGGGCGCGATGGCCAGTGCGGATGCGCCGGCCAGGACGGCCGCACTGCCCTGGATCCCGAGCCACGGCAGAAGAACGAAGCCGGTTGCGATCGATCCGCACACGGCGCCCACCGTGTTTGCGAGATAGAGGCTGCCGGCGCGGCGCGCCACCATCGCCTCTGTCTGTTGGACCAGGGCATTGGCCAGAGGAAAGCTGATACCCATTACGAGCGATGGCACTCCAGCCAGAAGCAGCACAGGCAGGACGTCGAACCAGATTTCGGTCAATCGCGGCACGGCTGCTGTGGCCGCGCTCGCCGCCGCTTCGATCGGACGCGCGTCGACGAGCAACATGCTAGTGATGGCGGTGACGGCAAAGACGGCTTGCGCAAGAATCAGCCAGGCTGCGGCGTGCTGCGTCCGTCGCGATAAATGCCCGCTAGCCAATGCGCCCAGGCCGATGCCGGTGAGCACGACGGTCAGCAGCAGCGCGAACACGGCGCGAAATCCACCAAGCAGGATGGTCGCGTGACGAAACCACAGGATCTCCATACCGAGCGCGGCGAATCCCGTCAGACCAAGAGCCATCGCCGCAAATACGACGGGGTCAGACCCCTTCACATGTGAAAATGTGCGAAGGGGTCTGACCCCGCCTTTCGCGCGCGTCTGTTTAGGTGGTGCCGCTGTGATTACCAGCGCGATCGCTCCGGCGATGACATTCAGCGCGACGGCGATCATCTGCGTTCGCAGCAGGCCGACCGCTGGGACAAGCACGAGGTCCGTCATCAGGCAGCCAAGCGCGGCTCCCGCGGTGTTCGCAGCGTAGAGCGACGCGATCCGGCCCGGCGCGATCGACAGGTCCTGTCGGACGAGATGCCGGATCAGCAGCGTGAGCGTGCCTCCCATGAGAACAGTGATCGGGAGCAGCAGACCGACAGACAGGCCGAGTCGTCCGAGGTATGTCGCCAGCGACGGGACGTACCACCCGTCCGCGCCTTGCGTGTACGAGGAGAGCGCGGCTCCGAGCGGGCCGAGGTCCGGCAGCGTCATCGAGATGCCGAATCCGAGCAGCGCGATGGCGAACTCGATCTTCGCGTAGGCGCGCAGCAGCGAGCCAGGTTCTCGGGCGTACCGCCGATCTGCCCACATGCCTCCGAGTTGGCTGCCGACGCCGAGGCCGAGCATGAACACGGCGACGACGAGAGAGGCTGAATGGATGGTGTTGCCGAAGACGTTGCCGAAGGCGCGGACCCATACGACCTGGTAGATGAGTCCGCTGGCGCCTGACGCTAGGAACGCGAGATAGATCAACTAGCCACAACTTTCACCGAAGTTGACGATCACGACACACGGAGACACAGAGGCACCGAGGCAAGCAATCCTCAGTGTCTCGGTGCCTCGCCCCTCGACCGAAGCTCGGGGCGCCCTGAGCCGCGTCGAAGGGCGGTGTGTCGTGATCACGTCAACCCAGGTGGCCTCTGGGATCAGAACTGGAACCTGAACCCTAACTGCACTGTGCGCGCTGCGTACGACAGATTGGGACTCGCCACTGGCTGCCCGAACGTGCCGCTCGTCTCAGTCAGGTTATACGCGCCGAAGTTATCGTGGTTGAACAGATTGAACACTTCGGCGAAGCCGGTGATCGATGCGCTTCCGGCCAGCCGGATCCGCTGCTGAGCCCGCATCTCGACGCGGTGGATAGGTTCGCCCACGAAGTTCTGGCGTGGGATGATCGTGCCGTCGAGACGCATGCGGTCGATGCTCGTGATCTGCAGCCCGCGGGCGTCGCAGCCGCACACGACCTGCGAGCGTTGACCGGAGCCATAGAAGTAAATGCCGCTCACCTGGAATCCGCGTCCCACTTCCCAGATTCCGTTGAACACGAGACGATGCCGCTGATCGCCTTCCGCCAGCGATCGTTCGCCGCCAAGGTCCTTGGCGACCGGGAACGGAACCTCGGTGAAGCCGCTGATCGGCGCCGGATCCTGATCCCAGAGACCGGACAGCGTGTAGGTGAGCGAGCCCTGCCAGTTGTCGCTCATGCGCTTGGTGAAGCTTGTCTGCAACCCGTGGTAGTCCGACTGGCCAGTGTGCGGGATCATCCCGACCACGCCGTAGGTCGGGAACGCCCGGTGCGCCACGTCGGAATAGGGGAAGGGAGTTCCCGTTGCCGGATCGAACGTGATGTTGACGTTGTCCTGGATCGATTTCTCGTCGCGACTCCGGATGTTGACGTAGTTGAGATCCATCGACGCGCGAGTGCCGAATTGATGCTGAATGCCGATCGTTGTCTGCCAACTGTGTGTCACGTGAGAGTACTCGGGGATCGGCGCCTGTTCCTGTAGATCACGCAGCAGACATCCGGGCCGGTTGTTGACGTAGCAGAATCGCTGGAGGGCCTGCTCGTAGGTGGGCAATGGGCCATTGAATGGGTTGCTGGCGAAGTCAGGACGTCCGTCATTGTTGACGCGAATGACGGCAATCGTCAGCGGGCTCTGCGGCCACAACACGTTCGTATTGAGGATGTCGTTGTAATACAGCCCCGAGCCGCCCCTGATGACCGTCCGATCGGAGAGCTGATACGCGAATCCGAGCCGCGGCTGCAGGTTGTTCGCATCCTGCGGTCGGTTGGGCATTTCGAACGGCGGGAAGTCAACGTACTGCGCGAACGCGTTCCAGATCAGGTCGTAGCGCAACCCGAGGTTGAGGGTGAGACGTGACCCCATGCGCCAGTCATCCTGGAACCACGCGCCGTACTTCCACATGTACAAGGGAGTTAGGAACGTCGATTCGTCCGAGACGCCGACCTGGTAATTTGCCGAGATTCTGGAGAGCTCGTTGAGTGCCCACGTGTCGGCATTGAACGGGTCGCCGAGGATCTGCTCGATGTTGGCGGGCACCGGACCGGTGTTGGCGGTGAGGACGCCGCCGCACCGGTTGCAGTTGCGCGTGTTGTCGAGCAGGTGCAGGTACTCGCCGCCGGCCTTGACGTCGTGTCGCCCGGCGCGGTCGAAGAACATCGAGAAGTTGTCGCGGAACGTGTAAACGTTCTGGTTGCGATAGCGGGGAAGGTTGTTGTTGCGCCCGGTCGCAAACCCTCTGAAGGTGATGTTCGGTCCGTCCGTCGTAATCCCGTTCGGCGATTGCCAGTGGTTCGACCATGAGGTCAGGCTGATCTGATCGATACCGTAGTGCGCATAACCGGCCCTGAATTCATTGAGCGCCCGGTTGCTGAGGACCTGCGTGAACTGGCCAATGACATCCGTCGATTTCTCCTCGTTGCTGTTGGTGCCCGACGGATGGTTGGTGTTTCCGGGTCCGAACGGCTCGGACAGGATCGTGTGGTTGAACTTCCCCATGAGCCGGGTATTGGAGGAGAGCTCGTAGTCGCCGCGGATGCCACCAAGTTTGACGCTGCGAGTCCCGTTCAGTTCGACGTTGAACGCCGGGTACGGCGTCTGCCAGATCGAGGTCAGCGGCTGGTGCTCGTACTCGTAGTTGCCGAAGTAATGCAACTTGTTGAGCACGATGGGGCCACCGACCGTGCCGCTGATCTGCTGGTTCGAATAAGGCAGCACGCGATGCAGGACCGGATCTTCCGCATTCCAATCGCTGTTGCGGAAGTTGCCGACCAGCGACCCGGAGAGGTTGTTCGTGCCCGACTTGGTGATCGCGTTCACCTGGACGCCGGAGGAACGGCCCTGCGTGGCGTCGAACCGGTTGGCGATGAACTCGAACTCGGCGATCGAATCATTGCTATAACGTGCTTGGTTGCCGGTGCCGAGGTTCGATGTGACCTGCAAGCCGTCGACGTTGAGCTGGAATTCGCGCACGTCGCCGCGGTCCTGCACCGGGGTCGCGCCCTGCGCGTTGGTCCGATTCCC
>Ga0207682_10001351_pt1 | contig 11319 bp, 8 predicted proteins | sample KBSM63metaG_FD_184332 | JGI IMG/M metagenome (GOLD analysis project Ga0207682, IMG submission 184332) | Miscanthus rhizosphere microbial communities from Kellogg Biological Station, Michigan, USA - KBS M6-3 metaG (SPAdes) (version 2) | ecosystem: Host-associated > Plants > Roots > Rhizosphere >... | reverse complement strand
TCGTTGTTGCCGGCACCGATGCGCGCGGATTCGGCCCAGCTCGGGGCCTTGTGCACGAGCACGCGCGGGTAGCCTTCGATAAAGCAGGTGCGCACCAGCGTCTTTCCATCGCCGCTCAGCGCCTCGGATTGACAATCCGCGTACCCGCCTGGAGGCGCGGGGTTTGGAATCGTCGCCGTCGGCTGCCACCCGGCGCTGGTGTGATTGTAGATTTCGGCGACACCGTACCCGGCGGCGCTGCTGGCGCGGTGCCAGATCGCGAGCGTGTTGCCGGAATCGTCGAGATCCACGTATTTTCCGAAATAGTCGTTGGCGGCGACGCCGAGCAGCCGCTTTTCCTGTGTCCAGGTGGTGCCGCTGCGACGGAATAGATAGGCGGCACCGTTGAACGACGTGCCGCCGGCGCCTCCTTCGGGCCGGCCGAACGCGATCAGAGTGCCATCAGCGTTCACCGAGAGCGCGTTGTTGTACGTATAGGGTTGCGAGCTGCTTTCACGAAACGGGTTCGGCATGAGGCGCGCTTCGAAGTGCCAACCACCCGACGCGCTGGTCTTGCGATACACATATACGACCCCGTTGAGGGCGTTGCCGCCGGCTGCGTAGGAGGCGGCGACGGCAGCGGTCATGCCGTCCGCGCTCATGGCAACGCTCTGGCCGTACCACCGGCCTTCACCGTCAAAGTTCTGCTTGAGATATCCCACGGCGTCGAGCGCGAGATCGTGGACGCCGACCGGGGCGCTGTTCGTGCAACCGGACGCATTGCAAGCCGCCACCCGATACTGCGCGGTGCGCCAGTCGAGCAGATGGACGGATACATTGAGGCGGATGAGCGGCCCGTGTCCGCTGGTTTCGGATATCTTCGCCCACTGCCCGCCGGGCGCGACGCGGAACCACAGCTCGTATCTGCTTGAGTTCGGGATGGAAGCCCAGTCGAACTGCAGTCGCTTGATGCCGCTGACGCCCACGGTGACGACAGGCGCAGCCGGTGGCGCGGCGAGTGCCACAGACGCCAACGCGAGCGTGCTCAACACAAACAAAATGGCTTTCATGACTCTCCCTGACGGGTCCACATCGTTGGGGGAGCCAAACTACTGAAGCCTTGTGGCCGGTCGTATCAGCGGCAGGTCAAAGGTGGCAGGGAAGCCACTGTCAGGGTGTTGCGCAGGCGCGCCCGCCTGGCCCATCGTCCGACGTAGCGGCGAGCGCAGATTCTCCAGGTGCACGGCCCGCTGGTCGAGTGTGTGGATTGCTATATCGAGCCAAGCTGTCCGCATCCGACAAGTCTTGTGTTGAATTCGAAAGTCTTATGGCGCCGCTCAAATGGTGACGGAGTAGTTCGAGTACTACGAGTGGCCCTAAAGAGATTCATGTTCGCGTGCGCGTAAGATCCCGTTCACGGTTTGCATTAGACGAGCTGCTTGTCCGTTCACAAACGTTTTCTACGGCAGTCCGTAAACTCGAGCTCAACCAATTGGGAGAGTGAGTTGAATAGGCTGCGCCTCCTGCAGAGGGCAACCGCAGACCCCGCAGGCAATTCTCGGCCTGAATTCCGTGCACCCCGTCACAGTCGCTCAACAACCCGCAGGATGTGGATCAATGCCCGTTCCTGATTGCCGATACCCATCTCGGTATTAATGCCTCCTCAACTGCATATTGCAGGCACCGTGCGCGAAATGAACGACTCTGTTCCCAGGAAATCCACCCACTCGACTGCCTTGCTGGTCGGCATTTTGCTGACGGGCCTTGCCGTCGTGGGCCATCGCTTTCTGCCGGAGCGCCGGCTGACGCTGGATCCGACAAAAGACCTCGCCTACGCCTTTCTCATGCAATCCGGCGATGGGGCGCCTGCGGACATCCAGTGGGTAGACCAGTCACATTTCCACTTTGCCTGTCAGTTTCCCCAGGCGACCGTCGAGCAGGGGTGCAGCTTCGGCTATCAACTGCATGCCGAGAAAGTCGACCAGGGCACCGATCTTTCCCGCTTCCACACTTTGAACCTCGCCGTTCGATACACGGGCAAGGCACGGTACCTGCGCGTCGCCATCCGAACATTCGATCCGAGATTCTCGCGACTTGAGGACTTGAATTCGCCGAAGTACAACTTCGTCAACATTCCTTCGCGGGATCTGGCGCAGCCGGTCGCGATCAGCTTGAGCGAATTCTGGGTGCCGGAGTGGTGGATAGCCCAATACGACTTGCCGAGATCCCAGTCGCAGCCTGATCTCAGCAACGCCACGATCCTCTCCATCGATCTACGCGGCGATCTTTCCGAGACCCAGCACGACATCCAGATCGACAAGATCGAATTCGTGGGAGATTGGATCAGCGCGGAGTATTGGTACCTGGGCATCGTGTGCGTGTGGATGATCCTCGCAACGACCTACGGGATCTCGCAGTGGCTGCTGTTACGTCGCAGGCATCGTGAACAGCGCCGAAAGATCGATGATCTGGAGAGCGAGAAGGAGAAGTATCGGCAGTTGTCGACGCTGGATGCACTAACCAATGTCCTGAACCGTCATGGCATCGAGCGATTCGTCGAGAATCTCCACGTAATGCGCGTGCCCGCGAGCGTCATCGTCATCGATATCGATCACTTCAAGCGCGTCAACGATCAACGCGGCCACTACGGCGGTGATCGTGTGCTACGCAAACTGGGCGAGATCCTGCGTGCGCACACGCGCAACACGGATGGGCTGGGTCGCTGGGGAGGCGAAGAGTTCGTGCTCGTGTGTCCGGGTGCGAGTCTGGAAAAAGCCGCGGAGCTCGCTGAAAAGCTGCGGCAAAGAATCATGCAGGCGGACTTCATTCCCGATGATCCGCTGCCCATCACCGCCAGCTTTGGTGTGGCGGTCTCGCATGCCGACCAGAGTTTTGAGGACGCGTTCCGACAGGCCGACGAGGCGCTGTATCTGGCCAAGAGTCGCGGAAGAAATTGTGTCGTGGCCGCGGCCGAAGACCAGATGCACAAGATGACGGGCGCGCGGAAGAGCACCTGGGCGCTAGTGAGCGGGCGCTTCAAATTGCACAAATAGCTGCGCTCTCACACCAGAGCTTGTAGTTCCGCCGTCAATGCCTCGACCGCTTCTGGTCTTCCGTCGTACCGCGCCGGTGTATTTTGATAGGACGCAATCAGCCAATGGCCTTCGTGCTTGCGTGCTACCAGCAGGTGAATGACATTGCGGTCCGGTTTGATTGAGCGGGATCCCGGCGGCGTCATGCCCGCCACCGCCCGCAAGATGGCGGTGTGATCGTCTATCTGCTTCGTGTCGCGAATCTTCCAGACATAGGTGGCCACCGGGTGGTCGTGAAAAATCTTCGCCAGCGCCGACGCAATTTCTTCGGCGCCGCAATACTCGGTGCCATCGAACCCCACGCAAATGCCATCCTTCATGAAGAGGGCGGCGAACTTGTTTGCGTCACGGCTGTTCCAACTCCGAAGCAGCGCCTGATATAACTCACGCACGGCCTGTTCACGGTTTGATTGCATAGGGAAGTTACGATAGATGCGCGTTCCCAGCTTGTCCGTCAGATTTGGCCGCGGGTTGTTTGCTCCACGCCCGGTAGCTTGGCCCTAACTCGGCACCGGCCTGCGCGAATAGAGGCTGACGCAGCGTCCGAGTCAAGCGCCAGCAACAGGACAATCTGCGCAAAGGCAACCGAGCACGATCCGAACCGCACCACTGCTGCCACCTTTGGCATGCTTTCTCCACCACTTCGGAGAACCGCATGAAACCCACGAGCCGGTCCGACTACACCAAACGCATCGAGCGCGTGATCGCCGCGGTGGCCGAGAGCCTCGAGCACGGCCGCGATCTCCCTTCCACGGCGACTCTCGCCGGCATCGCGAATTTCTCGCCGTTTCATTTCATGCGCATCTACCGTGCGCTGGCCGGGGAGTCGCTGGGAACGACGGTGCAGCGCTTGCGCCTCGTGCGTGCGGCTCATTTGCTAGCCGCAAGCGCTGCGCCCATCTCGGAGGTGTCGGGCCGCGTCGGGTTCGAAACCCCGCAGGCATTCGCACGGGCATTTCGCCAGCACTTCGGTGTGGCGCCGAGTGAAGCGCGGACCGTGACTGTGGCAGATGCGACGGCTATCGCCGCACCGGCGCTTTCGCAGTCGCAGCCCGCGATTCGCGTCGACGTCGTTGCGCTCAATCCTTTCCGCGTCGTGGTGACCCGCACCGAAGGCGTGTACGGCAAGCTCGACGAGGCGTACCGCGGCCTCTTCGAGTGGATGGCCAAGCGCGGCGCGGTCGAAGCAATCGGCGGGATCTGGGGCATACCCCACGACGACCGGCGCGACACCCCGGAGTCGAACTACCGGTTCGACTGCTGCCTCGCAACTTCAGCGGCGTTGAGTGCGGGCGAGGGCGTCATGCTCGCGGACCTGGGCGGCGGCCACTACCTGCAATACCTGCACGAAGGATCTTTCGATCGGCTCGACGAATCGCACGATGCAATCTTCCGCGAGCTTCTGACTCATCCGGAATGGCAGCCTTGCGACGCACCGATCCTGCACGAATATCTGAACGATCCAGATGAGACCGCGGAAGCGGACTTGCGCACGCGCATCTACGTGCCCGTGCAGACACCCTGACTATGGGTCATAGAAGTACTCGGTCCAAAGCGCGTCCAGGTTTTTACCGGTGAGCGAGATCCACAGCCCCGCTTCGTAGGTGCCGGAGCGTATCGCCGAGTCGAGTGCATTGACGAGCTCGACCTTGTAATGCGCTTCCACCCAGACGAGAAAGCGACCAGTCACCCCGTACCCGTCGGTGTAATGGCTACCTTCGAACGGCATCTGCAGGTGCCATCCCGCGGCATCGTTGTTCACGCCATAGTGGTACCGCGCATAGTCCGCGATGCCTTCCGTGAGCCAACCCGGCGACGAAACGTAGCTTTGCACCACGTGCATTAGTTCGTGCACCACGACGTCGTAGTCCTGAGGATGCTCAAGCGACCATAGCCCTTGGTACGTGACCGTGTTTCCGCTGGCGCTGGCGACGTAGATCGAAGGGCCGATCACGAAGTACACCGATAGCGGCGCTGCGCGATTGAACCGCTCGACGAGTATTGGATAGACAGTAAAGAACCGCTCCTTCATGTGTTCAACCGTCACAGGATCCGCGTACGTCACCTGGCGCGTGATGCACAATGTATAGACATCGCGCGTCTCACACTCCGGCGTCGGGTCTGGTGTCGGAGCCGGCGGAGGCAGCTGCGGTGGCGGCGGCGGAGGCTGCAGTGTGGTCGGCGGCCGAACGGGATCAGCGGCAGACGCACTGGAGCCGCTTCCACCACATGCACAGGCGAGCAGGGCGTGCGCCAACGCAAGACCCGTCATCCATCGTCGTGAACCTGAAAAGACACCAGACAACACGGATCTCCTTTTCAGCGCGCGAATCATGCGCCCGCGCCCCCGTACCCGATCTTCGCTGCTGTCGATCTGTCTGTCCACGATGCCGCCCTCGGCTAACTAGAGACCCTGCCCAATCGGGAGAAGGCGGGTCATTTTGCGATCTCGCGCCAACTGTCTCCATTCAACAAGTGTCGATCTCCGCTTGTCCTTGCGGGAAACCCTAGGGCAACAAGGTTGAATCGGGAACTGTGATATCCGTCCGAACTGACCCGGGCGAGCGGCGGTCTCAACTCTGTCGGAACGGACTCGCTTTGGTCCCAGTCACCCCGGAGTACTGAATTGGCAAAATGCAAACATTGTGGAGAGCCCGCCGACTCCATTCGTCGCGTTCATCCCGCCTGCGAAGAGAACGTCCAGCTCGGCGAGCGACAAATCGCGATGGAAGTCGCGGGTGCGGTTTCTGCCGGCGGTGATATCGAGGGACTGCCATCGCGAATCGCCATGGTGGCCAGCGAGGCGCGATTGTCGGAACAGCAAGTGCGACAACTGGTGATTGCGGGTTGGGCACGCGCCATCGAAAAGTTTCTCGAAGTAAAAGTACTGAATGAGGACGAGGAGCGTCGCCTGATCCGGCTCGAATACCTCTTCGGCCTCACGCAGGCGGACCTCGGCGCATCCGATGTCTGGCAATCCTCGCAGGCCGACGCCGCATAAACCGCCTGCGCCAGGAATCAGGTCCTCACGGCTGCCACGCGAAGTAATTCGTGTATTCAGCGGCTGTCTTGTACGTGACGATTCCATTCTGGCCGCGCGGATGCGACCCGTCGGTCGCCTGCAGGATCTGCGCGCCATTGATGAAGCCGCGCAGCTCATTGCCGACGGCATCGAGACGCAGGGTGTACCAGGTATTGGGACGCACTGTGAGCGTCACCGTGCCGAGCACGGTGACAGTGCCGTTCACGATCTTGCGCAGACTCACGGTGTTCGAGTTGCGCACCGTCAGAAAGTAGTAGTTGGACTCATCGACGTATCGCGCGGCGACGCCAAACCAGCGGTCCTTGCTGTCGGCGAAGGCGGTTGCCCGGGCGCGGGTCGTCACCACCTGATCGTCGGTGGGCGTGCCGACGATTGCGCGAGCGTCGCCGGCAGTCGAGCGCTGCTGCATGGTGTAGGCGCCGGTCTCGGAAGTGCAATTCCAGTTGCCCGCGCCGCTGGTCTTCCAGGCGGGCGCGTAGGCGATCAGCCCATTGCAGTCCGAATACGACAGGTCGAAGATCGGCCGCTGGCCCGCCTGCGCCGCGACCACGTTGTCGTAGTCAGCCGTCGCCTGTTCACCGAGCAACGCAGCGCTGCCGTGCGGCACCGGCTTCGAATCCTGCCACCGGAGGAATGCCCTGCCGTCGATGTTCACAGTGATCCAGGTGGCGTAGGCCTGCAGCGCCACGTGATAGGCGCGGCCGGCGACGATGGGAAACGCCTTCTGCGTCAGTGTCGTCGATGCGCCATTGCGCATGACCCGCAGCTCCACCCGGCCCGAGCTGTGCAATGCCACCGCATAGTAGTTAGCGTCATCGAGATGGCGCACCGCGAGCCCCGTCCATCCGGAGGAGGCGGTGGGCTTGATGGTGGCTTCGATGGACTGCTCTTCCCAATCCGAATTGCCGAGCAGCGCGCGGTATTCGCCTATCAGGCTCGACTGCCGGTACACGTGATTGCCATTGGACTTCTGCACTACTGCAAAGCTGCCGATCTGCGGGCTGAATGGCGGCGAGCCATTTTCGAATCCGGTCGCAATCACGCGAGACGGGCTGTACGTCGCCGGCAGATCGAAGATCACCACGGCCGGGTTCGAGCTGTCGAAGTTCCGAGATACATACGCGATCGCGCGCCGGCCGTTCACCTTGGGTGCGTGGACCGAAGTGTAAGGACCCCGGGGCTTCAATACGGCCACGTGCTCGTATTTGCCGTCGGCGTTCTTGCGGAACACATCTTCTTCCTGCACGAACACGTCGTCCGTGTGGGTCAAATTAAACGCTCGCCAGCTGGTATCGTACGAGGCGCTCACGGTGCGTATCACGTCGAGGATTGTCAGGCTGTCGTCGTTGCGATAAACGGCCGTCCCCATCCGGGCATTGTTCGGTACGAAGATTTCGTTGCCGCGTACATCGCCCTCGCCGTCGCCGCTATGGATGATGCCCGTCTGCGTCCAGGCACTGCCGCTGCGCCGGAAGATGTAGAGTTGGTTGGCAGTCTCATAGTCGCTACTCAAGGCGCTCGCGATCACGGTGTCGCCGGAAATGCCCCAGCTTCTCGGGGACTCGTTGCAGGGTGAGTGGCCGCCCGACAGCCGCTGGAGCGGTGACCAGCTGCCGTCGGAATTCAGTCGCGAGATCAACGCGCCCCAGGGCTGCGGTTGCGAGGGAACGCAGACAGACCGGGTTGCGAGCAACGTGTTGCCGTCCCAGTGGAGATCGCCGCTGACCCAGTCCGGATCGCCCTGCGGCGCCGTAAACGGATGTGCGATCTCCGTCCAGGTGTTGTTAGTACGCTTGAAGATGTGCGTCGGGTTGGAGCCGATCGCCGCCAGGCCGTTGCTCATGGCCACCGACTTGAAGTACACGAGCGGGCCGGAGGCGGTTTGCGTCCGATGCACCAGCGTGCGATCGAGCGTCCATTGTCCGTTGACGAGGTGATACAGCAGGGCGTCGTGAGTCTGCTCCGGCTGTGCGGTCGACGCGTCGCGGGTCGCCGCGGCGATGATCGCCCAGTCGCCATCGATGGCGACTTCGTAACCGAAGTACGCGTAGCCCGCCGGCGGCAGCAACGTCTGCGACCGATGGATGATCGTCGGGCGGGCGGCACAGATCGTAGACGCGATCAGCGCGCAGGCAAGGAAAATGAGGCGCGGCATGCAGAGGTCCCTCTTTGATTCACCGCATTTGGATGTAGTTCGTGCGGCGCGGCCGAGCACACCAAGACTCGGGAACTGTGTCTGTCGGGTAACTACCGCATTGGGCTGCTCCGTAAGTCCCACCTCGATGAGCTCTGGAGCTTCCCTGCGGCTTGCCAGCAAGAACGCCGTGGCCTTGTAGGCCCGCGCCGGATTGTAGTCCGCATGATGACTCTCCCCGCGCGTCCAGGCGCATATTCCTTCTCTCGCTAGTTAGACCCGATGCTCACCAGGGAGAATCGTCATGCACGCCCGCGCGCTCACCTGTCTCGCGGCTTTCGCCGCTCTGGCTTCCACACCCTCATTCGCCGCTCCTCCTGCTGCCCCGGAAGTCACGGTGGGCGCGGACCTCAAGCAACTCGTCTTCGACTGGGACAGCGTAGCGACCGCGACGAGCTACCAGCTCTGGGTCAAGGCGGGCTCGACCTTCTCCTTCACCGCGCTCGGCAATCCGATGCCGGCATCGCAGCACCAGGCGCGTGTGAAAGTCCCGGTTCACCGGTTGAACTGGACTCAGGCGCGCTACAAGCTGGCGGCTTGCAATGCTTCGGGCTGCACGGACTCGGCCGAACTCGCGGTGCAGGATCTGATGCTCGACGCGATCGGCTACTTCAAGGCGTCGAACCCGGGCGCGGAGGATCAGTTTGGCCGCAGCATCGCGCTCAGCCCGGATGGCAAGACGCTCGTCGTCAGTGCGCCCGGCGAAGACAGCAGCGCCACGGGCGTGAATGGCAATCAGGCGGACAACAGCGCGTTCGATGCGGGCGCCGCCTATGTGTTCCGCCGCACGAGCAGCGGCTGGCACCAGGAGGCGTATCTCAAACCGGACACGGTGACGACGGAGCAGCATTTCGGCTGGGGCTATGAGCTGAACTACCAGGCGATCGCGGTGAACGCGAACGGCACGCTGATCGCCGTCGGTGCACCCGGCGAAAAGCAGAACGGCTTCTCGTTCGTGGGCAAGACCTACATCTACGGGCGCGCGGCGAATGGCACCTGGAGCCAACTGCAGAGACTGGGCTCGCCCGCACTCATCGCGCGTGACTTCCTGTTCTTCGGGGAAGCGGTGGACATGAGCGAGGACGGCAACACGTTGCGCGTGCTCGAGCTCAAGGAGCGCGACGGCGAAGGCAACCGCCAGGGCGAGAACCACATCTACACACGTTCGGGCGGCACATTCGTGTATCAGACGACGCTCACGATCCCGCACAACACCGTGGATTTCTGCAACTCGGGCAAGCTCAGCAGCGACGGCGCGACGTTCGTCCAGTTCTGCCAGTCGTACGGACCGGAAGGCAACCGCGTGGTGACGTGGAAACGCGCCAGCTCGGGATGGACGAAGCTGCCGAACACGCTGCCGGTTCTCAATGCCTTCCAGAAGGAACTGGCGGTGAATGGCGCTGGCACGCGGCTCGCGTTCCGCGATTCGTCGCACCCGTTTTCCTCGAATGTGCGCGTGTTCGGCTGGAGCGGCGCGGCGTGGGTGGAGGAGGCCGCCATCGAAACTCCGGCCGCCGTCGACAGTGGCTACTCCACGTGGGGTACGGCAGTCGCGTTCGATCGCGCGGGCGATACGCTGGCCATCGGCGACTATCTGGCCAACGCCGGCGGCAGCGGTGTTTCAGACACCATCCAGACCACCGGCATCACGGGCGGCGCGGTGTTTCTCTACTCGCGGACCTCCAGCACCACGAATCCCTGGAAGTTCCGCAAACAGGTCAAGGCGCCGAACCCGGGCTATGGCGATGGCTTCGGCCTGCGCCTCGCGTTCTGCGGCACCGGCGCGGCGCTCGCCGTCGGCGCGGTGTGGGAAAGCAGCGGAGCGACGGGCGTCGACGGGAATCAGCTGGACAACAGTGTGTCGATGGCCGGCGCGGTGTATCTCTATTGAGGTCGAGGACTTGCATGGGACTTGGGCAGACCCTGTCGAAAATCCATAATCCCGTTCGACTACCTTGCAAGAACCTCAAATCACCGGAGCCGCCATGAAATTCCTCGTCTTCGTCAAAGCCACCGCCAATACCGAAAAGGGCATTTTTCCGCCTGACAGCGAAAAACTGTTCGCGGAGATGGGCAAGTTCAACGAGCAGCTGGTCAAGGCCGGCATCATGCAGGACGCGGATGGCCTCAAACCCAGCAGTGCCGGCAAGCGCATCCAGTTCTCGGACAACGGCCCGACGCAGGTGATCGATGGTCCCTTCGCGGAGACCAAGGAGCTGGTCGCGGGCTACTGGATCTGGAACGTGAAGTCCCTGGATGAGGCGGTCGAGTGGGCCAAGCGATGCCCGAACCCGATGCCGGGCGAGGAGGGCGTGCTGGAGATTCGGCCGTGTTACACCCTGGAGGATCTCAGCGACATCGCGCCGAAAGCGGAATTCGAGCGCGAAGCCCGGCTGCGCAAGCAGGTGGCGAGTCAGCAGAAGTCCAAGGTCTCGCCGAAGGGCAAGGCCAAGTCGAAGAAGGCGCCGACCGGCAAGCGCCTCGCGGAACTGCAGGCGTTGCGCGGTTGACCGCGGTCAGCGCGGTTACACTTCCGACATGATTCAGCTCACTCCCGCGGAATCGCGCGTCGTTGGCGTCCTCATCGAGAAGGCGCTGACGACGCCAGACCAGTACCCGCTGTCCCTCAACGCGTTGGTCGCCGGGTGCAACCAGAAGAACAATCGCGATCCGGTCCTCACGATGAGCGAGGACGAGGCGTACGACGCCCTGGAGTCGCTGCGCGGCAAGCAACTGGTCGTCCGCGTGGACGTGGCCAACAGCCGCGTGCACCGCTACAAGCAAATGGTCGGTGAGACCCTCCGCGCTCGCATGGCCGAGGTCGCGATCCTTGCGGAACTCCTTGTGCGCGGCCCGCAGACGCTCGGCGAACTGCGAGGCCGGGCGAGCCGCATGCACCCGTTGGAATCGCTCGACGTTGTGAAGGATATGGTGCGGGCGTTGATGGAGCGGCCGGAACCGTTTGTGAAGGAGCTGCCGCCAGCACCGGGGAGCAGGGCGGAGCGGTACAT
>Ga0207682_10001350_pt1 | contig 11321 bp, 9 predicted proteins | sample KBSM63metaG_FD_184332 | JGI IMG/M metagenome (GOLD analysis project Ga0207682, IMG submission 184332) | Miscanthus rhizosphere microbial communities from Kellogg Biological Station, Michigan, USA - KBS M6-3 metaG (SPAdes) (version 2) | ecosystem: Host-associated > Plants > Roots > Rhizosphere >... | reverse complement strand
GCACGCTCGTGGGCACGACTGACGACGGCCGCGAGGTCCTCCTCACGCGCGAACCTGAGAAGCGCAAGACGAAGCGTTGACGTCTGGCTCTCCGCCGGATTTGCGCAAGGCTCGCGCGATCTGGTCTTGTGACGGAGCGCAACGGCTTCCGATGGCGATCACGCGGCAAGGCTTCCTTCCACGCGACATGGCCCCCGGACGAAACGATCCCTGCCCTTGCGGCAGCGGCAAGAAGTACAAACACTGTCACGGCCTCCTGCCTGCGGCGGGTGAGTCGCCGACGCTGCGAGGCTCCGGGCCCGCTGTATTGCCCCCACAGGCGCTTCTCGACGCTGCGGAACGGTGCGTCCAAAAGGGAGAATTTGCAGCGGCCGAGGCGCTCTATCGCGACTTGCTCGAACGTGCGCCTGGTCACGTCGAGGCTTCGACGGCCCTAGGCTCCCTGCTTGACGGCCAGGGACGTGTGGACGAGGCCGAGGCGATTTTCCGCAAGCTGGTCGAGGCCGGCGCACCGACCGCCACGGCATACTGCAATCACGGCGTCATGCTGTACAAGCAAGGGCGCGCCCTGGAGGCCGCCGAGGCCCTGCAGCGCGCCGTGTCGATGCAGCCGGACTACGCGATCGCGCTCGACAACCTGGGCGCGGCGTTGACGATGCTCGGTCGCTTCGACGAGGCGGAGCGGTCGATTCGTGCGGCGTTGGCGTTCGACGATCGCATGCCGTCCGCACACAACAGCCTGGGCACCTTGCTGGCGCGCCGGCACGACGACGCCGCGCTCGAGTGCTTCGACCGCGCGCTCGCGACGGATCCCGCCTTTTTCGATGCGCACGTCCAGCGGGCGACCCTGTTGCGGGAACAGGGCAGGGTTGCCGACGCGGTGATGGCATGGCGGCGCGCGATGACGCTGGCGCCGGCGACGGTGCCGGTGTGGAGCAACCTCGTGCATACCTTGCTCTATTCCGACGAGGTCTCGGCCGAGGAGGTGATGGTCTGGCATCGGCGCTTCGACAAGGTGCTCGAGCTGAGCTCAGATGGAGGCGGACCGGTGGTCGCACCCCGGCTTTCTGCGCCAGAGCCCAAGCCTCGACTGCGCATCGGATTTCTCTCGCCCGACTTCCGCCGGCATCCGGTCGGCGACTTCACGGCACTTCTGTTCGAGCACCACGACCGTTCGCAGCTGGAGATCTTCTGCTATCACGACAGCGTCGTCGATGACGACGTCGGCGCGGAGCTTGCCGCGCACTCGGCGCGCTGGGTCAAGACGTCGGGTCTTGACGACGACGAACTCGCGGCGCAGCTTGCCGGCGACGACCTCGACGTGCTGATCGACCTCGCAGGACATACCGGGTTGCGCCTGCGCTTGTTCGCTCGCAGGCTGGCACCGGTGCAGGCGACGTGGCTGGGGTATCCGGCCTCGACGGGCCTGGCGGCGATCGACTTTCGCATCAGCGACTCGCGCGCTGATCCGCCCGGATGTGAGGCGTTGAATTCCGAGCGTCTTGTCAGGTTGCCGCATAGTTACTTTTGCTACAGGCCGCGCGACGTGACCACATTGCCGGGAGCGCTACCGGCGCTCGCGCGAGCGGGCGAGGTAACGTTCGGCTCCCTCAACATCGTCACGAAGATCAGCGCGACGACGCTCGAATTGTGGGCGGGCGTACTGCGCGGCGTACCGCGCTCCCGGCTGCTGCTCCAGGCCGCCGCGCTCGCATTCCCATCCGTGCGCGACCGCCTCCGTGCGGAGCTCGGCGCGCGCGGCATCGACGGTGAACGCATCGAGTTCCGCCCGTGGATGACAACGCGGCACCTGCAGACTTACCACGATGTGGACATCGCCCTCGATACGGGGCCGCACAACGGCGCCACGACCACCTGCGAAGCGCTGTGGATGGGGGTACCTGTGGTTACCGTCGCGGGCGACCGGTCGCAGGCCCGGATGGGCGCGAGCATCCTCACCGCGGCTGGATGCGCCGAATGGATAGCGACGGATGGGGCGGGCTACGTCCGGATCGCCCAGCACCTGGCCGGCGACCTCGGTGCGCTGGAGGCTATCCGCAGCGGCCTGCGAGCACAGCTCTGCGCATCGCCGCTGATGGACGGGAGAGGTTTTGCGCGCGACTTCGGTGAGACCATGCGTGCAATTACGAATCACCCCCTCACAAGGCGCGCAGTCGGCGAGGCGGGATGAGTGGATCTCCGCCCGGATTCAGGCTGCCCTTTTCGCGGGGCGCGCGATCGGGCGCTTCCCCGCCAGCGTCATCGCGAGCGCTGCATCGATGAGTGAGGGATCCCCTCCAAGCGCCTGGGTCGCGCGCGACGCAACGCGCAGAAGCAACACGCGCGCGTTCGCGATGAACGTCTCGTCGATTCGCGACCGCGGTCCTGCCAGAGTCAACGCGCCGAGGAGTACTTGCCCGGTGCCGAAGAAGGGGACCGAAAGCCCCGCTGTCTCGGTGTCCCGCTCGCCCACCGACGCATAGACGTATTCCCTGCGTATGGTCTCGTACGGCTCGCCTTTGGCTCCGCCGAAGCTGAGCAGGATTCGCCCACCCGACCCTCGTTCGAGCGGCAGCACGTCGCCTTCGCGGACGTGATCGCGCACCGCATGCTTCGAGTCGACGCGATGGATGCAGACGCGCACGTCTCCGCTGCGGGAGTAGATCGAGACGCTTTCCCCTGTCTGCTCCGCGACTTCGTGCATCAAGGGCAGCAGGATGTCGCCCAGTCGCAGGCTGCGCTGATAGAGCGCGCCCAGCATCAGCGGTGCGGGCCCGATCCGGTACGAACCGTCATCGAGCCGCTGCAAGTATCGGTGCCGAATCAGCGACTGCGAGAGCCGCAGTATCGTGCTTTTGTAGAATCCGGTCCGTTGCGTGAGCTCGGCGAGCGTCAGCGCCTTGTCGGTCGGCTCGAATGCCGCAAGGATCTCCAGGGCTCGATCCACCGCGGCGACGCCGCCTTCCTCCGTTCCGATCCCAGCGTCGCGTCCGTCCAGCTTGCGGCGGCTCGGCTTCTCTCCACTGCGTACCAGGTCCTCCTCCCGGATCCCGACAGACGACCGTTTGCGCGCTGCCGCCGTCGCGGGCTTGCGTTCGTTGCTCTTCATCCAGTCTCCCTCGTGCTTCCCCGCGGTCTGCGCGAGGGCGAAGCGCCTCCGGGCACGTCGCCGTCTGTTCTATTGTGCAGAACACGATAGTTGGGGTTCCCGCCCCTTGTCAAGGGCGGACGAGACTGGAGACAGCCAGGCCGCGCGGCGCCGCCGGCCGCGCTCAACCGAACCTATCTGAACGGCGGCCCTGCCAGCCAACTCACCAGCGAGTAACGAACGCCGGCGCTCACCGGACGAACGTCGTGACACATGAATGACGGGAACACCGTCATCGAGCCCTGATCCCTGGAAGCCACGAACTCCGGATAAATTACCAGTTCACCGCCGGTATAGGCTTCCGGCGCCGACAATTGAACGGTCAAGCTCAATTTGCGTTCCGTGAGCTTGCCCGGACCAATATCGAAATGTGGCCCGTAATACTCACCGGCTTCGTAACGGGTGAACTGAAATCCTTCCCTGAACTCACTTACGTCGAACCCATATACCGTGTCGTTGACTTCACGGATGGCCTTGCCTAAACGGTCGAACACCCAGGCTGTCGAAGGATTCGGGAACACGAATACCGCGGATGACTTGCGAATTCTCGCGGATTCCGCCGGATCCATGCTCTCTATCGACGCCGGCTTGAGGTACGGCGTGAAATCCGCAATCAATTGCGAGCATTCGCGAGGCGTGAATGCCATCGGGATGGCCGCCAAACGGGTCTGATCTCTCTGCAGCTCAACGGTACGCGCACCGGCGCTTGGTATCCACCGGCCTGCCGTCGAGGCCGTTGGTGCGGGCGACTTTGCGCCCGACTTGCTCATCTTATGTCGCTTCATGAGATTCAGACCGATCCAGCCTGGTAACGCTGCAGCCGGTCACAGGGGCCCGATTCAATAGATCTCGATACTGGCGCTGCCAGCGCTGATCCGGTCCGGTCCTTTCCAGACGGGTCCGCCGGTGGCGGCAGGCCCCGTCCACCATCCATTGATGGCGAAGCGCTTGCCCTGGGCATAGGGTGAGACATTAGTCACGAAATGGTTCGATTCCGTCCCTACGTTGAAAAGCAATAGCGTGTTGAAGACCGGCGGCAAGTAGTAGGCCTTCGCGCACCAGTACAGCGCGCCTCCCCACTCGGAGCGCCAATCCTTTGCCAGATGCCACACGAAGGCGACCTGACGATTGAAAACCTTGCGGTCGAAACTCTCGCCGCTCTCAGCGATGTCGTTGTGGGGGAGGGAGTAGTCGCCGGGGAGGTACCAGCTCGCGGAAAACTGGGCTGGTCCGACACAGGACCGGCCGGACAACCGCGCCACCCACTCCTTCGTGCTCGACGAGCCGAATATCTTGGAGCACCAGGCGAGGTCCGGTGGATACTCTTCGGGATGGTAGAGGTTGTGGTGGTGATAACTGAAATCCTCCTCGTAGCCCTCGTACGGGCGCCAGCTCGTGCAGCCGGCGAGACTGCGATACATGCGCTCGGCAAAGGGCGGCTCGAAGGCGTTACGTATCACGATCAGCTCGCCGGCCGCGAGGCGCGGTATCGCAGCTGTCAGCGCTGATCCCGGACCGCGAAGCGACGGGTTCAGATGGGCTTCGATTGAAAGGCTCGCGTCCGTGGCGGTCTGGACGTCGGCGTCGCGGGCAGGCACGGCGGGGGCAGGAAGCGCGACTCCGTCCACGCTGACCACCTTGCGCTGTACTTGCTGCATGTCCAGCGCTCGCGCCGCGCTTATCACCTCATCCAGCGCGCCGGCCTGCAGCGCACCCGGTCTGGCATGGACGACGATGTTGCTGCGGAAGATCATCAACGTCGGTGTCGAGCGGATATTGAACTGGGCAGCGATCGCCCGCTGCTCCTCGGTATTGACCTTCGCGAACAAAATATCGGGGCTCCGCGCTGCGGCGGCGGCAAAGATCGGCGCGAACGCGTGACACGGCGCGCACGACGGCGCCCAGAAATCGATGACTGCAAATGGATGGCCGTCGATCGACGACGCGAAATTATGCTCGGTGAGTTCGACAACACCGGTGCGGGATGACATCTGGATCGCTGGCAAGGAAGTCTGGATTCTGGGCGGCTCGGCGGTGGGCGGCACCGCCCCGCATAGCGACAGTCTCGGTCAGGCTAGATCGGAAACATGTCTACGGCGTCTTGCTTGTAAGGCTCGACTTGGTCGACGATCATCTCGTAGCCGCTGACGCCCAATCGCGTGTCCGAACGTGTGATGTGGATTGTGCCGCTGATCCACGCCGAAGGCGTGACGGTGATTGGGTTCTTGGTCTTCACGACCATATGGATGATTTGATTTGCAGGCGGCGCGGGTGCGTGTATGCAAGCGCCGAAATACGGAACGAGCAGGAAGTCGCGTGTCTTCGCGCGCTCTCCATCCAGCGGGACGACGAAGCCCGGAATGCGGACGCGCTTGTTGTCAAGCTTGGGATTCGTTGGAGCCTGGTTCCACATTTCCCGGATCTTTTTCATGACCTCGCGGGCCTTCGGATCGTTGTCTCCCAGGTCGTCCATGTTGAGGCTCCCCAACTCCTTGTCGACGCTCCAGCCTTCCGGCAGCAACGTCTCCCACAGAATTTCCTCGTACTGGCCCGCCGGCGTTGGAGGCTTCGCCGGCGCCAGCTTGTCGCCGATGCGATAACCGGAGTCAGGGGAGGCTGCCTGGGATGTCCTGTCTCCTGCCGCCCAGGCGACTGTGCCGCTAGTGCCGACACACGCCAGGATCAGCGCGCCAAAAATCGTCGAAGTCGTGACCTTCATGATCCTCACCTCATATTCGGGGCGTAAGCCCATCGGCGATGGAAAGGCGGCACGCGCGCAGCGCGGGCAACAGCGCCGCCAGCAAGCCCGCCGCAAAGACCAATCCCACCAGCCCGATCTCCTGGGCGCCGGTTGGCCATGCCGGCAAAACGACGCCGAATCGGGCTTGCATCCAAGGCGCCGCCGCCAGCGAGAAGACGGTCAGCAGACCGAAGCCGAGGCCTAATCCAAGGGTGGTCAGCAGGAATCCTTCGAGGGCGAGCAGAACGATCACTGCTACCGGACTCGCGCCTACGGACCGCAGGATTGCCAACTCGCGCCGACGCTCGTTGATGCCGGCCCACATAGCGACAATCATACCACTGAGACCGATCACGACGATCATGCTCGAGACGAGCAAAAGCGTGTTTTCGACGACGCCGACGATGCTCCAGAGCTCGTTCAGCGCAACGCCCGGCACGATGGCCACGAGCGGCTCGGCCGCGTAGTCGTTGATCGCGCGCTGCACCTGGAAAACGCGTCCGCGAACCTTGAGCCCGATGAGCGCCGCGGTGATTTCCTTCGGGGCGAGATCGAACTTGCGCGCGAAACGCGGCGGAATCGAAAGTCCGGGAATGCGCGTCCCGCCTTGCCACTCGAGATGGATCGCCTCCATCGACTCGAGACTTACGTGAACGCTGCGATCGACCGGCGTGCCGGTCCGTTCGAGCACGCCGACGACCGTGAACGGCTTGTCCGCGTGCTCAGCGCCGAACTCGCTGGCTCCATGGGAGAGCGTGATCTTGTCTCCCGGCCTGGAATGCTCGCGCAGAGCGACCTCCGCCCCCAGTACGGTCTCGAACAGGCCTTCGAAGGGTCGCCCGGATGAAAGCGCCAGAGGCCGTGACAGGCCGTAGCGATAGTGCTCGAAATACGCCGGCGTCGTCCCGACGACCGGGAATCCGTGGTGCGAGTCGCCGATCGACAACGGAACGATCCAGGCCACATCCGCGTTTTGCGCGAGGTCCTCGTAGCTCGTCCATTTCATGTTGGTGGTGGCCTCACCCAGCCGGAAAACGGCGTAGAGCATCAACTGCACGGGACTGGTTCGCGGCCCCACCACGAGATCCGTTCCGGAGATCGAATGCGCGAAGCTCTCGTGTGCGGCATAGCGCGCACGTTCGACGCCGAGAAGCATCGCTACGCTGAATGCGATCGCGGCGACCGTGAGCGTCAAAGTGAAGCGCCGGTTCCAGGCACTGGCGATGGCGAGGGTCAGCAAATGCCTCATCGGCGCTTCAACTGGCGGATCCCTCCGGCACCACGCGGTTGATTGCCGGCAGATTCACTTCGCGGTCGAAAGTCGCGGCGAGCTGCCTATCGTGGCTCACGAACAGCAGCGTGCTGCCGAAACGGTCACACTGACGTTCCAGGAGGTCGAGGAACGCCTGCCGCGCATCCGCGTCGAGCGAAGAGGTCGGCTCGTCAGCGATGATGAGCTCCGGCGTGCCGATCAGCGCGCGCGCCGCGGCGACGCGTTGCTGCTGGCCGACCGAGAGCTCGGTCGCCTTGCGCCTGCGCAGGCTCGCGCCGAGACCCATTGCGTCCAGCAGGTGCAACGCAGCTTCGTGAGGCGAGCCGTGGGTTTCGGCCGCCCTTCGCGCACGCTGCCGCGAGAAGCGGCAGGGGAGCAGCACGTTCTGCACCGTCGACAGGTAGGGAACCAGGTTGAACTGCTGAAAAATGAATCCGACGTGGTCGACCCGAAAGTGGTCGCGTCCCTTGAGCGACGAGAGCTCGGTGCCGAGCACTCGCACGCTGCCCTGCTGGGCTGTCATGACACCGGCCAGCAGCGCGAGGAGGGTGCTCTTGCCGCTGCCGCTGGGACCAAAGACGAATACGCGTTGGCCGGCATCGATGGAGAGGCGCTCGATGTCAAGGCAGGGGGAGCTCGCGCCAGGCCAGCGGAAGCGCAGAGCGGTTACTTCGATCAGTGCGCCGGCCATCCCATATTCTAGCAATGGAACGCCGTGCTACTGCCGGGGCAAACCAGCCAAGTATCTTGGGCGGGATGGGCCGGCCGGATTCGGCCACAACCTGAAGGGGATGGATACAATCCCGAGCCGCCCGCGCCGTGTGCGGCGGGGTGCCTCCTCGATCGCCGATATGAGCGCGGAGGAGTTCGCAGGAGGCGTTGTTGGTCACAAAGAGCGACGCGCGCGCAAGACGGCGTCTAGACGTCCCGTTCTGCTCGACGCTACGATCATCTGTTATGGGCCATCCCGATGCGCGCTCAGCCGATTTCACGGAGGGCCGTACGCTGTGCTGCACTACTGCACTGCGGGAACGCGCGCTGCCTCGACCGGTCCCGGTGCTTCGAGCTCCTTGACAACCCGGCTGGCGGCACATCTAATGTTCTATCCAGCAGAACGCTTCCCGCTATCTGGCGCGCTCGCCCGTCGTCTTTGAAACGATGCATCGCGCGGAGCGTTGCCGGAGCCAAAGTGGGCCATTGGAGTCTTGATGACCAGGAAAGCAAAGCCCAAGTTTGGTGCGCAGGGACGATCTTTCGCCCCGAAGCACCTCGACGAGCGACAGAGCAAGGGTGGGGACCGTCCGCGAACGCCCCAGCGGTCGTCTTCCGCCACATCGACGGATGGCGGCGTCGCAGCAGTGGATCGCGCACTCGCTATCTTGGCAGCCTTTCGGCCGGGCGATGAGGCACTCGGGCTTGCAGAGATCGCGCAACGCACGAAGTTCTATAAGAGCACAATCCTCCGGCTGGCGCAGTCGCTGATCCGCCATGACTACCTGAAGCGGCTCGACAGCGGGTCGTACCAGATAGGTCCGACTCCGCTCATGCTCGCGGCGCTATATCAGCGCAGCCTGCGATTGGGGGACGTCGTTCTGCCGCTCATGCGGGAGCTCGCGGAGCAGACGGGCGAAAGCGTGTCGATGTATTCGCGGCACGGCGACGTGCGAGTCTGCCTCCACCGCGTCGATTCGAACCATGCCGTGCGCGACCATGTGCGCGAGGGCGACGTTCTGCCGCTCGAGCGAGGTTCGGGCGGGCGCATCCTGCTCGCGTTCAGCGGCACGAAGGGCGAGCCGTACGAGACTATCCGCCGGGAGTACTGCTACGCATCCGTTGGTGAGCGGGATGGAGAGACTGCCGGCGTTTCGGTCCCCATGTTCGGCGTTGGCCAGTCACTTCTCGGCGCACTGACGCTGGCCGGGCCGCGATCGCGCATCGACGCAACCTTCATTGCCAATGCCCGGGCCCTGCTGCTGCGGGCGGCCTCCCGGGCCACGACTTCGCTCGGCGGCGATGCGTCCCCCATCGAAGAAGCGCTTTCATCGATCCTTGCCGGTAAACGCTCCAAGGGCACGAAAGCCGTTCGATAGGTTATAGAATCGCGTTGCGGCAAGTGGAATGAAGATGTAATACCGCACGCGCAATCACCTAGCGAGGGTCCCGCATTCATGACGGCACCGGACAACCTGCCGCGTTACGGCAACTATATCGACGGCGAGATGGTCGCCCCTGCCGCGGGCCGTTACATGCCGACCGAGGATCCGTTCTCCGGACTCAGCTGGGCGTCGATTGCCCGAAGCGACGCACGGGACGTCGACGCCGCGGTGGACGCCGCTAGTCGCGCTTTCGAGGAAGGCGCTTGGCCCCAATTGAACCCGACGCAAAGGGGCCACCTTCTCTGGAAGCTCGGTGAGCTGATCCACGCCAACGCGAAGCACCTCGGGGACATCGAGCAACGCGACAACGGCAAGCTGGCGACGGAAGTGACCGCCCAGGTTCGCTACGTCGGTGACTACTTCAAGTACTACGCCGGCCTCGCAGACAAGGTGCAAGGCGCGGTCATCCCGACCGATAAAAAGGGCGTTTTTGCCTACACCAAGTTTGAGCCGAAGGGCGTGATCGCGATCATCACGCCTTGGAACTCACCGCTCACGTTGACTAGCTGGAAACTCGCCCCTGCGTTAGCGGCGGGTTGCACGGTCGTCGTCAAGCCGTCGGAGTTCACGTCGGCATCCATGATCGAATTTGCCAAGCTCTTCGCGGAGGCTGGGTTTCCCAAAGGCGTCGTCAACGTCGTCACCGGTCTCGGTGCCGAAGTAGGCGAAGCGCTGGTGAGTCATCCAAAGGTGACTCACGTGGGATTCACCGGTGGCGATGCTGCCGGCCGCAAGGTCTACGAGCTTGCGGCTCGAGGTTTGAAGACCGTCACGCTCGAGTTGGGAGGCAAATCGCCCAACATCATCTTCGACGATGCTGACCTGGACCAGGCCGTTAAAGGCGTCGTATCGGGCATCTTTGCAGCATCCGGACAGAGCTGTCAGGCGGGTTCACGGCTGCTTCTGCAACGAGGCATTCACGACCTATTCGTCAAGAAATTGATCGACTTCGTCAAGACGGCAAAGATCGGTGATCCTTCGTTGGCGGATACGCAGGTCGGACCGATCTCGACTCGACCGCAGTTCGAGAAAATTCTTTCGTACATCGAGATCGCGAAAAAGGAAGGTGCGCAATGCGTTCTCGGTGGGAAGAGTCGTCCGGACCTTGGCGCCGGGATGTTCATCGAACCTACGATATTCGTTGGCGTGAACAACAGCATGCGGATTGCTCAGGAAGAGGTGTTCGGGCCGGTGCTCGCGGTCATACCCTTCGAGGACGAGCAGGACGCGATACGAATTGGCAACGACGTGGCATTTGGCCTGGCCGCCGCGGTGTGGACCAAGGACCTGCATCGCGCAATGTTGCTGGCAGATCGGCTCAAGGCGGGAACCGTATGGGTCAACAACTATCGCGCCACCAGTTTCACGTCGCCGTTTGGCGGCTACAAGAACTCCGGCATTGGACGCGAGTCAGGGCTGGACTCGATCAAAGATTACCTCGAGACCAAGTGCGTATGGATTTCCACCGACCTCGACGTTCCCAATCCCTTCATTCGTCGCTGAGCATGCATACCAACCTAAAGAAGGGCGACCCTGGTACGCGACCGATCAGACGAGGGACACGCGATGCCTGAAGCGCTGAAGGGAATCCGTGTACTGGACCTCACTAATGTGCTCGCGGGGCCTTTCTGCGCGTATCAGCTTGGACTCCTCGGTGCTGAAGTCATCAAAGTCGAGATTCCAGAAACGGGTGATCTGGCGAGACAACTTGGTGCTGACGAATCCCTTAACGCACAGTTGATGGGAGTATCGTTTCTAGCTCAAAACGGCGGCAAGAAATCAATTACCCTCAACCTGAAGGCTGAAGCAGGGACGGCGATTCTGCGACGGCTTGTCGCAACCGCGGATGTCCTGATCGAGAACTTTCGCCCGGGAGTCATGACCCGTTTGGGCGTCGGTTATGAAGACCTGCGGAAATACAGGCCGGAGCTGGTGTACTGCGCCATTTCCGGCTTTGGCCAGGACGGCCCGCTGAAGGACGCCCCCGCCTACGATCAAATCGTT
>Ga0207682_10001345_pt1 | contig 11336 bp, 9 predicted proteins | sample KBSM63metaG_FD_184332 | JGI IMG/M metagenome (GOLD analysis project Ga0207682, IMG submission 184332) | Miscanthus rhizosphere microbial communities from Kellogg Biological Station, Michigan, USA - KBS M6-3 metaG (SPAdes) (version 2) | ecosystem: Host-associated > Plants > Roots > Rhizosphere >... | reverse complement strand
TCGCCGTCGAGTCGAGATTGACGGTCGCCCGCTTCTCGACCTTGCCGAATCCCGCCAGCTCCGCCGTGACCTTGTACGGTCCGGGGGGAACCGCCGGAAAACGGTAGCGGCCGTCGGCCGCAGTGACCGCGGTACGCGTCCCCTGCAGGTTCGGACTCGTCAGTTCGACGGTCACGCCCGGCAGCGGCGCGTTGCTCTGATCGGTGACTGCCCCTTCCACCGTACCGGTCGTCTGCGCAAAGACGGACACCGGGACGAGGAGAAGAAGGCATACCGAGAGAGCCAGGGTAAATCGGTACACAGACTTCATTCCCTTCCTCCTTTTGAAACTCGTTTGTGAAGTGAGATGCCTCACGAACTGCGATAAGAAAGCAATGTTATTGCCAGAAGACGCCAAGAACTTGCGGGACTGTAACTCACTGTCCCACCAAGAGAAAGGGAATTGTGTTGGGAAAATTTAACCCGCTTTTTGGCGGATTATTGGATAGTGATACGGATTATTGAATTCGGGTCGACGGGGCGGGCTCCTCAACAAGTGCCCCCGGGGCTCCCGGTTGGACGGCCCCGTCCGCGCCCCGGCGGGCGGCCCCGACCGCGTCCGGACGCATGACCCTGTCCGCGTCCGGACGGACCCCGTCCGCGTCCTGGCGGATGACCGCCAGCAGCGCTCCCCCCTCGACCGCCTTTCCGGCTTCCACGGCCAACCGGATGACGATGCCTGCGCGAGCGCAGCGAATCTCGTTCTGCATCTTCATCGCTTCGAGCACGAGCAGGAGCGATTTCGCTTCGACGCGGCCGCCCACGGCCACCGCGACCTCGACGACGCGGCCCGGCATGAGAGCGCGGATCTCCTCCTCCCCCGTGTGCCCGCCCGCCTGCTCCCCGGCGTGCACGAGCCGGTCGCGCAGGGGTTCGGCGAGCGCGATTCTCCGGAGGCGTCCGCGCGACGACACTTCGACTTCCCCGGGCCCCGCGGCCGCGAGCCGGCCGCAGATCTGCCGGCCACCGTCGAGCAGGAGCGAGACGCGTCCGTCGGGCAGGCGCGCGAGCTCGCCGCGCTCGACGACGTCGCCCCGCCGCACGACGCAGCGCGCCCCCTCGAGCTCGACCTCGAGCGTTTCGGGGCCCTCGGGTCCGCGGTAAACGAGACGCAGCCGGCGCATCAGTCCCGGAGCGCCTCGCGCCGCGCCGTCGTCCGCCAGACAGAGCCGGCCGACGAGACGGCGGGCTCCAGGACCGCGGGATCCTGCGCCGCAAGAGCGGCAGCCGCCAGACACACTTCTTCGGACGTCGCCGGCTCCTCGGGCAGGAGACCGTCGGCGAGCTGGCGGTCCAGCCACTGAACGTCGAAATCCGCCTCGCCGAACTCGCGATTCCCGACGAGCGCACGGAAGAGGGGCAACGTCGTCTCCACGCCCGCGATCTCGTAGTCGTCCAGGGCCCGCGCGAGCCGGGCGATCGCCCGGGGACGATCCTCGGCATGGACGATGAGCTTGCCCAGCATCGGGTCGTAGTCGATCGGCACGATCGAGCCGGTTTCGACGCCGACGTCGTTGCGTACACCGGGCCCCTGCGGCAGCCGAAGGGCCCGGATCCGGCCCGGCGATGGCGCAAACCCCCGCCGCGGATCCTCCGCGTACACGCGGCACTCCAGGGCGTGGCCCCGGGGCCGCAGGTTTTCCGGCGAAAACGGGAGCGGCTCGCCGAGGGCGATCCGGATCATCGCCGCCGCGAGGTCGACGCCCCAGACCTCCTCGGTCACGGGGTGCTCGACCTGCAGCCGCGTGTTCATCTCGAGAAAGTAGAACGACCGGTCGGGCGCCAGCAGAAACTCGACGGTGCCGCAGGAGGTGTAGCCGACGGCGCGGGCGGCCGTGAGCGCCGCGGCGAAGAGGCGCTGGCGCAGGTCTTCGTCGAGGCCCACACGCGGCGACGGGCACTCCTCCACGACTTTCTGGTGGCGACGCTGGATGCTGCACTCGCGCTCCCCGACGGCGGCGAGACGGCCCTGCGTGTCGCCGATGACCTGGACCTCCACGTGGCGGGGCCGCTCGATGAGCTTCTCGGCGTATACGGCTCCGTCTCCGAAAGAGGCGAGGGCTTCCGCCGAAACCCGCTGGAAGGCGGCTGAAAGGTCGGCCTCGGCGTCGACACGGCGCATCCCCTTGCCGCCGCCTCCGGCGGAAGCCTTCAGCAGGATCGGATAGCCGGCCTCCCGGCCGAACTCGGCGAGCTCGGCGACTGCGAGGAGCTTCCCGGTGCCGGGCACGATGGGCACTCCGGCCTTCCGCATGAGCTCGCGGCTCCCTGTCTTCGAGCCCATGGCCGCGATCGCCTCGGGCCTCGGGCCGACGAACGTCCGGCCCGCGTCCGCGCAGGCCCGGGCGAAGGCGGCGTTCTCGGCGAGAAAGCCGTAGCCCGGATGCACCAGGCTCGCGCCCGTCCGTCGCGCCGCCTCGAGGAGGGCCGGCACCGAAAGGTAGCTCTCGCGCGCGGGCGCCGGGCCCAGGCGCACGGCGTAGTCGGACATCGCGACGTGCGGCGAGGCGCGATCGGCGTCGGAGTAGACGGCGACGGTCTCGATCCCGAGATCCCGGCAGGCCCGGAAGATCCGCACCGCGATCTCGCCGCGGTTGGCGACGAGGAGCCGGTGCTTCATAGCGGAATGTTTCCGTGCTTCTTTCTCGGAAGCGTGACGCGCTTGCCCTCCAGGAACTGGAAGGCCGCAATCAGCCGCTCGCGGGTCTCCGAGGGCTCGATGATGTCGTCCACGTACCCCCGCCGCGCCGCGATGTAAGGGTTGGCGAAGTTCTCGGCATACTCGGCGACCTTCGCGGCGCGCGCTTCCGGCGGCGCATCCGCTGGGAGCTCGCGGCGATACAGGATGTTGACGGCCCCCTCCGGTCCCATGACCGCGATCTCGGCCGTCGGGAACGCGAAGTTGAAGTCCGTGCCGACGTCCTTCGAGAGCATCACGCAGTACGCGCCGCCGTACGCCTTGCGGGTGATCACGGAGACCTTGGGCACGGTGGCCTCGGCGAAGGCGTACAGGAGCTTCGCGCCGTGGCGGATGATGCCGCCGTACTCCTGCTGCGTGCCGGGAAGAAAGCCCGGGACGTCTTCGAAGACGAGCAGCGGGATGTTGAACGCGTCGCAGAACCGGACGAAGCGCGCGCCCTTGACGGACGCGTCGATGTCGAGGACGCCGGCCAGGTGCATGGGCTGGTTGGCGACGACGCCGACCGAGCGGCCGGCGAGGCGGATGAAGCCCACGAGGATGTTCTTCGCGAAGCCGGCGTGCACCTCGAAGAAGGCGCCCTCGTCGGCGATGCGACGCACGAGGTCCCCCATGTCGTAAGGTCGGTTGGGCTCCTCCGGAATGAACGCGTTCAGGTCCTCGCTGCTCGAGCCGGAGTCCCGGGCCTCCCGGCGCGGCGGGTCGTCGAGGTTGTTGGACGGCACGTAGGAGAGCAGCTCCCGGATTCCGGCGAGGACGTCCTCGTCGCTCGTCCGCACGAAATGGGCCACGCCCGAGACGCTCGAGTGCGTGCGGGCCCCGCCCAGCTCTTCCTTGGTGACCTCCTCGTGGGTCACGGTCCGGATGACGTCCGGCCCGGTCACGAAGAGGTACGACGTCTTCTCCGTCATGAACACGAAATCCGTGATCGCCGGCGAATAGACGGCTCCCCCGGCGCAGGGGCCGAGGATCGCCGAAATCTGCGGGACGACGCCGGAGGCCCGCGTGTTGCGCAGAAACACCTTGGAATAGCCGGCGAGCGAGACCACGCCCTCCTGGATGCGGGCGCCGCCGGAATCGTTGAGGCCGATGATGGGCGCGCCGTTCTGCACGGCGAGATCCATGACCTTGCAGATCTTGTCCGCGTTGGACTCGGAGAGCGACCCGCCGAAGACCGTGAAGTCCTGCGCGAAGACGTAGACCGGGCGGCCCTCGATGGTTCCGGCCCCGCAGACGACGCCGTCGCCCGGAATCTGGGTCTTCTCCATGCCGAAGTCGCGGCTCCGGTGAACGACGAAGGGATCGAGCTCGAGGAAAGAGCCCGGATCCAGCAGGAGATCGACCCGCTCGTGCGCCGTGAGCTTGCCCTCGGCGTGCTGCCTCTCGATGCGCTCGCGGCCCCCGCCCTCGAGCCGCGTCTCGCGGAGGGCCTCGAGGTCGGCAATGCGTTTTTCGAGGGTCATCGGCCGCGAAAGCGGAAAACGGCTCCGCCGGCCGGCGCGATCACAGGACGATGCCGCGCTGCTCGGCGAGCTTGCGGCGGATTCGCCGGAACAGCTCGTGGCCGTCGACGCGGCCCGAGGCGATCTCCTGGCGGGCGGTCTCCATCATCCGGCGGGCTTCCTCGTCGAGGGTGCGCTCTTTCTCCGCCTCGCCCTCGAGCGCCGCGTACACGGCCTCCCGGAGGGCGCCCTGAGCCTTCTCGGCGAAAAGCTTGCGGCCGGCGATGCCCCTCGCGGCGCGGCCGGCCACGAAATCCTTCTTGACGTCGGCGAGGCTCATGTTTCTCGGGGCGAGGCTATTCCACGCAAAAATAGACTGTGGCACATGCAGTGGGACGACGCAGCCGTGGCGAGGTGGCTCGAACCTCTCTCCTCCCGGAGCGGGGAGCTGGCCGAGATCTTCGGCGAGCGGCGGCGCGAGGTCTCCGTGACGTGGACGGATGGCCGCCTCGGCGACGTCCGGGTGCGCCGCGAAGAAGGCGTCTCGGCGCGGTGGCGCTTCGGTCGAGACGAACGTCTTGCCTTCGTGGCCGGCGCGAATGAGGCGTCGGTGCGCGAGGCCGTGCGTTCGCTGCGGACGATTTCGGGGCGCGAGCCTTTGCCCATCCGCAATCCGCGCGCGTCGAAGTCGGGCCAGACCGAGGAGAGCGACGCCGAAAACGAGGGAACCGCCTGGGTCGACCTCCAGCGCTGGAGCCGGCGACTGACGGGAATCCTCGGCCGCCACGCTCCGAGGCACCGTTTCCTCTGGCGCGTCTGCGAGACCGAGCGCCGCGTGGTCGCCTCGGGGCTCGCGGCGCCTTCGCCTTCGTCGTCGATCTCGCGGCGGAGGCTGGTCTCGGTCGAAGGCACGCTCACGGCCGCGTCGCGCCATGGGGACGAGCAACGGCCGATCGCCTTCCACGCTCCCGACGCCGAGGGCACGGCGGACGAGCTCAAGGCCATCCTCGTGGCCGCCACCGCGCCCCGGGACCGGCCGGTGGCGCCGGGCGACGGCTTAACCGACGTCGTGCTGGCCCAGGGCTGCGCCGCCGTCCTCTTCCACGAAATCCTCGGCCACGCCATGGAGGCCGACGCGGCCCGCTCCGCCCTCTCGTCCCCGCTGCGCGAGGATGCGCGCGTCGCCGTCGCCGAGCTCGACGTCCTCGACGACCCCCGGCGCCTCGATCTTTTCGGCGGTTATGAGCGCGACGACGAGGGCGTGGCCCCGCGCGCCGTCAAGCTCCTCCATTCGGGCCGCGTCGGATCGCGGCTGACCGACCGGAGCCACGCCGCCCGCGGCGGCTCCAGCGGGCACGCCCGCCGGGCCGGACCCGCCGAGGCGCCGATGCCCCGCTGCTCCAACGTCGTGGTCCCCGCGGGGTCGGCCACCTCCGAGGAGATCGCGCGCCGCCTCAACAACGGAATCTGGATCGAGGATTTTCGCGGCGGATCCGCGCAGGTTGCTGCCGGCACGTTCCGCCTGCCGTTCACGCGCGCGCGCCGCGTGCGCCGCGGGCGGTTCACGGAGGAGCTGAGCGCCGGAGTGCTCGCGGGCCGGACGCTCGAGGCGCTGCAGGGCGTCGAAGCGGTTCTGGGGCGGGAGGCACGCCCGTGCCGGAGCCTCGGCTGGTGCTCGCGGGACGGCCAGGTGGTCCCGGTCCAGGGAGAATCTCCCGACGTTTTGATCCGCGGGCTGTCCGTTCGATCGTCGCGATGAAGAACACGCCTGCCGATGAGGCCGCGGCGCTGCCCGGCCGCCTGGAGGAACGCGCGCCCGGACGCTGGGAGCTGTATTCCAAGTTCGCCGAATCCTGGGAGCGCGTGTCCACGCCCGAGGGTTCGCGGCTCGCGTGGAGACGCGAGGAGGGCTGGGCCGCGCGCGCGTGGGAGGACGACGGCCCGCGCTTCGCGGCGGCCACGAGCCCGGGGGAACTGCTCGCGGCGCTCGCCGACGCGCGGCGCTTCGCCCCGGAGACCGAGCCGCCGCCGACGTGGCCGAACGGTGCGGCGGAACCGGCTTCGGCGACGCCGGCGGAGCGGCCGCCCGAGCTCTTCGACGAGCTCGGCCGCGCTCTGACGGACGCGACGAACGGCGCATGCACTCTGTCCCGGCTGGCCGTGCGCCGGGGCACGCTGGTCGAGCGCGTGCGCAATGCCGGCGGCCTCGACGTCGGACAGACGCGGAGCGAGCTCGACGGCGTCGCGACGGCCATCGCGCGGCGCGGCGAGCGTGCGTCCGAGGTGCGGATCGCGTTTCGGAGCTTCGAAGGCCCGGACATTCCGGCGCTCGCGCGCCGGCTCGGAGACGCCGCCACGCTTCCGCTGGCCGAGCCGGCGGCGCCGCCGTCGCGGGGCGAGTGGCTGCTCGATCCCGTCGTCGGAGCGGCGTTGCTCGCGGGGATCGCTCCGATCTTCACCTCCGAGCGGCCGCCGCGCTGGATCGCGCGGGGAGCGCTGGCCGCGCCGGATACGGGCGTCGCGGACGACGCCACCCCCGACGCCCTTTTCGACGGCGAGGGCGTGCCCAGCCGCCGCGTCCTTCTCGTGGAGGAAGGGCAGCTCGTCGGCGGCCTGCGCGACCTCCGCGCGGCGCAGCGGCGCGGGCTCCCCTCGACCGGCCACGGTGTGCGTCCTTCGTACCGGACGCCGCCCGCCGCCGGCCCGCGGCGCATATTTTTCGAAACGAAGACGCCGAGAACGCCGGCGGAGCTGCTGGCCTCCGTGAAACGCGGGGTGTATGCCTCGGCGCTGATCTCCCCTCCGCGGATCGACGTCGTGGAGGACCGATTCGAGATCGAGTTCGCCGGAATCGCCGTTCTCGCGGGGCGTGCCCGGGCACCCGTTCCGGCGGCGCGCGTCGCCGGCCGCCTCTCGGAGCTGCTGCGACGGATCCAGGCGCTCTCGACCGACCTGCAGTTCTTTCCGCTCCCCTTCGCCGCGGGAGCGCCCACCATCCTGATCGAGCCGGCGAGCTTCGATTAGGCTCGGACCTCTAGCGGTCCGCTTCGCGGACCGTGGAAATGAGAGGGGAAGTCGCTTCGGTCTCCCTCTCCCAGAAAAACTCGTCCGTCATGACCCGGACTTAGCTGGGCTCGACTTCCTCTTCGGGCGGCGGCGCCGGAGTCGGCTCCGCCTCGGGCTGGGGCGCCGCCTCGGGCGGCATCTGGTCGTTCTCTTCCGGAGCGACCGTCGGCACCTCGCGCGGTGGCGCGGGCGTGACGCCGGCCGGCGGGGGGCGTGTGCCACGGACGGGACGGGTTCCGGTCGGGCGCGGCCGCGGGAGCATCGGCGATTCGGGCGGCGGCGTGCCTCGCGGCTTGCGGCTCGTGGACGGCCCCGCGGGGACGCCCCCCGCCCCGGGACCACCGATCTCGCGGGGCGCCGGCGCCGTCTCGGGGGCCACCTCCGACGCGTCGAGAGCCCGATCCACGGCGACCTGCCGGAACGCCGGCTCCTCGTGGAACGCGGCGTCGCGATCGAGCGTCGCTCGCGCCAGGTCCCGCTCGTAGGTCGCGAGCGACGCGCGGTAGAGCAGGTCCGAGTCGATCACGAGCGGATTGCGTTTGGGATCCCGCATGGAGGGATCGATCCAGAAGGCCTTGGCGTACTGGGCGATGGCGTCGTCGCTCTTCCCGTCCTGCTCGTAGAGACGGCCGAGCCGGAAGCGGGACGGCGGAAACCCCGGCTTGCGCGCGATCGACTTCTTGTATGCCGAGATGGCGTCGCTCACCTTGCCTTCGGTCTCGCGCAGCAGGCCGAGGTTGTACAGCGAGAGGAAATTCGAATGATCGAGCTTGGCGGCCAGCTCGTACTGATCCGCGGCCTGCTCGGGAAAGTGGCGGAGGGCGAGCAGGTTTCCGAAATCGTTGTGGAGGTTCGCGTCGTTGGGAGATTCCTCGAGCCTCTTCTCCGTCGCCACGATCTCGTCGTCGAGCGCATTGCCCGGAACGAGATACTTTCTGTAGAAAGGGTCTGGAGACGTCTTCGCCGACGAATTGTCCTGGGCCTGAATGGAGCCCGAGAGGAAGCCCAGCGCCGGAGCCAGAGCCATCGACAGCGTCCCGATCGCGATCCACCGTTTCATGCCGTCCCTCGTTTCTTCTTGGCGATCAGGCGCACACGGCCCTCTCTTTCGGCGACCTCGAATACGACGTCGGCCGAGCCGAACTTCTCCCGAACCTTCCGCCGCTCGCGCTCGAGACCCTCCAGAAAGCCCTCCAGGCGGTAGCCGCTCACGTCTTCTCCGCGGGACTTCTTGGCGGCGACGTACCGCTCGAAGAGGTCCCGATCCGGATCGGCCGGGACGGCGCCCCGCTCCCCTTGTACGGAGGTAGCCCGGCCCGCGTTGGGGGTCGGAGGGGCCGCCGGAGCTCCCGCCGAGGCCTCCCGGAAGTGGCCGTAAAGGCCCGGGCGGCGGCCGGACTCCTTTTCCAGCAGCAGGCGCTCCCATCGCTCCACCAGGGAGAAAAAGCGACCCTGGAGAGTCGCGAAGCGGTAGCGCTCGGCCGCGGACATGGAATCCGAGGCGTTGAGCCGTCGGAGCATCTCTTCCACGTGTCGGCGGCCCTCGACCGGAGGCTTCGACGCCGACCCGTACAGGAAGGCGTCGCACTCCGCCGAGAGCCGCTTGATCGACTGCTCCAGGACCAGGAGCTCGCGCTCGAAGCCGGCTTCGCTCAACGAATTCCCCGCGTTTTCGCCCGGATCCGCACCGTCTCCTATAGTAAAGGAACCGTGAGCGACTCGAGCCCTGCCCGGCCGGCCGGCCGGGCCCGCCCCCCCTCGATGGACGCGCTCCTGCACGCCCCGGAGGCGGAGGAGCCGCTGCGCCGTTTCGGACGCGCCGCCGTCAAGGAAGAGCTCCGGAGCGCCATGGCCGGCGGGGAGACGCGCCCGGAGGCGCTGTGGGACACGGCGCGTGCCGCGCTCGCGCGACGCTTCGCGCCGACGCTCCGACGCGCCGTCAACGGAACCGGAGTGCTCCTGCACACGAACCTCGGCCGCTCTCCGCTGCCGGAGGTCGCGCGGGTCGCGATCCTGGAAGCGGCGTCGGGGTACTCGACCGTGGAGTACGACCCGGTCCGCGGCGCTCGCGGCCGCAGGCAGGATCACGTGCGCCAGCTCGCGAAGGACGTCTTCGGCTGCGAAGATGCGATCGCCGTCAACAACAACGCGGCGGCGGTCCTGCTCGCCCTGGCGGCCCTCGCGCGGGGCCGCGAGGTCCTCGTCTCCCGCGGCGAGCTCGTTGCCATCGGAGGGTCGTTCAAGATCCCCGAGATCCTCGAAGCCTCGGGCGCTCGCCTGCGGGAAGTCGGAACGACCAACCGCACGACGGCCGACGACTATCGCAAGGCCTTCTCGCCGGAGGTCGCTCTCCTGCTTTCGGTCCATCCGTCGAACTACGAGATCCGAGGCTACACGCGGCGCCCGGCTCCGGCGGAGCTTGCCGGACTCGCGCGCGAAGCCGGCGTGCCGTGGCTCCACGACCAGGGCACGGGCTGCGTGGTGGCGCTGGAGGAGTTCGGCGTGCCGGGCGAGCCCACGGTCGCCGAGTGCCTCGCCGCGGGCGCAGACCTCGTGACGTTCTCCGGCGACAAGCTCTTCTCGGGCCCGCAGGCCGGATTCCTCTGCGGCCGCGAGGGGCTCGTCAAGCGCGCGGCTGCGCATCCGGTCGCCCGCGCCGCGCGTCTCGACAAGCTGGCGCTCGCGGGGCTCGCCGCGACGCTCGCCGCCTGGAAGACGGGCGGCTGGCGGACGTTCCCCGTGTACCGCGCGGCGGGCGCGACGCTGTCCGAGCTCGAGGAGCGCGGCCGACGACTCTCCGGCGAAGCTTCGAACGGGCGGCTCGCCGTCGACGTCGTGCCGTCGCGCGCGGCGTTCGGGGGCGGCACCAGCCCGGAGAAGCTCTTCGAATCCCGGGCGCTCGCGCTCCGGCATCCCGAGATCTCGGCGGACGGCCTCGCCGCGGCGCTGCGCGCCGCGACACCTCCGATCGTCGCGCGGCTCGAGGACGGCACGGCGCTGCTGGACCTGCGGTCGATCGCGCCGGAAGAAGATGCCGAGGTCGCGGAGGCGCTGCGGTCTCTCAGCGAGACCCGGAACGAGCTCTCGGGCGCGGATGCGATAATCGATTCATGACTCGATTCCCATCCGGATCCGGATCGACGCGAACGGCCTGGCTGCTTCCCGTCGCCGCCCTGCTCGCCGTCTTCGTCCTGCGCGGGACGGCCTGCAAGAAGAAACCCGGATCGACGCAGCCCGTCGTGACTCCGGCGTCGAAGAAAGGGTGGATCACGCCTCTGATGACGGCCCCGCCTCCACCCCCGACGCCCGCGCTCTGGCGGAAAGACATCACCCGCATCCCGACGCTTCCAGAATAGCGGTCGTCTTCGACCGCGCCGAATCGCGATCGTCTTCGACCGCGCAGAGTAGCGGCTCAGGCGTCTCCGAGACCGTGCTCGCGGAGCTTCGCTTCGAAGCGCCGCGGCGAGAGGCCGGCCTTTTCCGCCGCCGCCGTCCGGTCCCCCTTCGCCCGCTCGAGCGCGCGTCGGAGCCACATGCGCTCGGCCGCGGACGCGGCGCGATCCCGCGCCTCCTCGAGCGACTCTTCCCGCGAAGCCGCAGGCAGGACAGGCTCGGGGCCCAGGCGCAGATGCCGCTCTTCGATGCCGTCGTCGTCGGCCAGGATGATTGCCCGCTCCAGGCAGTTGCGCAGCTCGCGCACGTTTCCGGGCCAGTCGTACGCGCGGAGCCGCTCGCGCGCCGCGGGCCCAAGTCGGACGGCGCGCTTGCCGAGCTCCTGCGGCAGGTGCGCGAGGTACCAGTCGATGAGCGGGTCGATGTCTTCGGGCCTCTCGCGCAGGGCCGGGATCCGGATCGGGAAGACGCGCACGCGGTAGAAGAGGTCTTCCCGGAAAAGACCCTGGGCGACGAGCTTCTCGAGGGGGCGGTTCGAGGCGGCGATGATCCGCACGTCGACCTGGATGGGGATCGTGCCGCCGACGCGGTGAAAGGAGCGCTCCTGCAGAACGCGAAGGAGCTTTCCCTGCGTCGCCGGCGTGAGCTCGCCGATCTCGTCGAGAAACACGGTCCCGGAATCGCCAAGCTCGAACTTT
>Ga0207682_10001344_pt1 | contig 11336 bp, 12 predicted proteins | sample KBSM63metaG_FD_184332 | JGI IMG/M metagenome (GOLD analysis project Ga0207682, IMG submission 184332) | Miscanthus rhizosphere microbial communities from Kellogg Biological Station, Michigan, USA - KBS M6-3 metaG (SPAdes) (version 2) | ecosystem: Host-associated > Plants > Roots > Rhizosphere >... | reverse complement strand
CGCGGCCGAGTTCAGCGAGATGCCGAGCGCCGCCGCCGTCATCGGCCCGATCTGGAACGGCAGCAGGATCGGCAGCGCGTAATAAAACCAGAGGATCTGCACCAGCACCGGCGTGTTGCGGAAGAACTCGACGAACGCGGTCGCCGGCGCGTAGACCCAGCGCGACTTCGCATGGCGGCCGAGGCTCACAACGAGGCCGAAGCCCATGCCGAGCACGACGCAGATCGCGAACAGGCGCAGGGTGCCGAGTGCGCCGGCCCACAGCACGTCCAGGTTCTCGAAGACCGGGGCGAAGTTCCAGCGGTAGAGCATGGCGGGTGGCGTCGTGCTTTGCAGAACTAATGGATCAGGCTGTCGGCGCGAGCCAACACCGACGCGGGGATGGCCGGACGCAGTTGCTCGGCGGTCTTCGTGTTGACGACGAGCTCGAACTTCGTGGGCTGCTCGACCGGCAGGTCAGCGGGCTTCGCGCCGCGCAGGATCTTGTCGACGACTTCGGCGGCGCGCCGGAACAGGTCGGAGAAGCTGGCCCCGTACGACATCAGCCCGCCCGACTCGACGTGCTCGCGCGAGCCGTACACCGCCGGCAATCGTGCGGCGAGGGCCAGGGCCTGGATCTGCTGGCGATGTGTATCGACGAGCGGGTCGTTGGCGACGTACACCGCCTCGGCACGGCCCTTCAGTGCGTCGAACGCCGGGGCAATGTCTTCGCCGCGGCGGATCTGCATCGGGATCAGCTCGACCTTGAGCGCACGCGCCGCACCTTCGAGCTCTCGCAGGTCGAGCAGCACGGAGGGCCCGCCGACGTTGGCGAGGACGCCCATGCGGGCCAGCCCGGGGATGACGGCACGCAGGAGCTCGAGCCGCTTGGCCGCCAGATCCGTTTGCTGGATCGAGAGACCGGTGACGTTGCCGCCGGGACGCGACAGGCTGGCGACCAAGCCAGCGCCCACGGGGTCGCCTGCCGCGGCAAAGACGATCGGAATCTCGGCGGTCGCTTGCTTGACGGCCGCAACGACGGCCGAGTCCGACGTGACGATGACGTCGACCTTGCGCCCTACGAGTTCAGCGGCAAGACGCGCGGCGACATCGAGGCGACCTTCGGCCCAGCGATAGTCGATCGCGACGTTGCGGCCCTCGGTCCAGCCGACCTCGCCGAGGCGCTGGACGAACGCCGCCACCCACCGGCCATGCGACGACCGGCTGCCCGGCACGAGGAAGCCGATGGTTCGCGTGCGCGACTGCGCGCTGCTCAGACAGGGCATGACCATGACGGCCGCTGCGGTCAGGAGCACGATGCGACGGCGGGGGATGGGCATGGTGTCTCTTGGATGGAGAGGGACTGCGCGCTCAGCGCGCCAACCCTTCACCACTCGTCGCCAGGCGCCGCTCGAGCAGGTGCACGAGCGTGCTCGCCACATAGATCACGACGAAGTAGATCAGCGCCGTCACGGTGAACACCTCGAGCGGGCGGAACGTCTTCTGCGCGACCTCGTTGGTCTGGAACAGCAGGTCGGCGTACGAGACGATCGCGACCAGGGTGGTCGTCTTCATCAGCTCGATCGCGCGCTCGAGAAAGGCCGGGATCATCCGCTTGACCGCCTGCGGCAGCACGACCCGGCGCATCACCTGGCGCGGCGTCATGCCGAGCGCGCGCGCCGCTTCCCACTGGCCGCGCTCGACCGAGACGATGCCGCCCCGAAAGACCTCGGCGAAGAACGCGGCCGACTGGATCGAGAACGTCAGCACCGCGGCGACGTACGGCGTCATCTCGACCTTGATCAGGATCGGCAGCGCGAAGAAGAACCAGAACAGCTGCACGAGCGGGGGCGTGGTGCGAAAGACCTCTATCACCGCACCGGCCGGCCACGCCAGCCAGCGTCGTGGCGATAGCCGCATCAGCGCGAGCAGCAGGCCCAACGGCACGCCGAACGCGAGCGCCGCGCCGGTCACCTTCAGCGTGTTGAGCAGGCCGAGCGCGAGCAGGTCGGCATTGGCCCAGACCGGGGCGAAGTTCCATTCATGCATCGGGCGTCGATTGTGGGCGACGCGGCGCAGATATGAAGCCGCCGCGGAGGCTCACGCCCCGTGCGGTGCTTGCGCGAACCACTCGACCCAGTAGTCGATGCACGCGCGGATCTTCGGCAGCCGCTGGCGCGCGGTCGCGGTGACGGCGGAGATCGGCACCGGTTGTGAATCGACGAAGTCTTCCAGCACGCGCACCAGACCGCCGGTGCGAACCAGCGGGTCGCCGACGAGCACGGCCAGCCGGCCGATGCCAAGGCCCTGCAGCACCATCCGAGCGGCCATCGCGGTGTCGTTGGCGCGCCAGTGGCCATCGACGGTCAAGATCGCCTTTTCGCCGTCGCTCTGGAACGGCCATTCGTTGAGCACCGGCGCCGCGCTGTTCGTGATCAGGCGATGCCCGAGCAGATCGTCGGGCCGCGCTGGCAAGCCGTGCTGCCGAACATAGGCCGGCGCGGCATAGAGCGCGCGATCGAGGCTGCCGAGCTGGCGCGCGATCTGCAGCTCGGGCAGCCCGACCGAGGTGCGGATCGCGATGTCGATGCCGTCGCGCACCAGGTCGAGCATTCGGTCGCCGACATCGAGGTCGATGCGCAGCGCCGGATAGCGCTCGCGCAGGCCAGAGAGACCGGGCACCAGCAGGTGCTCGGCGATCACCGAGCTGGCGGCGATGCGAACCCGGCCGCTCGGCGAACCGCTGCTCGCGGCGAACTCGCCCTCGAGCTCCTCGAAGGTGCTGGTCAGGCGCCGGCAGTAGTCGAGAAAGGTCGCGCCTTCGGCGGTCAACGCGAGGCCGTGCGTCGAGCGGTGCAGCAGGCGCGCCCGGCAATGTTCCTCGATGCGCGAGAGCGCACGCGAGACCTGGCTGACCGGCACGTCGCGTTCGCGCGCCGCGGCCGACAGCGAGCCGAGCGCCGCGATGCGCGCGAACAGCTTCAGGTCGTCGAAAGCCAGCCCGTCCATCGCAGCGATGGTAGGCGGGCTGCCTTTGCGCGCGCCGCAAGAGCGTTTTGACGCTGGTGCCGTTTCCCGGGCGTCGGCCGATCCCTAGAGTGCTTTCACACCTTCAGGAAAGGAGCCCGCCATGACCGACGAACTTCGCCCGCTGCCCGCACGACTCGACCCCGCCGAGCTCGCCGCGCTGCACGACGCCGCCCGGCAACACGCGGCGCAACTGCGCGCCGAAGCGATTGCCGAGGCGGCGGTCTGGTTGATGCGATCGGTCGTCACGCCTGCGGTGGCGGGCGTGACGAGCCTCTTCAGGCCGTCGCGTCGGCCTTCCGACGGCGCCGTGCCATCCAGCCGACGACGCCCATTCCCATCGCCATCAGTGGATACGTCTCGGGCTCCGGGATCGCCTGCGTGATCGCCTGCGAGGCGAAGCCCTGCATCGCGGCCGACTGGGCCGCCGTGAACCCGAGATCGCGAGACACGGTGTCCCAGCCGAGCACCGTCGGATCCTGGCCGGTGACCTCGCCGAACACGACCAGCGCGTGCAGGTAGTAGCCGAACGCGCTCGCGTGGTAGCTGTCCGAGGCCCACAGGTTGACCATGCCCGGCGTGATGCCGTCGTACGGGTTCGCATCGGCGAAGCCGGCCAGGATCGCGTTGTTCCAGGCCAGCCCGACCGGGTTGATGCCGTCGACGAATGACGAGTTGGCCGACATCGCGGCCTGGTAGCCCTTCATCACGTCGTTCGCCATCGTCAGGATCGAGGCCCCGCACCACGGGCTCGGCGGGTTCGCGCTGTTGCACGCGGGCTGATAGGTCAGGTTCGCGCGCGACCAGGTTGCTGTCAGCCGAATGTCGACGTTCGGGTTCTGGGCTGTAAACACCTGACCGAGGAGGCCGGTGTACTGGCTGAGCAGCGCCGGGTTGCCGGGGTTGGCGAAGTCGAGGTTGCTCTGGCCGTGCATCGAGACCACGTCCCACGGCTTGTTGATCAGCGCGAGCCGGTTGTTGTAGTGGAAGTCGAGGCCGCTGCCGCCCTGCGTTTCGAGGAAGACCTGGTAGTCGAGCCCGCGGTCCGTTGTCATCTGCTCGAACAGCGCCGGCACGCCGCCGATGTTGGTGCCGACGAGGTCGGTCACCGTGCTGGGCTTGTAGTTCTGCACCGCGGGCGTGAGGTCCCCGTAGGTGAAGCTGTTGCCGATGAAGAGGATCGTCTTCGCGGCCGCCGGCGCGGCGCTGAATGCAAGTGCGATGGCGGCGGCGAGTACCCCGTACCGTGCTGTCCCGCGCGATCGATCGCGCATCCTTTCAAAACTTGTTGCCGCAATTCCCGACGTTGAATCGATTGCACCCATGCTCTTGTCTCCTGTGGTTTTAGATCTAGGCTGGGAAATATTCCCGCCGAGAGCCACGGTGGCAAAAAGCGATCCTGCGAAGGCTGTGACAAACCCTTGCGGCAACAGCAAGCGTCGCGTGCCGGCACACAACGCACAAAGTTACGACTTGCCGAGCATTTCCTTCATGACCGGCGGCGAGGCCCTCGGGTCGAGGCCGAAACCGACCAGGAACTCCTCGTACCACTTCTGCGTCTGGCCGCTTGCATAGAACTTGCCGATTTCCTTGTCGACCCATTCGACGAAGGACTTGTCGTTCTCCTTGCGCACCGCGACGCTCGAGGCCTGCGACTGCGCCGGCGTCGGCACGACGATCTTGCCGGCACCGAGCTTCTGGCGCGCTGCCAGCAGCGGCGGGTGGAAGAGGCAGACCGCGTCGGCGCGGCCGGCCTGGAACGCCGCGATCGCCTCGGCGTTGCCGGGGAAGCGCGAGATCGACGCCTTGGCGACGTTCTCGGTCAGGAACTTGTCCATGCTGCTCGCCTGCGGCACCGCGATGCGCACCGAAGGCTGGTCGAGATCGGCCCAGGCCTTGACCGCGAGGTCGTCGCGCGCCAGCACCGCGAGCGAGTAGAACAGCAACGGCGTCTTCGGAAAGTCGACCGCCTGCGCGCGTTCAGGCGTCGCATCCATCATCGACATCATGTCGATCTTGTTGCCCTGCAGCGCCGCGATCGCGGTGCCCCAGGTCACCTCGACCGGCTCGAACTTGACGCCGAGCGAAGTCGCCATCGCCTTGCCGACCGAGACGCCGACACCGGTCGTCCAGTCGCCCGACTTCGGGTCCTTCGAGTACCAGGGCGGCGCTTGTGTGACCCCGACGCGCAGCGACCCGCGCTGCTTGATCTGGGCGAGCGTGTTGCTGTCCGCGGACTGCGACCAGGCGGCGGACGCATAGGCGCCTGCGGCGAGGGCGAGCACGGTGCGGCGGGTGACGTCGGCGGACATGGCGCGAGCTCCAAGGGGTGGGGACCACCGATGATAGGAGCCCGCCGCTGAAGCGGCGCCGCGTGCGTGATGAAGCGCGCGGCGCCGGCCGCCGTCGTCACACGAGGTGCGGCAGCGGCCGGGTCGATCGATCGATCGCTCGATCAGTGGGCGTGACGCTCCGACTCGTGGCGCAGCGCGCGGATCTGTGCATCGGCGCGGTCGAGCAGGGCAACCAGCTGGCGGATCTCGCTCGGGCTCACGCGTCCGTCGGCCTTGGCGCGCGCCTCGGCCCGTGAGATGTCGCGCTGCCCCTGCTCGAGCGTGCGCGCCTCGCGGCGCGTCAGCTCGCCGCGTGCCACCCCGGCCTGGATGCGCTGTTCCTGGCGCGCCTGCCGCGCGTCGATGGCAGACGTGTCGACGCGCGCGAAGGACTGCGCCGATGCCGCGATCGAAGCCACGGTGGCGGCTGCGGCGATGAGGGTCTTGAGGGCGATGTGCATGTTGTTCTCCGTCGATGGGCGCGGCCATGTCGGCTCGCATCCATCCAACGGTGTGGATCGAGTGAACGACGACCTTCGGGAGGTGTCGCGTTCGCAAAGAAGCGTGAAGCGGGCCTTCGGTCTGGTGCGCTTCTTAGACAAGCAGGCGCTTTGAGGCTAAGCGCTCTCCGACTGACGATCTGCCGGTCGGTTGCAACGCGGTGATCGGCGACAGTTGTTTCGAGTCGACACCGTGTGACGAGCTGCATGCGTGATTGAGACGTTTGTGTGATCGATTCGGCGTGGATCTGATCGAGCGCCCCCCGGTTTAAGTGGACGCCCTTGGATTAAGGGATTCGCGTTCTGCACTGGACACGCAGACTCCCTCTCAGCCAACTCGATCCAACACACCGAGTTGCTCACAAACTTTGATCCACCAGGAGTATTTCAATGAAGCTTTCCCGCACCCTTCTCGCCGCTTCGATCGCGACATCGCTGTTCGCGGCCGTTCCGGCCAGCGCCAATACGCTGACCTGGCAAGGTGTCACGTTCGAGACGATGGCGTTGGACGCCGACACGCTCAAGCTGACGATCCTCAATGCGACCAACGCCACCGGCGACTGGACTGGCATCAACTACCTGAAGGCTTTCGAGCTCAAGGACATCGGCAACGTGACCGGCGCCACGCTCGCGGGCTGGTCCAGCACGGTCGACAACGGTCTGGCCGCCTTCGGTTGCACCACCGGCGGCACCAACGGCGCCTGCTTCACGAGCTCACCGGCCGCGACGCTGACCAACAACATGACCTACACGATCGACTTCACCGGGACGAACCTCGACTTCAGCGCGCCCCACCTCAAGGTCCAGTTCCTGACTGGATTGAATGACGTGCAAAAGACCGGTGACCTGCTGTCGCAGACCATCCCGATGGCGCCGATTCCGGAACCGGAAACGTACGCCCTGATGATGGCCGGCCTCGGCGCGATGGGCTTCGTCGCACGCCGTCGCAAGCAGGCCAAGTAAGAGTAACGCGGACGGTCACCGTGATGACCGGGGATGGGTCGGCGAGTGCCCGGCGCGCCTGAACCTCGCGCCAAACCCCGACAGTTCGCGGTGCAGCCATACCGGGTCATCGACCTGCCTCCGCTGCACGCGGCGAAACCTTGGCCCTCCGGCGCTTGCGCCCGAGGGCCATTTGCTTTTTGGTGCAGCGTCGCCCCGGCGTGAAGCATCTCAAGTCATCTGCCGACTGGAGTGTCATCAACCAGTCGCTTTCGTCAAACCTGCTGAACCTTCGGCGCGAGCTCCCATCCGCTTCGATCGTCCAATTCGCCGCCCGTGAAGATAGACTGCCTGGCGAGCAGGTCTCGCGGAGGGTGTGTACATGGCCCCGTTCCGACGCAGGCAGGTTCTCACAGCCACCGCGGCATGGATCGCCGCCCCTGGGGTGCTCGCTCAATCGAAGTCGAGACCTCGCGTGGCGCTGCTGTTCGGCGGCAGGCAGGCGGATTCGGCCAACTTCGTCAACGCGCTGCTCGGCGAGTTGCGCCTGCTGGGCTATGAGGACGGACGCACGCTCGAGATCGACGCCCAGTTCGCCGACTACTCAGCGGCCAACGCAGAGCGGCTCGCGCTCGAGATCGCCAAGCGAAAGCCCGCGGTGATCGTGACCAGCGGCGGGGGCATCGAGCCGGCCGTGCGCCTCTCGCCCGCATTGCCCGTGGTGTTCGTCCACAGCGGCAATCCCGTCGATGCCGGCTTCGCCGACAGCCTGCCGCGGCCCGGCCGGAACGCCACCGGTCTCTCGCTGATGGCGCTCGACCTGATCGTCAAGCGGATGGAGTTTCTGAAGCAGATCCGGCCCGGCATGCAGCGCATTGCGTTCATGGCCAGCCCCGAGCATGCCGGCCAGCAGCGCGAACTGGCCGCATCGCGCGCTGCCGCGGCGCAGGTGGGCTGTGAGGTCGTCTATTACGAGGCACGGACACCCGCCGAGCTCACCGCCGCGCTGCCCCGCGTGACCGAAGGCAAGCCCGATGCGGCGCTGGTGTTCTCCGACGCGCTGATGCTGGGACAGCGCGACGCGCTTGCCGCGTTCTTCTTGAGCCACAAGATCCCGAGCAGTGCCGGTTACTCGGCGTTTCCAGACAGCGGCCACGTGATGTCGTACGGCCCCGAACGGCTCGCCGTGTGGCGACGGACCGCCCATTTCGTCGACCGCATCATCAAGGGCGCCCATCCGTCGAAGATGCCGATCGAGCTGCCGACGGTGTTCGAGCTCGTGATCAACCGGCGCTCGGCCGGCGCGATGGGCCTCGTCGTGCCGCAGCAGCTGATGGTTCGCGCCGATCGGATGATCGACTAGGCGGCGCTGCCTTCGGCCGGCTCGCCCAGGTTCTGCATCAAGCGATTCGCCCAACCGAAGATCGCGACCGCGTGCAGCAGGTCGATGATCTCCTCGTCGCTCATCCCGACGGCACGCAGCGGCGCGATGTCCTGGGCGCTCAGGCGATCGGGCCGCTCCGTCACCGCGATCGCGAACTGCGCGATCGCCTTCTCGCGCTCGGTCGTGCCCGCCGTGCGCGGGTCGTCGAACACCTGCTCGACGGTGTCGCTGCGCTTCGCAAGCTGCTCGAAGCGCTGCGCATGCACCGACGTGCAGTACACACAGCCGTTCGTCACCGAGACCACCATCGCGCCGAGCTCGCGTTCAGCGCGCGGCAGGCCGCCGGGCGCGTACATGATCGCGTTGTAGGCGGCCGATCGGTGCCGCAGCATCAGCGGCTGGTGCGCGAGCGTCAGGTAGTACGGCGACGTGCGCGACTGCGGATGGCTCTCGTCGAGCACCTCGAGCTGCAGCGGACTCGCCTCGGCCGGCTTCACCGGCTCGAGCCACGACTGCCATTCGAGCGTCTCGTCGGTGAAGCCGTTGCGGCGGATCATCGCGTGCCCTCCTGGCCAGCGCGCATCGCCTTCAGACCGGCGACCACGCGCAGCTGATACGACAGGAACGCGACGAGCTGCGCGAGCGCGACGATCGCGGCATCGCCGAGCCCGGCGCGCTTGAGCGCATCGATCGCGGCGCGGTCGCCGAGGCGCGGGTCGGTGGTGAGCTTCGCCGCGAACGCCAGCATCGCGGGCAGCGCCGGCGACGATGGCTCGGCGCAGTCGGGCGCGTCGGCAAGTCTGTCGGCGTAGTGCTGTTCGAGGCTGGGGGCGCCGGCGAGCGTGCACACGTGTGCGGCAACGCGCAGGCGGTCGGCCGGCGAGAGGCCGTCGACCGGCTGCAGCAGCAGCGCGTCGTGGCTGGCCTGGCTCGCCTCGACGACCTTGGCGCGCACCCGTCGCGCGCCGTGCAGCGCATCGCCGGGTAGCAGGCCGGCGGCATGGTCGATGACGTCGATGGTGTCGAGGGCGGTGGGCATGGCGTTGGCGTCAGGGTTGAAGTGTGGGTGTCGAGGTCGAAAGGTGCCGCACGTCTTCAGCTTGCGCCGTCGGTGCACCGGTGTCAGGATAAGTCCGCACCGCGCGACTATGCGGGAAGCCCTGGCGCAGGACTCGGCGACGGCCCCGGTCCTGCCCGACAAGTGGGAGTAGGCCGTTGCCTCTCGATTCAGGAGTGATCGCCATGTCGCTGCTCCATCGCATCCACCGTTCGCATCCGCGCCGCCTGGCGCTCGCCCTGGCGGCTGCCGGCTTGCTGCTCGCCGGCCTCACGTTCGTCGATCGCCGAGGCGTCGGCGGCACCGCGGTTTCGATCGCCGATCCGACTTTCGATCCGCTGCTCGATGGCGCTGCCGCGTCGGTCTGCGGGCCGATCGGCGGTGCGGCATTGAAGGTGCCGGCCGCATGGCTCCACGCCGTCGCGACCGTGACGAAGACCGAGACCGCACCGTTTCAGCCGCAGCCGATGAAGGCCGCCGGCGGCGACGTGCCGCTGTACACCGGCCTCGGCTCGCTCGCCTTTCCGATCACGACGCGCAACGCTCAGGCGCAGGCCTATTTCAACCAGGGGATGCGGCTCTCGTTCGCGTTCAACCACGCCGAGGCGCAGCGCGCGTTTCACGTCGCGCAGAAGGCTGATCCGAACTGCGCCGCGTGCTTCTGGGGCGAGGCGCTGATCCTCGGCCCGAACATCAACGTGCCGATGATGCCGGAGGCGAATGCGCCGGCGCTCGCCGCGCTCGAGAAGGCGGTCGCGCTGAAGGAGCGCGCCGGGCCGAAGGAGCGGGCGCTGATCGAGGCGCTGCAGCAGCGCTACTCGGCCGATCCGAAGGCCGAGCGGCCGGCGCTCGACGCGGCGTATGCCGATGCGATGCAGAAGGTCGTCGCGCGCTATCCGGCCGACGACACGATCCGCACGCTGTACGCCGAAGCCGCGATGGACACGCAGCCGCGGGACTACTGGGAGCCCGGCGGCGCCAAGCCGAAGGGCCGCGGCGCCGAGATCGTCTCGAACCTCGAGACGGTCCTCAAGCGCAACCCGAAGCACGCCGGCGCGATCCACCTCTACATCCATGCGGTCGAGGCGTCGAACACGCCGGAGCGCGGGCTGGCGCCGGCCGAGCGGCTCGGCGCGCTGATGCCGGCAGCCGGCCACGTGGTGCACATGCCGGCGCACATCTACTACCGCGTCGGCCAGTACCGTCGCTCGCTCGACACCAACAAGCTGGCGGTGAAGGTCGACGAGCGGTACTTCGAGCGCTCGCCGTCCGACCCGATGTACCGGAGCGCCTACTACCCGCACAACATTCACTTCGTGATGGTGTCGGCGCAGATGGGCGGCGACGGCGCGACCGCGATCGATGCGGCGAAGAAGCTCGATGCGGCGGTGCCGGCCGAGCTGGCGAAGCAGTTCCAGATCATGGAGCCGGTGAAGGCAGCGCCGCTCACGACGCACCTTCAGTTTGCCGAGCCCGACGCGGTGCTCGCGCTGGCCAAGCCCGACGATGCGCTCGTGCTGGTGCGGACGATGTACCACTACGCCCGCGCGGTGGCACTGGCGCGCAAGAGGGATGCGGCCGCCGCGCGCGCCGAGACCGATGCGATCGCGGCGCTCGAAGCGAAGGCCGACTTCAAGCCGTACGACGCCTGGGGCGTGCCGGCCAAGGCGATCGTGCAGACCGCGCGCCTGGTCGCCACCGGCCGCATCGCCGACGCGGCCGGCGACCTCGACGGCGCGGCCAAGGCGTACGAGGACGCGATCGCGATCGAGGACGGCCTGAGCTACACCGAGCCGCCGTACTGGTACTACCCGGTGCGCCAGTCGCTCGGCAGCGTGCGGCTGCGCCAGAACCGGCTCGACGACGCCGAGCGCGCGTTCCGCGAGTCGCTGGTCCGGGTGCGCAACAACGGCTGGGCGATCGCCGGCCTCGCCGAGGTCTACAAGCGCAAGGGCGACCGCAACGGCGAGGCGGCGGCGAAGCGCTCGTATGCGCGTGCCTGGTTCGGGCCGTCGGGCGGGCCCGATCTGGCGAAGTTGTGAAAAGGGAGCATGCCGTGAAATCGCTCGCCGTCCTTGGCCTGAGTGCCGTCCTGGCCGCGTCCACCCCTGGAT
>Ga0207682_10001342_pt1 | contig 11341 bp, 11 predicted proteins | sample KBSM63metaG_FD_184332 | JGI IMG/M metagenome (GOLD analysis project Ga0207682, IMG submission 184332) | Miscanthus rhizosphere microbial communities from Kellogg Biological Station, Michigan, USA - KBS M6-3 metaG (SPAdes) (version 2) | ecosystem: Host-associated > Plants > Roots > Rhizosphere >... | reverse complement strand
TGGCTCGTCGCGCAGCCGGTTCTCCACTTTCGGTCGGTCGACCTTCGGCGAGCCATTTCTGGAAGCCGCCGTCGAGGATCGCGACCTGGCTCGCGCCGAAATGCCGCAACATGAACCAGCCGCGAGCGGCGGTTCGTGTCGGGCTGTTGTCGTAGACGACGATACGGTCGTCGCTCCCAACGCCGAGCCGCTCCATCGCCTCGCTGAATTGCCGGGCGCCTGGCAGCATGTGCGGCGCCGGATGGGATTTGTCGGCGACTTCGTCGATGTCGAGGAAGCGCGCGCCGGGAATGTGCGCCGCGAGATATTCATCGCGGCCGCTGCGGCCCAGCGAGGGCATGAACCAGCTTGAATCGATGATGACGAGATCCGGCTCGCCGAGGTGCCGCGCCAGCCAATCGGTCGAAACCAGCGAGTCCATCGCGGGGGAATAGGCGCGTCGGCTTACTGCTGCTAGGGGCGCGCCATGGAAACGCGCCACCTCGGCCAGGCCAGCGCCCTGCCCGCTTCGCCGGATGAAGCGGTGCTCGATTATGTGCCGAACCCGCGCGGCGAAGCGCTTTACCTGGTGCGGTTCACGGCGCCCGAGTTCACCTCGCTGTGCCCGGTCACCGGCCAGCCGGATTTCGCGCATCTCGTGATCGACTATGCGCCCCGCGAGACCATCGTCGAGAGCAAGAGCCTCAAGCTGTTCCTGTCATCGTTCCGCAATCATTGCGGCTTCCACGAGGACGTGACCGTCGGCATCGGCCAGCGCCTGACGACGGAGATGAAACCGCAATGGCTGCGCATCGGCGGCTATTGGTATCCGCGCGGCGGCATGCCGATCGACGTCTTCTGGCAGAGCGGCCCGCCGCCCGAAGGCCTGTGGCTTCCCGACCAAGGCGTGCAGCCATATCGCGGAAGGGGTTAGGAATGGCGGGGGGACCAAAAGTCGCAATATTGGGAGCCGGCTCGGTCGGCTGCTTCATCGGCGGCGCGTGGTCGGCGGCCGGGCTCGATGTCACCTTCATCGGCCGCCCAAAGCTGTCGAGCGACATCGACGAGCACGGGCTGACGCTCAGCGATTACAACGGCTGGCAGGCGCACCTTGCGCCGGGCGACGTCGACTATCGCTGTGGACCGGAGGCGCTCGCCGAAGCCGAGGTCATTGCGCTTGCCGTGAAAAGCGGCGGCACGGCCGAAGCTGCAGCCGAAATCGCGGCCCACGGCACACCCGGGGCACTGGTGATCAGTTTTCAGAACGGTATCAGCAATGTCGAGGTACTCGAGCAAGGACTGGGCGGCCGGTTCGAGATCGCTCGCGGAATGGTTCAGTATAATGTCGCCTACTTGGGCGACGGCCGCTTCCACAAAGGAGTCGCCGGCGATCTCTACGCCGACCGGCGCGCGGGCACGCGCGCGCTGTCGGAAAGCATCGGCGAGGGTCCCGCCGCGCTCAAGCTGTCGGACCAGATGGTGGGCCTTTCCTGGGGCAAGCTGCTGATCAACCTCAACAATGCCGTGAACGCTCTCTCAGGCCGGACGCTGATCGAGGAACTGAAGCAGCGGGACTATCGCCGCGTCTTTGCCGCGTCGATGCGCGAGGGCCTCGAGCTTCTGGAGCAGGCGGAGATCGAGCCGGTCGGTTCGGGACCGGTCCCACCGAGCCGGCTGCCGCGGATCATCGGTTCGCCTGATTGGATCTTCAACCGGTTCTTCCTCAAGCGCTGGAAGATCGACGCCAAGGCGCGCTCTTCGATGGCCGATGACCTCGCCGCCGGGCGCAGGACCGAAGTCGACTATATCAACGGCGAGCTGGTTCGCCTTGCCGAGCGGCTGCAGCGCAATGCGCCGATCAACCGCGCGATCGTCGAGCTGGTGCGCGAAGCCGAAAGCGGCGCGAAGCCACTTGGTCCAGCCGCACTGCGCAAGGCCGCGCTCGGGCGCTAGCGATAGGTCGCTTCCTGCACGAAAGCGTTGTCGCCGGGAACCGGAGCGACCGACGCCCGGCTCTTGGTCCAGACGTACAATCCGGCGATCGCCGCGGCGAACACAACCAGGCTGACGATCATGACCGACGAATAAGGCTCGACCAGGGCGAGAACGTTGGCGCTATCGGCTGAACCCGCCTTCTCCGCGGCGGCGACCGCAAAGGCGTAGACGACGCCCATCAGGCTCTCGCCGACGATCAGGCCCGTCGCCATCAACACGCCCATGCGCTCTGCGAAGGCGGGGCTTCGAGCGGTCATCGCCCAGCGGTTGTAGAACCAGCCGAGGACCGCTCCGACGGGAATCAGGAGGTCGGCTTCGAGCGGCAAATAGATGCCCATACCGATCGCGAGAGGCGGCAGGTGAAGCCGCCTGCCCGACACGGCCTTCAGCCCTTCATCCACCGCCACGGCGACGACGCCGATGATTGCACCCTGCCGGATCAAGCCCCAGTCGAGGTTCCCGCCAAGCACGCCTTGGGCGATGGTCGAGATGATCGCGGCCTGCGGTGCGGCGAGCGCAGTGGCCTTGGCGTTGGGAGCGCCCTGGAAGGTGAAGGCGGTATTCAACAGGTCGAGGATCGGGGGGATGACGAGCGCGCCGAATATCACGCCGAGGATCAATGCGACCTGCTGCCGCCACGGCGTCGCCTCGACCAGTTGGCCGGTCTTCAGGTCCTGGAGGTTGTTGTTCGAGATAGTCGCGACGCCGAAGATGATCGCGGTGACGAACAAGGCGAAGGCGACCAGGGACTTTGTCTGGTCCCCGCTAACGCCCGGAAAGAGCGCGGCGAGGATCAGCGCGATGCCGAGCACCGACAAGATGCCGACGCCCGAGATCGGGCTGTTCGACGCGCCAATCAGGCCCGCCATGTATCCGCACACCGCGGCGATCACGACACCGGCAATCAGGGTGTAGATGATGCTGAGGACGATGGTGAGGCCGGGGACAGTGGCGATTGGTGCAGTGTTCGCGAACGCGTAGAGCAGCAGGCCGATCGGGATCATCGATACGAGGATCGTGCCGGTGACGATTCCGATCGGGATGTCGCGCTCGGTCAGCGGGAGATCCCCGCCGCGCCCGGCCTTCCGCTCGCGATTGGCGGCCAATGCTCCGCGGATGCCGGCGACGATCGGCCCGATAATCCTGAGCAGGGTCCAGATCGCGGCCACGCCTATTGTGCCCGCGCCGACCATCCTGGCTTTCTGCCGGAACGCGGTGCTGACCAGTTTTTCGATGTCACCCGCGGCCTGCGCGATGAGGCCCGCATCCTGGGTCCAGTGAGGCACGATCCATGCCCAGGTGATGAGCATTCCGACGACCATCGCCAGGCCGACGGCAACGCCGACCAAATGGCCGACGCCGATCAATGCCATCGACAGGCTCGCGGAAATACCCGACGCGCCGGCGCCGACGCGGAAGGTCTTCGCGGCCGCGTCGGTCAGAAGTCTCGTCTTGGCGAGAAGGAAGAACAGCGCAGCGACGAGCGTCGATCCGCCGATCAGCACCAGCCCGCGCCGGTTCTCCTCGGCGCCGCCGACGCCAGCCCCGACCTTCAGCACCTCGGCCGCGGCTACACCTTCCGGATATGGCAGGTCGGTGCCCGTGACGAGCGCGCGCCGCAGCGGCACCGAGTACATCACGCCGAGAATGCCGCCGATGCCGATGACGGCGACCGACAGCCAGTAAGGAAAGTTGGTCCACCAGCCGACCATGATCAGGCCGGGCAGGACGAAGATGATCGCCGACAGCGTTCCCGCGGCCGAAGCGATGGTCTGTACGATGTTGTTTTCCTGAATGGTCGAATCGCGGAACGCCTTCAGCACCGCCATCGAGATCACCGCCGCCGGGATCGAGGTCGCGAACGTGATCCCGATCTTGAGGCCAAGATAGACGTTGGCCGCGGTGAAGATCACGGTGATCAGCGCGCCGAGGATGATTCCGCGAAGCGTCAGCTCCTTGATCAAGCCCACTGCCCTGCCCTCGGCCCGACTTGCCATCCTATTCTCCCTTCATATCCAGGCACGCACCCGGCGGCGCCGGCGTCGAGTGGCGGCGGATTGCCTGCCAGCGCCCATCGTCGTTCACCCACACATCGGTCAGCACAACGCAATCCTCGATCATTCGGCCGAGATATTTGAGGCGCCAGCGCGCCTGGACGGTCCCGATCATCACGTCCTTGAGCTCGGTTGCGTCCGCGACCTCGATGTCGATTTCGAACACGTCGCGGCGTTGGATAGCCTCGAGCCATTCGTCCCGGGTCATCATGAATGGCCCGGTTGAGCGCGTGCCGATCAGCACGAAATCCTTGTGCACCAGCGACTCCAGCCGCTTCATGTCCTTGCTGCACAGCGCATCACGCCATTCGCGCTCGAGCTCTTCAATCACGTCGCACTTCGGATTGGCCACCAGTCTCTCTCTCCCAGCGCCTTCTTACGGCCGAACTCGGATAAAGCGAATCTGCGTTTCGTAGCGATTGAAGACAAGCCCGCGAGGGGTGAGCGTGAGCGGCTCATGGTCGAACGCGGCATGGCCAATATCATTGGCGTGAAACCGCAGCAGGAGGTGGTGGCCCCGATCCCCGCTCAGTGAGAACCGGCCACCCGGCGTCCCGTAGACCGGGATCAGCGGCTCGATCGCGGAGAGCTTATGCCCGCCGCTGTCGATCCGGCCGTCGTCGCCGGCGCTGACGAGCCCCTTCTCGCCCGTCGCCGCGTCGGTGCCGACGGCGCGGAGCCGGTAGCCCTCCGTCCCGAAGCCGGGCCGTTCCAGCGTTATCACAACCTCACCGGCCGGCGCCGGATCGTCGCGGACGAGCTCGAAGATCGGTTGGTGCGGCGCCGGGCGCGTCGTCAGCCGCACGGTCTTGCCGTCGAAGGCCCAATCGCCCTCGGCCTGCTCGGACACCGCGCCATAATCGAGCTGGTAGCGGAAATGGTGATTCTTCTGAAGCTCCAGCGCGGCGCCGACTTCCATCTGCTGTGCCTGGTAGACACCGGCGACGGCGGCCTGCGCCGAGGCGAGCAGGAGGGTCAGGATGTGAATAGCCATGGTTTCGGCCCCGCCGGAAGACATCCAGCCTTCGATTCCCGGTCTGTCGCCATAACAACAATTCCTCTCGTGTCAGGATCGATCCTGCGATACCAACGCTTGATGGCCAGCGCGGGAGTTTAAGCATGTCAGACAACAAGCCGGGTGCCGATGTCGACGTCACCAAGGAATGGCGTGCGACGCACGGCCAGAAGTCTGCCGCCACGCGTCTTCGTCTCTTTGCCGCCATTGCGTGGGTCATTGCCATCGGCGGTGAGATCGCCGGGATCGTCCTGTTGCGGCAGCACAAGTTCGACCACGGCAACTTGCCGCTTCTGATCGGCATCCTGGTCGGGATCGCAATCTTTGCGGTTGCCGGCAGCCTGATGTGGAAAGCGGCCAACAAACAAGATCCGGCACGCCAATCGGACACGGCCCGGTTCTTCTTCCAAAACCAGCTCGGCGCGATCATCACCGTGATTGCGTTCCTGCCGCTCATCGTCCTGATCTTCATGGACAAGGACATGGATCCCAAGAACAAGAAGATCGCCGGCGCGCTCGGAGCGGTCCTGGCCGTGGCCGCCACGGCGATCGGGGTGGACTGGAGCCCTCCGTCGGTCGAGCAATATACCAAGGACATGAACAGCTGCGCGGCTGAGATCAAGGCGGGCCAGCCGACCAAGGACTGTTCACCTGAGGTCGCGGCCCAGGCGCAGGACATCGCGCGCGATTCCAAGACGGTCGCCGATGCAACAAAGACGTCCGCCAATCCCAACGGGCAAGACGTCGTCTACTGGATCGCTCCTGAGAACGGAGCGAAAAAATCGGCGACCCCTCACGTCTTCCACATCTGCCAGGGCGTGAGCCCGCTTAACGGCAAGACCGTCAATCACGGTTCCGTGACGCAAGCCTATGCGGAAAATGCCACGCGCATCACCAAGCAGATCCCGATGGAGCAGAAGCAGTGCGGCTTCGCGAAGTCGCCGGAAGACAAGACAGCCACGGCGCCAGCGGCATAACTGCGCCAAAGGCGGCTTTCGCCGGGCTATTTGCCGGAGATATTGATTCCGACGAACACCGCCGGCGTCGAGCCGCGTTGGACCAGCAGCAAGACGCTCGACCGGCCCGCCTTGCGGGCGGCATCGACCGCGGCGACGACCTGCCCCGGCGAGGTCACCGGCTGATTGTTGACCGAGACGATGAGGTCGCCGCGCTGCAAGCCCTGCTCGGCCGCATTGGCATTGGGATCGACCGCCGTGATGATGACGCCGCGGGCCGTCGGCGGCAGGCTCGCCGCGCGGGCGAGATCCGGCGTCAGCGGGGTCAGCGACAGTCCAAGCGCCCGCTGCGGCGCCTGCGGCGTCGTCGCCGTATTGCCGTCGGCCGTCGATCCGCCGCCGCTCAGCTTGGCTAGCGCCTCTTCCGTCGGGCGTTGGGCGACGGTCACGGTGACGGTCGCACGACGCCCGCCGCGGATGATCTCGAGCGGGATGCGCGACCCGACCGAGCTGTTGGCGATCAGGTAGGATACCGTCGCGTCGGGCGTCACCGGCTGGCCGTTGACCTTCACGATGACGTCGCCTTGCTGCAGGCCGGCCAACGCGCCGGGAGCGCCCGGAACCAGCGACCGGACGATCTCGCCGCTGTCCTTGGGGATCCCGAGCGATGGCGCGAGGTCCTCGTCGACGGGTTGCAGGCTGGCGCCGAGATAGCCGCGCGACGGCCGCTGGCCGCGCATCAAGGCGTCGATCACCGGCTTGGCGGCTTCGGCGGGAATCGCGAGGCCGATGCCGACCGACGCCCCCGTCGGCGAGATCAGCGCCGAGTTGATGCCGATCACGTTGCCATTGAGGTCGAACATCGGGCCGCCGCTGTTGCCCATGTTGATGGCGGCGTCGGTCTGAATGTAGCGGTCGTAGGCACCAACGCCGGTAATCCCGCGGTGGAGAGCAGAGATGATGCCCGCCGTCACGGTGCCGCCAAGGCCGTAGGGATTGCCGATGGCAATCACCCAGTCGCCGACCCTCGCCTTGGTGCTGTCGCCCCACTTCACGAACGGCAGGTTGCGGCCCTCGATCTTGAGCACTGCAAGATCGGAGGTCTCGTCCCGGCCAATGATGCGGGCGGTATATTCATGGCGGTCGGTCGTCGTCACGGTGACGCTGTCGACGGTGCCGGTGCCGGTGAGGCCCTGGATCAAGTGGTTGTTGGTGACGACATAGCCGTCGGGCGAGATGATGAAGCCGGAGCCGAGCGATCCCGCCTCACGGGTCCGTGGCTGGGCGCCGCCGCTGCTGTTGTCGTTAGCGCCGCCCTGCGGCTGGGTCGGATCGAAGCGGCGGAAGAATTCCTCGAACGGATCGGCCTGGGCCTTCACTGGCACCCGCTGCTTGGTCGAGATATAAACCACGGCGGGGGCAAGCCTGGCGGTCAGGTCCGCGAACGACATCGGCGCGCCGGGGCGCGGTGCAAGCGCGGACATGCCGGGCTCATTCTGGGCGACCTGCGCGCCGGCCTGGCCGGTGGCGAGCGAGAAGGTCGTCCCCCCGAGCAGCAGGGCCATTGCAACCCCGTAGGCGTAGCGCACTTTTCCGGACTCCTTCGACCTCATCGATACTCCATCAAATCGGGTAAGACGCAAGGCGCTAATGTCTGAACGGCCTTAACGCGGTTTGAACGCATCAGGCTCCGCGAAGACCTATTTGCCTGGACCGCGTCCAGTGAATTCCTTCAAATAGTCGTTCTGCGGCGACAGAACGATAGTCGTCGGTGCGAGCTTGTCCTGCCCATTTGGAATGAACGTCGTCCGGTAGCTCTGCATCGCCCGATAGAAGTCATAAAAGCTGGGGTCCTTGCCGAAGCTTGCGGCATAGGTCTGTGCAGCCTCCGCGTCGGCTTCGGCGCGGATGATCGCGGCCTGTTTCGCACCCTGCGCCTGGATCGAACGCGCTTCCTGCTCGCGCGCAGTGCGCATCCGGTCGAATGCCGCCGCGAGCGGAGCGCCATCGGGCAAGTCGGTACGCTTGATGCGCACGTCGATGATCTCGACGCCATATTGCCGGGCGATCCGATTGAGCGAGGTCCGGACGCTGTCCATGATCCCCTGCCGCTCGGGCGTTAGCAGCGCGGCAAATTCGATGCGTCCGAGTTCGTTGCGGACCTCAGACCCGAGGATCGGGCGCAACTGCTCGGTCAGCTGCTCTTCGTTGCCGGCACGAATGTACATCAGCGTCGGATCGATGATGCGATAGCGGGCGAAGGCGTCGACCTGGAGGCGTCGCTGGTCGGTCGAAAGCACCTGCTGGCGCTGCATGTCGACGTCCTGCACGCGCTTGTCGATCCAGACCAGCTGCTCGGCAAAGGGAATGCGCCAGTTGATACCGGCGCCAGCGGTGCCAATCGGCCTCCCTGGCTTGTACATATTGTAGATGCGCACAGGCTTGCCGAAACGGACGACCACGGCCTGCTTCGTTTCCGGGATGATCGGGAAGCTGCCCAGCAAGACGAGGAGAAGCACAATCGCACCGGTCACGGTGAGGAGCCGATGCCTGCGGAGGATGTCCGTCATTGCTGCGGCTCCTCCGGCTGTCGTTGTTTCTTCACTTCGGGAAGCGGCAAATATGGGGTGACGCCCGGCGCCTCGATAATCGTCTTGTCGACGTTTGAGAGCACCTGCTCCATCGTCTCATAATACATCCGCCGTCGCGTCACTTCAGGCGCCAGCCTGTATTGCTCGTAGACCTTGTCGAAGGCAGTGGCCTCACCCTGAGCTTTCTGGCGCAGCTGCAGGGAGTAGGCGTTGGCGCTGTTGATATAGGATTGCGCCTGCTGCTGCGCCGCCGTGACCTGCTTGAACGCGTCATTGACGGCGTCCGGCGGGTCGGCCTGCTTGATCGCGATGCCCTGCACCTGGATTCCGGAGCGGTAGGAATCGAGGATCCGCTGCATGTTCTGGGCGGCTTGAGCTTCAATCTCCGCCCGCCGATCACCCATGGCATCGTTGAGCGTCACCTGGCTAACCACCGCACGCATCGCGCTTTCCGCGACTTCGCGGATGGTCTCATCGGGTTGCGCCATCTGGAACAAATAAAGTTCCGGCGTACGGACATTCCAACGCACGGAATAAGCAAGGTCGATCAGGTTTTGATCGCCTGTCAGCATCAAATCGTCTGCGCCCGAAGAGCCGAGATCAATCGACTGGATCTTCTCGACATCCAGCTTCTTGACCCGCTCAATCGGCGAGGGGAGCGTAAAGCCGACACCCGGTCCAAGCGTGCGGCTGTAGCGACCCAACTGGGTGACAACTCCGCGCTGCCCCGGGGAAATCGAGTGCGTGCTGGTAAAGACCAGCCAGATGAGAACGAAGCCGATCAGTCCCCACAGGATCAGCGAGCGATTGGGCCTCCCCGGCAATCCTCCGCCATTGCCGCCGAAGCGGGCGCGGCTTCGGCGCAGCAGTTCCTCGAGCGCCGAGACGTTCCCGGCGCCAAGGCTCGGCCGCCGGCCACGACGCGGCGGCTCGCCCCACGGGCCGCCCGGGCCTTCATCGGCCGGCGGATCGCCGCCATCGCCGCCGCCCTGGCCCCAAGGGCCTTTGGTGTCGGTAAACAAGCCGCGGACGCGGCCGCCCCACCCGGAAATCGTCATCATCGTTGGCGAATATAGAGGCATGCGAAATGAAAAACAGTGGCAAGACCCCGGACGCTACCTATGTGCGCTTTCATGGATCATCCCGCCGACCCGCTGACCGGCTTGCCGCACGACGAGCGGATCCGGTCGCGCAAGCTTGCGGGCGGGGTCGCGACCATCATCGTCGACGCGACCGGGCTAAGTTCCGAACAAGCGAAAGCGATTGAGGAGAATCTCCGCGCCGCAGCGCTGAAAGTCGCGGGCGTAGCCGAAGTGCGGATCGCAATGACCGCCTCGCAGCCGCACCGCACCTTGATCGCTATCGGCAGCGGCAAGGGCGGGGTCGGCAAGTCGACCGTGTCGGCCAACCTTGCGATCGCCATGGCCCGCGCGGGCAAGAAGGTCGGGCTGATCGATGCCGACGTCTACGGGCCGTCGCAACCGACTCTGCTCGGCAAGCATGACAAGCCCGAAGGCAAGGACGACAGGCTGATCCCAGTCGAAGCCCACGGCATCCGCTTCCTGTCACTCGGACAGCTGGTTTCGCCCGGCCACGCACTGGCGTGGCGAGGGCCGATGGCGACTGGCGCGCTCGCCAACCTCATCGAGGCCGACTGGGGCGACGCCGAGCTGATCATAGTCGACCTCCCTCCCGGAACGGGCGACGTCCAGCTATCGCTGATCCAGCGTTCACGCCCTGCCGGGGCCGTAATTGTTTCCACCCCGCAGGACCTGTCGCTGATCGACGCGCGCCGCGCGGTCGACCTGTTCAACAAGACGAGCGTACCGGTGCTCGGGATCATCGAGAATATGGCGACCTATGCGTGTCCGCACTGCGGCGAGGATTCTCACCCGTTCGGAACGGGAGGCGCGGAGAAGGCGGCGGGAGAGTTGGGTGTGCCGTTCCTCGGGCGACTGCCGTTGTCGCTGATGCTCCGCGAGGCGTCCGACGCGGGCGAGCCGCCGGCGGCGGGTGACGGGCCGGAAGCTGAGGCCTTCGCCGCGCTCGCGAGCGAACTGCTCAAAGTACTGGAAACACCGGTCCACTAGGAGAGTTATCGGCCCATGCCGCTCACTCGCGACGAAGACATTGCCGAGCTCCTGACGAATGCCCGCAACGTTGCTGTGGTGGGCTGCTCCGATCGGCCTGACCGCGCTTCCTACGGTGTCGCCGCATTCCTTCAGCGGCACGGCTACCGCATGCTGCCGGTAAATCCGACGATCACCGGCGAACGTGTCCACGGCGAGTTCGTCTGGAGGGATCTTGGGCAGATCGGCGTGCCCATCGACATCGTCGATATTTTTCGTCGGCCGATCGCGGCGGGCGAGGCCGTGGATGAGGCGATTGCCGTCGGCGCGAAAGCGGTCTGGCTTCAGCTCGGGATCGTGAACGAGGAAGCTGCGGCGCGAGCAGAAGCAGCGGGCCTGAAGGTCGTGATGGATCGCTGTACAAAGATCGAGATCATGCGCCTCGGCATCCCGGCGGTCGAAAACGCCGATTAGGCCGCGGCGACCATCATTTCGGGCACCAACAGGGTCGGCGAATCCACTCCATAACGAAACTCGAGGTCGCTGCCCGGCTCGAGCGTAGCGAACATGTCGAGCAGGTTGGATGCGATCGTGATCTCCGCAACCGGCTCGGCGATTTCGCCATTGCGGATCATGAACCCGGAGGCGCCTCGGCTGTAGTCGCCAGTCACGTAATTAATCC
>Ga0207682_10001341_pt1 | contig 11341 bp, 10 predicted proteins | sample KBSM63metaG_FD_184332 | JGI IMG/M metagenome (GOLD analysis project Ga0207682, IMG submission 184332) | Miscanthus rhizosphere microbial communities from Kellogg Biological Station, Michigan, USA - KBS M6-3 metaG (SPAdes) (version 2) | ecosystem: Host-associated > Plants > Roots > Rhizosphere >... | reverse complement strand
TGGGCGCAGTTCTGCCGGACGCTTTGCGCAGAGCGCGGCGTCGCGTGCGACGTTGCGAACGTGGCCGTCGAGCGCGGGGCGCGGATCGGCGTCGAGGCCGCAGCGCGATCCGCCCGCTACGCCGCCCTCGCGCGGCTTGCGCGCGATCACGGGGCTGCGGCCGTGCTGCTCGCCCACCACGCCGACGACCAGGCCGAAACACTGTTGCTGCAACTGCTGCGCGGTGCCGGCCCGCGTGGGCTTGCCGCGATGCCCGCCGCGCGCTTCGACGGCGTGTGGTGGTTGCGGCCATGGCTCGACGTGCCACGCGCAGCCCTCGACGATTACGCCGGATCGCGCGGCCTGCGCCACATCGACGACGAATCCAACGCGGATGCACGCTATCGTCGCAACGCGTTGCGCAGCGCCGTCGTGCCGGCGCTGCGCGATATCGCACCCGGGTATCCGGCTACGCTCGTGCGGGCCGCGGAACTGCAGGCCGATGCCGCCGCGCTCCTCGACGACCTGGCCGCGCTCGACGCGCGCGATGCGTACGACGGCGCGACGCTCGATTGCGCCGTCTTCGCGCGACTCGACGCGCGCCGCGGGGCGAACGTGCTGCGATGGTTCCTGCGCGAGCAGCGCCTGCCGGCGGCAGCGCGAGCGCGCCTTGCCAACGCCCTTTCGCAGCTGCACCGCAGCACTGCCGGCTCGCGGATCGAGATTCGCCACGCCGGTGCGGTGCTCGGCGTGCACCGCGGCCGACTTGTCGTCCAGTGCAAACCGGTCGAACCCTACTCGTGCGTGTGGTCAGGCGCCGATGACGTGTCGATGCCCCACGGGGCGCTGCGGCTGTCGCGCAGGCTCGGTGTCGGCATCGCCGCACGCCATGCAGCGAACGCGACGGTCACGATTCGCAGTGGCAGCCGCGGCGAGCGGCTGCGCCTTCCCGGGCGAACGATGCGCCGCAACGTCGCCGACCTGCTGCGGGAGGCCGGCGTTGCGCGCTGGGAGCGGCACGCGATTCCGCGGATCTACTGCGGCGACGCACTCGCGGCGGTGGTGACCGTCGGTGCCGACGCAGCGTTCGCCGCGGCGCCAGGCGAACCCGGGCTCGCCTGGCAATGGACGGCCGCGCCCGCACTGGCGTGACTATTTGACAATCCCGCGCGGCCGCGGCCTAATCGGCGCCTGCGAGCCGCGCCCACAAGAACGGACTTACCGTCGGCGGTAGCGCGGCGTCACGAAGCACACTTTCCGGAGGAACAATGAAGCTCGTTACCACATGGGTTGCCGCCGCGGCGCTGACGTTCGCGGCCGGCGCGCTCGCGCAGGCGCCGATCGTCATCAAATTCAGTCACGTCGTCGCCGTCAACACGCCGAAGGGCAAGGGCGCTGATTACTTCAAGAAGCTCGCCGAGGAGCGCACGGGCGGCAAGGTCAAGGTCGAGGTGTATCCGAACAGCTCGCTGTTCAAGGACGGCGAGGAGATGGAGGCGCTGCAGCTGGGATCGGTCCAGATGCTCGCACCGTCGGTGTCGAAGTTCGGACCGCTCGGCGCGCGCGAATTCGAGATGTTCGACCTGCCGTTCCTCTTCGACAGCTACGACGACCTGCACAAGGTCACCGACGGACCGGTCGGCAAGGCGCTCTTCAAGAAGCTCGAGTCCAAGGGGATCACCGGCCTCGCGTACTGGGTCAATGGCTTCAAGGACATGAGCGCGAACAAGCCGCTGCGCAAGCCCGAGGACATGAAGGGGCTGAAGATGCGCATCCAGTCGTCAAAGGTGCTGGAGAGCGAGATGCGCGCGTTCGGCGCGCTGCCGCAGGTGATGGCGTTCTCGGAGGTCTATCAGGCGATGCAGACGGGCGTGGTCGACGGCTCGGAGAACCCGCCGTCGAACTTCTATACGCAGAAGATGCACGAGGTGCAGAAATACCTGACCCTGACCGACCACGGCGTCATCGAGTACGCGGTCATCGTCAACAAGAAGTTCTGGGACGGACTGCCCGCCGACATCCGGACGACGCTCGAGGGCGCGATGAAGGACGCGACGAAATTCGCCGACGACATTGCCAAGAAGGAGAACGACGACGCGCTTGCCGCCATCAAGGCATCCGGCAAGACCGAGATCATCACGCTGACGCCAGCGGAGAAGGCGGCGTGGAAGAAGGTCGCCGTGACGGTTCACAAGGAGAACGAGTCGCGCGTCGGCAAGGAAACGATCGAGACCGTCTACAAGGAAACCGGCTTCAAGCCCTGACCGGTCCGCATATCGATTCGTGACGCCACTGGGGGCACGCTCGCCGCAGTGGCGTTTTTTGTCGAGCACGCGCGATGGCGGCGCGTCGGGGAGGTGCTCATGATGCGACTGCTCGATCGGCTCGAGGAAGTGCTGATCGCCACGCTGATGGCTGCAGCGACGCTGCTCATCTTCGTCGCCGTCGTCCACCGCTACGCTGCCGGGTGGCCGATTCCCGTCGTGCAGGACTTCCTGATCAAGTTGAACCTGTCGTGGGCGCAGGAGCTGTGCATCTACATGTTCGTGTGGATGGCGAAGTTCGGCGCCGCGTACGGCGTGCGCACCGGCATCCACGTTGGCGTCGACGTGATGATCAACCGGCTGCCGCCCGGCACACGCAAGCTGTACGTGCTGTTCGGCTTGTTCGCCGGTGCGCTCTTCACCGGAATCGTCGGCACGCTCGGTGCCACGTTCGTCTGGGATATCGGGCACACGGACTCAGTATCCCCCGATCTTGAACTACCGAAGTGGCTGGTTTACCTGTGCGTGCCACTCGGCTCGTACCTGATGTGCTTCCGGTTCCTGCAGGTAGCGGTCACGTTCTGGCGCACCGGCGATCTGCCGCGCCACGACGTCGCGCACGTCGAGGGCATCGACGATGCGATCAAGGCGGTGCCCGACCTGCACCCGGCGCCCACGGCGGGGGGCCGGCCATGAACGTCGCCGCGCCGATCGCTGCTCCGCACGACGCGCCGCGCTGGCCCGGGCTGCTGCCGATCCTGATCATCGGCATTCCCGTCGCGCTGAAGCTCGCCGGCCTTGCGCTCCCCAACGCGTGGATCATCTTCGCGCTGCTGTTCGGCCTGATGCTGACCGGCATGCCGGTGTCGATATCGCTCGGCCTGACCGTGCTGGTCTACCTCTTCACGATGACGACGGTGCCGATCGAGTCCGTCGCGCTGAAGCTGTTCACCGGCATCGAGAAGTTCGAGATCATGGCGATTCCATTCTTCATCCTGGCCGGCAACTTCCTGACGCACGGCGGCGTCGCGCGGCGGATGATCACCTTCGCGTCGTCGATGGTCGGCCACTGGCACGGCGGTCTGGGGCTCGCGGGCGTCCTCGCGTGCGCGTTGTTCGCGGCGGTGTCGGGCTCGTCGCCGGCGACCGTCGTCGCGATCGGCTCGATCATCCTGCCGGCGATGATCAAGCAGGGCTTTCCGGCGCGCTTCGGCGCCGGCGTCATCACGACGTCGGGTGCGCTCGGCATCCTGATTCCGCCGTCGATCGTCATGGTGATGTACGCCGTGGCGACGAACACGTCGGTCGGCCAGCTGTTCATCGCCGGAATCATTCCCGGAATCGTGCTCGCGACGATGCTCGGGCTCACGACGTGGTGGCGCGCACGCAAGAACAACTATCCTCGGCAACCGGTGGTGTCGTGGCGTGAGCGGCTACGCGCGTTTCGGGAAAGCGCGTGGGGTTTGCTGCTGATCGTCGTCGTCATCGGCGGCATCTACACGGGCATCTTCACACCGACCGAGGCGGCGGCAATGAGCGCCGTCTACGCGTTCCTCGTCGCCGTGTTCGTCTACAAGGACATGCCACTGTCGAGAGTGCCGAAGGTGCTGCTCGACTCTGCCAACATGAGCGCGATGCTGCTGTACATCATCACCAACGCGGTGATGTTCAGCTACCTGCTGACGTCCGAGCAGATTCCGCAGGAGCTCGCAGCGTGGATGCTCGACAAGGGACTCGGCATCGTCACCTTCCTGCTCGTCGTCAACGTGCTGCTGCTGCTCGCCGGCAACGTGATGGAGCCGTCGTCGATCGTGCTGATCATGGCGCCGATCCTGTTCCCTGTTGCGATCAAGCTCGGCATCGATCCGGTGCATTTCGGGATCATGATGGTCGTCAACATGGAAGTCGGCATGTGCCACCCACCGGTGGGACTGAACCTGTACGTCGCGTCGGGCATCACGAAGATGGGCATCACCGAGCTGACGATCGCCGTGTGGCCGTGGCTCCTGACGATGCTCGTGTTCCTGCTGCTCGTCACCTACTGGCCCGCGCTGTCGATCTGGCTGCCGAAGACCCTCGGCATGATGTGACGCCGTTGCGGCGGCCGCGAGCCTCGCCTTCGCCCCGCGCAGTCGGCATGACCGGCGCCTCGCGGCGGCGGCGCGCGCCGTCAGCCGTTGGCGACGCCCGATCGAATAGCCTTAGAGACGCCCGAAAAAGGTGCGGCCGACGGGGCGCGCGCGGTCGGGGACGCGCTGTTCCCGGGTAGTCGTCGCATGGTACAATTTTGAATTTACTCGCTTTTATCGAGTCGGAGCTTGGCAATGGCCGTTGAACGCACGCTTTCCATCATCAAACCTGACGCCGTGGCCAACAACGTGATCGGGGAGATCTATGCCCGGTTCGAGAAGGCCGGCTTGCGGATTGCCGCCGCCCGGATGATGTGGATGTCCCGCGCCGATGCCGAAGGCTTCTATGCGGTCCACCGGGAGCGTCCGTTCTTCAAAGACCTCGTCGATTTCATGACGACGGGCCCGGTGATGATCCAGGTACTCGAAGGCGACAACGCGATCGCGAAGAACCGCGATTTGATGGGCGCGACCGATCCCAAGAAAGCTGCGTCGGGGACGATCCGTGCCGATTTCGCGCAGTCGATCGACGCCAACGCGGTCCACGGATCCGATGCGCCGGAAACGGCCGCGGTCGAAATCGCGTATTTCTTTCCGGCTCACGCCGTCTATCGCCGCTGACGTCGGCTCGAACGCAGCGCGCACGCCGTGCCGATGAAGAACCTGCTCGACCTCGATCCCGTGGCGCTCGCGCAGTGGATGGCTGAGCGCGGCCAGAAGCCGTTTCGCGCACGCCAAGTGTCGCGCTGGGTCCATCAGCGCTTCGCGAACGACGTGCACGCGATGACGGATCTCGCCGGCGCGTTCCGTACGGCTTTGGCCGCGGAGGCCGCGATCGTCGGGCCCACGGTGATCGGTGACACGACCGCGGCGGACGGTACGCGCAAGTGGCTGCTCGACGCGGGTGGTGGCAACGCCGTCGAGGCCGTCTACATCCCCGAAGACGATCGCGGCACGCTGTGCATCTCGTCGCAGGCCGGCTGCGCGCTCGACTGCGCGTTCTGCTCGACCGGCCGCCAGGGATTCAACCGCAACCTGACGACGGGCGAGATCGTCGGCCAGCTCTGGCATGCGAACCGCATGCTGCTCGCCGACGGTATGAGCGGTGCAGGGCCGCTCCAAACCGCGAATTCCGCCCCCTCGGGGGGCAGCGCAGCGGCGCAGCCGCAAGCGTTGCGGGGTAATAGAACTGCGCCGTGGGTGCAGGCGGGCCACGCGCCGATCACCAACGTCGTCATGATGGGCATGGGCGAGCCGCTCGCGAACTTCGACAACGTCGTTCCGGCCTTGCGGCTGTTTCTCGACGACAACGCATACGGCCTGTCGCGGCGCCGCGTCACGCTGTCGACGTCCGGTCTCGTGCCGTGGATCGACCGGTTGCGCGACGAATGCCCGGTCGCGCTCGCCGTATCGCTGCACGCGCCGACCGACGAGCTGCGTGACCGGCTGGTGCCGATCAATCGCAAGCATCCGCTGGCCACACTGATGGCCGCGTGCGTGCGCTACATCGAGCGTGCGCCGCGCGATTTCGTCACGTTCGAGTACGTGATGCTCGACGGCGTCAACGACCAGCCGGCGCATGCGCGCGCGCTGATCGACCTCGTTCGCGACGTGCCGTGCAAGCTCAACCTGATTCCGTTCAATCCGTTTCCGGCGAGCGGCTTTGCGACGAGTCCGCGCGAGCGCATCCGCGCGTTCGCGCACGCGCTGCAGGATGCAGGTCTCGTCGCGACCGTGCGCAAGACGCGCGGCGACGACATCGACGCCGCCTGCGGCCAGCTCGCCGGCCAGGTGCAGGACCGGACGCGGCGACGCCTCGCAACGCGCATCCACGTGGCCGCCGCCCGCTGAATCTCCCTCCGCACGCCTTCTATCGCGCATGAACCGTCCGCTGCTGTCCCTGGTCCTCCTGGCCTGTGCACTCGCGCTCGGCGCGTGCGCGTCGAAGCCCTCGTCGACGACGCCACCGACGCCGCCGCCCGACACGTCGCCGATCAAGAAGGAGGAAGTAACGCCGCAGCAACGCGCGGTGATTCGCACCGAGCTCGCCGCTGGCTACTACGAACGGGGGCAGATGGACGTGGCGCTCGAGGAACTCGGTGTGGCGAAGACGCTCGATCCCTCGTACCCGAGGCTGTACAACATCTACGGCCTCGTCTACGCGATGCTCGGCGAGAGTGCCAAGGCCGAGGAGAATTTCCGGCAGGCGATCGCGCTTGCACCGGGTGACTCCGACATCCGTGCAAACTGGGCTGCCTACCTGTGCGCCACCGGCCGCGCGAGCGAGGCGTTGCCGCAACTGGAGCAGGTGCTGAAGGATCCGCTGTACCGCACGCCGGAAATCGCGCTGATCAACGCCGGCAAGTGCAGCGTCGTGCTCGGGCAGACGAAGAACGCCGACGATTACTTCCGGCGTGCGCTGACCGCATCGCCCGGCAACCCCACGGCTGCGTACAACCTTGCGCTGCTCGCTTATCGCGAACAGCGCGTCGGCGAGGCGCGCGCGTGGATGCGACCGGTGATGCAGCAGGCGGTGCCGCCGCCCGAAGCGCTGTATCTCGGCATGTGCATTGAACGCAAGCAAGGCGATCGCGAAGCCGAGCGGTCGTACGAATCGCAGCTGCGCAACCGCTGGCCCGAGTCACCGGAGGCCAAGGCGCTTGCCGGCGGGGCGTGCCAGTGACGGACGACACGTACGCGAACGAGGCAAGGGAAGGCGCCGCCACACAACCCGCAACGGCGGGCTCGACGCTGCGTTCCGCGCGCGAGGCGGCGGGCCTGTCGATCGACGACGTCGCGCTGCAACTCAAGCTCGCGCCGCGCCAGGTGCGAGCGCTCGAGGACGATGACTTCCAGCATTTGCCGGGCCGCACGTTCGCGCGCGGCTTCGCGCGCAACTACGCGCGCTTCATCCAGCTCGACCCGGATCGCGTGCTGGCGCTGATGCCGGCCGGCGAAAGCGCGCCGGCGCTCGAGCGTCCTTCGTTCGCCGCGGCGCGCCGGCCGATGGGCGAGATCCCCGTCGAGCGCGCAGCGCACCGATCGTCCGCGCCGCGCGTGCTGTTCCTGCTGCTCGCACTCGTCGCCGTCGGCGCTGCCGCCTACTATGAATACGTGCACAAGGCGTCGGAAGCGCGCCGCGAGGCCGCGGGCGTCAGCGGCGCCGAAAGTGCGACGACGACGATTCCCGCGCCGCAATCGCTGACCGCGGCCGGATCGACGACGACACTGCCCAACCCCGTCGCCGCGGAATCGCCGACAACGGCAACGCTGCCAACCGGCGAAGCGGCACCCGGTCCGCTTGGAACTCCCGACCCAGCGGCCACGCCCGCCGGCGGAAGTGCGACGGCCGCGAAGGCGAGTGACGCGGCGCTGGTGCTCGCGTTCCGGGGCACGTCGTGGGCGGAAGTGAAGGATGCCAACGGCCGCGTGATCCTGCAGATGACCGGTGGCGCCGGCATGACGCAGACGGTCACCGGCACGCCGCCGCTCGAGCTTTCGCTCGGCAACGCACCCGACGTGGCGGTGACATTTCGCGGACAGTCGCTCGACCTCGCACCGTTCACGCGCGGCGTCGTCGCGCGCGTCGCGCTCAAGTGATTGCGACGACCGCCTGCGCGGCGATCGCCTAAGAGCGCCGATGCCAGCGGCACTGCAGGCCGTACGCGGCATGAACGACGTTCTTCCCGACGAGGCGACGCTGTGGCAGCGCTTCGAGGATACGGCGCGCACGGTGTTCGAGCGCTACGGTTATCGCTACCTGCGCGTGCCGATCGTCGAATCGACGCCGCTGTACGTGCGCAGCATCGGTGAGCACACCGACGTCGTCGAGAAGGAGATGTACACGTTCGACGACAAGCTGAACGGCGACAGCCTCACGCTGCGTCCGGAAGCGACGGCCGGCATCGTCCGCGCGGCAATCGAGCACAGCCTCGTCTACGAACGGCCGCAGCGCGTGTGGACCGGCGGGCCGATGTTCCGCCACGAGCGGCCGCAGAAAGGGCGCTACCGCCAGTTCTACCAGCTCGATGTAGAGGCGCTCGGCTTCGCGGGTCCCGACGTCGACGCCGAGCAGATCGTCATGCTCGCGCGACTCTGGCACGCGCTGGGCCTCACCGGCATCACGCTCGCGATCAACTCGATCGGCGACGCTTCCGAGCGACGCGCGCATCGCACTGCGCTGATCGAGCACTTCGAGCGGCACGCGGCGTTGCTCGACGACGATGGGCGCCGACGACTGCATGCGAACCCGTTGCGCATCCTCGACAGCAAGCACCCGCCGCTGCAGGACGCCATCGCCGCCGCGCCAAGACTGATCGACGCGCTCGGCGCTGATTCGCGCGCGCATTTCGATGCGCTGCGTGCGCTGCTCGACGAAGCCGGCATCGGCTACGTGGTCGATCCGCGCCTGGTGCGTGGGCTCGACTACTACAACCGCACGGTGTTCGAGTGGGTGACCGACGCGCTCGGTGCGCAAGGTACCGTCGCCGGCGGCGGCCGCTACGATGGCCTGTTCGAGGCACTGGGCGGAAAGGCGACACCGGCGTGCGGCTTCGCGATCGGCGTGGAGCGGATGATCCTGTTGCTGCAGGCACAAGGCACGTTGCACGCGGCGGCACCCGACGCGTACGTCGTGCATGCCGGCGAGCGGGCCGGCGTGCTCGCGCGCCGCGTCGCCGAAACGCTGCGCGATCATGGAGCATCCGTCGTTCTGCATGCGGGTGGGGGCAGCTTCAAGTCGCAGATGAAGAAGGCCGACGCGAGCGGAGCACGGCTCGCCGTGATCGTCGGCGACGATGAGGCGGCGGCGGGCAGCGTCGCGATCAAGACGCTCCGCGACGGCGGCGAGCAGATCGTCGTGCCGGTCGCTGATCTGCTGCCGCGGTTTGCCGCACTGAACGTTTCCAAGGACGAATATGGCTGCCTATGACCTAGAAGAGCAGGACCAGATCGACGAGCTGAAGGCTTGGTGGACGCGCTACGGCGGCGCCGTCACCGTCGGGCTCGTGCTGGCCGTGCTCGTGATCGGCGGCGTGCAGGGCTGGCGATGGTGGAGCGGCAAGCGCGCCGAGGACGCGTCGGTGCTCTATTCGGCGGTGAGCGATGCCGCTCGCACCAAGGATCCGGCCAAGGCGAAGGACGCGATCACGCAGATCACCGACAAGTACGCCGGCACCGCCTATGCGCCGCGGGCGGCGCTGCTGTACGCGAAGATGCTCTACGACAGCGGCGATCGCGACGGCGCGAAGGCGCAATACACGTGGGCGGCCGAGCATGCGAAGGAAGACGAGATTCAGGCGATCGCGCGCTTTCGCCTCGCGCAGGTGCAGGTCGACCAGAAGCAGTACGACGCGGCGCTCGCCACACTCGACGCGAAGCATCCGGACGCGTTCGACGGCGTGTTCGCCGACCTGCGCGGCGATGCGCTGGCAGCCGCCGGCCGCGTCGCCGACGCGCGCACTGCCTATGAAACGGCGCTCGCCAAGCTCGATTCCAAGTCGCCGTACCGGACGTACGTGCAGGTGAAGCACGACACGCTTGGCAGCGCTGCACCCGCAGCGGCTGCGGCGCCGACCGTTCCTCCGGCGGCCAGCACACCGGCCGCCGCCGACAAGGGGGCACCGGCCGCGAGTGCAGCCGACACTGGGAAGGCGCCCAAGGGGACGGGCAAATGACGAGGTTGCGTCGCGCGCGTGCCCTGGTCTGCGCGGCCGCTGCGGCAGCGCTGGCGGCGGGCTGCGCGAACATGTCCGATTCGTCGCTGACGTCGTGGCTGCGCGACATTCCGGTGCCCTCGTTCGCATGGCTGACCGGCGGCACGAAGAAGCCGGGACCGATGCCGACGCTCAACGCGACGGTCACGCCGCGGATCAACTGGCAGCACAGCGTCGGCGCGGCGGGGCCGGGGATTGCACCGGCGGTAACGGCGTCGGCGGTCTATGCCGCGGCGAAAGACGGCACGCTGACGCGTCTCGACGTGGCGACCGGACGCCCGATATGGCGAGTCAGCGCGGGGCGCCCGCTGTCCGCCGGTCCGGGGGCAAGCGATGCGCTCGTCGTCGTCGGCACCGACAAGGGTGACGTGCTCGCGTTCGACACCGACGGCAAGGCGCTGTGGACGGCGCGCGTTGCAAGCGAGGTGATCGCACCGCCGCGGATATCCGACAAGGTCGTCATCGTGTTCTCCGGCGACGGCAAAATCTACGGCCTCGCCGCCGCGGACGGCAAGAGGCTGTGGGTCGACGCGCGGACCAATCCGCCGCTGACGATTCGCAACGCCGCGGGTGGCACCGTGAGCCGCGGCGGCCTGCTGACCGGCACGGCCGGCGGACGTCTGCTCGCGATCGACGCGGCGTCGGGCTCGATCGCATGGGACGGCGCTGTCGCGACGCCGAAGGGGGCGACCGAGCTCGAGCGGATCGCCGATGTGACGAGCCTGCCGTTCGTCGACGAGAAGGAAGTGTGCGCCGCTGCCTACCAGGGTCGCGTCGCGTGCTTCGACATCATCCGCGGCACGCTGCTGTGGTCGCGCGACGTGTCGAGCCTCGCCGGCATCACCGCCGATGCGCAGCGCCTCTACGTCGTCGACGACAAGGATGGCGTGCAGGCACTGGATCGCAGCAACGGCGCGTCGATCTGGAAGCAGGACGCGCTCGCAAAGCGGCGCATCGGCGGACCGCAGCTCATCGGCGATCACCTCGGCGTCGTGGACGTCGAAGGCTATCTGCATCTGCTGTCGCGCACCGACGGCGCCTATGTCGGCCGGATGGCGACCGACGGCAGTCTCGCGACGACGCAGCCGGTGCAAGTCGCCGGTGGCATGCTGTGGCAATCCGAGAAGGGTACGGTCTACTCGGTCACTTCGCAGTAGCGATGCTGCCCACGATCGCCCTCGTCGGCCGTCCCAACGTCGGCAAATCGACGCTGTTCAACCGGCTGACCAAAACGCGCAATGCGCTCGTCGCGGAT
>Ga0207682_10001331_pt1 | contig 11364 bp, 13 predicted proteins | sample KBSM63metaG_FD_184332 | JGI IMG/M metagenome (GOLD analysis project Ga0207682, IMG submission 184332) | Miscanthus rhizosphere microbial communities from Kellogg Biological Station, Michigan, USA - KBS M6-3 metaG (SPAdes) (version 2) | ecosystem: Host-associated > Plants > Roots > Rhizosphere >... | reverse complement strand
TAGTTGAGCGGCCTGCGACTGTAACCTCGACGACGATAACTACAAGAGCCGCATTGTCGTCACGCTCACGTAAACGCGCCGTCCTGCCGGCCGCTACCTTGCAATAACAGGTACCGTGCTTTATAAGGTTCCGGCAGCGAACCATGACCGAGCCCATCGACATCCAGCTCAAGAAAGGCGTGCTCGAGTTATGTGTACTCGAACTGCTGTCGCGGGAAGACGGCTATGCCTACGACATCGCGAGCCGCCTGGCGGAGGCCATCGGCATGGGTGAGGGCACGGTCTATCCACTCATGCGCAGGTTGCACACGGAAGGACTGGTGGAAACATACTTCGTGGAATCGAGCACGGGCCCGGCGCGCAAGTACTACCGCATAACTCGTGCGGGGAAGGCGGAGCTGGTACGCGAGCGCAACGCCTGGCACTCCTTCACACGTGCGGTGAATGAGATCGTCGGAGCGCGCAAATGAGCGCGCGTGCCGAGTTCCTGACTACGCTGCGTGCGGGACTGCGCGGTGCCCCAGCCAGCTCGATCGACGAGATCGTCGCCGACTACATCGCGCACTTCGATGAAGGCTTTGCCGCGAACCGCAGCGAGGCCGATATCGCCGCGGCGCTGGGAGATCCACTGGTACTGGCGGACGAATTGCGCCTGGAGCTGTGCATCGGAAAGTTCGAATCCGCGCCATCGCCGCGGTCTGCGGCGAAGGTCATTGGCGGCGCCATCGTCGTTGGCGCGATCAACACGCTGCTGCTGTGCATCGTGGGTCCGTTGCTTGCGTTGCTGGCGCTCGCCGCGACACTCGCCATTCTCACCGCTGCGGGTACCGGCGTCTGGTTCCTCATCGCCGGCGCATCGCTTGGGCTGCCTGGTGGCATCGGGACGCCGGTGCTATGCGGGCTTGGCTTGCTTGCAGCGGCGGTTTCCATGAGCGCATTGCTGTTGTTAGGCGCCAGGGCTCTGGTCGGCGGAATCGCAAGACACGCGCGTCTCGCCTATCGATTTCTTCCACGTGTATCCAAACCGGGAACTCCCACATGAATTCCAAGACTCGCCTCATTCTGGCCGCACTCGGCTCTGCACTGGTGTCCGCCGGATGCTTCAGCGGCGCCTACGCACTCGCCACCTCGAACGACAGCGGCTCTTCGGAAATCGTCAGCCGCGAAATTCCCTGGGATAACAGCACCTCGCTGACGCTCGGTGTGCGCAGCGTAGTGCGTTATGTGCAGGCTCCCGGCCCCGGCAAGGTGGTGGCTCGTGGTCCTCATCGCTCCGTCTCGACGCTGGTCGTCGACAATGGCGACATCCACGATGAGTTGCTGCATTCCGGCACCTCGCTCGAAATTGTGGTGACGGCGCCCGCGATATCGCATTTTCATCTCAACGGCGGTAGCCGCCTGAGCATCGAGGCATACGACCAGCAAAGCCTGTTCGTGTCGACGGAAGGCAAGGCGCACGTGGATGCCGCCGGACGTGTTGATAGTGTCACCGTCAACATGAAAGGCAGCGGCACGGTCAACCTGGCCAAGCTGGCCATCGGCAATGCAGCCGTCGATATCGGCGGGATGAGCACGCTGGTGCTGGCGCCGATGAAGGGCGCCAATCTCAAGGTGCGCAACTACGCCTCCGCGGTGTTGCTGTCGAAACCGATAGAGCTCACGAGCTCGCTCGAAGATTCCGGCCGCGTGGTCGATGCAGTGCCGTAGCGCTTCACAAAACTTTACACGCGCGCGAACAGCGCGAAACGCGGTGCCGTCAGCATACTTCCGTCCCAATCAGACGGAGTTGAATCCATGACCGTATCCAATCCAAAACGCCGCCGCCTCACCGTGGCGGCCATCGCGGCTTCCCTGCTGGCGATCGCCGGCGGCACGCTCGTCTACGCGCATTCGGGTAGCGGGCATCACGGCCCGATGGCAGGCCGCGAAACCGAAGACCATCTCGAGCACATGCAGGCCATGCTCACCAAGATCGGCGCCTCCGAGACTCAGAAAACGCAGATCGAAGGTCTCCTGAAACCGGCGTTCGAAGAGATGAAAGCCGCACATGAAGCGCATTCCGCGGCCTTCGAGCAGTTTCACGATGCCATCACCGCGCCGAGCATCGATCGAGCGCAGATCGAATCGTTGCGCGCCGGGCAGTTGAAGTCGCTGGACGAGGCGTCCAAACGCATGGTGATCGCGATCACCGATGCGGCGGAAGTCTTGAGTCCCGAACAACGTTCGGCGCTGGCCGAACAGATCCGCAAACATCACGGCGGCTAGCCGGGCGCTTGCCGGCAGGGGCACTATGCATTCATGACAGCTCGCGTCCTGCTGGTCGAAGATGATGCCCGCCTCGCCACGATGGTCGCCGACTATCTTGGCGAGGCGGGTTTTCGTGTCGTGGTAGCCGCCACAGGCAAAGCGGCCACGCAAGCCATCGGCACCGAAGGATTCGACCTGGTGATCCTCGACCTGATGCTGCCCGACGCGGACGGACTCGACCTGTGCCGCAGCATCCGCGCCAGGTCCGACATTCCCATGCTGATGCTAACGGCGCGCGGCGATCCTCTCGATCGGGTCGTCGGCCTGGAACTAGGTGCCGACGACTATCTACCCAAGCCCTTCGAGCCGCGCGAGTTGCTGGCACGGCTGCGTGCCATCCTGCGACGTCGCAACACGCCTGGTTCATCCGATGTTCTGCGCTTTGGCCGGCTCGAGATCGACAAGGGTGCGCGCGAGGTGCGCGTCGACGGACAGCGCAAGACGATGACGAGTCACCAGTTTGCACTGTTGCTCACGCTGGCCGAGCGCGCGGGCCGTGTGCTGTCGCGCGAAGCGCTCATGGATCTCACCAAGGGCGCGTCACTCGAAGATTTCGATCGTTCGATCGACGTGCACATCTCGCGCCTGCGTGCCGCCATCGAGGATGACCCGAAGCGGCCGCGAAGAATTCTCACGTTGCGCGGTGCGGGCTACGTGTTCGCCAAAGAGCAGGATCGTTGAGTGCGCCGACTGCACCTCAAGCTCTACCTCGCGATCGTCGGAACAATGGTGGTGTTCCTGATCGCCGGCACGGTGGTCTGGCATCACCTCGTGGCGCCTAGCATGGCGATGGGCGGCATCGAGAGCGCGACGCAGCTTGCCGCCGAGATGCTCAACAAAGGTGAGCATGATCCCGCACGTGAGCGCGACGTGGTGATCGCACTCTCGCGGCAGTTGCACGCGAACGTCGTGCTGTACGACGCGCAGGGATCGCCGCTCGTGCACTTCGGCGGCCATGCCGGGGAGCTGACACGCGAGGAGCTCGCGGATCCGGGATGGTTGATTTCGCAAACCGGCCCCGCGCTCAACCAGCTACTCGAGGATGGGCGACACCTCACGGTACGTCCACGCCAACGCTACCTGTTGCATGGCCTGCATTTCGGGATCCTGTTCATCTCCATCGCGGCAGCGCTTGCGCTGCTGACCTATCCGATCACGCGTGGCATCACCGCGCGCCTCGCAAGATTGCAAACCGGTGTGTTGCAATTCGGCGAGGGAAATCTCTCGGCGCGCGTGAAAGTGGAAGGTCGCGACGAAGTAGCAACGCTGGCGAAAAGCTTCAATGAATCGGCTGAGCGCATAGAGCAACTGATGCGCGCACACCAGCTGCTGATCGCGAATTGCTCACACGAGCTGCGCACGCCGCTGGCCCGCATTCGCCTGGGACTGGACCGCGTGTCGGGAACCGACGCGAAGGCAAGCGACGAAATCGCGCGCAGCATTACCGAGCTCGACGCGCTCATCGGCGAAATGTTGCTGTCCAGCCGGCTCGATGTGGCGCAGGGCATCGAACGCGCCGAGCCGGTCGACTTGTTGGCGCTCGCTGCCGAAGAGGCCGCGCACTTCGATCTCGAAGCGAGCGGCGATGCGGTGATCCTCAACGCAGATTCGATGCTGCTGCGACGGCTGGTGCGCAATCTGCTCGAGAACGCGCAGATTCATGCCGGTGGTGCCACCAGCCTGCTGGTTGGGCGCAGCGGCCGGCACGCGTCCCTCGTGATCGAAGACGCGGGCGCGGGAGTGCCTGGTGCGGATCGCGACAAGATCTTTGAACCGTTCTACCGCGCCTCCACCGCCACGCAGTCGAGCGGCGCGGGCCTGGGTCTTTCTATCGTCCGACAGATCGCACGCGCGCACGGTGGAAGCGTGGAGTACGCATCGCGTCCCGAAGGAGGCAGCCGTTTCACGGTGACAATTCCGCTCTGACGGAACCGGATCGCGCGCTCCTGAGACTCACTGCCGTAACAACAAACATGGCAGGAGCCTCACATGAAGATTTCACGATTCCTGGCCATCGCTGGCCTCGTCGCGGCGGGGACCGCGGCTGCTCACGATGGCGGCAGTTCTTCGATTCTCTTCAAATTCAACGGCGGCACGGGCAACCAGGTGTTCCGTTCCGCTGCGGGCGTCCCGACGCTGAATACGGTGGCGGGCGTGAACCCGGCGGGTGCTCCGTGGGGCCTCGCGTCATTCGATGCCATCATCAGGACCAACGGTGACATCCGTGGTGACGGCGAAGGCGTCGTGCTGGTGGGCGCCGATGGCCTGGGTTCGCGCGCCGGCCCACGCCAGGTGATCCTCTCGCTGTTCTGCCGCAACGTGCCAGTTCCGCCGGCCGTGTCGGCGACGCTGATCCTCTCGCCGTTCAACTCCGAGCCGGTCGATCTCGACGAAGACGGCGATTTCGTGGTTCGCGGCAAATTGACTGACGCCACCGGCGCGACACCTCCGCTGAATTGCGGTGACACCGTCGACAACCGCCCGGTGTTGCTGATCCGTTCCGTGACTCCGGCGACTTCGACCACGCCGGCGACACCAGGAGCATGGTTCGCGGCGGGCTTTCTTGCGGGAAAGCATCGCGACGGCCATGGTGGTAAGGGCGACGATCGTAATTGATCATTCGTCTTGTTAGGGCAGCGCCGGCGATGGATCGCCGGCGCTTTACTCTTCCGGCGAGCGCCTACGCCTTCTTCACGAACTCCGATTTGAGTTTCATCTCGCCGATGCCTTCGATACGGCAGTCGATGTTGTGATCGCCTTCCACCAGGCGAATGCCTTTCACTTTGGTGCCCACCTTGACCACTGACGACGAGCCTTTCACCTTCAGATCCTTGATGACGGTGACGCTGTCGCCGTCGCTCAAGGTGTTGCCGTGCGCATCGCGCACGACGAGCAAGCCTTCGGTATCCGCCGGCGCGGCATTTTTCGCCCATTCATGCCCGCACTCGGGACACACGAGCATGGCGCCGTCTTCGTAGGTAAGCGCGGACTGGCATTTTGGACAGGTCGGGAGTGTTGTCACAGTGCGGCATTTTAGCGGCGCAACAACATCAGAATCAGCCTATCGCGAAGGCGGGCGATTCCCGATGCAGTTTGTTCACGCGTTTACCCAGGATGTCTCTACGTACTCTCTGCGATTGCGCACGAGGAAACCGGCCGTAGGCTTGACGTCATGGCAGCAGCAACCCACGCACTCCACTTCGCAAATGCGCTTCGCGCGGATTCCTCCATCCCGTTGCTTAGTGGCAACCGGATGCCGTTGCTTGGCCTTGGTACCTACGATCTCAGGCACCACACCTCCGAATCGGTGGCGCAGGCGCTGGCAGCCGGCTATCAGATGATCGACACATCGGGCGACTACCACACGCAGCGCGGCATTGGAGATGCGCTGCGCCACTGCGGCCTGCCGCGCGAATCCATCTTCGTCGTGACCAAGGTCGAGGCGACCGATGACGCGTTCGAAGCCACGCGCGTGAATCTCGCCGAACTTCGCCTCGACTATGCAGACCTCGTGCTCATTCACCGCCCGCCGCAGGGTGGCGTCGGCGAAGTGCTATGGCAGGAATTGCGGCGCGCCAAGCGCGAAGGCCTGGCTCGCGACATCGGCGTGAGCAACTATTCGATCGAGCAGATCGAAGAGCTCGTGTATCGCACGGGCGAACTGCCTGCGGTGAATCAGATCGAGTGGAGCCCTTTCGGCCACAGCCCGCGGATGATGGACTTCTGCTTCGACAACCACATCGTCATCCAGGCCTGGAGTCCGCTTACACGCGCGCAGCGGCTCAACGACGACAAGCTCACGTCCCTGGCAGCGCGCTATGGCAAGACGCCGGCGCAGCTGCTGATCCGCTGGAATCTCCAGCTCGGCGTGGTGCCGCTCCCCAAAGCGAATCACGCACAGCATCGACAGGAAAATCTCGAAGTGTTCGACTTCGAAATCCGGCAGATGGACATGGTCAAGATGCGCACGCTCAACGAGCACTACTCATCGATGGGCGCTTTGCCCTACGTTTGAGCGGGCCACTCCAGTGCGAGCTTCGCACCCCCGAGGCTCGCACTGGTTTCCGCGACGACACGCCCGCGATGCAGGGCTGCAATGCGCGCCACGATGGCCAACCCTAAACCGAATCCTCCCGTGTCCCGGTTCCGGCTGTCATCGAGCCGGGTGAAGGCACGAAAGATGGCCGTGCGGTCGACTTCGGGAATGCCTTCGCCATCGTCCTCGACCACGAGGCGGTACACATTCTGCTCACGCATGACGATGATCATGACTCGCTGCCGCGCATAACGAAGCGCGTTGGCCAGCAGATTGCTCAATGCGAGCTCCATGAGCCGCGGTTCCATCCAGGCCGTTTCGATACCGTCCTGCTGAACGGTACTGACCACTTTCTCATGCGGCGGGCACAAAGCGATCACCTGGCGCAGCCACGGCGCCAGCGGAATCACCTGGCAGTTCATGCGCAGGCCTGGATGATCGAGCCGCGCGTAGTCGAGCATGTCCGAAATGAGATCGTCGATCTGCTGCACGTCGGCATTCACGGCGCGTAGTTGTCCGCGCAGGTGTTCATCCACTTCACCTTCCAGCACGGCGGCCGCGAAACGTACGCGGGCGAGGGGCGTGCGCATCTCATGCGACAGCGCAGCGGTCATCTCTTTCTGGGACTGGATGAGCTGGCTGACCTTGGCCGACATGTCATCGAGATTCGTCGCGAGGCTGGTGAGCTGGGTCGTGCGCGAAGCGGTGTCGAGCGGCTCGCGGTAGTCAGTTGCGAACTTCTGGGAAGCCTCGGTGAGAATTCGCAGATCGCGTAGCAGAGGCCGAAGCCACAGGCCGACGATCAGCAGGATGGAGGCATAGAAAAGAACCGGCAGGAATCGCACGACGGCGCTCTCGCGGGGCGGTTCGAAGGGACCTAAGCGGAGGGCGCCGTGCAACACCTGTGAATTCCACAGGTAGTAGATCTTGCCGTCTTCGCCCTCGAGTTCGCGCGCCCCCGCTTCCTCGGGCATGGCGCTCGAAATATCCTCCGCGTCGAGCACGCTGAGCTCGAGGTCTAGCTTCGACCACAGTGATTGTGCGAACGCTGCGCGATCGCCCGGCGACACGGAGGCGAGCTCCGATTCCATGAGCCGGAACGTGGACTCGAGCCAGGGATCCGCGGCGCGCACCTGGCGCGATTGCAAGGCGTCAAAGCCAAGATCGAGAAGGATGGCCGCGACCAGCAATCCACCGGCCAGCACTACGTAGGAACGGATGAACAATCCGCGGTGGCGCGCCGCCAGCCACTCCTTCAAACCGCGATCTCCCACGCGTCCGGGACTAACAAGTATCCCTTGCCCCACACCGTCTTGATGCGCGTGGGCGCCGTGGCGTCGTCGCCGAGCTTGCGGCGCAGCTTGGAGACTCGGCCGTCGATGGAGCGGTCGAGGCCGTCGTAGTCGATGCCGCGCATGGTGCGGAAAACTTCATCGCGGCTCACCAGCTCGCCGGCGCGGTGCGCCAGCAAACTCAGTAACTCGAACTCCTGCGTGGTGAGCGGCACCGCGTGTCCGTGCAACCATACTTCGCGCGAGGTCTCGCTGATGCGCAACGCGCCCAGCGTCAGATCTGGCCTGCGGTCGACGGCGCTCGCCGTGCTGCCGCGCTCCGCGCGCCGCAGCAGCGCACGCACGCGAGCCAACAGCACCATGGGATCCACCGGTTTCATCACATAGTCGTCGGCGCCGGCTTCGAGGCCGATGACGTGATCCAGATCGGTGTCGCGCGCCGTCAGGATGAGAATGGGCACGTCGTGCACGCGGCGCAGCTCGCGGCAGATGCTCAAGCCGTCCTTTCCCGGCAGCAGCAGATCGAGCAGTACCAGTCGGGGTTTTTCGCGTGCGAAGCGTTCGAGCGCGCGATCGCCACGCTCTTCGACTGCCACACGCAAACCGTTTTGCTCCAGATAGGTGGCGGTCAGCTCCGCGAGGCGATTGTCATCCTCGATCAGCAGGATATCGATGTTGAAGCCGTTCATAGAACATCCCACACATGCCGTGAGCGCCGCTCCCGCCGACGGTCGGTGGAGCCTACGCGCAACACTTCGATTTTCGCCTCCGCGACGCGTTCGTTGCCAGTGGCCGTCGACAACCAGAACAGGAAGTCCTGGGTCACCAACCGTTCGTGGCGATGTTCGCCCGACAGCACTTTGGGCCAGCAGCGCAGCGGCAGAGGCTGCGCCTCATCGTTGAGACAGTATTCGGCGGCGAGCTCGCTCTTCCAGCGGATGTCGAAAGTGACTGCGCAGGAGGTGACGTTCTTGTCGAGCACACACAGCAGGGGCTTGACGTTCAGCCGGACTGGCGCGGGGTCGGCGCCGGCGACCGGCAGCGCCATGAAGCAACTCGCGATCAACAGTGTCAGGCGCACGCGCATCAGAATTGCCAGGCGAGTCCGGCGAAGTAGCCGATGACATACGGCTCGGCGACGAGCGGGCTCAACGCGATGTTGTCCGTGAGCTTCTCGTAGTTCGCCGAAACGGCGACCCGCATGCTCTTCGTGATGTAGTAGCTGGTGCGCAGACCGGCTTCCCAACCGATACCGCCGTCGACCTGGTATCCCTGCAGGGTGGGCAGCACCTCATCCGCGTGCACACCCCAGTAGTAGTCGCTGAGCTCGGCGCTCTTGTAAGCGACGCCCACCGAGGGCGCGATCGAGAACCGGCCGCGAACCCAGCGGTAACTGTAGTCGGCCGATATTTCGTAACCCTCGTGGGTATTGCTGACGTCGTGGAACGCACGCAGGGTGGCGTGACCCCACTCGCCGTCTAACAACATCTCCAGGCCGAGCTCTACGGCGTAGTCGCGGTCAGGGACCTTGAGCTCCACCGCTGCGTCGACCGCGCCCTGGGAGGAGGGGGGAGGCATGGGCACTTGTTCGCCGCCGGCGGTGACCGTGAAATTCACGTAGCGCGTATTCGTCTTGCCAAAAAACGCGCGGTCGCTGTTGAGTCGCGCCACCACGTTGGTGGTGAAGCGTGAGTTGTCCACCAGCGCGAACCCGAGATCGAAGTTGTCGAAGAACCAGCGCTCCCCGAACCAGGCGATGTCGAGGTCAACCACCACCGGGATGTCTTCGGACTGGATGAGCGGGTTGGTGCGCTGCCCATATCCCAGCCCGACGCCGAATCGCCAATTCTTCTCTGCGGGCAGGGGGTGCGGCGCGTTCGCCACCGGAGTGGCGGGCTCGGCCGTGGTTTGTGTGCCGATAGAGTCGGCCTGCGCATGCGCCAGGGGTGCCGCAGTCATGACTGCTGACAACACGGCGAAGGAGCAAAGGGTCGGACTTTTCATGCGGTTATTCTAACTTCGGCGGGCGCGCGCAGCCTGTTCATGCTTCGCCGAAAGCTGTGTGGAAACTGTGAAAAAGTGTCGTGGACCCGCCCGGTCACAATTTGACGAAACTCCTCATATGTTGCGACAGGTCAGGCTAGCAACCCCCGATAGTCTGTCGAGCCCCTGGTTCGCGCCGTCGCAGGTGCAGGGCCCCTTCAGACGGAAGCTACTTGAGCTTTGCTATTGCGCGCTCGAAGAATGGCGCCGTTGATGATGACGCCCATGTCGTCTGGATAGAGTGCTTCGGCGCGCCGTACCGCTTCTCGGTTCACGACCCGCGATTCTTCAAGGCGCCCCAGCTTGCGCATGGACTGCGCTTGCAGCAGCGGGCTTTCAAAATCCTCGCGGCGGACGTCGCCAGCCTTGAAAACTAGCGACGGGCTGCTCAAGACCCTATTCTCTGCGGCCAGGGGCAGAGAATAGGTCTGATGAGTCCGGTGAGAACAACAAGAACAGTCGGAATCTGCCTTGCAGCCCTGGGTGCGATCGTTCTCGCCGCGTGTTCATCCGCGCATCAAACGCCAGACTTAGGCGTCGTCATCTCCGATGAAACGGTGATCCTGGAACGCTTCGAGCGACGCGACATTGCGCGCCGAGATATTCCGGCGAATGGGAAAGCAACGTTCGTCGCGATCGTCGAAGGAAACGACATCAAAGCCACGTTGCGCCTGTCGCATGCCGGCGGGCCAAATACCCCGGCCGCAAAGATTGAAGTCGACCCCTGCGCGTTTTACGGTGGCCTGGCAATCGCAACTCTCGACGCGCCCGCTGGAAGTCACCTGACGGTGGAGGTCGAAAGCGCGCACGACTTCGAACGTCCGGGCAGGGTAAAACTCAGGATTCTGCGCTTCGACGACGATATCGCGGCGAACTCGCTTTCAGCCGCGCGACTCACTGCGTTTCGCGCGTGGTCCGCCGCCACGAGCACCAACATCGCCAGCGAAGGCTGGTTCGCCCCGGCGATCAGGAACATCGACCTGGCGCTGGCTCATTTCGAAACCCCGGATGGAGATCCGACACTGGCTGCATGGGGGCGGATGGCCCGCTCCCGTCTCAACAATCGACAGAGCATCAATCTCAAAACATCGCTTTCTGATGCTCGACGTGCCGCGCGGGGCTTCGAGGCCTTGGGTGCCGCGCGAAATGCCGGCCGCGCGCACATTTTCGAAGCAATTGTGTTGCTCGATATTTCCACCGACAGCAGGGCAAGCAATCCCAGCGCCGAGGAAGCAGCCAAGGAGGCCAAGAGATTGTTGACCGCGCTCAGGTTCAATACTGCGCTCAGCGCATATGAACGCGCGCTCTGCATTCAGTATCTCGGTGTTCATGACTACAACGTTTCCAATTATTCCGACGCCCGGGCGAATTGGGAGGCCGCGAAAACAGCTTATGACGCGATTGGAAGCCGTGGCGGCCGGCGTGGGACGTTGCAGAACCTCGCAGCGCTCGCATTCGAAGAGGGCGACTACCTTGCGGCAGCAAAGCAGTTCGACCAGTTGATGCCCGAGCGGGACCAGTTCCAGACGATCGGGCAACGAATGGGCCTGCTGTACAACGCGGCAGTCGTCGATACCAACATCGGCAATGTCGAGCGCGCGATCGAGCGCTTGCTGGAGGTTTTGGAACTCACGCGACAGCACAAATTGCAGGACGATCGTCAACAGCGCGCAGACGACGATGATG
>Ga0207682_10001328_pt1 | contig 11373 bp, 9 predicted proteins | sample KBSM63metaG_FD_184332 | JGI IMG/M metagenome (GOLD analysis project Ga0207682, IMG submission 184332) | Miscanthus rhizosphere microbial communities from Kellogg Biological Station, Michigan, USA - KBS M6-3 metaG (SPAdes) (version 2) | ecosystem: Host-associated > Plants > Roots > Rhizosphere >... | reverse complement strand
GAAACCTTCGCCCCAGCCGGTGACACCTTCGTCGGTTTCGATTTTCACGAGCAGCGTGTCCATGCTCGTGCGCGGCTTGCCGCCCTGCTTCGGCATCACGCTGCCTTCGATGATCATCGGCATCGTGACGACGATGGTTTCCACTTTGGTGATTTTCATTGCGCGGCCTTTCATTCAACGTCTTATCGAGCCGGCGAGTGTAACAGCCCGGCGCACGATGCGTTAAACTGCGGCCTCGCCGCTGCGGTCGATCGCCGCGTGCGCTCCGGAGGAATAATGCGTTCGTCGCAGTCCCTTTCATTTGCCTTCATCGCAATGCTGCTCGCCGTGGGTGTCGCGTGCGCTCAGCCCTATCCCCACAAGCCGATCCGCGTCGTGATGCCGTTTCCGATCGGCGGGCCGAGCGACATTCTCGGCCGTGCGGTCGCGCAAAAACTGGGCGACCAAATGGGCGCCAACCTCGTGCCCGATAACCGGCCGGGCGCCGGCGGCAACCTCGGGCTGGCCCTTGCGGCGAAGGCCCCGCCCGATGGCTACACGATCCTGGTCACGTCGTCCGCGATTGCGGTCAGCCCGTCGCTTTACGCCAAGCTCGATTACGACGCGGCGAAGGATTTCGCGCCGATCGCGCGCCTCGCCGAAATACCCAACGTGCTGATTGTGAATCCGTCGGTGCAGGCGAAGACGCTGAAGGAATTCGTCGCGCTCGCGCGCGCGAATCCCGGCAAATTGAATTACGGCTCCGGCGGCGCCGGCACGACCAACCATCTCGCCAACGAGCTCCTGATGAGCCTCGAGAAAATCAACCTCGTGCATGTTCCTTACAAAGGCGCGTCGGTGGCCGTGTTTTCGCTGATCGGCGGCGAAGTCGATGAAGTCGTGGTGGCCGTCGCGTCGGCGCTCACGCAAATCCGCGCCGGCAAGGTCCGCGCACTGGCGGTGCTCTCCGACCGCCGCGCACCTACGCTCCCGGAAGTGCCGACCGCAAAGGAAGCGGGCGTGGACAATTTCGTGATGCCGATCTGGTTCGGCATGTTCGCACCGGCGGCCACGCGTCGCGACATCCTCGCTCGGCTCAATCGCGAAGTGACCAAAGCGATGGCCGCGCCGGATTTCCGCGAGCGTCTTGCATCCGCCGGCGTCGACCCGTGGCTGGGCTCGCCCGAGGAGCTCGGCACGCTTGTGCGCAACGAAACCGCGCGCTACGCCGCGATCATCAAGAAAGCCGGCCTGCGCCCCGAGTAAGCACATGGGCAGGTTCGCGGTTTTCTTTTGACGCGGCCCGCCTTATCATGAGCCTCCCCAGCCGGCATCGAGACCGGCGAGGCGAACAATGAAGGAGACGGTAATGGCAGGCGAAACCACCGCGGTGCTCGCGCAATTCGCGTCCGCGCTCAAGTACGAAGACATCCCGCAACGCACGCGCGAATACTGCAAGAACATCCTGCTCGATACGCTCGCGTGCGCGGTGGCCGGCCACCAGGGCGAAGAGACGCATCAACTCGCGGCGCTCGCGTCCGGCATTGCGCAGTCCACCGAAAGCAGCGTGATCGGCGGCGACCGCCTGTCGCTGGCCGGCGCCACGATGTTAAACGGCTATCTCATCACCGCCGTCACGATGTGCGACATTCATCGCTCGACGCTGACCCATGTAACGCCGGAAGTCATCCCGCCTGCGCTTGCGATCGGCGAACGCGACGGCTTGTCGGGCCGCGACCTGCTCGTCGCGATCGCGCTGGGGTGCGAAATCACGACGCGTGTCGGGCTTGGGCTCAATTATCCGGAAGCCCGCAAGCGCGGCTGGCATGGTCCCGGCGTGATCGGCCCGTTTGGCTCCGCCGCCGCCGTGGGCCGCCTGATCGGGCTCGATGCAACGAAGATGGCGAAAGCGTTCGGCCTGGCCGGCAGCCAATCCGCCGGCACGTTCGCTGCGTGGGGCACGCCGACGGTCAAGTTCCATCAATGTCGCGGCGCGTTGTCCGGCTTGATGGCGGCGCTGCTCGCGCAGCAGGATTTCCTCGCCACCGGCGAATTCCTCACCCACAAAGACGGCGGCCTCTTCAACACTTACTCGGATGGCGGCACGCCCGCGGCGGCGACCGACCAATTGGGCCAACGCTGGGAACTCGAGCAGATCGCGCTGCGCCTGTGGCCTTCGGCGTCGACCATCCAGGGCTTCATCACCGCGATGTTCGACCTCGTGGAAAAGCACGACCTCAAGCCCGCGCAGGTCAAAAAGGTAAGCGTAAAAATGGGCAAGACCGCGGTCGACATGCACGGCATATTTCCGCGCTACAAGGGCAAGTTCGACGCGCTGCTGTCGACGCACTATGCGGCCGCGGTGATTTTGCACGACCGCGAATTGTCGCTCGCCCAGTTCGAGCCGGCGCGTTACGACGATACGAAACTGCGCAAATTCGCCGCCGAGCAGGTCGACGTAACCATAGATCAAGCGTTGACGGGCGTGCAGGCGGTCGTCGACGTGCAAACGACCGACGGGAAAACGTTTAGCATGCGCTGCGATCACCCGCGCGGCTCCGCGGAAAACCCGCTCACGCGCGCGCAGATCGAAGCGAAGTTCCGCACTTACGCGAAAGCGCGGCTGCCCGCAGCCAACGTCGACGCCGTGATCGATGCGGTCACGCGGCTCGAAGACTTCGGTTCGACGCGCACCCTGATGGAGCTGTTGCGCGCGGGCGGCGAACAGCGGGTGCGCAAGACGGCCTGATCCTGCTTGACCGCCGGGCCGCGGCCCGGCGGATCACAATTCAAAAGACCTTGGAGGAGCACGCATGAAGAGCACTCTCGTGCTGGCCGCGCTGGCGGCCAGCGTCACGCTGCCGGCCGCCGCGCAAACCGGCGACTACCCGAACCGGCCGGTGCGCATTATCGTGCCGCAGACGGCGGGCGGCGCGGTCGACATCGTGGCGCGCGCGATCGCGCAGAAGTTGAGCGAGGCGTGGGGCCAGCAGGTGATCATCGACAATCGTCCCGGCGCCAATGGGATCATCGGCATAGAGGCCGTTGCCAAGTCCAAGCCCGATGGCTACACGCTGGCCGCGCCGTTCACTTCGGTGCTCACGATCAATCCGTTTGTCTACAAAAAGCTGCCGTACGATGCCTTTAAGGACTTCGCGCCCGTCATGCAAAGCGTCGTCAATGTGATCGTGCTCGTGGTCCATCCTTCGCTGCCCGTGCGCTCCGTGAAGGAGCTCGTGGCCCTCGGCAAATCGCGCCCGGGCGACATCGTGTACGGCTCGTTCGGCGTCGGCAATCTCACGCATCTCGCGGGTGAGCTGCTGCGCATGGAAACCGGGATGAAAATGGTGCACGTCCCGTACAAAGGCGAATCGCCGGCGGTCACCGATCTGATCGGCGGGCAATACATGCTGCTGTTCTCGACTTCAGCGGGCGTTAAGGCGCATATCAATGAGGGCAGGCTGCGCTTGCTCGCTACCGGCGGCGAAAAGCGCGCGGCCGCCTATCCCAACACGCCGACGATGGCAGAGGCCGGCTTCCCGGGCGCGGGCGTCGTGGGCTGGTCAGGGCTTGCGATGCCCGCAGGCACGCCGCCTGAAATCGTGCAGAAATTTTCGCGTGAAGCCGCGCGCCACGTTCGCTCGCCTGAGATGGTGGAACGCCTCACCGCGCTCGGCGCCGAGCCGGTCGGCAGCACGCCCGAAGAATTCACGGCCTTCATCAAGTCGGAGGCCGACAAATGGTCGCGCGTAATTCGCGAGGCCGGTATAACGCTGCAGTGACGCGCCGCCCGCTCGCTCCGCCCTGCGCGTTGAGACGCACGCTCGTCGCGACCATGGCGGCGCTCACGATCGCGCCGTGCCTGTCGATCGCGCAGAGCTATCCGGCCAAGCCCGTGCGCCTGATCGTGCCGTACACGAGCGGGAATACCGATACCACCGCGCGCATCTACGGGCAGAAACTTGCCGAGCGGCTCGGCCAGCAGGTGGTAATCGACAACCGCCCGGGCGCGGGCGCCAATATCGGGGCAGAAATCGCCGCGCGCGCGGCCCCCGACGGCTATGTATTGTTTTATTTGAGCATGTCGCACGCGATCAACGCTTCGCTCTACCACAAGCTCAACTACGACCTCGTCAAGGATTTCGCGCCCATCGCGCTGCTCATTGCGAGCCCTTATATATTGACGGTACATCCGTCAGTGCCGGCGCGATCGGTGGCCGAATTGCTCGCGCTCGCGAAAGCGCGACCCGGGCAACTGAATTACGCGTCATCCGGCAGCACGAGCCACCTCGCGTTCGAATACCTGAGCACGCTCGCGCAAGTGAAAATGAACCACATACCCTACAAGAGCGGCGCCCCCGCCACCGTGGCGATCATCAGCGGCCAGGTCGAAGTCGCGCTCGCCAGCGCGTCGGCCTCGATGCCGCACATCAAGTCAGGCAAGTTGCGCGGCCTCGGCATTTCCACCGCGCAACGCTCGCCGCAGGCCCCGGAACTGCCCACGATCAGCGAGGCCGGCGTGCCCGGCTACGATGTCAGCACCTGGCACGGGGTCGCGGCGCCCGCCGGCACGCCGCGCGACATCATCACGCGGCTGAACGCCGAGTCGGTCGCGCTGCTGAAACTCCCGGACGTGCAGGAGCGCTATCGCGCAGTCGATTCCGATCCGCTGGGCAGCACGCCCGAGCAGTTCGCCGCGCATATCCGCAGCGAGATTCAGAAATGGGCAAAAGTCGTGAAGGATGCGGGCGTGGTTGCGGATTGATGCTGACACGCATTGCGCGCTGCTGCGTAATTTATTCTGGCCTCGCGCCCGATGCCTTCACAACTTGCGCCCATTTCGCAAGCTCCGACTTGATGAATGCGCCGAATTCCGCCGGCGTGCCGCCGACGAGTTCGGTGCCCAGTTCCGCATAGCGGTCGCGAAGCGACGGCAGCACACGGTTGATCTCCGCGTTCAGCCGCTCGACGATTGCGGGCGGTGCCTGGGCCGGCGCGAGCAGGCCAAACCAGCCGGTGACGACGTAGCCGGGCAGTCCCGCTTCCGCCACCGTCGGAATCTCCGGCGCGATGGTTGCGCGTTTCGGCCCGGTGACGGCGAGCGCCTTTGCGCGGCCCGCGCGCACGTGCTGGATGATCGCAGTCGTGCTGCTGAATACCGTCTGCACCTCACCGGATAACAGCGCTGTCACCGACGGGCCGGAACCCTTGTAGGGAACATGCACCATATCTATGCCGGCCATCGTCTTGAATAGCTCGCCCGCCAGGTGGTTGGCGCTGCCGGTGCCGGACGACGCATAGTTCAACTGGCGCGGATTCGCTTTGGCATAGGCGATCAATTCCCGAATCGAATTGAACGGGGTGCCCGGGCGCGCCGACAGAAAGTACTGGCCGTAGACCACCTGTGCGATGGGCGCGAAATCGCGCACCGCGTCGTACGGCACTTTGCCGTGCAGGCCGGGATTCACGGCGAACTCGGGCGACACCATGAGGAGCGTGTAGCCGTCGGGTGCGGATTTGGCGGCGAGTTCTATGCCCAATATGCTGCCGGCGCCGGGCCGGTTATCCACGATGAACGACTGGCCGAGCGTCTCGGAAAGTTTCTGCGCGAGTATGCGCGCGGTGATATCGGTGCCGCCGCCCGCCGCCAGCCCGACGATGACGCGCACGGATTTTTCCGGATAGGGCGCGGCGTGCGCGACGGACGGCGCGGTCACGAGCAGCATCAACGCCGTCAGCGTGCGCATCAGCTCACCCGGTGCGTTGCTGGATTCAATCCGCATTGTCGTGCCATACTGAAAAAATCATGGGGGAGAATAACGCAATTCGCGCGCGATCGTTTCGCGTCGCACGGTCGTCAAACCCGGTTGCCGCCGCATTTTTGCTCACGCTTTTGCCGGCAGCCTACGGCGCGGAAAGCGGCACCGTTCCGTTCGAACTGCCGGAAATCGCGGTGATTGCCACGACCCCCGTCGGCGGGACCGGCATCAGCGAAGACAAGTATCCCGGCAACGTCCAGATCATCAATCACAAGGACATGCCGCCCAACGCGCGCACGCTGCCCGAGGTGCTCGACCAGGCGGTGGGCTCGGCGACGATCAACAATACGCAGGGCAATCCGTACGTCGTCGACCTGAATTATCGCGGCTTTACGGCGTCGCCCGTGCTTGGCACGCCGCAGGGCCTTTCGGTCTTTCTCGATGGCATGCGCGTCAACGAGCCGTTCGGCGACATCGTATCGTGGGACCTGATTCCTCAGATCGCGATCGCCAACGTCACGATGGTGCCGGGCTCGAATCCCGTATTCGGCCTGAATACGCTCGGCGGCGCGGTGGCTATCAACACCAAAAGCGGATTCGCGTTTCCCGGCGGCGACGCCAAAGTCACGCTCGGCTCGTTCGGCCGCCGCAGTTTCGATGCCGAGCAGGGCGGTCATCGCGACCACCTCGACTACTACGTCGCAACCAGCATCTATAACGATCGCGGCTGGGCGGCCTATAACCCGAACAGCATTCGCCAGTTCTTCGGCAAATTCGGGTATCAGAGCGACCGCGCTGATCTCGACCTGACTCTGATGTATGCCGACAACCTCATGAACGGCAACCAGAACGTGCCGCTCTCGACGCTCGGCAATCCAGCGCAGGGCTATTCGCATCCCGATTACACGGACACCCAGAGCTACACGCTGAATCTGCGCGGCAGCCTCGACCTGGCGGCGCAAAAATCGGTTACCGGCAACGTTTATTACCGGCATATCACGCGCGACGTCTTCAACAGCAATATCGCCAATCCGGTTGCGACGTCGACCAACGACGCGACCTGCGTTACGACCGCCGACTGCCCCGCGAGCAACCTCCTCGCGCATTACACGCAGAACATCTATGGCGGCAACCTGCAGTTTTCGAACAGCGCAAATCTCTTCGGCAAGCCGCAGGTGATGACCGTCGGCGTCAACGCCGAGTACGGCAAGACCACATTCGGCAACTCGGGCCAGAACGCGTTCGTGGACAGCACGGGCGGCACGGTCGGCGCCGATACCTTCATGCAGCAGGCGGCTATCCAATCGACTAACCGCCGCTACGGCATATTCGCTACCGACACAATGAACGCAACCGGGCGGCTGGCGATAACGCTGTCGGCGCGCTATGACTACGCGTCGATCGGTTTGACCGGCACTTCCTGCAGCGACGGCAACGCCCTTTGCAATAACGCAGCGAGCATTTCCGCGACGCCCGGCGCCAATACGCTCACCGACGTCTCGGGCAACCACAGCTACCAGCGGTTCAACCCTTCGCTTGGTGCCGCCTATCAGCTATCGCCGCGCCTGACCGGGTTCGCCAACTATGCGGAAGGCTTTCGCACGCCGTCCGCCATCGAGTTGGCGTGCGCGGACCCGAATGCGCCGTGCACCGGCATCCCGAATGCGTTCGGTGCCGATCCCGATTTGAAGGCCGTCGTGTCGAAAACGTACGAGATCGGATTGCGGGGCAAAGTCTCCGAACACCTGCGCTGGCGCATCGCCGGCTTTCGCAGCACGCTCTACGACGATATTCTCTTCAACCAGACGAACGCCGTGCAGGGCTATTTCGCCAACGTCGGCAAGACCCGGCGCCAAGGCGTGGAATTCGCGTTCGACGGCGTCAAAGACCGTTTCGACTACGCGCTCGCCGCCAGCTGGATCGACGCGACGTTCGAAAGCCCGTTCACGCTCGCCAACGGCGCCAACAGCAGTTGCATCGCGGCGAACGGCGCCGGCAACGGCTGCGCGGGCGTCTTTGCGCAACCCGGCGACAAAATCCCCGGCATTCCCGCGCTTACGCTCAAGCTGCGCGCGGGCTACGCGTTTACGCCGCGGACGCGCCTCAAGGGGACCTTGCAGGCGCAGGGCCCGCAGTATGCGCGCGGCGACGAAAACAACCAGGACGTCAATGGACGGGTGCCGGGCTTTGCGACGGTCAAGCTCGACATCGATCACCGCTTCGACAAGTCGCTCGAAGTTTTCGGCGGCATCAACAATCTCTTCAATGCGCGCTATTCGACGTTCGGCACCCTGGGTGAAAACAATCTGGCGGCCGGCGCCGCCGAGCAATTCCGCGGCGTGGCCGCGCCGCGGTCGTTCTATGCCGGCGTGCGCGCGCTCTTTTAGACTGCGCTAGAGCGCGTTCTTCTGAGCCGCGCTTCTGGGGGTCAAAGTGTAAATTCGAGCTGCACGCACGCGTCGTACACGACGCGCCCGTCCGCGGTGAGCCGCGCCCCCTCGCGCAAAACGTGCGCCCGCACGTCCTGCGGCCCCATCAGATGTAAAACCTCGATGCCGCGCGCGACGAGCGCATCGGCGATAAACGAGCGATGGCAGTGCTCGGGCTGGGTCTCGGCGCACATGAACGCGGTTTTATGCGTGTCACCGAGGGCCATCAGGCGCTCGAGCGCCGCGCTGAACTCCGGCGTCGCCATGTGATCCGCATAGCCGCGGTGTGCCGCATCGTCGAGGGCAGCGTGCGGCGAGTCGCCGTGCGGCCGGCGCATGCCGCCCAGGGGTTTGCCTTCCCACACATATTGGATTTGCTGTGCCTTCAGCACCGGATCGAGCGCCATGCGCGCAAATTGCGGATTGCGGCGCGAGCGCGGATACGCGCGCACATCGACCAGGCATTCGATGCGCGCGCTCTTGAGCAGTGCGATGAAATTGTCGGCCGCGCGGTTGCCGTGGCCTATGGTGTAGAGCGTCGTCACGGTGCTATACGGCGACCATCCGGCGCGACCCGATCGATTCGAGCGCGGCACTCGCGAGCTCGATTGCGCGCACACCGTCCGCGCCGGAAGCGAGCACGCCGGGCTCGCCCCTCACCTCGCGCGCGAACGCCGCAATCTGCCGCTCGTAAATGGGCGTCGGCGCAAAGCGCTCGACCGTTTCACCCGCGGTGGTCTGAATGCGCAGCACGTGCTCAGTGGCCCAGCGCAGCGCCGAGGTCGTCAACATGCCCTTGGTGCCCTGAATGCGCAAATCGTTGCCGGCGAACGGGATTTCACGGCTCGCGCGCACCACCATGTGACAGTCCGCGCCGAGCGTGCCAAGCGCGGCTATCGTCGAGTCGGCCGCGCCTTCCCGCCGGTCCGGATGCGAGCACGCGGACATTTCACGCACGCGCAGACCCGTCAGCCACTCGACCTGGTCGAACAAATGTACCGCGACGTCAAACACGACCCCGCCCTGGCGCGGATCGTCGCGCCAGGCGCCGTGCTGGCGCAGCGGGGCGATGCGCTCGAACAGCACAGCACGTAAATCCCCGAGCGTGCCGGCCGCGACGATTTCCCGCACCCGCAGCAGTATCTCTTCTAGTCTGATCTGGAATGCAGTCCGGAGGATCACGCCGGCGGCACGGCACGCATCGACCATCTCGCGACCGTGTTCGAGGTTTAATGCCAGCGGCTTCTCGCACAGCACGTGCTTGCCGGCGCGCGCGGCGGCCACGACCATCCGGTGATGATCGGCATTTGGCGTCGCAATGAATATCGCTTCGACGTCGGCCGCGGCGAGTTCCTCAATGCTGCCGTAGCATTTCGGCACGTCGAACTTTTGCGCGAACGCGCGCGATTTCCCGGGCGTGCTGCCCACGCAGGCGGCGAGCTTCGAGTGCGCGGAATTGACGATCGCCGGCGCGATCTGCTGGTCGACGACGCCGCCCAGCCCGATTACGCCCCAGCGGACAGCGGTTTGATTCTGCGGCAAGCGATACTCCACCTGATGGGAAATTGCCACCGAGTATAGCAAGAAGAATTTTTCGCCGACGCGCGGCAGCGCGCAACCTGGCGCTTTTCGTGGCGCCGCTAATCACGTATATTTCGAAGGGAGGAGTCGCGCAAAATCATGCAAGGCAAATACCGCTGGCCCGACGGCGTGCGCTGCGTTGTCACGCTGACCGTTGATTTCGACGGCCCGTCGCACGAGACCGGCCGCCAGTTGGCGCCACTGGGCGTCAATTCGCACGGCCGCTATGCGGGGCGGCGCGGCGTATATCGCTATCTCGATTTGTTCGAGAAGCACGGCATACCGGGAACGTTCTACGTGCCCGGCTACGATGCCGAGTGCTATCCCGAAGTCGTCAAAGACATCCACCGCCGCGGTTTCGAAGTCGGCGCGCACGGCTATCTGCACGAAAGCTGGGACGTGGGCGCGGACGAGGAAATGCTGCTCAGAAAATCCGACAAAATCCTGACCGACCTGCTCGGCACGCGGCCGCTTGGCTGGCGCTCGCCGTCGGGTCGCAAGTCGGGTGTCACGGTGCGGGTGCTCAAAGACCTGGGTTATATCTACGATTCCAGCGACAAGGACTATGACCTGCCGTACGTTGTGCGCGTCGACGGCAAACCGGTCGAAGGCATGATGGAGCTGCCGAGCAGCGCGTTCAGCCTCGACGATTTTCCGTTCTACAAATACAGCATGACGCCGCCGTCCGAAGTGCTCGCGCACTGGCAGCAGGAGTTCGATACGCTGTACAACGAGAACGGATACTTCATGCTGATGGTGCATCCGCGCAGCGGCTGGGGCTCGGGCACGCCGGCGCGCGCGCGCATCATGGAGGACATGATCCGTTATATCAAGGGCCATGCCGGCGTGCGGTTCTTCACTGTCGGCGGGCTCGCCCGCTGGTGCCTCGACAACCGCCAGCATTTCGACTGAGACGAGCGTGAGCGAAAAGTCCAAGTGGCCGCAGGGCAAGACGTGCGCCGTCGTGGTGACGGTGAACTTCGATGCGGAGTCGGTCGACCTGCACGAGGCGAAGCCGGACAACCTCTACGGAAAATACTCGTACGGCCGCTACGGCATGCGCGCCGGCGTGTGGCGGCTGCTCGACGTGCTGAAGGGTCAAGGCACCAAAGCGACGTTTTTCGTGCCGGCGCTCGACGCCGAGAACAATCGCGCTGCGGTGGAGGCGATACTCAAGGACGGCCATGAGATCGGCGCGCGCGGCTACGCGTTCGAAGACCACAGCAAGCTAAAGGACCAGCAACGGGCCACGCTCGAACGCGCGCATCACGCATTGACTAAAATCACCGGCATTGCGCCCGTCGGCTGGCGCGCGCCGTTTGGACTGCTCACGCGCGACACGCTCGGCCAGTTGGCTGATTTAGGCTACCTGTACGACAGCAGCTTTCAGGACGATGACTATCCGTACGTCGTCGAGTGCGCGCCGGGCAAGCGCATCGTCGAACTGCCGACCTTCGAAGCGCTGACCGACGCGACGTTCTACAACCCGCGTCATTCGCACGTGCGCTTGCTCAAAGTATGGAAAGAGGAATTCGATGCGATGTACGAAGCCGGACATTGCGTAAATCTCACCCTGCACCCGCGCGGGGATTACGGTTCGGGGCGCGCTGCGCGCGCGCGCGCCG
>Ga0207682_10001327_pt1 | contig 11375 bp, 8 predicted proteins | sample KBSM63metaG_FD_184332 | JGI IMG/M metagenome (GOLD analysis project Ga0207682, IMG submission 184332) | Miscanthus rhizosphere microbial communities from Kellogg Biological Station, Michigan, USA - KBS M6-3 metaG (SPAdes) (version 2) | ecosystem: Host-associated > Plants > Roots > Rhizosphere >... | reverse complement strand
CCCGCTCGGCACCGCCGCGCCGTTCCAGGTCAAAGGCGCCCAGACCGTGCGCGCCTGCCAGATCGCCGAAGAGCCGAAGGGCGTGCTGTTCAACGCGGTGTCGAAAGAGCCGTTCACCTACCAGCCCCGCTCTAATCCAGCTTGAACGTCGCCCGCAGCACCTCTTTCACCGCGACCTTCGCGGCGCGCGTCGCATCGGCGTCGTGATTGACGTGCGGGTCGCGCTGCACGCACGGGTCCTTGTAGGTGAACGGCTCTTTCGACACCGCGTTGATCAGCACGCCCTTCGGCTCTTCGGCGATCTGGCAGGCGCGCACGGTCTGGGCGCCTTTGACCTGGAACGGCGCGGCGGTGCCGAGCGGGTTGTCGAAGCCGTGCTGCGCATTCGGATATTCGGTGAGCTGCACGTCGCGCCCGGCGGCGCGCAGCCGCTCGATATATTTCTTGCAGACCGCGACCGGATTGTAGTCGTCCGGCGTACCGTGGAAGATGCGGATCGGGCGATCTGCGACCTCGGTGTCGGAGATATAGCTCGTCATGCAGTCCGGATAGAACGGGATGTAGGCGGCGAACTCCACGCCGGACTTGTTCCACATCTGATGGAAGCGCTTCAGGCTCGCGAACAGCGTGCCTTGCCCGCCGCGGGAAAATCCCATCAGCGCGATGCGCGCCGGATCGACGCGCGGATGCTTCGCGAGAATGTCGAGTATCCGGTAGGCGTCGAGCGTGAAGGCAAGCCGGCCGAGCAGCGCCTGGTCCATGTTGACCGAGGTGAGCCCGCGCCCGGTGAAGCCGTCGAGCGCAAACGTCGACACACCCATCGCGTTGAGCTCGCGCGCCCACGCCTCGATGTTCGGCCCCATCCCGCCCGAGCCGTGGATCAGCACCACCACGGGGAGCCGGCCCTGCCCTTGGGCGATGCGGAATTCTCCGGTGACGGTGACGGCCTTGCCGCTGGCATCGCCGGCAAGGAACTGCTGATCGGTCAAGGTCAGCGACGGAATCGCATGAAGTTCGACCCGCGCCGCGATCTCGCGCGAAGGAGCTTGCGTCTGCGCGAGCGCCGGCGCCGCAAACAATGCCGCGGCCGTGGCAAAATGAATGGCCTTCATGCATCCCTCCCCGTTTGTCCGTCCGGCTCTATTGGCCCTGGCCCACAATGGTAGCGAACCGGCCGCGCCGGCACCATCGGCACCCCTCGCGGATCAGGGTTGCGTCGCTTATGTTCCGCTTTGACCCAACGGATTTGCCCGATGACCGATGCCATGTCCTCCCTCCTCGACCGCGCCGAGCTTGATCGCGGCCGCGTCGCGAAACTTCTGGCGCGCGGCCTCGAAGGCGCCGACGACGGCGAATTGTTCCTCGAGTATCGCCAGGCCGAGGCGCTGGTGTTCGACAACGGCCGGCTGAAGCAGGCGACCTACGACACCGCGCAAGGCTTCGGCCTGCGCGCCGTGAAGGGCGAGGCGGTCGGCTACGCGCATGCCTCGGACGTCTCCGAGCAGGCGATTTCGCGCGCCGTCGAGGCGGTGCGCGCCGTGCAGGGCGGCTATTCGGGCAGCTACTCGCAGGCGCCCGCGCGCACCAATGTGCGGCTCTATGGCGACGACAATCCACTCGGCGCGCCGTCATTCGAAGCGAAGGTGCGGCTGCTTGAGGAGATCGATGCGTTTGCGCGCGCGAAAGATCCGCGCGTGCGTCAGGTGTCGGTGTCGTTCGGCGCGACCTGGCAGGTGGTGGAGATCCTGCGCGCCGACGGCGAGACCTATCGCGACATCCGTCCGCTGGTGCGGGTCAATGTCTCGGTGGTGGCGGGCGACGGCGACCGGCAGGAGAGCGGCAGCCACGGCTATGGCGGGCGCGAGGGCTATCAGCGCTTCATCGAAACCGGCGCCTGGAAGGGCGCGGTCGAAGACGCGGTGCGTCAGGCGCTGGTCAATCTCGAAGCGGTGCCCGCCCCCGCCGGCGAGTTCGACGTCGTGCTCGGCTCCGGCTGGCCCGGGGTGATGCTGCACGAGGCGGTCGGTCATGGACTCGAAGGCGACTTCAATCGCAAGAAGACCTCGGCCTTTGCCGGCCTGATGGGCCAGCAGGTCGCCGCCAGGGGCGTCACGGTGGTCGACGACGGCACGATGGCCGACCGGCGCGGCTCGCTCACCATCGACGATGAAGGCACGCCGACCAGCCGCACCGTGCTGATCGAGGACGGCATCCTCGTCGGCTACATGCAGGACCGGCAGAACGCGCGCCTGATGGGCATGAAGCCGACCGGCAACGGGCGGCGCGAATCCTACGGCCACGTGCCGATGCCGCGCATGACCAACACCTACATGCTGGCGGGCAACCGCGACCCGAAGGAGATTCTCGCGTCGGTGAAGAATGGCATCTACGCGGTGTCGTTCGGCGGCGGACAGGTCGACATCACGTCGGGCAAATACGTGTTCCAGTGCACCGAGGCCTACAAGCTGGAGAACGGCAAGGTCGGCGCGCCGATCAAGGGCGCCATGCTGATCGGCAACGGCCCGAGCGACCTGCATCGGGTCAGCATGATCGGCAACGATCTCGCGCTCGACACCGGCATCGGCACCTGCGGCAAGAACGGCCAGGGCGTGCCGGTCGGCGTCGGCCAGCCGACACTGCGCATGGACCGGATCACGGTCGGCGGGACGGGATGAATTCTCTCGCCGTAACCCTGTCAGGATGACGGAGTGAGGTTCGCGTGCCTGCCTCACCGCACCACGCCGGACACGCAGCACGGCTTGCGGCGCGGCGCGGTCAGGCGCTCCTTCAGAAAGCAGCGCGCGGAGGCACCGAGATAGCCCGGCCGCACATAGGTCCAGGCGCGGCAGCGCGGCTCGGCCTCGCAGGCCTGCCCGCAGACCGAACCGGTCGGATCGGAGCTGACGTCCATGTTGCGCAGGTCGCCGCCGGTGCGGTCGATCGAGAACTCGATCGGGCCGCTTTTGCGCTCCAGCACGCCCGCGCCCTTGACGCCCGACACGCAGCAGGAATCCTCGACGCGCGGCGTCACGCGGTTTTTGAGCCAGCAGGTCGCGGCGGGCGTGGCGGTGCGCGGATAGGAGAAACTCCACGCGCGGCAGCGCCCTTCCCGCTCGCAGCGCGCAGCGCACGCCGCGGGGTCGCCCGATGAGACGTTGAAGTTGAAATAGTCGCCGCCGGGGCGGTCGAAGCCGGTCTGCGCGTGCACGGGCGCAATCGCGACGCACAGCATCGCAAACAGACAGGCTATCAGCCGTCGAGCCATATGCGCCGCTCTCGTCGCCTGGCCGTCGCCGGCCGCGTGCTCCCCCGAGTCGCATGGTAATGAACCGCGGCTGCCGATGCGAGAGGCAACATCCCTACCGCGAGCAACCCCGCTACGGCTAAAATCCGTAATCCCGCGTCGTCCGGCGCTTTCCTCCTGACCAGCGAACCAGTCCATGGACCAACATTCGGCCGGCATCGACCTCCTCGGCCTCCCGCTCGTGCTGCTCGCCGCCCTGGTGATCAGCGTGCCGCTCGCGCGCTTCGCCCGGCTCTCCGCGATCGTCGCCTACCTGATCGTCGGGGTGGTCATCGGCCCCTATGGGCTCGGCTTTCTCGCGAGACCGGAGAGCATCCTCAGCGTCGCCGAGCTCGGCGTGGTGATGCTGCTGTTCCTGATCGGGCTCGAACTGGAGCTGAACCGCTTGCTCGCCATGCGGCGCGACATTTTCGGCCTCGGCGTCGCGCAGGTGCTCATCACCGGGCTCGCCATCGCGGGGCTGGCGCTGCTCACCGGCCTGTTCGACTGGCGCGGCGCGCTGGTCGCCGGCCTTGCTCTGGCGCTCTCCGCCACCTCGATTGCGCTGCGCATCCTGGAGGAGCGCGGCCATCTCCAGCAGGATTACGGCCAGCGCGCCTTCGCGATCCTGCTGTTCCAGGACATGTCGGTGGTGCCGCTACTCGCGCTGGTGCCGCTGATGGCCTCGGGCGCCGAAGCGCGCGCCCACGTGAGCATGGCCGAGACCGCGAGCTCGGCCGCGCTGATCGCCGGCGCGATCGCCGCGCTGGTGCTTGCGGGGCGCTATCTGCTCAATCCGTTCTTCCGCCTGCTTGCGTGGACCGGCGCGCGCGAGGTGATGACCGCGGCCGCGCTGCTGATCGTGCTCGGCGCCGCGCTCCTGATGCAGGTCGTCGGCATGTCGATGGCGCTCGGCGCGTTCCTTGCCGGCGTGCTGCTCGCGGAATCGACCTACCGCCATGAGCTCGAAGCCGACATCGAGCCGTTCCGCGGCCTGCTGCTGGCGCTGTTCTTCATGGGCGTCGGCATGACCATCGACCTGAAAATCGTGTGGGCCAACCTTGCGCTGGTGATCGGCGCCGCGGTGGTCATCACGCTGCTGAAGGCGATCGTCGTGGGGGCGCTCTTTCGCGCCACCTGCGCCAAGCGCAGCGACGCGCTGCGCGCCGGCTCGGTGCTCACTGGCGCGAGTGAATTCGCTTTCGTGCTGCTGCCGCTCGCGGCCGGGCTCGGCATCGTTAGCGCGGCGCAGGGCAGCCTGCTCTCGGCCATCGCCGCGATGACCTTGCTGCTCGGGCCGTTGTTCGCGAGCCTCGCCGACGTCGCGCTGCGCCGCTTCGCGCGCCCGGCCGAACGCGAGGCCGACGACTTCGACGGCGCGAAGGGCGCCGTGCTGGTGATCGGCTTCGGTCGCTTCGGGCAGATCGTGTCGCAATACCTGCTTGCCGAAAACCTCGACGTGACCGCGATCGACACCGACGCCGACATGATCCAGGTCGCCGGCCGCTTCGGCTTCAAGGTCTATTACGGCGACGGCACGCGGCTCGACGTGCTGCGCGCGGCCGGCGCGGACGATGCGCGCCTGGTCGCGATCTGCATCGACGACGAGGACAAGACCAACCGCATCGTCGACATGATCCGCAGCGACTTCCCCGGCACGAAAATCTTCGCACGCTCCTACGATCGCGGCCACACGCTGCAGCTCCTCGCCAAGGGCGTCGACTACGAGCTGCGCGAGACGTTCGAGTCCGCGATGCGCTTCGGCCGCGAAACGCTGGTCGCGATGGGAATCGATGCGGACCGCGCCGCCATCGTCGAAGACTTCATCCGCACCCGCGACCACGACCGCCTCGCGGTGCAGCAGGCCGAAGGCATCTACGCCGGTATCGATCTCTTGCGTACGCGCCCGACGCCGACACCGTTGAGCGAAGTGCATCGCGGCGCCCGTGCGCTGAACATGGAGGCGGGCGAGCTGATCACCGGGGCCGAGGACGAGGTGGAGGGGTGATGGCAAACCGCACCATGCCCCGCACCAAAAACATCCTCTTCATCATGTGCGACCAGCTGCGCCATGACTATCTCGGCTGCACCGGCCATCCCACACTGAAGACGCCGAACATCGACGCACTTGCGGCACGCGGCGTGCGCTTCTCGCGCGCCTACGTGCAGTCGCCGATCTGCGGCCCCTCGCGCATGAGCTTTTACACCGGCCGCTACATGCGCTCGCACGGCTCGCACTGGAACGGCTGGCCGCTGCGCGTCGGCGAGCCGACCCTGGGCGATCACCTGAAGACAATCGGCGTGCGCAACGTACTGGTCGGCAAGACCCACATGGCGCCCGATCTCGAAGGCATGAAAATGCTCGGCATCGCGCCGGACTCGATCATCGGCGTGCATGTCGCGCAATGCGGTTTCGAGCCGTACGAGCGCGACGACGGCCTGCACCCGAGCGGACGGCCGCGTCCGCGCTACGACGGCTATTTGCGCCAACACGGCTACGACGCGCCCAATCCGTGGGAGCAGTGGGCGAACTCGGGCGAGGCGTCGGACGGCGCGCTGCAGAACGGCTGGCTACTCGCGCATGCCGACAAGGCCGCGCGCGTGCCCGACGAGCATTCCGAGACGCCTTACATGACGCGCCGCGCGGTGGATTTCATCGCCGAAGCGGAGAGCGACGCGCGGCCGTGGTGCCTGCATCTCTCCTACATCAAGCCGCACTGGCCCTACATCGCGCCCGAGCCCTACGCCAGCATGTATGGCGCGGCCGACGTCCTGCCGGCGATCCGCTCGCAGAAGGAGCGCCAGGAGGCGCACCCGGTGTTCGCCGCCTACATGGACATGCGCTACTCGCGCAACATGGCGCGCGACGAGGCGCGCGAGAAGGTGATCCCGGCCTACATGGGTCTGATCAAGCAGATCGACGACCAGATGGGCGTGCTGATGCGCTTCCTCGACGAGCGCGGGCTCACCGACACGACGATGATCGTCTTCACCTCGGATCACGGAGATTATCTCGGCGACCACTGGATGGGCGAGAAGGACCTGTTCCACGAGCAGTCTGCGAAGATCCCGCTGATCGTGGTCGATCCGTCGCGCGAGGCCGATGCGACACGCGGCACGGTGTGCGACGCGCTCACCGAGGCGATCGATCTCGCACCGACGTTCGTCGAGTATTTCGGCGGGAAGGTGCCGACGCATATTCTCGAAGGGCGCTCGCTGCTGCCGCTGCTGCGCGGCGAGCGGCCTTCTGACTGGCGCACGGTCGTGTTCTCCGAATACGACTATGCGATGCAGGACGTGCGGCTGAAGCTGAACCAGCCGATCGAGCAGTGCCGCCTGTTCATGGCGTTCGACGGACGCTGGAAATACATTCACGCGTCGGGCTTCCGGCCGATGCTCTACGACCTGCGGAGCGATCCTGAGGAATTCGTCGACCGCGGCAGCGATCCGGAGTGTGCCGATGTCATCGCGCGGCTCAAGGCCGCGCTGTTTGATTGGGCGCTGCACCCCAAAAGCCACATCACGACCAGCAGCGAGAAGATCGCCGCCTATGCGGACAACCAGATGCAGATCAAGGGCGGAATCCTCATCGGTATCTGGGACGAGGCGGAGCTGGCGGCGATCAGGGCGAAGCTTGGGCCGCAGGGAATAGGCGAATAGCGAGTGGCAGGACTCCTGTTCACTATTCGCTACTCGCCATTCGCCACTCTAATTCCCGATCTTGTACCCCGTCGCCTTCACGACCGGCTGCCAGAACGCCGTGTTGGCGGCGAGCTCCTGCGCCAGTGCTTCCGGCGTGCTGCCGACCGGAATGAGTCCGATCGCCAGCAGTCTGTCCTTCACCTCGCTCTTGCCCAACACCGTAATGACCGCCGCGCTGAGGCGCCGCACGAACTCCTGCGACGAGCCGGCCGGCAGCCACATGCCGTACCAGGAGTCGGCGACGAGATCGACGCCACACTCGCGCAGGGTCGGCACCTCCGGCACGAACGGCGAGCGCCTCGGGCTCGAGATCGCGAGGATGCGCACCGCGCCGGCATGATGTTGCGACACGGCGTCAGACACCGTGACGACCGCGAACGGCAGATGCCCGCCGACCAGATCCTTCACCACCGCGGCGCCGCCGCGATAGGGCACGCGCGTCATCGGAATGCCGAGCGCCGCCTCGAGCCGCGTTCCGGCAAAATGCGGGATGGTGCCGTTGCTCGGCACGCCGTACGAGGCTTTCGCCGGATTGGCCCTGAGCCAGGCGACGAGCTGCGCGAAGTCCTTCGCGTCCGTTCCCGGGCCGGTGACGACGCCGAACTCGAAGCGTCCGAGCAGCGAGACCGGTACGAAATCCTTCGCATGATCGAAGCTCGGTTTCTCCTCGACCATCGGCAGCAGGTACATGGTCGGGCCGGTGGTGATCAGGATCGTGGTCCCGTCCGGGGCCGAGTTCATCACCGACTTGATCGCGATCAGGCCGTCGCCGCCGGTACGGTTCTCCACGATCACGCTGCGGTCGAGCAGCGGCCGCAGGTGCTCGGCCACCAGGCGGGTGATCAGGTCGCCGCTGCCGCCGGCAGCGAATGGAAACACGATCTTGGTCAGCGGACCGCTCTGCGCACGCGCAGCGTCCGCCACAAGGGAGAGACTGGCGCATCCGGCCAGAAAGCTGCGGCGGTTCATGATGTGTCCCCGATCGCTGACCGTAGCCCGGATCGAGCGCCAGCGAAATCCGGGCTCGGTATTGATGCAGGACTCCCGGCTTTCGCCCATAGCGCGTCGCAGACGCGCGTAAACGCACTTTTGGCGCGTCGCAGACGCGCGCGAACGCGCTTTTGGGCTCAAGCCGGGCTACGATGCGGCGATGAACGCCGCGCCCGCCCCCGCCCCCAAATTCACTCGCGGTTCGACCATGCGCCACGTCGCGGCGATGACCGCGACCGGCTCGATCGGCCTGATGGCGATCTTCGTCGTCGATTTCCTCAATCTGTTCTACATCGCGATGCTGGGCGAGCAGGAGCTTGCGGCCGCGATCGGCTACGCCGGCACGGTGCTGTTCTTCACCGTATCGCTCTGCATCGGCGTCACCATCGCGGGCACCGCGCTGGTCTCGCGCGCGCTCGGCGCGCGGGCGCGCGAGGACGCACGGCGGCTTGCGACCTCCTCGCTCCTCTACATGGCGGCGATCACGATCGTGTTCAGCCTCGCCACCCTGCCGCTACTCTCAGCCGTGCTGACGTTGTTCGGCGCGAGCGGGCGCACGCACGAGATCGCGTGGCGCTTCCTCGCCATCGTGATGCCGACTACGCCGCTGATGGGGCTTGGCATGGCGTGCTCGGGCGTGCTGCGCGCCGCGGGAGACGCCAAACGCGCCATGTATGTGACGCTCTCGGGCGGGCTGTTCACCGCGGCCTGCGATCCGCTGCTGATCTTCGGCTTCGGGTTGGGCGTCGATGGCGCGGCTATCACCTCGGTGTTCTCGCGCATCCTGCTCGCGCTCGTCGGTCTGCATGGCTGCATCCGCGTGCACAACCTGCTCGCGCGCCCGAACGCGCCCGCAGCGCTTGCCGATGCGCGCCCCCTCACCGACATCGCGGCCCCTGCGATCGTCGCCAACATCGCGACGCCGGTCGGCAACGCGATCGTCACCGCCGCGATCGCGCGCTATGGCGATTCCGCGGTCGCCGGCTTCGCGGTGATCGGCCGCATCGTGCCGCTCGCCTTCGGGGCGATCTTCGCGCTGTCCGGCTCGATCGGCCCGATTCTCGGGCAGAATTATGGCGCCGAGCGCTTCGACCGCGTGCGTCGCACCTTGATCGACAGCATGATCCTCATCACGGTCTATTGCGCCGTGATGTGGCTCGCGCTGATCCTGCTGCGCGAGCCGGCGATCCGTGTGTTCGGCGCCTCGGGCGACGGCGCGGCGCTGATCCGCTTCTTCTGCATCTATATCGCGCCGACCTGGCTGTTCGTCGGTGCGACCTTCGTGGCCAACGCCGCCTTCAACAATCTCGGCTTCCCGAAATGGTCGAGCGTGTTCAACTGGGGCCGCGCCACGCTCGGCACCATCCCGTTCGTCTGGCTCGGCGGCACGCAATTCGGGCCGCAGGGCGTGCTGGCCGGACAGGCCGCCGGCGCGGTGATCTCCGGCCTCGCGGCGATCGTCGTGGCGCTGCGCATCGCGGACCGGCTCAGCGACCGTCACGCGCGCCCGCACCGGGAAGAGGTGGCGTCGGTCGCGCCGCCGATCCCGCCGTTTTCGTCGGGAAAGGCCGCGACCGCGCTCGACTGGGCCGATCCGGAAGAAAAGTGAAAATCAACCCCATACACCTCTCCCGCGAACGGTTTCCAGCCTCACCCGTCCACAGAATCCCGGCCCCCGCCGCGCGGCCTAGCAGGCGGTTCGTGTCGGTAAAGCGACGCGCCGTGCGGCAGAACGCATCAGGCCCGTGCATCGCGCATGTGGATACGAGAGTCCCGCCAAGCCGAAAAAAAACGCCCGCCGGGAAGGCCGGCGGGCGCGAGGTCCGAACCTAAGAGGGGACGAGAAGGTCCGGATCGAGGGTGGCCGACGGGGAGATCGGCCAGGCCAAGGTGGTTATTCGCGCGTGGTTCTTATCCGAAGACTGGTGTCCATTCCGGATCGCGTCCGGGACAAGCTTTCGGGGGACCACGCGTCTCAGTAAGCCCGCCACGCTGCTGGCAGCACGGCCTTGTTCGATACCGTCTGTACGGTCGGCACGATCGAGGGCGCGTCGAACGTCTTCTCGGCGAGCCCGATGCCGACGCGGCGGCGGTTGATGCGCCGCTCATGCGAGCGGCTCACCAAGACTGCGGTCGGATCGCGCCACACCGGCTCGGAATAGGCGTCGCGAAGATCGCCCCGCGTCAGCCCGATATCGGCGAGCATGTGATCGTCGAGGCCGGCGAGCACCGCGGCGTCGCGGCGATTTTTGATCAGCTGGAGGACGTCGCGCACACGAGCGACCGCGATTCCCGCAACGGTGTTGACCAGCCAGGCAAGGTGCGAGGGGGTCTGGGTATCGGCGTAAATCGACATGGCATCCTCCATAAGGGCCGGAAAACGGGCGCAAGTGTCCTCAATGCGGCCCCGTCCTCACCGGAACCGCTCCGAAAAGCGCTGAATTGCCCGAACGGTATGGATGTGGCATTTCCCTATTGATAAGTGAAACGAATGTTTTTAATCTAACGCATCAGCCGTGGTGATGAATTTTCCGGCCAGGCGCGCTTTCGAGGCCTGGCGCGGTTTTCGAGGGCTCTGTCATGACCGCCTTGCTCGACGTCGATCAGCTTCGCACCTTCATTGCTATCGCCGAGACCGGGAGCTTCACCCGGGCCGCCGACATCGTTCACAAGACCCAGTCCGCCGTCTCGATGCAGATGAAACGGCTCGAGGAGAGACTCGATCGTTCGATCTTCGCGCGCGACGGCCGTGCCTCGAAGCTCACCGAAGACGGCGAGCGCCTGCTCGATTACGCGCGCCGCATCGTGAAGCTCAACGTCGAGACGATCGCGGCGTTTTCCGACGAGCTGACCGGCCGCGTACGGCTCGGCGTGCCGGACGATTACGCCGACCGCTATCTGCCCGAGATCATGGCGCGCTTCTCGCGCGCCTATCCGGCGATCGAGCTGACCGTGATCTGCGAAGAGACGGTCTGCCTGCTCGAACGTATCAAGGGCAACGAGCTCGACCTCGCGATCATCACCAATTGCTCCGGCAGCATGACGGCGGAGAATTTCCGCCAGGAGCGGCTGCTGTGGGCGACCTCGAACCGGCATTCGGTGCACGCCGAAGAGCGCGTGCCGCTCGCGCTCGGCCGGCCGAGCTGCGCGTGGCGGCGGGCCGCGACCGAGTGCCTGGAATCGGTCGGCCGGCCGTATCGCGTGCTCTATTCGAGCGGCAACGCGAGCGCGATCTGCGCCGCCGTGCTCTCGGGCCTTGCGGTATCGGTGTTTCCGGAATCGGGATTGCGGCCGGGTATGCGCGTGCTATCGGCGGCGGACGGCTTCCCCGAATTGCCGCCGTGCCGCATCGGGCTGGTGCGCAATCCGCATGAGCGCAATCCGCTCGCCGACGCGCTCG
>Ga0207682_10001325_pt1 | contig 11380 bp, 12 predicted proteins | sample KBSM63metaG_FD_184332 | JGI IMG/M metagenome (GOLD analysis project Ga0207682, IMG submission 184332) | Miscanthus rhizosphere microbial communities from Kellogg Biological Station, Michigan, USA - KBS M6-3 metaG (SPAdes) (version 2) | ecosystem: Host-associated > Plants > Roots > Rhizosphere >... | reverse complement strand
GCGCGTGGTGCCGTCGTCGCGATACTCGGTCACGTCGAGATCCCAGGAGCCGACGAACTGGCCGTAGAGGTTCATCTTGCCGGCGCGGTCAGGTGCGGGGCCCTCCGCATGAAGCGCGGCGAGGAATGGGTTCATGCGCTCTCCAGCTTCTTCTTCATCGCATCCATGCCCTGCTGCATCATCGCGCCGACCGGCTTGGCGAGTTCATGCGGCAGCAGGTCGGCGATCCACACCAGGCGGCAGCCGCTGCCGTCGGGGAAGATCTGGATCGAGCCGTTGTGATGCGTCGGGCGGCCTTCGACCACGGCCCAGACCAGGCGGCGCGTCGCATCGTCGACGTCGACGATCAGCTCCTTTGCCGTCATGCCGTTGGCGAAGGTAACGATGCGCGCATCACCGTCCATTTTCACATCTGTGACGAAATCCGGCGCGAGCCGCGTATGGATCGCGCCGACGTCGCGCACCGCGTCCCACACGTTCCAGGGATCGGCGCGCAGGTTCATTTCGAGGCGGATCGAGGCCATGTCACGCCTCGGCACCGCAATAGGCCTCGATGCGGTATCCGTCCGGATCGACCGCGAAGGCCGCGTAGTAGTTCGCCCCATAGTCGGCGCGCAGGCCGGGCTTGCCATTGTCCTTGCCGCCGGCACCGAGCGCGCCCGCGTGAAACGCCGCGACGCTCTTGCGCGTCGGCGCATCGAAGCAGAAGTGCAGGCCGGAGGCCGTATCGGCCGGGACCGGTTTGTCGCTTGCCGAAATCCACAGCGCGACCGCATCCTTGCCGTAGCCGAGCGAGGTGTCGCCGGCGCTGAGGCAGGTGTAGCCGAGCGGCTTCAGCGCCGCGTCGTAGAACCGTTTGGTGCGAGCGATATCGCGCACGCCGATCGAAACATGATTGAGCATGATGTGTCTCCGTCGTTGGTGCGGAGACGAGATAGGCGGGCTGCTCGGTCAAGACTTGGAGAAAATTGCGCTGCTGGAACCGGTCAGGCGGCGCGGCGGTATTCCCGCGGCGAAGCCCCGAATTCCGCGCGGAACGTGCGGGTGAAATTCGACAAATCCTCGAAGCCGACGTCGAGCGCGATCTCGGTCACCGGCACCTTTGTGGCGGCAAGCTTTTCCGCCGCGGCGCGCAGCCGCGCGCGTAGCAGCCACTGGTGCGGCGTCACGCCGGTCACGGTCTTGAAGCTGCGCAGGAAGTGATACGGGCTGAGCTTCGCCATGCGGGCGAGCCCCGCGACCGTGTGCGGCGCGGCCGAATGTTCCGCCATGTAGCGCAACACCGGCGCCATGCGGCCGTGATGCAGGGTCGCGCTGCGGCCGCGTTCGCGGCCGGCGAGTACGGCGACGGCGCCGGCGAGCTCGAACGCCACCTCCTCCATCGCCTGCGGCTCACGCATCGCGATGTGGGCGCGCGCGGTGAGGTTCGACAGCGCGCGCAGCGGCGGCAGGCGGTTGTGCGCGAAGGTGGGCTTCGCACCGGCATCGTGTGCGATGCACTCAAAAACCGCGGGAGCGAACTGGAACGAGAGACAGCGGTCCCCCTCGCCGTGGCGGTGCGAGCACAGGAAGCAGCGGCCGGCCTCGACCAGGAACAACGAACCTTCCGACAGCAGCGACGTGCCGTTCGCGTCCTGCGCCACGAAGCTGCCCGACAGGAGCAGCGCGACGCCCGTCGTGGAGGAGCGCTCCTCGGCTTCGTAGTCGCGGGGCCCGCAGCTGCAGACGACATCGTTCACCCGCCAGCCGTCGCCCGCGGCGACCGGGCGGTCGACGATTTCACCCGCGCCGCCGGCGAGCGATTTGCGCGCCAGCGCGGCGGCGAGGGGGTCGTGAATCGGCGCCTTTGTCATGCGGCCAATATAAGGGTTGGCCAGCGGCGCCTCTAGGCCTGTTCTTTATTTGAGCATGATCCTTTTCCGAAAACCGGTACCCACTTTTCGGGGATCATGCTCTCTCCACCCGCGCCGCGTAGCATCCGGGCGCCGCGAAATGGACGTGCAAATAGGCCGCGCGCGGGTCGGCGAACAGGCGCTCGATCGCCTCTTCCAGCTTCGTCCCTTCGACCAGCTCGAATTTCACCATCATGCCGTCGCTGTCGAAGGCGCGTGCGGCGAGCGTGCGCTTGCGCAACTGCTCGGGCACTTCGTCGACTCTGTCATAGGTCTTCTCGCCCTGCCGCACATAGATCGCGAAGCGCATGCGATAGGGGCTCTCGACCGCGTGGTGCTCGTAGTTGACCAATATCACCTCGTCCCCCGGCGTCGCGTCGGTCAGGCTGACGCGGCACGGCGCGGGATGCTCGGCGGGGCGGCGCACCGCGCCCAGGGTCGCCAGTTCGGCGTCGTCGAGGGCGAACAGATGCGAGAAATGTTCGGCCGGAAGGCCGGTGATGCGAAAGCTCATGGTCTCCTCCATCGTTGCCGCTGATGTGGACCCGCGAACGGCTCAAACCCACCCGATTTCCGATCCCGCCGCGCCTTGCTAGGGTTCCGCAAAACGGGAGGAACCCATGCGCCGCTTCGGTGCTCTTTTGTTGCTCGCTGCGCTTGCGACGCCGGCCGCGGCCGAGTTTCCCGACAAGCCGATCCGGCTGATCGTGCCGCAGGCGCCGGGCAGCGCCACCGACACGGTCGCGCGCATTCTCGGCGCGGAGCTCTCCAAGGAGCTCGGCCAGCAGATCGTGGTCGACAACCGCCCCGGCGGCGCGCTCACCATCGGGCTCGATCTCACCGCCAAGGCGGAGCCTGACGGCTATACGCTCTGCATGGGGCCCATCGGCGCGCTCGCGATCACGCGCCACATGGTGGTGAAGCTGCCCTACGACATCGAGCGCGACTTCCAGCCGATCGCGCTGGTCGCGAAAGGGCACATGCTGCTCGCGGTGTCGCCCGATGCGCCGTTCCGGACCGTGCCGGAACTGATCGACTACGCGAAGAAAAATCCCGGCAAGCTCTCGAACGCCTCATCGAGCAACGGTTCGCCGGGCCATGTCGGCGGCGAGCTGTTCAAGTTCATGACCGGCACCGAGATCGTGCACATCCCATATCGCGGCGGCGCGGCTGCGACCAACGACCTGATCGCGGGACGCGTGCAGCTGATGTTCGAGAGCCTCAACTCGATCTCCCCGCACGCGCGCTCCGGCACGGTGCGGGCGCTGGCGGTGACCGGCGAGCGACGTTCGCCCGGATTCCCCGATCTGCCGACGGTCGGCGAAGCCGGCGTGCCCGGCTATGCGGCGCCGACCTGGAGCGGCGTGATCGGCCCGGCCGGCATCCCGCGCCCGATCGTCGACAAGCTCAATGCGGCGATCAACCGTGCGATTGCGTCACCGGCGTTCAAGGAGCGCTTCGCCGCGATCGGCGACGAGCCGGCCGGCGGCACGCCCGAAGAATTTGCCGAGACGATCGCCAAGGACTCGGCGAAATGGCGCGAGGTGGTGCAGCGGTCGGGGGCAAAGCTGGATTAGCTCTCATGCCGTCATCCTGAGGCGCGAGCGAAGCGAGCCTCGAAGGATGATCGGGCACGAGCTGGGCCGTCGCCCCTTCGAGGCTCGCCCTTGCGGGCGAGCGCCTCAGGGTGACGGAGAGAGTGCGGCCTATCAAAGTCCGCTGAACCAGTTGTAGCCGCGGTCTTCCCAGTAGCCGCCAGTGTAATTGTTGAGCACCGCGAGGCCGACCACATGCTTCGGGTTCTTGAACCCGAGCTTGGTCGGCATGCGGATGCGCATCGGGAAGCCGTATTTGACCGGCAACGTTTCCCCGCCGAACTTGAAGGTCATCTGCGTCTGCGCATGCAACGCCGTCGGCATGTCGATCGACACCGAGTAACCTTCCGCGCAGGCGAAGTGCACGTATTTCGCGGTCAGGTCCGCGCCGATGCGGCGCAGGAAGTCGCCGAGCGGCGCCCCGGTCCATTTCCCAATTGCGCTCCAGCCCTCGACGCAGATCAGCCGTGTGATCTGCGTCTCCTGCGGCAGCGCGTAAAGCTGGTCGAGCGTCCAGGGCTGTTTGCTGTCGATCAGGCCGTCGAGCACGAGCTTGTAGGTGTCCTCGTCGACGTCTGGCGCTTCCTGCTCGGAATAGTAGGCGTTGAACGGAAACGGCGTCTTGATCGCGCTTTCCGGATAGGTTTCCGCCAGCCGGTCGGGATTGAACAGGCGCGCCTGCACCCAGTCATTGAAATTCGACACGATGCGCAGCGCTCGCTCCGAGGACGGCCCGTCGACGATGTCGCAGCCGGTCAGCAGCGCGAGTGCGCCGAGGCTCGCGGTGTTGCGCAGGAACAGGCGGCGCGACGGATCGGGCAGCAGCTTCGCGGCATCCTTGATCAGCAGGCCGGCGTCGACAGTCGTATTGCGCGGCTTATCCATCGTCATCGTCCCGTGATCATGGCGCGCAGCGACTTCGGCACCAGCATCGCCATCACGACATGAACGACAAGGAACACGAGAATGGCCGCCATCGCGAAGAAGTGAACGTAGCGCGCCGCGTCGAAGCCGCCGAACAGGTCGGCGAGTGGACGGAACTGCACCGGTTTCCAGATCGCCAATCCAGAGAGCACGATCACGGCGCCGGTCAGCAAGATACCGACGTAAACCAGCTTCTGCACGGCGTTGTAGCGGCTGAGATCGTCGTAGCGCAGCTTCCCGGTCAGCGCCGCTTTGGCATCGCCGACGACCTCGCGCGGGCGGATCGGCAGCAGCTTGCGGCGGAAACGACCGGTTGCGAGACTGAGCACCAGATAGACGAGGCCGTTCACAATCAAGAGCCACATCGCGGCGAAGTGCCAGAGCAGGCCGCCGGCGAGCCAGCCGCCCAGCGAATTGCCTGGAAAGGTAAAGCCGAACAGCGGAGACGCGTTATAAATCTGCCAGCCCGATCCGATCATCACCAGCATCGCCAGCGCGTTGATCCAGTGCGTGATGCGCACGTAGAGCGGATGGATGACCGGGCCGGCTTCGATGCCGCGCGCGGTTTCGATGTTTGTGGTGTCCGTCATTGCGGGCGAGTATAACTCCGGCGTCCGCCGATAAGTAGGCACAGCACGGAATAATCCGGGCGCCGCGGCGTTGATATCAAAACATTGAGGAGGATTTCATGACCCGGCCCGTTTTCGGCATTTTCGCGACAATCGCTTTGATCGTTGCTCTCGCGGCCCCGGCCGCCGCGCAGGAGTCCGTGCGGGTGCGCGGCGCGATCGAGCGCGTCGAGGGCGACCTTTACGTGATCAAGACCCGCGCCGGCGCGGAGGTGAAGGTCAAGCTGCCGGACAACGTGATGGTGGTGGCGCTGACCAAGGCTTCGCTCGCCGATATAAAGCAGGGCTCTTACGTCGGCGTCGCCGGCATGCCGCAGCCGGACGGCAGTCAGAAGGCGCTCGAGGTGCACATCTTTCCCGAGGCGATGCGCGGCACCGGCGACGGGCACCGCGGCTGGGACCTGCAGCCCTCCAGCACCATGACCAACGGCGCGGTGGAGCAGACCGCGGCATCGAGCGACGGGCAGACGCTCACGCTGAAATACAAGGACGGAGAGAAGAAAATCCTGGTCGGAACCGATACCCCGATCGTGACCTACGCGCCGGGGGACAAGAGCGAGTTGAAGGCGGGCGCCCCGATCTTCATCTCCGCCGCGACCAAGCTGCCGGACGGTACGCTCACCACGCCGCGCGTGAATGTCGGCCGCGGCGTCGCGCCGCCGATGTAGAGCATGATCCGGAAAAAACCTGCCCCGGACCTGATCCGGGGTGGGAACCGGTTTTCAGTGCTCAAGAAAAAAATCTAACTTGCCGCCGCCTGCATGGCGGTGAAACGCACCTGCTCCAGCCGCGCGGCGATGTCGTGCGCCGGCTGCGGCCTGCCGAAGCGGTAGCCCTGCATCGAGTGCACGCCGGCGGCGCGCAGGAAGAGCTGCTGCTCGGCGTTCTCGACGCCCTCCGCCGTCACCTTCATGCCGAGCCCACGCCCGAGGCTGACGATCGCGTGCACGATCGAGGCGGCATCGGCTGCGGTCTCGATCGAGCGCACGAACGAGCGGTCGATCTTGATGCGGTCGAACGGGAAGCGGCGCAGGTAGAGCAAGCTCGAATAGCCGGTGCCGAAATCGTCGAGCGCGAAGCGCACACCGAGGGCTTTGAGGCGATGCATCGCCTTCTCGGCGTCGTCGACGTTGCCGAGCAGGGTGGACTCGGTCAGCTCCAGTTCGAGCCGCTTCGGATCGAAACCGGTCTCGGCGAGAATGCGCTCCACCACCTCGACGAAGTCCTGGCGACGGAACTGCAGCGGCGAAACGTTGACCGCGACGGTCAGCCCGGTCCAGGGCTTCGACTCGATGCACGCCTTGCGCAGCACCCATTCGCCGAGCGGAATGATCAGTTCGCTCCGCTCCGCGATCGGGATGAACTCCACGGGGGGCACGTCGCCGCGCGTCGGGTGTTTCCAGCGGCACAGTGCCTCGACGCCGGCCATCTTCTCGCCGCTCGCGTTCATGATCGGCTGATAGGCGACCGACAGGCCGTCGTCCGCGATCGCTTCACGCAGGTCTTTTTCCAGCTGCTTGCGCTCGCGCAGGTCGGCATCCATGTCGGCATCGTAGATGCAGGCGCGGCTGCGACCTTCGTTCTTGGCACGATAGAGCGCAACGTCGGCGCGGCGCATGATGTCGGCCGCGTCGGCGGCGCCGCTCTCGATCACCGCGATGCCGATGCTGGCGCCGATCACCAGCGTGTGGCCGCTGACCGAGTAGGGCGCGCGCAGGATCGCGATCACACGTTCGGCGAAACGTTCGAGCGTCTCGACGTCGGGCGCCTCGGTGGTGATCACGGCGAATTCGTCGCCGCCGAGGCGCGCGACGAGATCGTCGCGGCGTAGCGCGTGCTTGAGGCGCTGGGCCACGACGCCGATCAGGCCGTCGCCGATGTGATGGCCGAGCGTGTCGTTGATGTCCTTGAAGTGATCGAGGTCGATCGCGAGCACCGCGGCGAGCGCGCCTTCGCGGCCCGAGGCGGCGATGACGGCGGCGAGCCGCTCGCTGAATGCGGTGCGGTTCGGCAGGCCGGAAAGGGGATCATGCAAGGCCAGATGACGCAGGCGGTTCTCGCCCTCGGCCAGCTTCATGGCGGTGCGGCGGATGTAGCGCAGCGCGAAGCCGGTCAGCAGCGCGAAGCCGCCGAACGCGATCGCCATGAACGGCAGCACCGTGTTGACGATCTTGCCGCCGGGCTGGTTCGGGATCCAGGCGAAGCGCGTGATCGGCGCTCCCGCGCCGTCGGAGAGCAGGGCGAAGGTTTCACCCTTGTTCAGTGCCTCGTGCCCGGTCGTGCGCAGATTGGGCAGGTCGAAGCGCGCGCTGATGTCGGAGAGAAGCTGCCCGTCGAGATATTTGACCGCAAGCGCCAGCGTCGTCGGATCGCTCGGCACGGCGCCCATGCCGCTCGCCACGTTGGTGCCGACGCCGGCGACGATCGCCGGGCGGTTCATGAACAGCTGCAGCCGCTGCGCGCGGCGCGGGCGGTTGAGATTGGTCGCAGGATCGGTCGAAGGAAAGAGCACGACCTCGTCCTCGAACGGCTGCGCGACCCCGCGCAGAAGCTCGATGATGCGCCCGAGATCATTGCGCGCCGATTCGAAGCGCGCCGGCTCGACGCTCTTGTTTTCGAGCATCGCATAGGTGAGGCGGTCGGCGCGATCGACGACGAAGACATGATCGTGGTCGAAGAAGGTCGCGAGCCGCAGACCGACCAGATGATGCACCCAGTCGGGATCGAAATTGTAGTGAAGCTGCAGGACGATATCGCTCGAGGCCGCGACGTTTTCCAGTTCGCGCAACACGCGCTGTCCGCGATCGGCGATCGCCTGGGTGAGGAGGCGACGCTCCTGCTGCAATTGGACGTCGTCGGCACGTTCGGCAGCGGACAGGACGGCGACCACGACGCACACGATCGCGACGAGGACGACGAGACCGATCGGCGCGGCGCCGATGGCGCGCGCCCGTCCGTTCAGTCTGCGCTCACGGTACTGCGCGAGTCGCGCCAGAGCCTCTCGCCACACGGGCGACCCCCCAGGGATGACCACTTCGTTTTGCCGAGACCCTTAGCGTGCAGAGCTTGTGAAAGGCTTGAAGCGGTATTGGGCGGCCGCCGTGCGGTGCTCCGAAATGCGGCAATTCGTCCGCGATCCCTAACCATGGGTTAACAATTGGCAGCCGCCGGAGCTATCCGCCCCCGTAGGGCGGGCGGGGGATGTTCATGTGCGCCTGGCGCAGCGCGGCCGACCAGCGCTCGCGCAGATCGTGGAAATACGGCTCGCCCGGCTCGATGCGATAGTTGAGCTCGGCCTCGCAGGTATCGCGCCGCACCACCAGCAGGTCGATCGGCATGCCGACGCCGAGGTTCGAGCGCATGGTGGAGTCCATCGAGATCAACCCGATCTTGAGCGCGTCATAAAGATCGACGCCGTAGCTGATGGCGCGGTCGAGCACCGGCTTGCCGTATTTGTGCTCGCCGATCTGCAGATAGGGGCTGTCCACCGAACATTCGATGAAGTTGCCGGCGCCGTAGATCATGAACAGGCGCAGCTTTTCGCCCTTGATCTGGCCGGCGAACAGGAACGAGACGTCGAACTTCACGTCGGCGGCCTCGAGCGCGTCGCCCTCGAGCTTGTGGACCTGCCGGATCGCCTGGCCCATGCGCTGCGCCGCCTGGAACATGGTCGGCGCGTTGAGCAGCGTCTCCAACTCCCTGGTCTCGGGATTTTCGATGCCCTCGGTCACGGTCGAGACGACCGACTGGCTGATCGACAGGTTGCCCGAGGAGGCGAGCGCCATGATGCGCTGACCCGGCACGCCGTAGACGTGCAGCTTGCGGAAGGTCGAGATGTTGTCGAGACCCGCGTTGGTACGCGTGTCGGCCATCATGACGAGCCCGTCACGGACCAGAATCCCGCAACAATAGGTCATGACGACTCACACCCCTCAGCGCCGCGGGTGGATTTATAGCGGCGCGGGCAAGGTCACCGCAATGCGCTGCAGCAAGGGAATTGTGCGACGCAGACGGCGGGTCAGCTCTGCACTTGCCGGGCGGCCTGATCCACCAGCACGTTGACGGTGAGGCTCTCGGTGCCGCCGCCGCGCCGCGCGCCCCGCACCGGGGCGGCACCGAGATAATCAAGCCCGACCGCGACGCGCACATGCGCGTTGGTCGTGCAGATGCCGTTGGCCGGATCGAAGGCAATCCAGCCGAGCGCGGGAACGTAGGCCTCGGCCCAGGCATGGCCGGCATCCTGCTGCGTCACGCCGTCGGCGCGGTGGAAATAGCCGCCCACATAACGCGCCGGGACGCCGAGGTGCCGCGCCGTCGCGATGAACACGTGGGTGAGGTCCTGACACACGCCGCGCTTGAGCGCGAAGGCTTCCGCGGCGGTCGTCGAAGTCTGGGTCGGCGTCACGTCGAACGTCATGTCGCCGTGGATGCGGCCGAGCAGCGCGTGCAGCATCGGCAGCGTGTCGTCGGACTGGCTGCGCACCTCGCGGGCAAATTCCGCGATCGCGCCGTCGATCTCGGTCAGCGGCGTCGGCCGCAGATAAAGGCTCGGCGGAAACCGCTCGATCGTGCCGCGCACGAGGCCGGCGGTGTTCTGCACGTCGACCTCGCCTTCGACCTGCACGCTGAGTTCGGTGAACGGGCCCTCGGCGGTGAAGGTGTGCGTGACGTTGCCGAATGCGTCCTCGTGCACGTCGAGACGGCAGTCTTCCGACACGTCGATGCGCCAATGGATGACGTACTGACCGTCGTGATTGCGCGGCGTGAGGCGCAGCGTCTGGATCACGCCGTTGGTCGGCGCGTCGTAGTGGTAGCGGGTCTCATGCGAGATATGGATACGCATGCGGCTTTCCGGAATTCAGGCGCGCTGTGCGGCGCGGTTGCCCTGGGTCATGTTGCGGATGACCGAGGCCAAACGGCGCAGCAGCATCAGAACCACCTTCAAGTTCATCACGAGCTTCGGCGATACTGCAAGCCCCATCGCGTTGAGAGAGCCGATGGCCAGCGATTTGGTCATCTTGCCAAAGCCTTCCGGCGTCGCCTCGAAGCGGCCGTTCACGGTCAGCGTGTCGAAGCCGAACGGATTGTTGAACAGGAAGGAGAGCGAGCTCGAGTGCATCGCGAGGTCTTCCGTGCCGGTCGCGACCGCGAAGCCGTCGACGATCGAGACGCTCACCGTCGTGCCGAGATCGGTGAGGCGGATGATCACCGGGTGGAATGCGCCGAGGACGGGCAAGCGGCGCAGCAGTTTGATCAGCGCTTGCGAGTTCTGCTGGAAGGCGCGTTCGCGATACTTGGCGAACTCTTGCTCCAGCCGCTGTAGCGGCACGCTTTCGCCCGGCGGCCGCAAGGGCAGGGAATCAAGCGCGCCGTAGACCGTGTCGAAGCCCGCGAGCGCCGGCGCGTTGTCGTGCGGTTTTTCTGCGTCCCACGTCTCGCCGGGAAACAGAATCGCGGGCTGGCTGCCTGCCTCCGCGATCGCTGTCGCGGCATCGGCCGGACGGTTGATGTGATCGTTGAGGTAGGAGTTCTCTTCATTGGAGAAGTAGACGAAGCTCGCGAACGGCAGCACCTGACGCGGCTTAAGCGCATGCACCTGCGCCGCAATGGTCTCGAGCTTGCGCCGCGCGGCCAGTTCGCGGAACTGCGCATTCGCCCGCCCGCCCTTCCACGCCGCGTAGCTGAACTGGGTGAGCAGCATGTCGATCGGGCCGGTGAGCGCGGCGATCTCGCGCAGCTCGGCCTCATCGCCTTCGGCGCAGTCGTTGAGATTGAGCACCGAATGCGTGCCGTCGCGAACGTGCAGCCATGAATCGTAGAATTCGCTGACGCCGCAGATGACGCGCACGCCGCCGATCGTTACCTCGCGCCGGTCGGGCAGTTCGGTCACGTCGAAGCCGCGCGACCCGATGAATGACTTCACGCGCCGGTCGCGGGTCTGCTGGAACAGCACCGGGATCGACTTCCAGGCGGCCGAGATGTCGATGAAGAACTTCGGCACGAAGTGATCCGGATGCTCGTGCGAGACCCAGATATGCGTGACGCCGGCCATCACGGCGTCGAGATCCATCGGCGTCTTGATCAACAGGTCCCAGCCGTTGTTGAAGGCCGGGCCGGACAGCCACGGATCGCACAGGATGACGGCATCGCCGATCGCGATTTTCACGCAGGCATGATTGATCAGCGTGACTTGCAACATACGTTGGGCCCGTTCCAGGTCATCTCTATAGATCAGGTCGCGATGCCAGGCCAATTGCGCTGGCAGCACCGCGGGCTCCGGAATCGCTTGAATTTTCAGGAACTTTGCTTACACGGATCGCGCATGTCCGATACGCTCGAG
>Ga0207682_10001323_pt1 | contig 11394 bp, 10 predicted proteins | sample KBSM63metaG_FD_184332 | JGI IMG/M metagenome (GOLD analysis project Ga0207682, IMG submission 184332) | Miscanthus rhizosphere microbial communities from Kellogg Biological Station, Michigan, USA - KBS M6-3 metaG (SPAdes) (version 2) | ecosystem: Host-associated > Plants > Roots > Rhizosphere >... | reverse complement strand
CTCGTTGCGGATACGTTCCATCAACGCGTCCTCGCCGCCTTCGATCAGGTTGATCTTGATGCCGGTCGCCTTGGTGACATTGGTGTAAAGGGCCTCGTCCGTCTGATAGTGCCGCGCCGAATATAGGTTGAGGACGTTTTCCTGAGCGAAGGTGGGCGAGGCCATGACCGCTAGCGACGCCGCGAGGGCCAGTAACAGCCGGCGTGCTGTCGCGACGAAGGGGTTAAAAGATAAGTCTTTATTATTCAATATCAGGTGGTTCATAGTTAATGTAGGATCTTTGTGTAGTTGCGAGCGAGAATTATTCTGGCAAGCCATTAAATGATAATGATTATCATTTGTCAAGCTTCGGACTGCAATTAAAGCCGTTCACCGGTGCCGGATAGCCGCGGCTTTGTTGAGGTCTGAGTTCGCCGGCGGCTCGCCGCATCGACCCGTTACTGACGATACAATCGCCCCCTCGCAAATCCCGTTGATAAAGGTCAATTCATTGCGTTTTGCTGCAGCACTGCTATTGAGCGTCCTCGCCGGCTGCAGCGTATTGCCGCGCAGTCCCGAACCGGCGCCCAAGCCCGCGCCCGTCACCGAACTGCCGCCCAAGTCCGAAGGGCGTCCCGCGCCGCCGAAGATCGCGCTCGCGCTCGGCGGCGGCGCGGCGCGCGGCTTCGCGCATATCGGCGTGATCAAAGCACTGGAATCCCACGGCATCGTGCCCGACATGGTGATCGGCACGAGCTCGGGCAGCCTGGTGGGTGCGCTGTACGCGAGCGGTTATGGCGGCTTTGACCTGCAGCGCACGGCGTTGCAGCTCGACGACACGATCATCGCGGACTGGTCGCTGCCGGACCGCGGGTTTATCAAGGGCGAGGCACTGCAGAATTTCGTCAATCAGGCAGTGCAGAACCGGCCGATGGAAAAACTCAATAAGCCGTTCGCCGTGGTCGCGACGGATTTGCAAAGCGGCGAACCGGTGGTTTTTCGCACGGGCAACACCGGGATGGCGGTGCGCGCGTCGAGCAGCGTGCCCGGCGTCTTTCAGCCGGTGACCATCAGCGGGAGGGAATACGTCGACGGCGGGCTCGTGAGCCCGGTGCCGGTGCGCGCGGCTCGTGCAATGGGCGCCGACCTCGTGATCGCCGTGTACATTTCCAACAATCCGCGGCTCGGCAAGACCAAGGACAGCGTCGATGTGATGCTGCAGACGTTCGCCATCATGGGGCAGAGCATTGCCGGTTACGAATTATCCGAGGCCGATATCGTGATTCGTCCCGATACCGGGCGCATCCGCAGCACCGCGTTCGAGGACCGGCACCTGGCGATAATTGAGGGGGAGAAGGCGGGGCTGGCGGCAATTGCCGCGATCAAGCAGAAAATCGCGGAGAAAACGGTCGTAAAATAACGTGGATCGTTGGCGTCAGCCGCTGACGTCAGTCACTGTTCAGCAGCCGGCGCGCGCCGTTGAAGCGCTTTTTCCAGTAGCTTTCCTGCATGTCGGAGATTTCGACTTCGCCGCCGCGGCTCGGCGCATGCACAAAGCGTTCGTCGCCGATATAGATGCCGACGTGCGAGTTGGGCTGGCGGCGGGTATTGAAAAACACGAGATCGCCGGGCAGCAGGTCGACCTTGTCGATTTTCTCGCCGACCTTGCTCATGCTTTGCGAGTTGCGCGGCAACACCATCCCGGCGACCTGCTGAAATACGTGAGTGACCAGGCCGCTGCAGTCGAATCCGCGCTCGGGATTGGAGCTGCCCCATTTGTAGTTGACGCCGAGAAATGAAAGCGCCTGAATGGTTACTTCGCGCGCCCGGCTCAAATAACTGTCGGACGCCTCATCGCGCGCGGTGTCGGCGGAGCATGCAGGTGAGGCCGCGAGCGCGATACCCAGTGCGGCGAGAGCGGCAAAAATTTTCATCCGGGCGGACTATAGGCGATGCAGCGACGGTTGTAAATCCTGATTTCACATCGCGAAATGCAGGAACCCGCGCAACCTTGATTCAGAAAGCAAACGCGCAGCGATGCGCACAATATTTAGAGACCGCGGCCGCCCTGTAGTGGTTGCATGGCGCAGCCTGATCGCGTCCGGCAGATATGTTGTAAGTTTATGAAATCCGCTGAGCGCACGGCTGCGCGATCAGACATGCAGAGTCTCCAGCGTCGCGCTGATTTTGCCCGCCTTGATTTCGAGAAAGCCCACTGAGACCGGCAAAGAAAAACGCCGCGGGCCGGCGCTGCCGGGGTTGACGTAGAGGACGCCCGCACGCTCCTCGATGCGCGGTTTGTGCGAATGCCCGTAGATCACCGCCTGCACGCCCGCGGCGCCCGGATCGATGTCGAGTTCGGACAGGTCGTGCACCATATAGATAGACATGCCGCCGATCTCGACCAGCATCGTCGTTTGCAATTCGCGCGCCCACGCGCCGCGGTCGTTGTTGCCGCGCACGGCGGTGACTGGCGCAATTGCCGCCAGGTCCGCGAGCACATGGCTTTCGCAAATGTCGCCCGCATGCAATATATGCGCGACGCCGGCGAGCGCGTCGCGCGCCTGTGGACGCAGGACATCGTGGGTATCGGAGATCAAGCCGATTTTCAGTGCTGTAGCGGCATCGCGCATGGCGAATCGGATTATACTCACGCGCTTTAATCGTGCGGGACCGCGGCGCTGCGGTCCTCGATAGGAATCCTTTGCAAGATCTGGACAGGATATTCGCGGCCGACGGCGCGCTCGCGCTGGCCGTCGACGGCTTTCGCTTGCGCGATGGCCAGCTCGAAATGGCGCACGCGGTGGCGCATGCGATCGAGAAAAATACCGTGCTCATAGCGGAGGCGGGCACCGGTACCGGCAAAACCTTCGCTTATCTCGTACCCGCGCTGCTGTCGGGCGGCAAGGTAATCATTTCGACCGGCACCAAGACCCTGCAGGACCAGTTGTTCGACCGCGACATCGCGGTCGTGCGCGAGGCGCTCAAAGTGCCGGTCACCGTTGCGCTGCTCAAAGGCCGCGCCAACTACGTCTGTCACCATTACGTCGCGCGCGCACAGCACGAAGGACGCTTTTCGACACGCGACGATGCGCGCTACCTGCCGATCATCGCCAATTTCGCGAAGAACAGCGTGACCGGCGATAAAAGCGATCTGCCTGCGGTGCCGGAGAACGCCGCGATCTGGTCGTACGTGACGTCGACGCGCGAGAATTGCCTCGGCTCCGATTGCGAGCACTATGCAAAATGCTTCGTCATGGAAGCGCGCAAGCAGGCGCTGGCGGCGGATGTCGTTGTCGTCAATCATCACCTCTTTTTCGCCGACGTCGTGTTGCGCGACGAGGGCGTGTCGGAGCTCCTGCCCGCGTCGAACACAATAATTTTCGACGAAGCGCACCAGCTGCCGGAAACGGCCAGCCTTTTCTTCGGGCAGACTGTATCGACTTCACAGCTGATCGAGCTCGCGCGCGACGCGCGCATTGAAGCAGTCGCATCAGCCAAGGATTTCGCGCCGTTGCCCGAAGCCGCGCAGGCGCTCGACAAGGCGGCGCGCGATCTGCGGCTGGCATTCAAGGAAGAGGGCGGACGCTTTCCGTTCCACGCGCTGGTGCGCAATCGCGACTTTGAGCCGGCATTGGCGACTGTCTGCGCGAAACTCGATGCGCTGGTGGCAACGCTCGAAACGCAGGCCGCACGCAGCGAAGGCCTCGAAAAATGCTGGGAGCGCGGCCAGCTGCTCGCCGCCGGCGTGCGCCGCTGGCGCGACCAGGACGATCCCGAATTCGTGCGCTGGCTTGAGCTCTTCCATCACGCGTTACATCTGAACGCGACACCACTGTCGATCGCGGAAGTGTTTCAGGGCCAGATCGACGAGCGCGCGCGCTCGTGGATATTCACGTCGGCGACCCTGTCGGTCGGCGGCGACTTCAGCCATTACCGCGCGCAACTGGGCTTGACCGACGCGGTCACGCACTCATGGGAGAGCCCGTTCGATTACTCCACGCACGCGTTGCTGTATGTGCCGAAGGGCATGCCGGAACCGAACACGCCCGACTACACGAAAGCCGTCGTTGCCGCCGCGCTCCCGGCCATCGAAGCGAGCGGCGGCCGCGCATTCATGCTGTTCACGAGCCTGCGCGCGATGCGCGAAGGCTACGAGCTCTTAAAGGACGCGTTCGCGCAGCGCGGGCTCGATTACCCGTTGCTGATGCAGGGTGAAGGCTCGCGCACCGAGCTGCTCGAACGGTTCCGGCGCGTGGGCAACGCAGTGCTCGTCGGCAGCCAGTCGTTCTGGGAGGGCGTCGATGTGCGCGGCGAAGCGCTGTCGCTGGTCGTCATCGACAAGCTGCCGTTTGCGCCGCCCGACGACCCGCTGCTGGCGGCGCGCATCGAGCGCATCAACCGCGACGGGCGCAATGCGTTCGTCGAATTTCAGTTGCCGCAGGCGGTCATTACTTTGAAGCAGGGCGCCGGGCGCTTGATCCGTGACGAGACCGATCGCGGCGTGCTGATGATCTGCGATCCGCGGCTTTTCAGCAAAGGCTACGGCCGGCGCATCCTGCGCAGCCTGCCGTCGATGAAGGGCACGCGCGAGGCCGCCGAAGTGATCGCGTTTTTCGAGCGCGAGTAGGCCGCGTGCCGGCGCTGCTAGCCGGTCGCCGCGAACCACCGCCATGCCAGCCATAGCGCCGCGAGCCACAAACAGACGATCACGCCGGCCGCGATGTAGTTGCGGGGTTTGTCCTTATGCGCATCCATCCACGCGCGCGCCTGGATGCGGCACTCATCGATCACCGGCAGCGGTATCAGTTTCAGCGTGAAATAGATGCCGATGGGAATCAGGATCACGTCGTCGAGATAACCGATCACCGGAATAAAGTCCGGTATCAGGTCGATCGGCGACAGCGCGTAGGCGACGACCACCGTCGCGAGTATCTTGGCAGCCAGCGGGGTGGCGGGATGCCTGCAGCAGAACCAGAGCGCGATGGTCTCGGCCTTGAGCTGACGCGCCCAGTTGCGTATGCGTTGCCACATCGGCGCTTGTGACGGCTCCGGGTAGTTGACTACGTGGCGATCGCGCGCTTCAAATCGCGACGCCCCACAGGTCGTGCTCGTCCGCGCGCGTAATCCGGACGTTCGCAAATTCGCCCGCGACGAGCTTCGGCGACGGCGCGAGGTGGACGACGCCGTCGATTTCAGGCGCATCGGCGCTGCTGCGTGCGACGACCGCCTTGGCATCGGCATGATCGATCAGCACGCGCTGCGTCGTGCCGACTTTGCGCTGGAGCCGCGCAGTGCTGACGAGCGCCTGCGCCGCCATGAACCGCGCCTTGCGTTCTTCTTTCAATTCTTCCGGCACGTGGTTCGGCAGCGCGTTGGCGGCCGCGCCGTCGACAGCTGAATACGTGAAGCAGCCGACACGGTCGAGTTGCGCGTCCTCGATGAACTCGAGCAGCTGCTCGAACTCCTCGTCGGTTTCGCCGGGAAAGCCGACGATGAACGTGCTGCGGATCGTCAGGTCGGGGCAGATTTCGCGCCAGCGCCGGATGCGCGCGAGGTTGTTTTCCGAATTGGCGGGCCGCTTCATCGCTTTCAGGATGCGCGGGCTCGCGTGCTGGAATGGCACGTCGAGGTAAGGCAGGATTTTTCCCGCGCGCATAAGCGGCAGCACTTCGTCGACGTGCGGATACGGATAGACGTAATGCAGGCGCACCCACGCGCCGAGCTCGCCCAGCGCAACCGCGAGCTCCGTCATGCGAGTCTTGAGCGGCCGTCCGCCCCAGAAGCCGGTGCGGTACTTGACGTCGACGCCGTACGCGCTGGTGTCCTGCGAAATGACGAGCAACTCTTTGACGCCCGCCTTGACCAGGTTTTCCGCCTCCTGCATGACTTCGCCGACGGGACGGCTGACCAAGTCGCCGCGCATCGACGGGATGATGCAGAACGTGCAGCGGTGGTTGCAGCCCTCCGCGATTTTCAGATAGGCGTAATGCCGCGGCGTGAGTTTGATTCCCTGCGGCGGGATCAAGTCGATGTGCGGATCGGGCGGCTGCGGCAGGTGCTCGTGCACCGCGCGCATGACTTCATCGGTCGCATGCGGTCCGGTCACCGCGAGCACGCGAGGGTGCGCGTCCAGCACCACGCTGCCCTTCGCGCCGAGGCAGCCGGTGACGATGACTTTGCCGTTTTCGACGAGCGCTTCACCGATGGCGTCGAGCGATTCCGCGACCGCGCTGTCAATGAACCCGCAGGTGTTGACCACGACGAGGTCCGCATCCTGGTAGCTCGGCGCGACGAGATAACCCTCCGCGCGCAGCTGCGTCAGGATGCGTTCGGAATCGACCAGTGCTTTGGGGCAGCCCAATGAAACGAAACCGACTTTTGGCGCCGCGCCGCGGCGCTTGCGCGGCTTTGCCGGCGTAACTCTTGTTGCCGTCCCTTGCTTTTTAGGCGCAGTTTCTGTCGCCATCCGCTGCTTTTCAGCCGCCTTTTTTGTCGCCGTCTTCATCCTTGGGCGCGGGTGAGCTTGCGGTTTGGCCGGCGTCTTCGCGCGGCGGCGGCGCGAACGGATTGGCAGCGGCGAAATTCGGGAACGGGAAGTTGCCGAACAGGTTGCGCGACTGCTTCTGCATCTGTTGCTGCATTTCGAGGAAAGCATTGGCGCTCTGCTCGAGATAGCTGCCCATCAGGCCCTGGATCGCCGGGCCCTGCATTTTCAGAAATTCGCTCCACGCTTCCGCGTTCGGCATCGCCGTGCCGCCGCCGTAGAGCGCGCTCGACTGCGCCTGCAGCTTTTTCTGGATTTCGATGAATGTCTGGATGTTCTTTTCGAGGTAGTTGCCCATCATGCCCTGCATCGCGTTGCCGTAGAACCGGATGATCTTCGACAGCACGTCGGAGGAGAACATCGGCACGCCGTCGCCGCTTTCTTCCTCGAGAATGATCTGGAGCAGGATGCTGCGCGTGAGGTCTTCCTTCGATTTCGCGTCCTCGACCTTGAAGTCGATGTTTTCGAGCACCAGTTTTTTGACGTCCGCGAGCGTGATGTAGATGCTGGTCGTCGTGTCGTAGAGCCGGCGATTCGGATACTTTTTGATTGTTCTGACAGCTTCACTCATGTCCGGCCCCCGGGTGTGCACTGCGGTATCGGCATCATATCCAGTATCGTATCGAACGCGTCGGCTTTTATCGAATGTCGTGCAGCAATTCGCCGCGCGCGTGGCGTCGTCAGCCGCTAACGGCCTAAACCGGCCGCATTGTCGCAGCGCGGCGATAAGTTCCGACGGGGCGCCGTGTGCGCTGCGTCAATATCGCCATGCTGCATCGTTTCATTATAGCGCGGCTACTACGGCCGGGCGTGCGGCGCGCAGTTCGCGTCCAACCCGCTATTGCATGTGCTGGCCGCCGTTGATCGCTATATTTGCGCCGGTCACGAATGCCGCCTCATCCGAGCACAGGTAGGCGACCAGGCCCGCGACTTCCTCGGGCTTGCCGAGCCGGCCCACCGGGATCTGCGGAACGATCTTGGAATCGAGCACTTCCTTCGGAATGGCCATGACCATCTTGGTCCCGATGTAGCCGGGCGATATGGTGTTTACCGTGACGCCCTTTTTCGCAACTTCGAGCGCGAGCGCCTTGGTGAACCCATGCATGCCGGCTTTGGCCGCCGAGTAATTGGTCTGGCCGAACGCGCCTTTCTGGCCATTGACCGACGAGACGTTGATCACGCGGCCCCAACCCCGGTCGACCATGTCGTCGAGCACGGCTTTGGTCATGTTGAACACGCTGTCGAGGTTCGTGCCCATCACGGCTTCCCAATCGAGCTTGCCCATTTTCTTGAACGTCATGTCGCGCGTGATGCCCGCATTGTTGACGAGCACGTCGATCGGACCGATCTGGTCCTCGACCTGCTTGACCGCCTTCGCGCAGGACTCGAAGTCGGCAACGTCTGCTGGCACCGCGTGGAAGGAATGGCCGTCCTTTTTCATTTCCGCGAGCCACTCGGCGGACTTCTTGTTGCCGGGCGAATACGTGGTGACGACGGTGAAACCCATTTTAGATAGCTTGATGCAGATCGCCTCGCCCAGCCCACCCATGCCGCCGGTGACGAGCGCTACTCGTTGTGTCATGACATCTCCTCGATTAGAAATTTCAACTGCAGAAAACCAGCCTATCACGAACCGCGGGTTGCGCGTGAGTCTAGTCGCAGCGCTCCCGCACATAGCGTCCCGGCGCCGGTTCCAGCGGCGGGTAATTGGCATTGCCGGCCGCGGCGGGCGCGGGCGTTTGCGCGCCGGCGTGCCCGGCCAGCCAGTTTATCCAGTCCGGCCACCAGCTGCCCGCCTGCGAGGTCGCGCTGTCGAGCCACGCCGCGGCGTCTTTCGGCACCGCGGTATTGGTCCAGTGATTGCGGCGTTTCTTGGCGGGCGGATTGATCACGCCCGCGATGTGGCCGCTGCCCGCGAGCACGAACCGGATGTCGCCGCCGAGGAGCTGCGTGCTCTCGTAAGCGGTTTTCCACGGCACGATATGGTCTTCGCGCGTCGCGAGTATGTAGGCCGGCACGGTGACGCGCGACAGGTCTATGCGTTCGCCGCACATCGTGAGCCTGCCGGGACAGCGCAGGTTGTTCTCGAGATACGTGTTGCGGATATAGTAAACGAACATCGCGCCCGGCAGGTTGGTGCTGTCGCTATTCCAGTACAAGAGATCGAACGCCTCGGGCGTGGCGCCTTTCAGGTAATTGTTGACGACGTAGTTCCAGATAAGGTCGTTCGCGCGCAGGCTCGAAAAAGTGAGCGCGAGTTCCTTGCCGCGCAAGACTCCGCCGCGCGCGAAATCCTGTTCGCGCTGGCGCACGTACGCGTCGTCGACGTAAACCGCGAGGTCGCCGGCGTCGCTGAAATCGAGCATGGTGGTGAGCAGTGTCACGCTCGCCGCGGCCGGATTGTCCTGCGCCGCAAGCAGCGCGAGCGCCGCGCCGACCAGTGTGCCGCCGACGCAAAAGCCAAGCACGTTGACCTGCGCCACGCCGCAGATGTCGCGCGCGACGTCGAGCGCCTTGATCACGCCGTCCGCGAGGTAGCCGTCCCACGTCAGATGACCCATGGTTTCCGGCACGTTGCGCCACGAGACCATGAACACCGTGTGCCCCTGCGCGACCGTATAGCGCACGAAGGAATTTTCGGGCTGCAGATCGAGGATGTAGTATTTGTTGATGCACGGCGGCACCATCACCAGCGGACGCGCGAACACGTTAGGCGTCGCCGGCGCATACTGGATAAGCTGCATCAGCTCGTTTTCAAAGACGACGGTGCCGGGCGTCACCACAATATTGCGGCCGATCTCGAAGGCGGACTCGTCCGTCATCGATATGCGGCCTTTTTTCGCGTCCGCGCTCAGGTGTTCGAGGCCGCGCGCGAGACTTTCACCGTTGGTCGCAGCGGCTAATTTGATTACCTCGGGATTGGTCGGCGCAAAATTCGCGGGCGCCGCCGCGTCGATCACCTGGCGCGTGAAAAACCGCAATTTGTGTTTCGCCGGCTCCGGGAGCTGCGCGTTTTCGACCATGTCGGCAAGCCAGCGCGAATTGATCAGGTAGGCCTGCTTCAGATAATCGAAGTAGGGCAGCGTCTGCCATTCGGGCGCATGGAACCGGCGGTCGGCCTTGTCGGGCACCGCGATCGGTGCAATCGGTGCGGCGCCATCGCCGGCGCGCGCGAGGTTCATCCACAATTCCAGGTGCTGGCGGTAATAGCGTTGCTGCAGTTCGGCGTAGCGTCCGTCGTCGGTTTGTGCGCCGGCGGTCAGCGCGCGCATGATTTCCGCGCTGTCGGCGCGCTGCGCCGGCGACAACGAGCCGACTACGTTTTCGATGAATTGGCGGCCGGCCGCGGAAAGGCCGTCGAACAGCGCCTGCGGCGACGCCGGCAGTGGATTGTTCGCGCTGTTGCCGTTTTGTGTCATGTCGAGCCGCGGGCGGTGATGAAGTTGATTCTGCGTGGCGCTCCGTACAGTGTCAAGCAGCGCGCATGTGAGACGTGAGCGAGACGCGAAAGGTCAGTGCAGGGCTGCGCCGACGCCCCAGATCGTCGCGATGCCCGCACAGATGAGGCCGACTTGCTGTATAGACGCCTGGATCTCGGGCCGTTTGTGCAAACCGGGAATGAGATCCGCGACTGCGACATACAGCATGCTCGCGGCAGCCAGCGCGAGCAGCGTGGGGATCGACTCCTGCAGGCTTTGCAGCGCGTAGTACGCTAGCACGCCGCCGACCAGCATCGCCAGGCTCGACAGCGTATTGAACAGCAGCGCCGCCCGTTTGCTGTAACCAGAATGCAACAAGACGAGGAAGTCGCCGACCTCTTGCGGTATTTCGTGCGCGACGATCGCGATCGCGGTCACGAGCCCGAGCTTGACGTCGGCGATGAACGCTGCCGCGATCAGGATGCCGTCGACGAAATTGTGGAAGGTGTCGCCGACCATGATCATCATGCCGCTGCGCCCGTGATCGTGCTGCGCCGGGTGCGCATCGTGCGCTTCGCACTGGTCCAGATGGCAATGCCGCCACAGCACCAGCTTTTCGAGCACGAAAAAGAGCAGGATGCCGGCGAGTATGGTCGCGGCGGTTTGCTGCGGCGAACCCGAGAGCGCGAACGCGTGCGGCAGAATGTCGAGAAAGACCGCGCCGAGCAGCGCGCCAACTGCGTAGCTGATCAGCACCGGCACATGCGTGACGCGCGCATTCAGCGCAAACGCCGCCGCCGCCGCGACGCTTAGCAGGCCGCCGGCAAAACTGGTGGCGATGATCCAGGCAAGAACGGACATGGCGGCGCGAAATGACACTGAGACGAAAGGCGCGAATTATAAACGACGCGCCGCGGATGCCGCTATTTCTCAGGCATTAGCAAGCCAGATCAACGCCGCCATGCGGCCGGTCATGCGATCGCGCCGATACGAATAAAAACGCGCCGGGTCGCTGACCGTACATAACCCGCCGCCGTAAATGCGATGCACGCCGGCGCGGGCGAGACGCTGGCCCCCGAGCAGAAACACGTCCGCCAGCCATTTTCCTTCTCGCAGCGGCGTGAAAGCGGCAGCCGCAGCGGCGTCGGCGGCAAGAAACGCGTCGCGCACGTCGGCACCGACTTCGAAAGCCGTCGGCCCGATCGCCGGGCCGAGAAATGCGAGCAGGTCGTTCGCCTTGGCGCCCATCGCCGCAATCGTGTTCTCGATCACGCCCGCGCTCAAGCCGCGCCAGCCGGCATGTGCGATCGCCACGACGCTCGCCTGCGTATCGCACAACAGTACCGGCATGCAGTCGGCGACCATGACCGCGCACACCGTTTCAGCGCGGCGCGTGTAAGCAGCGTCGGCCTCGGGCGAGTCGTTGGCTGCATCGGCGCGCACGACGCG
>Ga0207682_10001320_pt1 | contig 11408 bp, 11 predicted proteins | sample KBSM63metaG_FD_184332 | JGI IMG/M metagenome (GOLD analysis project Ga0207682, IMG submission 184332) | Miscanthus rhizosphere microbial communities from Kellogg Biological Station, Michigan, USA - KBS M6-3 metaG (SPAdes) (version 2) | ecosystem: Host-associated > Plants > Roots > Rhizosphere >... | reverse complement strand
GCGCCCCCGAAGCTCTCCGCCGGCTCGTCCACCGAGAAACCCGGATCGTCGGTGGCGATCTCGAACAGCACGCCGCCCGGCTCGCGGAAGTAGACCGAGCGGAAGTAGTTGCGATCCTTCTGCTCGGTCACTTGCAAACCCAGCGCGACCGCCTTTTCGGCCATCGCGGCCTGCACCCCATCGCTCGGCGCGCGGAACGCGACATGATGCACCGAGCCGCGCCCGAGCTTGCCGCGCGGAAACTCGCCCACTTCGCGCAGATCGACATGTCCGCCGAACGCTTCGGTCGTGACGTAGCGCGTCAGCCCATCCTGCTCTCTGGTTGGGCTGAATCCGAGCACGTCGATGAGAACTTTCGCAGTCGGCGCGGCCTTGCCGAGCAGCAGCGTCACGCCATGGAACCCACGGATCGCGTGCTCGGCCGGAATGCCGCCGCCACTCCAACCCGCCTCCTTCTCCGCCCCCGCAGCGCCGACCAGCGCAAAGTGCATGCCGTCCGGATCGCTGAACGGCAGCAGCGTGTCGCCGAAGCGCTTCTCCAGCGCTCCATGCATGACACCCTTCTCGATGAAGCGGTGCGCCCAGTACCCAAGCGCGGCCGCCGGCACGCGGAACGCGGTCTCCTGCGTCTCGCCCGCGCCGAGCCGCCCTGGGGCGGCATGCGCCCACGGGAAGAAGGTGAGGATCGTGCCCGGCGTGCCCTGCTCGTCGCCGTAATAAAGGTGATAGGTGCCGGGATCGTCGAAATTGACGGTCTTCTTGACCAGCCGCAGCCCGAGTACGCGGGTGTGGAAGTCGAGATTGCGCTCCGGAGCGCCTGAGATCGCAGTGACGTGGTGAATGCCTGACATGATGTCGCCCCTGAACCGGTACGGCGAAAGATAGTGTGCGGCCGCACCGATCAGAAGAGAGCCACGCTTGCATGCTGGCTTTGCGCCGGCGCAAACGCCTTAGCCATTGCGCCAACTGGCGCGCGGCTTTCTTGAGCGCCGGGCGGCGACGCGTCGCATTCGCCGCCATTCAGCGCGGGAAACGATGGATCGCGGCTCGAGCGGCGAGGAGCTATACGCCTTCCATGATGCGGATGTCGCGCTCCGCGCCGTTGCCGAGCGCCTCGAGCGCCGCCTTGTAGCCTGCCGAGTCGTGCGCAGCGGCCGCGGCCGCGACGCTGTCGAACTCGATGACGACGCAGCGCTGGTTCAGCCCCGCCTCGTAGGTCTTGGCTGGAGTGCCGCGCGCCAGAAACCTGCCGCCCGCCCCCTGGATCGCCGGCCCCGCGAGCTTCGCGTAAGCCGCAAGCTTGTCGGGATCGGAAATCGATCGGTAGGTTGCGACCCAATACGCCTTGGCCATCTGCGTTCTCTCCCCTGTGTCGGTGGCAACTTAGCGCGCTTCGCCAAGGAATCCAGCCTGCAACTGCTTGAGCCGCGTCAGCGCCGCGCCCGACAGCGGACCCTTGCCCACCGCGCTCAGCGCAGCTTCGAGCTCGCCGATATCCGCAAGCCCGATTTCGGCGGTCGACAGTTTTGGATTGCTGATGACCAGGCGCATCGCCATTTCGGTCAAGCTGGACGCATGGCCCTCGCGTACCATCGGCTCCAGCCGTTTGGCGCGCGCCGCGTCCTTCGCGTAGTCCGCGCCCGAGCCGATCGGCTCGACCGCCTGCAAGCCGAGCGGATTGCGCGCAACGCTTCCCGACAGCGCGCCACCCGCGAGCGCGCGGATGCCGATGGTGCCGACGCCCTTCTCCGCCGCGCGATCGAGAATGCAGCCATAGTCCTGCGCCGGATAGGCCGCCGCGATCTCCTCCCCGGCGCTCGGGTTCAGCGCGTTGTAAGGCACCTGAGCGCTGTCGAACGCGCCGGATGCGATCAGCGCGAGCAGCGCCTCGGTCTCGCCGATCGCCGTAAAGCCGATGAAGCGGGTCTTGCCCTGCTCGCGAGCGCGATTGAGCGCGGGCACGACGTCGCTCAGCACTTCGTCGACGCTCATCGTCATGCCGTCGGCGCGGGCGTCGATCGTGTTGTGCAGTTGAAACACGTCGACATGGTCGCGCTTGAGCCGCTTCAGGCTCGCTTCGAGCGAAGCCGTGATCGCGGCTGCGATGTCGGGACGCTGCGCCGGCACACGCACCTTCGTGGACAGGATGACGTCCGGCTTCAGGCTCGCGAATACGTGGCCGACATTCTGCTCCGACGCGCCGTCGCCGTATGCCGCCGCGGTGTCGAAATGGTTGACGCCGGCCTCGAGTGCGCGCGCGACCGCGCGCTCCTGATCGGCAGGCACGCCTTTGGTCATCAGTCCGCCGACTGCACCGCATCCGAAGGTCAGCACCGAAATGTCGAGGCCGGTGCGGCCGAATTTGCGCTTTTCCATCGTGACAGCGTAGCGCGGAACTCCGGCCTCGCGCCACGCGTTTCATTGCAGAATACGAGGTGCCGCCATGACCAATCCGCTCACCAGGGCAAAAATCCGCTCCGGCCGCGACGACGGCCGTCCCACCGAGGACGACATCGCGCGTGTGCGCCAGGGCGAGCAAGGGATTCCCGGCAAGGCGAAGTCTCAAGTGCTGGACGACGACAGATTGCAGAACCCGAAGCCGATCGATCCGGGACACACGGCGTAACGTTCAGCTTGCCTTGATTTACAGCCGCACGACGCAGCGCGGTTCCCACATCACGATATCGCCTCCTTCTGCGCACGCCCGGGACAGACCACCGCCAGATTCGCCCAGCAGAAGCGCGTCCGGGTCTGGGGGCTCAACAAGCAAATTTGGAGTTTCTTCATGCGTGCTTGCGTACTCGCCATTGGAATGATCGCCCTCGCGCAACCGGCTCTCGCACGGGATTTTCACAAGTCATCGCATCACGTCTCGAAGCATTCCCGCCATCACGTTGCGCACACGCGGCCGCATCATCGCACGGCGCACCTTCTCCGCGTGCGCCGCGAAGCGCCGATCATCTCCGGCTATTCCATGCCGCAATCCTTCGCGCGCACCGACGCGGTCGATTCGTCCGCCATGCAGCGGTCCTTTCCGGTACAATCGCAGGCGGTGTCAGGTTTCGCGGATGCGCCGCGCGCTCACTCGGTTGCCCGCGCAGCCGGCGAGCGCAACACCGCGCTCGATGCCGCAATCGCGCGCCATGCGGCGGCGAACGGCCTGCCGGTCGAACTGGTGCATCGCGTGGTGATCCGCGAGAGCCGTTACAATCCGCGCGCCCGCAACGGCAGCAACCTCGGTCTGATGCAGATCAAGCACGCGACCGCGCGCGGCGCCGGCTATACCGGATCGGCGTCGGGCCTGTTCGATGCCGAGACCAACCTCACTTACGCGGTGCGCTATCTCGCGGGCGCCTACCGGGCGGCCGGCGGCAACCAGAGCCGCGCGGTCGCGCTTTACGCCAGCGGCTATCACGGACGCGGAGTGGTGGCGCGGCGCGCGCCGCGCGAGGTCGTCGCCGAGGCATCCACACCGTGGGGTATGCAAGCGGCGCCGGTTTCGATGGGTGGCGACGACACGGCGGTCGTGAGGACCCATCGGCGGCGCGCGCGGAGATAGTCCACTGGCACACGGCAAGGTGAATCAATCCTTGCCGTGGACCCGGGCGCTTTTGCTGCAGTTCCTTAACCACGCGGGCACGAAACGCGCATTTCTGCCCTGCCTGATCGCAACTTAGCGAAACTGCCGCGGGCCGGATTAACCGGTTGGTCGGCGGCGGATGCTAGCTCCCGTGCGAAACCCGCAACCCGCGAAGCAGAACGCGGGACAACGCCGTGGAGTCGTGCGTGGATCATGTTTCGCAAACCGGTGCCCTCGGGCGCGTGCTCTCGGTCGGCGGCAGTCAGGCGCAGGTGCGCCTCGCGGTCAGTGCGCAGGAACTGCGTGCGACGGTCGGCAAGTTTCTCGGCATCAACGCCGGCAACGCGGTGGTGATCGGCGTGATCACCAAGATCGGCGCGGAGGCGCAGTCGCGCGAGGGCGAGCTCGCAGTCGCCGCCGTCGACATGCTCGGCGAGATCAAGCGCAGCGAACGCGGCGACTTCTTCCAGCGCGGCGTCACCGAATACCCCATGATCGGCGACGCGGTGGAACTGGTCACGCAGCGCGAGCTGAAGCTGATCTTCGACATGTCGGGCCCCGGCACGATCGATATCGGCGCGCTGCAGCAGGACGCTTCGATCGCCGCCTACGTCAATGTCGACGACATGGTGCGCAAGCACTTCGCGGTGTTCGGCACGACGGGCGTCGGCAAATCGAGCGGCGTCGCGCTGCTGCTGCGGCAGATCCTCGACGCGCGGCCGGACCTGCGCGTGTTCCTGATCGATCCGCACAACGAATACGGCCACTGCTTCGACGACCGCGCGCAGACGCTCTCGCCGAAGAACCTGAAGCTGCCGTTCTGGCTGTTCAATTTCGAGGAAATCGTCGACGTGTTCTTCCGCGGCCGCCCGGGCCTGGACGAGGAAGTCGAGATCCTGTCCGAGCTGGTGCCGATCGCAAAAACGATGTTCCAGCCGACCAACGCGCCGGGCCCGCGCCGCCTGTTGCGCGCCGACCCGAAATCCTCCGGCGTCACGATCGACACGCCGGTGCCGTACCGGCTCGAAGACCTGATCCGCCTGATCGACGAGCGCATGGGCAAGCTGGAGAACCGCTCCGCCTGGGCGCGCTATCATCGCCTCATCACGCGCATCGAGACCGCGCGCAACGATCCGCGCTACGGGTTCATGTTCGACAATGCCAATGTCGGCGGCGACACGATGCTGGAGACGCTCTCCACGCTGTTCCGCCTGCCGCCGAACGGCGTGCCGATGACCATCATGCAGCTCGCCGGCTTCCCGGCCGAGGTGGTGGACTCGGTCGTCTCGGTGCTGCTGCGCATGGCGTTCGAATTCGGATTGTGGAGCGACGGCGCGTTCCCGCTGCTCGTCGTGTGCGAGGAAGCGCATCGCTACGCGCCGGCCGACCGCTCGATCGGCTTCGGGCCGACGCGCAAGGCGGTGTCGCGCATCGCCAAGGAAGGGCGCAAATACGGCGTGTTCCTCGGACTGATCACGCAGCGTCCGGCCGAACTGGACGCCACCATCATTTCGCAATGCTCGACCCTGTTCGCGATGCGCATGGCGAACGACCGCGACCAGGCGATCGTGCGCTCCGCGGTGTCGGACGCCGCGGGCTCGCTGATCGGCTTTGTCCCCTCGCTCGGCACGCGCGAAGTGTTCGCATTCGGCGAAGGCGTGGCGCTCCCGACCCGGCTGCGCTTCAAGCAGCTTGATCCGCAGCACATTCCGCATTCGCAGGCGGCCACGCGCGCCAACATGGATTCGGCCAAGGGCGTCGATGTCGGCTTCCTGATCTCGGTCATCGAGCGCTGGCGTGGCGCCACGATGGGCGGCCAGACGCGCGCGCGGTCCGGCGGCGGCGCGGTTGAAGGCGAGCTCGAGGATATCGAGGCGCTTGCGAGCAGCGAGTTTTCGCGCGTGCGTCAGGAGGCGCCGGGCCTCGCGCCGGCGCCTGCGGCCGCAGCGTCGATCCGCAAGGGCGCGACCAATCCGGAATCGTACTTCTTCCCGGTCGAAGAGCCCAAGCCCTCGCCGTTCTCGCGCGTGCGGAAGTAGCGCGCATGATCCCGAGAAGTGGGTACCGGTTTTCGGAAACAGATCATGCGCAGAAAAACTAGACCACGACCGTCAGCCGCTTCGCGGCGCGCGTGATGCCGGTATAGAGCCAGCGCTCGCGGCTGTCGGGAAACGCGAACGACTCGTCGAACAACACGACGTCGTCCCACTGCGAACCCTGCGCCTTGTGCACGGTGAGCACGTATCCGAAATCGAACTCGTCATATTTCTTGCGCTGGGACCAGTCGAACGCGTCGATCTTGCCGGTGAAGCATTCCGCCCGCACCGAGACCTTCACGCCCTTTCCCACGAACCCTTCGTCCGTGGTGAGCCGCAGCTTCAGGATCTGCTTCCGCGTCGTCGGCCGCTCGGCAACGTTCCACAGCCCGCCATTGAACAGGCCCTTGCGGCGGTTGTTGCGCAGGCAAACGAGCTTGTCGCCTGACAGCGGCAACGGATCGTCGAAGCCACGGCGCTCGCGCAGCCGCGCATTGTAGGCGCGCCGCGTGTTGTTGCGCCCGACCAGGATCTGATCGGTTTCCAGCGCGCGCTGCGGATCGAATTCGTCCTTCCGCACGACGCTGGTTATCCCGTACTCGCCGGGCACCAGCCGCTCACCGTTGCGCACCTGCATCGAGAGCCGCACGATCGGATCGTCCTGCGCTTGCCGGTGCACCTCGGTCAACATCGCGTCCGGCTCGACGTCGGTGAAAAATCCGCCGCCTTGCACCGGCGGCAATTGCGCCGGATCGCCCAGTACCAGCACCGGCACGCCGAACGACATCAGGTCGCGCCCCAGTTCGGCGTCGACCATCGAGCACTCGTCGATCACGATCAGTTTCGCCTTCGAGGCCGGTGCGTCATCCCACAATTCGAACGTCGGCGTTTCCTCGCCGCTTTCGCGCGCGCGATAGATGAGACTGTGGATCGTGGACGCGCCGCTGCATCCCTTGCGGCGCATCACCAGCGCAGCCTTGCCGGTGAACGCCGCGTATTTCACCTCGCCGTCGATATGCGCCGCGAGATGCCGCGCCAGCGTGGTCTTGCCGGTGCCGGCATAGCCAAACAGGCGAAACAGCTGCGGCGTGCGCCCCTCGCCCGGCCTGTCGCTGAGCCAGCGCGCGACCGCCTGCAGCGCGGCGTCCTGATGGGGCGTGAAGTCGGGCATGACATCCGGGGAATGAGGGAACGGCTTGTAGCCACGCCACGCGTTTTGAAGCAAGCTTGCGCGATAACAAATGACAATATGGGTGGAAGCGCGATGATCAACAAGTTCCACGTGCTGTATGTCGGCCAGATCGAGCTCGATAACGTGGGCCTCAACGGCACGCCCGCGAACGAGCGGCGCTATTCGGACGAGCGCTTGCGTGAGGCGTTCTTCACGGCGCGCGACGTGGCGCAGACGATGGACGAGCTCGGCTTCGACGTGCTGTGGACGGCCGAGCATCATTTCCAGCGCGAAGGCTACGAGGTTTTCCCGAACCTGATCCAGCTGGGCTTGTGGCTCGCGACGCAGACCAAGCGGCTGAAGTTCGGTTGCGGCTTCAACGTGCTGCCGATGTGGCATCCGATACGTTTGGCCGAAGATTACGCGATGGCTGATGCCGTCACCGACGGGCGCATCGTGATGGGCGTCGGGCGCGGCTATCACACCCGCGAGGTCGAGAGCTTCGGCGCGCCGCTGCTCGACGCCAACAAGAACCGTGAGCTGTTCGAGGAGCAGCTCGAGCTGCTGCTCAAATGCTTCAACGAAGATGCTTTCCACCACAAGGGCAAGTTCTACGAGGCGCCGCCGCCGGTCGAGTATCGCGGCTACACCGTGAAGGAGATCACCGTGGTGCCGCGGCCGAAGAACCTGCCGGTGGAAATCTGGATGCCGATCGCGAGCGGCAAGACCATCGAGATGATGGCGCGCTACGGCCTGAAGGCGATGGTGACGCTCAACGGCGAGAAAATCCTCGATGACGCGATCCGCGCCTATCACGGGGCCTGCGTGAAGCACGGGCACGACAAGACGCTCGGGCAGGACGTGATCTGGGGCGCGGGGCTCTACCTCGCCGACAGCGAGGCCGAGGCCATGCGCCGCGTCGAGCCGGCGCATGACGAGCGCTACAAATGGTTCGCGCCGTTCGGCTTCGTGCGTTACGCCGACGAGCACGGCCGCGCGTGGGGAACGCCGGGCGCGCCCGCAAAAATCCCCTCGCTCGCCGAGGGCGTCGCCCAGAAGGCCTGGTTCTGCGGCCCGCCGAAGCACGTGATTGAGGGCATCAAGTCGATCGAGGCGAAATATCCCGGCCTCGAACACTTCATGATCCATTGGGCCGAGGGCATCGGCCCGAAGGAATTCAAGGAGCAGCTTCGCTGGTTCGCCAAGGACGTGATGCCGGCGTTCAAGAACCGGTAGAGCCTCGTAGCCTCGTAGGGTGGGCAAAGCGTGTCGCCGCATCAGCGGCGGTGCGCGTGCCCACCATCGACGCGCGCGGTGGGCACGTCGCGTAGCTTGTGCCCGGACGGCGCGGAACGCCGATCCGGGTGCTCCTTTGCCCACCCTACGGCTGCCGAAAAAATTCTGAAAAACGACCCCATGCAAAGAACTCCAGGATGAGGAGTTCGCGCTACGCCTTCATCCCCTTCGCATACGTCGAGGGCTGCATGCTCTTCACCGACTGCGCGCGCTTGGCGAGCCAATAGGCTTGTGGCGACGGCACCGAGGCGAAATTTGCGTCGACGCCGAGCTTCTGCGCCGCATCCATCGGCCAGTTCGGATTGTAGAGAAGTTCGCGCGCGAGCGCGATCAGGTCGGCACGGCCCTCTTGCAGGATCTGCTCGGCCTGATCGCAATGCACGATCAGCCCGACCGCCATGCTCATGATGCCGGCGTCGCTGCGCAGCCGCTCCGCATACGGCACCTGATAGCCGTAGGTCACGGGGCCGGCGCTCACCACCGGCGCGCCGCGCATGCCGCCCGACGAGCAGTCGATCACATCGACCCCCTTCGGCTTGACGATCTTCGCCAGCGCGACGCTCTGGTCCGGTCCCCAGCCGGCATCGTCCTGCACCGAGAGGCGCAGGAACAGCGGCTTGGACGCGGGCCAGTTCGCGCGCACGCTTTCGACCACCTCGATCGCGAAGCGCATGCGGTTGAGCTCGCTGCCGCCATATTCGTCGTTGCGCAGATTCGAGAACGGCGAGAGGAATTGATGGATCAGATAGCCGTGCGCGCCATGGATATCGAGCACCTCGAAGCCGGCTTCGTGCGCACGCCGCGCCGCCTGCCCCCATCGCTCGATCACGTCGGGAATCTCCGCATGCGTCAGCGCGCGCGGCGTCGGATCGCTCTCGGGCGCGTTCAGCGCGCTCGACGAGACAAGCTCCCACGCGTCCCAGTCGGCAATCTCCGGCGAGGGTTTCAGCGGTCCGCCGCCCTCCCACGGCCGGAAGCGCCGCGCCTTGCGTCCCGAATGGCCGAGCTGGATGCCCGGCACGGCGCTATGCAGGCGGATGAAATCGGCGCAGCGCTTCAGGCCGGGAATGAACGCGTCGTCCCACAAGCCAAGATCGCCGACCGTGCCGCAGCCGCGCCGCTCGACCTTGGTTGACTCCATGATGACGAGGCCGGCTCCGCCTGCCGCGTAGCGGCCGGCATTCATCAGGTGCCAGTCGGTGGCGAAACCGTCGACCGCCGAATACTGATGCATCGGCGCGACCACGACGCGGTTCTTCAGTGTCACGTCGCGGATGGCAATCGGCTCGAACAGGAGCGGTGCGGACATAGGGCCAGACTACTGCACCCATTTCTTGAAGTCTTCTTCCTTCACGTCCGGCAGCTTTTTGAGGAACGCCACGACCGACCAGATTTCCGGGTCTTCCATGCCGGTCGCGCCGAAGCTCGGCATGCCGGTCATGTTGATCCCGTTCTTGACGACCCAGAACAGGTGGCGCGGCTCGCGCTCCTTGACGACCTTGGTGAGGTCCGGCGGATCCGGCCGCAAACCTTCGGAGAATTTCTGCCACTCGACCCCCGGGCCGCCGTGGCAGTTGGTGCAACCGCGTGCGCTGTAGGCCTTCGCGCCGGCCTGCACCTTGTCCTGCGCGTCGTAGCCGGACGGCGGGTTGTCGGTTGCGTAGCGGTCGACCGCGGCCGTGCGCACCTTGATCAGCGCCCATTTGACCGGTGCGGGCTCTTCGTTTCGCGCCGAAACATTGAAAAAGCCGCCGAAGAAGAACACCAGCGCTGCCACGCCAACGACGATCGCAAGCAGGCCGATCAGGGACAAGAGCCGCATGGTCGTTCTCCGGTGAGTTGGGCCGCAACCACGATTAACGCCCGAAGGAGGTACCGGTTTCAAATCACTTTAAGGAAACCGCGCATCCTGGGCCACGCTCAGGACCGTCAGCGCGCCGGGAAGCAGGCGGTATCGTAGTGGAAGGCGCTCGCGCACGCGTTCGCCGTCGGTCGAGGCGGAGGCGTGCCGCCTCCGGCTGGTGATGGTGATGTCACGGGCGACGATGCTGCGGACCCCCTGCTCGTCGCGCCACGCCCCGGTGAACAACGCGGCGCTCGCCTTCAGCTTGGTCAGCGCGCCTTCGTCTTCGACCAGATGCAGTTCGAGCACGCCTTCGTCGAGGCGCGGGCGCAGCCAGTCGGCGGCGAAGCGGTTGCTGGTGACCAGCACAGCGAGCGCTCTCACTTGTTGACGCCGCCCTTCAACCACGATGTCGGCGGTGAACGGGCCGGTGCGGCGCAAGGCGCGCGCCCATGCGAGCATCAAGCCGGCAAAACGCCCAAGCGGGTGGTCGCGCACTTCCTCGCGTGCCCGCGCCATCTGGCTGAAAAAACCGAGGCCAGACAGCGTGTGGAACGGCCGCCCATTGATCTCGGCCAGGTCGATGCGGCGCGGGCCCGCGGTGGCGAGCGCCGCGACCGCCGCATGCGGATCGCGCGGGATTCCGAGATCGCGCGCCAGCAGGTTCATGGTCCCGAACGGCAGCACGCCGAGCACCTTGTCGCTCGCCGCGAACGCCGCCGCGGCGGCGCTGAGGCTGCCGTCACCACCGCCGACGACCACGGTGTCATGCGCGCCGAGCGCGGCTTGCGCGATCGCGCCACGCAATTGCTGCGGCTGGAGCAGGCGAACGTCGAGCGCTTCGCAACGCGGCTTCAGCGCGGTCTCGATCTCTTCGACAATACGCGCAGCCCCGGCGTCGAGCAGCGTGCCGGCGCGCGCATTGAGCAGGACAAGAACGCGTTTCATGGTGGTTAGCTGGGTACGGGACCGCCGCGACAATGCCCGGCCGCCGATTTCGTTGCAGCTCGCGGCGGACGGCGGCAGCCTCCATTCGAGCGCTCAGCCGAACATCCGCTCGCCCTGCTGGTCCACGATCTGCCGCGCCTTGGAGAGCGAGAACTCCACCGCGTCATCCAGCGACGCGTGGCGGTCGGCGCGGATGAACTTGTGTTCCTTCATCACCCCGCCGACGTCCTTCGTGATGACACCGGCGGTCTGGTACTGCCCCTCCGCCTTGTAGGGCGCGGCCTGGATCAGGAAGCCGTTGTATTCGACCGGCGCGCTCGCCTTGACTTCGCTTTCCGACGCACCGCCGCCGAACAATGATTTCCAGAACGACATTTGAGACTCTCCGTGGCCCGCATGGAGCGCAATGCGGGTATTCTACCCTGCCTACGCCACCATCTCCATCGCCGGAATGCGCGTCACCTGGTGCGCCTGCATCTCGGGCAGCACCTCGCGGCCGAAGCGGCGCACCTGCTCCATGAACAGGTCGTTCGG
>Ga0207682_10001319_pt1 | contig 11409 bp, 8 predicted proteins | sample KBSM63metaG_FD_184332 | JGI IMG/M metagenome (GOLD analysis project Ga0207682, IMG submission 184332) | Miscanthus rhizosphere microbial communities from Kellogg Biological Station, Michigan, USA - KBS M6-3 metaG (SPAdes) (version 2) | ecosystem: Host-associated > Plants > Roots > Rhizosphere >... | reverse complement strand
GCGAGGCCATTCGCACCAACGTGCTCGCCTATCTATCGCTCGAGCGCTACAAGAATTCGGATGACCTGTCGCCCGATTTCGTCGAGCGGCTGCAGGAGCGCAGCGAGCGCGAAGTGCGCGGAGCGCTGCGCCCCTTCGGGTACTACGAGCCCACGGTCACGTCGGAAGTCAAAAAACCCGAAAGCAGCGGCGGCGACCAGAACTATCGCATCGTCATCAGCATCACCCCCGGTAAACCGGTGGTGGTCGACAAGGTCGACGTGAGCGTCACCGGCCCCGGCGCCACTGAAAAGGTATTCACCGACATCACCAACGACCTGCCGGTGCAGACGGGCGACACGCTCAATCACTCTAACTACGATTCGCTCAAGGGCTCGCTGCTGCGCACCGCCGCCACCTATGGCTATCTCGATGCGCGCATGGTGCGCAACGAGATGCGCGTCGATCCGCAGGCCTATGTCGCGCAGGTCACCATCGAATTCGACACCGGCCCGCGTTACAAGTTTGGCACTACCACCATCACCCAGAGCACCATCGACGATGCGCTGGTGCAGCGCTTCCTGCGCTACAAGGCCGGCCAGCCGTTTGACGCTTCACAACTGCTTCGCACCCAGTTCGCGCTCGATGACAGCCAGTATTTCGCCACCGTCGAAGTGCTCCCCGAGGAGCGGGATCGCGAGCAGCTCACGGTACCAATCAGCATCAGCGCCGATCCGAACCGCCGCCATCGCTACTCGTTCGGGGTGGGCTACGGCACCGACACGCAGGTGCGCGGCACGGTGGCCTGGGAAGTCCGGCGCATCAACTCGCGCGGTCACCGCTTCCGCACCGAGGCGCGCGGCTCGGCACTCACACAATCGCTCGACGGGCGTTACATCATCCCCGTCGGCGATCCGGCCACGGAGAAGTTCACGTTGCAGCTCACGGCCGAGCACGAGCGTCGTGCCGACCTCGACGACCGCACCGTGGATTTCATCCCGAGCCTCACGCACCTGCGGCGTTCGTGGTTTGGCGAGCACTACTGGCAGCGCGTCTCCTACGTCGAGTTCCTGCACACCGAATCCGAATTCGTCGCGTCGGGCCGCAACAACACGCAGTCGCTGCTGATCCCCGGTATCAGCTTCGGACTGGTGCCCAGCAATTACCTGGGCGAGGCGCTCTTCAGCCGCACGCTGTACGCGGAGCTGCGTGGCTCACACACTGCGCTCGGCTCTGATTCGGACTTCCTGCAGTTGCGGGTACAAGGTGAGCGCGTGTTCGACTTCGCGCCGAAGTGGCATGTGCTGCTTCGCGGGGACATCGGCGCCACAGCGGTGTCGAGCACTACCGGTCTGGCCCCTTCGCAGCGATTCTTCGCCGGCGGCGATCGCAGCGTACGCGGCTTCGCCGTCAACGAACTGTCGCCGGTGGAGCAGGTGATCGACCTGGACACCAACCTCCCCGTCTACAACGAAGATGGCACTCCCAAACTCGAAAAGGTCGGCGGCAAACACATGTTTGCCGGAGCCGTGGAGCTGATACGCGACCTGCCTAAGAACTTCGCCATCGCCGCGTTCACCGATGTGGGCAACGCCTTCGACAGCTTTGGCGATCCGCTGATGTATTCGGTGGGACTCGGCGTACGATTTCGCCTGCCCGTGGTTTCGGTGGGTCTCGACGTCGCGCAGGCGCTGACCACTCCCGCGGGCGAAACCGAACGCCCGGGACCCCGCCTGCATCTCAATTTCTCGCCGAAACTCTGATGAAACGCCGGCTCAAGATAGCAGCGCTGATAGTCAGCTCTTTCGTCCTGGTCCTTTTGCTGTTCCTTGGCTGGGTGCTTTACACCGAGGCTGGCCTGCGCTTCGTTGTCGCGCGGTTGCCTGAGCGGCTTGGCAAAGTCACGCTCAAGATCGAAAACGTGCATGGCACGATTGCCGGCGGATTCGGAGCCGACCGGGTCGATGTGGATCAGGAGCGTACCCATGTGCGCGTCGACAAGGGCACGGCGCGCGTCAATGTCTGGCCGCTTCTCGTGGGACGCATCGCGGTGCGCGAAGCGCGCTCAGACGTCGTGCTCATCGAGCTCAGGAAACGACTTCATCCGCCGCCGAAGACGCCGCCGAAATTCCTGCCGCGCCTGCTCAGCATCAGTGCGGAGGCCGCCTTCACCCACAGCCTGGTCATCATCAACCCCAGCGGCAGGCGCACCGAGTTCACCGAAGTCAGCGGCGCCGGCATCGTCGGTCACAAGACGATCCGGATTTTCGAGGGCAGCATCATCTATGGCTATCTTCGAAGCCACGCGATCGGCGTGTTGCGTGCCGCCGAGACAATGAAGCTCAGTGGTGAGGCCACCACGCGCATGATCATCGAGGGTCAGCCCGTCTGGCGGGCCGACGCCAGCTTCGACGGCGATCTCGACAAACTACCGTTGACGGCGAAACTGCAGGAGCCGTTTCGCGCGGACATGCGTGGCGAGCTGCTGACTCTGGCAAACAACTTCCACTGGACTGGCACGGCCGACGTTCACAACTTCGATCTGCAGGCCTTCGGCGGCGGAAGCGCACTCGGCATCATCACCGGCCGTCTCGAGATCGGTGGCGAGATGAACGCCTTCCACGCACGCGGCCCGTTGATGGTGCCTGGTCTGGGTGCGGGTCCTTTCGACTTCATGTTTGAAGGCAATTACTCCGAGCACGTGGTCAACGCCACTCACTACGAAGTGACGCACAAGGCGACTGGCAGCCACGTCGAAGGCCAGGGAACGATCGAGCCTGCCGAGAATGGCCCCAAACTACTGCTGTCCGGTGACTGGCGCGGGCTGCGCTGGCCACTGGCGGCGCGTTTCACCAGGGAAACGCCGCAGGTATTCTCGAGTCCCGGGGGCCAGTATCGCCTCGAGGGCCTGTGGCCCTATGGCATCGAGGCCAGCGGCGACCTCTTCATCCCGCAACTCGATCCCATGACGGTGGCCATGCACGGCGCGCTGCACAAGGATCACCTGCAGATCGACGAGCTCCATCTCGGCGCATTCGGAGGCAACGCCCAGCTGACGGGCATCGCGCGCTGGAGCCCCGAAGAAAGCTGGGCGCTCGAAGGCAGCGTGAAGCGCTTTAATCCGGCGACATTGCGGCCGGGGTTCAACGGCGCTCTCGACTTCAACATGAAGGCAAGCGGCGCACCGTTTGGTGGAGACGGAAGGCTCGACTTCGCTTACAGCAACCTCTCCGGCAAGTTGCGCAGCAACAGCGCGAGCGGCAGCGGCCGCATCATCCTGCAGGGCGAAGACTGGGCCTTTGAAGGATTGCGCTTCCGCGCGGGGAGCACCCACCTCGCGATTGACGGCGACATCGGCGCTTCGCGCCCGTTGAACCTCGATTTCAGTCTCGACGCAGACAACCTGGCTTTGTTAGCCGAAGGAGCACGCGGCGAGCTGCACTCGCGCGGCAAGATTGGCGGCACGTCAGATGCACCGGTCATCAAGATGAGCGCTCAGGGAAGTGGAATCCAGACCCGTGTGATCAGGCTCGACAAGCTCGTGGCCAACATCGACCTCGACTGGCGCGGGCAGCGGACTTCGCACGGCGACATCGCCATTTCCGGCCTGAAGATGGATGAGCGCACGCTTTCGCAGTTCAACGCCACGCTCGACGGCACGACCGCGGATCACGTCGTCAGGGCCGATGCGCTCGCTGGCAAGACCACACTGCATCTCACCGGCAAAGGCGGATTCGCGGATGGTGTGTGGAGGGGAACCATCGGCGATCTTTTCATCGACGACTCCGCCAACATCAATCTGCAGCTCGACACGCCCGTCAAACTGATGGCTAGCGCGAAGTCATTCAGGCTCGAATCACTGTGCCTGCATGGCAAGGTCGCGCGCCTCTGCGGCGAGGCAACGCTGGATGAGACCGGCTGGAATGCACACGCCAACGCCCACGATCTTCCGATCGGCACGCTCACCGCCGGCCTCACACCGAATGTCGTCTATCAGGGCAGCGTGAATGCCACGGCCAGCGCGGGCGCCATCGGCAGCGCGCCTTTCGTAGGCGAAGCACGCGTGGACCTCGTCGACGCGGCGATCCAGCACAAACTCGCCAGCGGCCGCACCGACGTCATTACCTTCGGCTCCGGCTATTTGACGCTCAAGGCCGAACCCGCACAGTTGAATGCCGAACTGCGGCTCGATGCCGCACAGCGCGGGCTGATCTCCGGACGCCTTCGTGCGGATCGCGTTTCAGGCGACATCATGAATTCGCCCATGCGCGGTCAGTTGCAGATGGCAACTGGCGAGCTCGGTTTCCTCACGCTGTACTTCCCCGCGATCGATCGGGCCAGCGGCCACTTCGATACCAACCTGAGTTTCGAAGGCACTCTGGCGGCGCCCACCGCCAGTGGTGTCATCAAGCTCTCCGGCGCCGAGCTGGATCTTTATCAGCTCAACCTCGCGATGCGCGCGCTGGAGCTGGAGGCCCGCATTGTGTCGAACAGACTCGAGTTCAGCTCCACGGCGAAAGCCGGCGCAGGCACCCTGGCGAGTTCCGGCAAGATCGAATGGCGCGACAAACTTCCTTACGGCGAAATCCGCGTGGACGGAGAGAACCTGCGCGTCATCGACGTGCCGGAAGCGCGCATCGATGCTTCTCCGGATCTCGACTTCCACATCGCGGGCCGGGAAATCCTCGTGAAAGGCGAGGTCAAGATTCCACTGGCGCGCATTCAGCCGGCCGACCTCACCAATGCGGTACTGCCATCGGCGGATGAAAGGCTCGTCGGAACGACCGAAGCACAGGAGGAAGACCCTTTTCTGGTGACCAGCGAAATCACCATGACGCTGGGCGACAACGTGACCATCGACACGTACGGCCTCACGGGACACATCACCGGCAGCATCAGCGAGCGCACGCTGCCGGGCGAACCGACGCGCGCCACGGGCGAGCTGCAGGTCAAGGATGGCCAATATCTCGCGCTCGCGCGCAAGCTGGACATCGAACGAGGCAAGCTCATATTCGGCGGCGGGTTGTTAGCCGATCCGGCGGTGGACATCCGGGCCATCAAGGTATTTCCGGACGTCAAGGCGGGCGTCAACGTGCGCGGTTCGCTGCGCGCACCGCGGCTCACGTTCTTTTCCGAGCCCTCGATTCCGCAGTCGCAGATCGTCTCGCTGCTGCTCGCGGGCGGCTCATTGCAGACGGTGCAGGATCAGAATCGCGCCGGTACACCCGGCGCGCGCCAGGAAGTCGCCGGACAAGCCGCGGCACTGCTCGCCTCGCAACTCGGCAACAGACTCGGCATCGAGGACATCTCCGTCGAATCCACGCTCAACAACGAGACTTCGCTGGTGCTCGGCAAATATCTGTCGCCGCGTCTTTATGTGAGTTACGGACTCTCGCTCACGGAGTCGGTCTACACGATCAAGATGCGCTACACCATCGATGATCACTGGACGATCAAGACCGAGGCTGGCCAGGAATACGCAGGCGACCTCGACTTCACCATCGAGAAATGAGCACGCTCGAATTACCGTTCTCCCGAGGCAGCGAGTCGTTGCGGCTCGGTGACGGGATCACGCTGCTGCGCGGGTTTGCGGATACCGCCCGACTTCTGCCGTGCATCCTGCACATCGCCGAACTCGCGCCGTTCCGGCACCTGGTGACACCTGGCGGACAGACGATGTCGGTGGCGATGACCAACTGTGGACCGGTGGGCTGGGTCAGCGATCGAGCGGGATACCGCTACAGCTCCCGCGATCCGCTGACGAACCTGGATTGGCCGCCAATGCCGCGCGAGTTCACGCACCTGGCGCTGTCCGCGGCGGCCCGCTGTGGCTTCCCGGAATTCGTTCCCGATGCGTGTCTCATCAACCGCTATTCGCAAGGCAGCCGCCTCACCGCGCATCGCGATGCCGACGAGCAGAACTTCGCGCAGCCCATCGTCTCCGTATCGCTGGGACTGCCCGCCAATTTTGCGTTTTACGGGCTCACGCGTGGCGGCAAGGCAAAGACCGTCGGACTAGTCGATGGCGATGTGCTCGTGTGGGGCGGCCCATCGCGATTGGTGTATCACGCCGTGCGGCCAATCAAACCCGGAGCGCATCCGCTGACCGGGGGCTTTCGCTTCAACCTCACCTTCAGGCACGCGCGCTGAGGGATCGCTATTTGCGCGCGTGCAGCATCTTGAACAGCTTGTCGCCCTTGTAACCGTTGTTCTCGCGCGCATAAGCAAACTCCCATAGCAACGGCGTCGAATACAGCACGGTGCCCACGCCGGTCGTCGGTTCGAGCGATAACACGACACTCGCGGTGCAGGTGGTATGAAAGGCGCGATCGCGCGCCGGACACCACCGCCAGATGCTGAACTTGCGATCTTTCTGATCGGTCGAGTCGCCGTCCAGAGTTTCGATTACCACTTGGCCTCGCCGCACGAAGTTGTCCGGGTGACCGAACTTCGCGACCAGCTTCTCCAGCATGCGGTCGTAGTTGGTGACGTGCTCGACCGGGAGCTTGCGCAACTGCTCGCGCGTATCGCTCTTGAACATGAGACGCACGCCACAGAACTTGTTGATCTCGTCGAACTTCGGCGGCACCTCGCGTTTGGTCTCGTCCCAGTTTGCGCAGAACTGGTAGATCACCGGGTGCAACACCACGCCGTCAGTCTCCTCGCCGTAGCGAAAGCCCTGTCCCTCGATGGTGTACTCGGAGAGCACATAGAAGCCTCCCCCTTCGAATTCCTTGCGTATGCGCAGCAGCGTCGCCTGGAAATCGCAACCTCCGATCGCTCCCGAGATCTGCGGACCGGCAGCCGACACCGGAACACACGTGAAAGAGGATTTCTTTTCTACGGGGCTTATCCATGCCGCTCCAATTCCGACAGGTTCGGTCGGCAGACGATCGAAGGTGCTGCGCAACTCGCCCCACTTGCGGTCGGCGAAGCCCTCGGGCGCCACGTATTTCACCTTCCTGGGTTTGTCGGCGGCCTGCACCGGCAGCGCCGCAAGCGGCAATACGGCCAGGAACCCAAGACAGAAACTAACTAATCTTTTATGCACGGGTGAGGCTCTAGGGATCCAGCAAGCCGAAATAGGCGCCACTCATTTGCCCGAACGAGCAGTGAAAATCAATCGACAGCCCGCCTTTCGCCAAGTTCATCGCGTTTCGACGTTCTCGAGCAGCGGTGACTCGAATTGGGCTGCGGGGGAAATGACCGGCTCATCCAGAGGAACGCGCTTGCCGTAGCGTTCATGCATCTTTGTCTTCACCGCCGGATCGGACAGGTCGAACTCGCGCAGTTTCTGTCGCAAACCGAGCTCGATGCCGAGTGCATCGTGATAAGCCTTCCACACGAGCTCCGAGCAGTAGATCCGTGCGTCGGACCACTCGAAATAGAGGTCGTAGGGTTTGTTCGCATACTTCTCGGCCGAGCTGCGCAATTTGCTCGTCTGCGCGCGCGTCAAAGCGGACTTCAGACGCTTGACGACGTAGTGCCCGCCATCGCCACGCGCGATCCAGGAGTCGAGTGGCGTGTAACGCACCGTGGCGACGGCTTCCAGCACGTAGGGTTTGCCGTCGCGGAACAGAATCAGTCCCACGTGACTGTAGCGCGAGTGTGTGGCGCGCTGGATGGCCGCGCTTTGCGCGGATCGCGACGTGTGAAAAATGATGTCGCCGTCGCGCAGGCTAGTCGCAAGAGCGCAGGGCGCGAGAAACGTCGCCAGCAACAGCATCAGCAGTTTGCGCATGGCGGGATGATACGCGGGCGCTTCCGCTCCACTATCATTCGCAGCCCGTCCGCGGAGACCGCCGACCATGCACTTTCTCCTCTTCTATACATACGTGCCGGACATCCTTGAACGCCGGCCGCAATTCCGCGGTGCGCACATCAAGCACGCGCGCGAATCCGTGGCGCGTGGCGAGCTCCTGCTCGGCGGAGCACTCGCCGATCCGGTGGATTTGGGGGTTCTCTTCTTCTCCGCGCCGTCCAGGGACGTGGTTGAAGCGTTCGCCAAGGTCGACCCGTACGTGACGGGCGGACTGGTGACGGAATGGAAGGTCCGCCCCTGGACAACCGTCATTGGCGACGGGGCCGCGAACCCCCTGCCTCCCGGGTTGTAACGCCTCCGCAATCCGCGCTCTGCAGGTAACGAGTCCCACGCCGCGGATGGGCAAAACAAATATTGACGATGCCTGCATTTTTATGCACCATGCGCGCTGTTTATTCATGGGTGGATTCAGTTCCATGCTCACGGACCATCACCGCGAGGCGCGTCGCACCGCCATCGTTCGCCTGCTGCGCCACTCTCCGGTGCGCCGCCAGCAGGAGCTCGTGCGGCTTTTGAAGCGCGAAGGCCACGCCGTCACGCAGTCCTCGATCAGCCGCGACCTGCGCGAACTGGGCGTACTCAAGGCCAGCGACGGCTACGTGCTGCCAGACAAGGCGGAGCTTTCCTCGCGTACGCAGGACAAGTTCTCCGCGGTGGCGTCGTTCGTCCGCGAGGTACGTACGGCCGGTTCGTCGATCACCGTGGTGAAGACCACCATCGGTTCGGCCGGCAGCGTTGCCGCTGCGATCGACAAAGCCGGCTGGGATGAAGTCGCGGGCACTGTGTCCGGCGACGACACAATTTTCATTGCCACGGCCGATGCTCGCGCGCAGGCGCGCGTGCTCGAGCTGTTGCGCGAAGCTTTTGGAGTCTGAATAAAGATGAGTTCTGTGAAACCCATTGTCCTTGCCTATTCCGGCGGCCTCGACACCTCCTTCCTGGTGCCGTGGCTCAAGGAAAACTACAACCGCCCGATCATCACGGTCACCGTGGATACGGGCGGCATCGACGCGGCCGGTGCGAAGACGTTGCAGGAACGTTCAAAAGCGTACGGCGCCATCGAGCATCACCAGATCGACGCGCGCGCGGACTACTTCGAGCAAGTACTGCGCTTCCTCATCATGGGAAATGTGCGTCGTGGCCAGCTCTATCCGCTATGCGTCGGCGCCGAGCGCGTGATGCAGGCACAGACCATCGCGCTGATGGCGCGCAAGCTTGGCACGAATTCCATCGCGCACGGCTGCACCGCCGCGGGCAACGACCAGGTGCGATTCGAAGTGGCGATGCGCACACTCGCCCCGGAGCTCGAAGTGATCGCGCCCGTGCGCGACAAGGCCTTCAAGCGCCAGGAAGAGCTGGACTATCTGAAGGCACGCAACCTGCCGATTCCACCGTACGGCGCGGCCTATTCCATCAATCGTGGCCTCTGGGGCGTGACGATCGGTGGCAAGGAAACGCTCACGTCGGAAGGCAGCATTCCCGACAGCGCGTGGGTCTTGTCGAAGGACGCCTTCACGAACCCGCGTGCGCCGGCGAAGCACAGCATCGAATTTGAAAAAGGCCGCCCGGTCGGTCTCGACGGCAAGAAAATGTCTGCCGTGGAAGTTGTCGAACAGCTCGAAACGCTGGGCGCGCCGTACGGCATCGGCCGCGGCATCCACCTGGGCGACACCATCATTGGCACCAAGGGCCGCGTCGCGTTCGAAGCGCCGGCCGCGGAAACACTGCTCACCGCGCATCGCGAACTCGAGAAGCTTGTGCTCACGCCGCGCCAGCAGCGCATCAAGGATTCACTCGCGGGTCCCTATGGCGACTGGGTGCACGAAGGCCAGCTTCTCGATCCGGTGTGCCGCGATATCGAGGCGCTGCTGCTCTCATCGCAGGAGCGCGTCACGGGCAAAGTCCACGTGTTGTTCCGCCCCGGTAGCTTGTTCATCGAGGGTGTCGAATCGCAGTACTCGCTCATGGCCGTCTCCAAGGGCGTGTATGGCGAGTCCCACGGCGAGTGGACGCCACAGGATGCCCTGGGATTTTCGAAGATTGTTTCGCTCACGGGCATGTTCCATGCCCGTGCGGGAGGAAAGTGATGCGTACCGTAGTCGTTGACAAGATTGCTTCCGTTACCCAGGCCTGCGGCCTCGGCAACGAGGTGCGCGTGTCCACCGAGAACATTCCTTCCGAGGAAGGCGTGGTCGTGGTCGTGGAGATCCTCACCAACAAATCTACCTACAACACGCTCGAGCTCACCAGCGGCCGCATGGCCAAGGTCGGCAAGGGTGACATCGTTGCGGGCGCGCTCGGTCATCGCAAGGCGCTGTTCGGCTACTCGGGGCACGTGCCCGAGAGCGTCAAGCCCGGTGACATCATCCAGATGCTCAACATCGGCGGCGTGCTCGGCATCGTCGATTCCGTCAACCCCGACAAGGGCAAGCCGTTCGACTGCCGCGTCATCGGCGGCGTGCTGCATTTTCCGTATCTCGGCGAGCGCATTGGCGTGCCCGCGCGCGTCGGCTATCGCCCACTCGACTTCGCCGCGCCACTCATCACCAATGGCGTGCCGGTGGTCGCTCTTGCGGGCACCTGCATGGAGGCCGGCAAGACCGCGGCCGCCGCCGCCATCATTTCGCGCATGCGTCATCGCGGTCTCGTGGTCGACGCGTTCAAGGCCACCGGCGTTTCCCTGCGCCGCGACATCATGGCTTTCGAAGACGCCGGCGCGCGCAACACGCTCATCTTCACGGATTTCGGCGTGGTCTCGACCACGCGCAAGGTAGGTCCCGCGCTCACGCGCACCATGCTGACCGAGCTCTCGGAGAAGAAGCCCGATGTCATCGTGTTCGAGCTCGGCGACGGCTTGTTAGGCACCTATGGTGTGGATTCGATCCTCGAGCAGGAAGACATCCGCAAGGCGCTGACCGGTGTCGTCCTCTCGGCCAACGACCCGGTGGCGGCGTATGGCGGCGTCGACATCCTGCGCAAACGGTTCCACATCGAGCCGATCGCGGTGACCGGCCCGGCCACGGACAACGACGTGGGCGTATCGATCATCCGCGATCAGCTCAAGGTACCGGCCTTCAATGCGCTGGCGGCCGGCGCTGCGCTGGGTGACTCGATCATCGAGTCGGTCGGGCTCACGCAGGCTCGCCCGCTCGATCGCGCCGCGAACGAATAACCCGCTTCGAAGAACCAAATGACTAACAAGATTCCCGCGATAGTGCTTGGTGGCACGGGTTATGTGTCAGGCGAGCTGCTGCGCCTGATCATCGGCCATCCCACCTTCTCGCTGGCGGGCGTGATGTCAGACAGTTCGCCCGGCGAGCTCGCGGGCAAATCCTTCCCGCACCTGGCGGGAGCGCTCGGCGATACCGCCTTCAAGTCCCAGGCGGAGATTTCCGCATTGATCGCGAAGGAAAAGACGTCGGCGGTGTTCTGCGCCGCGCCGCACGGGGCTGCCGCCGCGCTGATCGACTCGCTGCTCAAGGCGGCCGAAGCTGCGGGCACCCAACCGCGTTTCGTCGACATCTCGGCGGACTTCCGCTTCGCCACGGCAGAGGGTTACGAGGCGGTCTACAAACACGCGCACGGTGCGCCGCATCGACTTGCGCAAT
>Ga0207682_10001315_pt1 | contig 11422 bp, 17 predicted proteins | sample KBSM63metaG_FD_184332 | JGI IMG/M metagenome (GOLD analysis project Ga0207682, IMG submission 184332) | Miscanthus rhizosphere microbial communities from Kellogg Biological Station, Michigan, USA - KBS M6-3 metaG (SPAdes) (version 2) | ecosystem: Host-associated > Plants > Roots > Rhizosphere >... | reverse complement strand
GAGCGCATACTTGTCCTCGATCCATTGCAGCCCGACGTCGTCACCAAACGTCGCCTCGTGCAACTTGTCGATCAGCGTGCGGTCGTCAACGGTCGTGTACTCTGGCACGTAGCCAGCCTTGACGGCGTCATCCAACTTTTTCGATGTGGCGTTCAACAGCATCTTGGCCACGCTGTCGTCGCGCCGGGTGGCGCGCTGGGTGCGGATGTCGTCATAGCCCGGGCCGAACTTGTGCGACTGACCACGATCGCCAAGCACGTCGCTCGGTGTGCCGAACATCGGCGCCGATTCCTTGAGTCTCTCGGTCAATTCGTCAGCCTCCATCGGGATTGCGTTCGGGTCGTCGGCCTTCTCGATGACGAACGAGTCGCCCTTGCGCTTGATATCGAGCCCGCGAAAGTCGAGCGCGGGATCGGTGCGTGACTGTGACTGGCTGACCAAGCAGCGGCTGCACCTGATCGCCCCGGGCGCCGGGAAATCATCCGGCGCCCGGAATTCGTTGCAGGAGGCGCAGTGCCGCATTCCGGTTTTCTTCTGGAGGATCTCGCGTTCGATCCGGCGCCTGTCACTGTCCTTCATCGTCCTTCTCCACGGCCTTGATGTACGACATGCGCTGCAGCGCCTGTATCAGCGAGCGGACACCGTCCAGCGGGATGGCGACGTCGCAGATCGGCACCTCGTTTCTGTCGAAGGCGATTATGTGAGGGCCGCAGTTTGGCTTCTCACACATCGCCAGATAGAAGCCGTGCGCCTTCTGTCCGCCCGTCTTTTTCATAGCGCGTTCTCCAATTTCAGGCGCTCTTCGATCCGCGAGCGCTCGTCGTTGCTCAGCGGCAGCGGTCGCAGATCGCCCTCACCCGGGCCGGGGAAGTGGTTCGCCTCCATGCACCCTTTGATGGTCCGCAGCATCAGCCTGTTCTGCTGGCGCCCGAACGAGAGATCTTTATCGTCCATCGGCGCCACGCGTGCGCAGTATGGGTTCTGCGTTTCGATGAACATCAGCACAAAGGATTCGAACGGCTGGCCGAGCGTCTCCGCGACTTCCCAAATCAGCGCACCTTGCATGTGGAGAGCGTAGGTCCGGATCGCCGACATCAGCGCAACGGTGGTCACCTCGTTCGCGGTTTTGAGATCAGCGAAGTCGCCGCCATCGGTCGGGATCACATCCGGTCGTACCTTGATCCACAAACCCGTCTCGCCATCACGAATGAATCCGGACGTCTCTACGTGGCCGGTCAACAGGCCTTCCTTCACCAGCGGCTCCAGCGCGAGCGAGCGCGACATTGCGATGATGGATTGCAACTCCTCGACGGTCACGATGGTCTTGCCGATCTGTTTTGCATTCCACGCTTTGCAAAATTCGGAGCCGTTGTGCCATTTTTTCTTCTCGCCGGTTTTTTTGTCGGGATACTCCGGCGGTTGCGCGACGAACTTGGTGGAGAAACCATCCTCGCCGAGCAGGAGGTGATGGGCCGCCTGACCCAAGACCATCTGACGCGTGGCCTCCTTCGGCTCTGCGTTCGGGTTCTCACACCACTGAGCAAACATATGCGCGGGCGAATGCGTCCAGCATCGGCGCAGATTCGAAGAGCTCACAGCCGGGCCGTTGCAGATGCCTGCGCTGTGATAGCGTTCTATCGGTATGCCGCTGACCCAACCGGGCTTCGATATCGGCAGGCCATCCCATTTACGAACTTGCATGGTTGCTCCTTGAGGTTTGAAAAAGGGTGAGCCCCGGCATTGGCAGCGTGGGTTTCAACGGCGGCATGGCCGGGGGCTCGGTAGTCACCCGCGCCGCTCACCTCGGTGGAGATGGACGGCGCGGGCTCATGGCGCCCGGGCTGGGCTTGGGGGCAAGAGACCGGGCGCCAATGGGTCACGCCTATCAGGCGCGGTTCTTGAGTTTCTCGGCGACCTGTTTGATCACCTCGAACGCAGCGCTAAACATCGGCGCTACGGCCCGCATTTGCCGCTGCTCATCCGGAGAAAGCAACGGATCGTTCGCCATGATCTCGAACGCGATCGAGGCATGGCGGCACTCGGTGAGAATGTTGGTCGCCGCAGAGACGGCGCCAGAGCGAACCATAACCGCGCGACCATCACCTTGCTCCTCGGTGATCACCGTGCTCGGGTCGAGCGGATCGACCAGAGCGACGATGTATTTCCGGTTATCACCGGAGCGGCCCTTTTGCACGGGCGGAACTGTCCACTCGTACTTAGACCAGTTGTCGCGCACGTGAGTGATGACGCTGAATGCCGTCGCCGTGCTCACGCTGAGCCCCGACGTCTTCGTCATCTTCTTGGCGATCACCGCGAGGCGCTTCTCTCCGCGCGGATAGATCGCATTCCACAAGTGAACGGCCAGTGGATGTGGCTTGAACGGCTTCGGCGCCGGTTCGACGGGCGCCCGGGGGCTTCCGCCCCTGCCGCCGCCACCACCACCGCCATTGATAACTCGTAACGTCATGCCGACTTACCTCCATGAATTGTCGTGAACCGGTTGCGCTTCGTCTTGCTCAACAGATCAGCGACCTTGGTTGCGACCTCGGCGACTTGCAGATGATGCGCTACAAGCGAGTCGGTCAGATCCGGATTGTCCACGCCCAGCTTTTCGAGCTTGGCGAGGTTGGTCCGGAGCGTCTTCGTCATCCATACCGCGTCGTTGTCGATGTCGAGGACGTCTGCCATTACGGCCAGTTCGTGCTGGCTCTTCTCGTCGGGCGGCGCCAACGAGGTTTTTGGTGTCGGCATCTTGGTCTGGCCGCTCTGCTTGCGCTTGGTGAATTCCATCGCATGCCAACGGTTGACCCAGTCGCGCGCAGTGCGCCCGCTGAGATTTTTCTTGCCGACCTGTTTGATGATCCAGTCGAGCAGATCCGGCGTGTGCGCTTCGGTGTGAACGAAAAACGACAGATCAGGGTGGCGGCGATGCACCGGGTAATGGTGGGTGGTCGCGGCCATCTTATCGAGCGTGGTGATGCTGTAGTCGTGGCCGAGCTTGGCCAGTTCGCTGGCGCACCCAACCAGCAACTTATTCTCCGCTGGCGCGGCGCCGTCCGGGCGACCGTTGGGCCAACAATCCTTGATCACCGCTGCGCCGATGGCCCAGAGGTCCTTGCCGTTGGCGTCGCGCTCGTGCTTGGCACGGGCTTCAACGGCGGCGATCACGTGGGGATATTTCGTCATTCCGTGGTTTCTCCTGCGGGTGAATGAGATGATGAAGCGGCTCAAGCCCTCGTTGGGTCGCTCAACATAGGCGGTTGAAAAAATAGTTCAAGGGCTTATGTTGCTCCTCAATGCTTATCGTTAACCTAACACCCACCACAGGAGCGAAAATGATGGACACCAGTTCGGAAGCCCGCCGCTTTATGCGGGGGGAAATCATGAAGCGATCGAGCCCGCGACGTGATGCTCAACGTGATCACGTCATGCGACTAATTTTTGCCAAACCCGGATTCGCCAGCGTGATCGCTCGACACCTCGGCGTCTCGCACCAGAACGTTGCCGCTTGGAATAAAGTGCCAGCCCATCACGTGCTGGATATTGCGCCGCTGATCGAAATGGATGCTGCCGACATTCGGCCTGACATCTTCGGGAGCAAGCGAAAGCGGCGATCATGATTTGGACACCAGAAGCCGATGCGCTTCTGGTCAGTCTGTGGAACGAGGGCGGCAGTTTGCAATATGTCGCCAGCGGCCTACAGCGTGCGGGTTACGTAGTGACCCGGAATAGTATCGCTGGTCGAAGACATCGCATTATGGGTCAGGCAAAGTTTGCTCGACCTAGTCATTCCATCCCGACGAAAGTCGCCAGCCCGGAGAAAAGACCACCTACGAAAAGGAGCACAAGCCACATGACCATTCCGAAAAACAAACCCATGACAGTCTCAGAGATCAACTCAGTCATCACGGAGCACATTGGAATCGATTATCTCGATCAGGTGCCAGACGGCTGCAAAGCAATTCTCGACAAGCCACGCAGCGGCCCTTGGCATCTGCAGAAAGTTTGCGGATTGCCGAGGTGTGAAGGTTCGCCATACTGCGTCGCTCACTTTCGCCTGTATCACAACTTGCAGCCAATGCCGCGCAGGGAGAGAGGCTGAGCCCGGGGATTTCTCCCCGAGCTCCACGTCTTTAACCATACCAAGCCCCGCCGAGCCCAATCATACCCGAACCCGCCGAGCCATGCCTTGCCTGCCTTGCCTTACCCTGCCTCGCCTGACCAAGCTCCGCCTGACCACGCCGCGCCTTGCCTGCCACGCCACGCCGCACCCGACCTAGCCACGCCCAGCCATGCCTTGACGCACCGAGCCCCGCCCAGCACCGCCACACCATGCCTGCCTAGCCAAGCCGTGCCTTGCCCATCCATGCCGTGCCAGCCCTGCCAATGCCGAGCCAGACCACACCGCACCCAACGCGCCTTACCAAACCACGCCTGCCTTGCCGTGCCTTGCCTCGCCCCGCCTGACCATACCTAGCCTTGCCATGCCCCACCGCGCCTCGCCTGCCTAGCCTTGCCCGAACAAGCCGGGCCTCAACTTGACGGACCCAGCCTCAACCCGACGCGCCTAACGCGGCCTCGCCCCGCCTGCCTAGCCATGCCAATCCCCGACTTGCCGCGCCACACCTGACCGCACCAAGCCTTGCCCCGCCGTGCCGCACCACGCCTGCCTCGCCCCGCCCTGCCAAGCCCCGCCGCACCTAACCGTGCCACACCGTGCCAAACCCGGCCCATGCCTGACATGCCTGCCCCGCCTCGCCTCGCCCAAACCAGCGGCGCCTCGACATACCTCGCCTGCCCAGCCTGACCTAACCTCGGCCAACCAGACCGCGCCGCGCCGCAACTCGACGCGCCTCACCTCGCCTGCCAAGCCTCGCCTGACCAGACCAAGCCGTGCCTTGCACAACCTCGACCGACCACGCCACAACGCGCCTCACCTCGCCTGCCCGGCCACGCCAATACTCGCCAAGCCATAACCAACCGCGCCTTGCCTGCCATGCCCAGCAGCGCTTACGGTGTTGGACGCGACCCTTCCGGCGCCGTGGTGTCGCCGTCATCGTCGCTGTCATCGTCATCCAGTTCGCCGAGCTCAACAGCGGCCTGCATGATTTCGTTGAGCGCATTCTCGAAGCGCCGTTCGAGCTTGAAGACGATCGCGATCGCCATCGCCCGCTGGATCGCACTTGCGATGCGATCGATCTCCAACTGCAGCACCTGTCGCTTGCTGGTCGTGCTCTTCGCGATGCTGATCGTCCGGATGTAAGATGATTCCGGAGTCCTCGGATCGCTGACGTAAACCGGCGCCGCGATTCGCTTCTCGCCGTGGATCACAGTGACCCGCACTTCGCGGATCAACTCACGGGCGCGACCTTCGCGCTGCAATTGCGCAGCGACGGTATCGTCCCATTCGAATTCGTCGTGCAACGGGTGCCCGACGTCGCGAGCAACATCGACAACGGTCTTCGGTATCGCGCGACCATACTTGTCTTCGATCGCCTTGATCTCCTCGCGGAGCATCTTCTGCCTTGCGTCTGATCTACTCATCAGTTTTCTCCATGCTAGGAAAATTCGGCGGCGACCGATCATGATCGCCGCCGCCGTCACGTCACTCTTACTGCACCGGCACTTCCAGATCCTGCGCCTTCGGCTTGCCGTTGCCCTTCGCGGATGGCACGACCTTTTCGCGCCGCGCAGTTTCTTCCACGAACCACTGATACAACTCAGCGGAATCTTCGTTGAAGAATGCCGGGTTCTGCAACGCAGCCTCTTGCGCCGCGCGACCTTCGGTGCTCACGAGTCGCACGAAGTTTTTGTCCTTGGCGTCCACTACCGAGAAGCGGCCATACTGTCCGCCCTTCTGGGGGCGGTAGTCGCCGATACCGACGATGAGGCCAGCGGCATCCATCAGGTTGACGATCTGCTCTGCGCCGATCAGCGATCGGATGTAGGAGATTTCAACCTTGCACGCCCACTCCGGCAAATACGCACGCGTGCGCACGTCAGGAGTTCGCGCCATGTCCGAGCTTCGCACCATGTCCATGCCCAGCGTGGGCACGCCATAGATGTTGATCTGCGTCGAGACGACGCCGACCAGACGCAGGATCTGTGCCTTGGTGGCGCCGGGGAGATCGAGCGCAGCCGCAGCCAGCGCCTTCGAGAAGGCGCCTGCCGGGTAATGCAGCGCGGTTGGTTCGCCTTCCGAGCGGTTGCGATAGCAACACTCACGGAATTCGTTCAACGGATCGTGCTTGAGGCTCTCGGCTTTCGCCGCTGCGTTCTTCTTCGCGGCGGGGAGCAGGAGCTCCTGCCATGCCTTGAACGCGAACCGATGCATGATCATCGGCGAGGCGCCGAGGAGGTGCACCGTGATCGTATCCGGCTCGATCTTCTTGATCTGAATCACGTCATCGCCGTCCTTGGTCTTCGTCTTCACAGCCATTTGGTCTCTCCACGTGGGGGATCTCCGGGGCGTTATTGCTCCGGCAACTTCATGCAAAGTGGCCTCTACGGCTACCATATGCAATAGGGCTACTAGTTTTTTATCGTGAACTTTTTTTAAGGATGGATTCGGACGTGGTGGCTAGTGTAGACTCGAGACTTCCTGTATCCTGAAGAGTCACCATGGCCACAAGCAAGAGAAAAATTCGCGACGACGGACTCCGGCTCGCCGTTCAGGCCGCCGGGTCGCGCTATCAACTGGCGAAGGCACTGGGCATCGGACTGCCGAGCCTGACGCGTTGGCGCCAGATCCCGCATGCCCGGGTGATCGAGATCGAGAGACTGTTCGACATCGATCGTGAACGACTGCGGCCCGATCTGTATCCACCGAGGAAGACCGGGACGTGAGCCAGCACATGATGTGCAGGTGTTGCGGACAGCCGTTGCCGCCGCAGGAAAGGGCGGGCGTTCACTTACCAGCAAAGAAAGCGGCGATCTTCGACACTATCGATCGGCATCCGGGAATCACCGCTCTGGGTATCATTGCGAATTGTTGGCCGGACAAGATGTCAGTGAAGGTAGTTCACTCGCATGTTGCGCAGATCAATGATCTGATGGCCGGGACCGGAGTAAAGATCAGAGGGGAAAAGCGCGGCGGCTGGAATGAGCCCGGCGGCTATCGGATTATACGAAGGAGCAAACGACGATGACCGAAGACAAGGATCTGTTCGGCAACCCGCCACCACCGAAGCGGGGCGACGCCTACGCACGCGGTACTGACCCGAGCACCTCGCAAGAGGCGGCGCGACGCGCGAGCTACGCGGCAACCAAGCGAGAGGCGATCGTGTACAAGGCTGCGTTCGAGAACGGTGGATGGATGACCACGCTGATGCTGGAGGCGGCGACCGGAATCAATCGATGGAGCATCTCGCCGCGACTGAAACCGATGGCGAGGAAGAAGCTGATCGAGCGCGCGATCATGGTCGGCATCAACTCGCTCGGCAAACCGGCTAACCTGATCCACATCCGCGCCAAGAGGCGAGAGAAAAAGACATGAGTGAGGATAAAAAGACGAACGCTCACTACGATGCAGACGGGCATTTGATCCACGACAACTGCGCGCTCTGCGGCAAGGGCGATGCGCCGTTCGGCATCGGTGTCTATCTCCGCAAGGGTGAGCTAGGCATGTGGTTCTGTCGCGCCTGCAAGCCGAGGCCGAAGCAATGAGCAAGACGAAACCGATGACCAGTTTCGAGATCCTCGGCTATCTTCTCGGCCAGTTCGGTGATGGCAAGATGACGCGCGAAGTTTTCTGGAAAGAAATGAATGCGCGTGGCTACACACAAGGCGACATCGACAAGTGGTGCGCCTCCTTTTACGAACTCGAAAACAAGAAGGATCAGGACAATGAAGCACGAAGAAAAGAGACCGAAAGTCGGACCGCGCGAGGCGCAGTTGCGGGCGATGCGCGAGGCGAGGATCGAAGCGAACGAGAAGATCGTCGCGAAGAACGTGAAGGCGATGAACAAGGCGTTCAACGTCAAGGGGACGCCACACAAGACCAAGACGCGCGGCAAGAAGACGGTGGTGACAGTGAAGCGCGGCAGAACTGGGAGATAATTGACGGCGAGATCTGGATCACGCTGACGCAGGGCATGATGGACTTCGTTGACCCGATCGCCGAGCGGCAGACACTAGCGCGGATCAGATCAGGCGCCCGGCAGGGCAACGGCGGTCCGGAGGGCGAGGCGTCTATTCCTCTCCGTGTCCAGCAAGCGAAGAACGGGTTACGTGCAGAGGCGATCGCGCGTAGATTCTTTGGTACGGCTGTGCCGTGGTCGATCATGAGCGACCAGTGGGGCACGCCAGACTTCTCGGACTTCATCGACGTTAAGAGCCGGATGAACCCGCGCTACGGCATGCACATCAAACCGAAGAACGATCCGCAGCGTGCTTACCTGATGGTGTGCGGCGTCCATCATCCGCGTTGGCGTATTGTCGGTTGGTGTTGGGGCCATGAAGCGCGCGACAAGGGCGAGTGGATGACGTTCGGTGAATCGGGTGATCCGTGCTGGATCGTCAACGAGGATAATCTGATCATGCAAGATCCGTTTGTGCTGCGCGAGATGGCGCTAGCAAGGAATATCGAATGAAATTTTCTGGCCGGGTGTTGGCACTCGATATTGCGACGGTGACCGGTTGGGCTGTCGGCGCCCCGGGGGAGGTGCCGGAATTCGGCAGCGTCCGGTTCGGCAAGAAGGGCGCCTCTCGCGCGGAGACTTACAGAGCATTCAGGACGTGGCTGGAAGATAAATGGAATGTTCGCGGTGCCCAGCCAGAGATGATCATCTATGAATCGCCGCTGGTGCCGTCGTTCGCAGCCGGGAAAACAAATATAGATACGCTGCGGCTTCTGTCCGGTCTGTGCGAAAACTTGGAGGAATGGTCGCTCGGCAAGTTTGAACTTCACGAAGCCACCGTTAGCAAGGTTAGGGTGTTCTTTATTGGCGGAAACTACAAGAGCCGCATCGCGAAACCTTTGGTGCTGGAGCGATGCAACGCGATCGGCTGGCCGTGCACGACAACGGATGAAAGCGACGCCTGTGCGTTGCTGGCGTTTCAACTCGCGAGATTGCGGCCTGATTTGTCGGTCGAAACAATGCCGCTGTTTTATCGTCCGCTCTCACCGTGAGCGCGGAGATTCAATATCTCGTGGCTCATCGAGAGCGATGACCACATATCGTGGTCAATCGCCCTCGTGGGCAATGTCCCCGATATTTTTCGGGATGACGATTCCGGGTTGACGGAGTCGGCGACTCGGCGCTCAGATATGCGCCGCTGAAAAGCGAAACGGCCCCGCTGCTAACGGGGCCGCTCTAAAATCCGACGAACCTTGTGTGGCAAGGCGCGGATGTCTTGTGCGCGAACATACAACAGTTCCGCACTAAACATCAACTCCCCACACACTTCAAGGTTTCGGGTTCACACACGATGGGTCGCTCCCGTCGTTTGGAGACGCCTGTCCCGCCGGGGAATTGTCCCGTTTCCCGGCGCAGGCGGAGCTATGTCCGGTCGCGTTCGTCTCGCGCGCCCGCCTCTTCTTTCTTTCTTACTTACTTCTCTCAACGGGGAGGAGAGAGAAAAGGAAGAAAGAAAGAAAACAAGAACTTACAACGATAGAATCTTACTGAAGCCGCGCGTAGCAAACGATGTGCCAGATTGAAGGAGCAACTTAAAAATGAGCGAATACGTGGTCTACTTTGACGGATGTTGTGAGCCGCAGAACCCGGGCGGAGCGATGGGCTACGGCGTGGTGATCTACGACGCCGACAAGCAGAGGGTCTTTCGGAAGGCTGGCATGGTCGCAGCCGCGAGCACGAACACGAACAACGTGGCGGAGTACATGGCTCTCAACATCGCCCTCGATTGGTTCATCGAGCGCAGTCTGGAGGCGAGCCCGGTCCTGATGCGCGGTGATTCGAAGCTCGTGATCGAGCAGTGCTTCGGCAACTGGCGGATCAAGAGTGGCGCCTATGTCCCGTTCGCTCATGACGCGAAGGAGAAGCTGGCGAGGTTCACGTCGGTCAACGGTGAATGGATCAGGCGTGGCGATAACGATGAGGCGGATGAGCTCTCGAAGGAGACGCTTCGTGATGCCGGAATCCAGATCACGGAGCGATGATGGACACCGCCTTCAACTTCGATGAGCTTGTTCGGATGGTTGGTGCGGCACGTCGCGTCGGCAACAAATATCATCTGGCCTGTCCGCTCTGCGGCCCGGAGTGCCGCAAACCATACAATCGTCGGCGCCGGACATTGGCGATCCTGCCGCATGACGATGGCAGCGACGGCTATACCTACATCTGTGCGCGGTGCACGGCCAAGGGCTCGGCCTTCCCCAGCAAGAACGGCAGCAGCAGGCCGCCGGTCAAGTTTGTGAAGGCACCCGAGCCAGACAAGGCAGAACTGGCCGCGCATCTGTGGGGCCGCGCTGTGCCTCTGCGGGGCACGTCTGCCGAATTGTATCTGCGCCGCCGTGGGTGCCTGATCGACACGCCCAACATCCGGTTCTTGAAGGGTGAGGGGCGCCACCACCATGCGATGGTTGCCCGGTTCTCCAGCCGTGATGGCAGCACGCGCGGCATCCACCTGACACGCATCACTGCGGACGGCAGCAAGGCCGATGTCGAGCCGGTCAAGATCATGCTGGGTCCGTCAGCGGGCTGGCCGATCATCGTGGCTGGCGGCGAGGGTCATCTGTTCATTGCCGAGGGTATCGAGGACGCGGCAACGATGGCGCTGGCGGCAGGCGGGACCGCGTGGGCGGCAGGAGCGGCTGGCCGCATTGCGCAGTGCCTGCGCCGTGCCAAGGGCTTCACAGAGATCGTTGTGGCGGTGGACGCCGATCCGGCTGGCCAGCGCGCACTGGAGGCGGCGCGCGCGGTGAGACCGGATCTGATCGCGGTGAGGTTTGTCGATGGCCTCGACGCGAACGCGACGTTGCGTCTGCACGGTCTCGATGTTGTGCGTGAATGTATCCAAAAGCAAAGGAGCAAAGCTGATGCCGCGTGATCCATTCGAAGAATTCGGAAGGCATCTCGATCGCCATCTCGACAGCATGCCGCTGCACTATCCAGAGGCGCTGGTGAAACTGATCGACGCGATGCGCGATTATCTGCGCTCCAATGAAATGCTCGGGCGCGAGTTGCTGCACGAGGAAGCGATCACGCGCGAGCAGTTCGAGCGGGGCATGAAAGAGGACGCGCCGTTGCGCGAGTGGCTCAAGGCGCACGAGGAGCACGAGCTCGATCCCAGTTTGCACGGTACGATCAAGGAGCAACGTCGATGAACGAAATATTCAAGGTGATCGACGGCTTCGAGCGATACCAGATCGGCAACTGGGGCAGCGTATTCAGCACAATCAGGGCGACGCGGTTCTTGAAGTGGACGATCAACAACCAGACTGGTTATCCCTACGTGCAGT
>Ga0207682_10001312_pt1 | contig 11436 bp, 11 predicted proteins | sample KBSM63metaG_FD_184332 | JGI IMG/M metagenome (GOLD analysis project Ga0207682, IMG submission 184332) | Miscanthus rhizosphere microbial communities from Kellogg Biological Station, Michigan, USA - KBS M6-3 metaG (SPAdes) (version 2) | ecosystem: Host-associated > Plants > Roots > Rhizosphere >... | reverse complement strand
CCCGGCGCCGCGGCCTCGCCTGGCAGGCGCGGCGCCATCCGACCGTCGCGCTCGGCGCCGCCATTCTCCTGGTGATGATCGTCGCCACGCTGTTCGCGCCGTTTCTGACGGGCTACGACCCGCTGTTTCTCGACCCACTCAAGCGCATGCAGCCGCCATCGTGGACCCATCTGTCGGGCACCGACGGCATTGGCCGCGATGTCTGGAGCCGCACGATCCATGGTGGCCGTGTTTCGCTCGTCGTCGGGCTGGTGGTCGCCGTGCTGTCGACCGTCATCGGGTTGCTGATCGGGCTGGTCAGCGGCTATAGCCGCATTGCCGACGCCATCCTGATGCGCTTCATGGACGGCCTGATGTCGATCCCGGCAATTCTCCTTGCCATCGCGTTGATGGCCGTGGTCAAGGCCAGCATCACGACCGTCATCGTCGCCATCACGATTGTGGAGGTGCCGCGGGTGGTGCGCCTGGTGCGCAGCGTCGTGCTGTCGATCCGCGACCAGGCTTACGTCGAAGCCGCCGTCATCGTCGGTAGCCGCTTCGGCAAGATCCTGTTCCGCCATATCCTGCCTAACACACTGGCGCCGCTGACCGTGCAGGCGACCTATATCTGCGCTGCGGCAATCCTGATCGAGTCGCTGCTGTCGTTCCTGGGAGCCGGTACGCCGCCGGAGGTGCCGAGCTGGGGTAACATCATGGCCGAAGGGCGTTCCTACTTTCTCCTCGCGCCCTGGATCATCTTCACGCCCGGCGTGGTCCTCGCCGTGACCGTGCTAGCCATCAACCTGATGGGCGACGGCCTGCGCGACATGCTCGATCCGCGCTTCGCAAAGCGGTTGTGAGGCGCGATGCCGTCGCCCGCGTCGCCTGTCGGTTCGACGGCTTTGGCCGCACACGTGCTCGCGGTCGAACACCTGCGCACGGCATTCCACACGACCGACGGCGTCGTGCGCGCGGTCGACGATGTGAGCTGGACTCTCGAGCGCGGCGAAATTCTTGGAGTTGTCGGTGAATCCGGCTGCGGCAAGAGCGTGACGGCGCTCTCCGTGATGGGTCTTGTGCCGGAGCCGCCCGGGCGGGTCGAAGGCAGCATAAGATTGAACGGCCGCGAGCTGATCGGGCTTGGCGAAGCCGAGATGCGCCGCATCCGGGGAAACGCTATGTCGATGGTATTCCAGGAACCGATGACGTCGCTCGATCCGGTCATGCGCATTGGAAAGCAGATCGCCGAGCCGCTGATTCAGCATCAAGGCCTCGGGCGTGGCGACGCGAAGGCGCGCGCGATCGAGCTGCTGCTGCGCGTGCGCATTCCCGAGGCCGAACGCCGCGCGGACGAGTATCCGCACCAGCTCTCCGGCGGCATGCGCCAGCGCGTGATGATCGCGATGGCACTCGCCTGTCGGCCGGCCGTCCTGCTCGCCGACGAGCCGACCACCGCGCTCGACGTGACCATCCAGGCGCAGATCCTGCGACTGATCCTGGACCTTCGAGGCGAATTCGGAACCGCGATCGTCCTCATCACTCACGATCTCGGCGTGATCGCCGAGGTCGCCGATCGGGTGGTGGTCATGTATGCGGGCCGCAAGGTGGAGGAGGCGCCGGTCGCCGCTTTGTTCGCACAGCCACAGCATCCCTATACGGTCGGGCTGCTCGGGTCGGTGCCGAAGGTGGACCGGACAGGGACGCACCGGCACAAGCGTCTGGCCGAGATTCCCGGCATGGTGCCGGCGCTCGATCGCCACATCACCGGCTGTCGCTTCGCGCCGCGCTGCCGGCTCGCGACCGACCTCTGCCGTCGCGAAGATCCGCCGCTGGAAATGAAGCTCCCCGGTCACAGCGCGGCTTGCTGGTATGCCGCGCGCGCGCGGGAGGCGATCGATGCATGACGCACCCGCGCAAGACGCTCGGGCAGACCACGCGCCGCTGCTTTCGGTCGAAAATCTGATCAAGCATTTTCCCGTGCGCGGCGGAATATTTGGCCGTGCGATCGCTCAGGTTCACGCGGTGGACGGTGTGTCGTTCACATTGCGCGAGCGCGAGACGCTTGGGATCGTCGGCGAGTCCGGCTGCGGCAAGTCCACGCTCGCCCGCATGATCGTGCGGCTGACCGACCCGACCGGCGGGATCATTCGTCTGCGCGGTACCGATATCTCGACGCTCTCGGCCGGCGCCATGCGGCGGTACCGACGCGACATCCAGTTCGTGTTCCAGGACCCTTATGCGTCGCTCAATCCGCGTCTGCGCGCCGGCGCGATCGTAGGTGAGGCGATCGAGAATTTCGAAACCGCAACGGACGCGGATGTCGGCCGGCGAGTGGCGGCGCTGTTCGCCCGCGTCGGCCTGCGGCCGGCGCAGATGCATAACTATCCGCACGAATTCTCCGGCGGCCAGCGTCAGCGGCTCGGCATCGCGCGGGCGCTTGCCCTCAACCCCAACATCATCGTGGCGGACGAGCCGGTCTCGGCGCTCGATGTGTCGGTTCAGGCGCAGGTGATCAACCTGATGATCGACCTGCAGCAGGAATTCGGCATTGCCTACCTTTTCATCGCGCACGATCTCGCCGTCGTGCAGCACATCAGCCATCGCGTCGCCGTCATGTATCTCGGACGCATTGTGGAGATCGCGCCGCGCGATGCGCTGTTCGCCGCGCCGCTGCACCCCTATACCGAAGCGCTGCTCGACTCCATTCCGATCCCCGATCCTGCGCTGCGCCGCGAAAAGGACGTGCTCTCAGGCGAAGTGCCGAGCCCGATGCGCCCGCCGCCCGGCTGCCACTTCCATACGCGCTGCCCGCTGGCGCAAGCGCGCTGCCGGATCGAGGTGCCCGCGATGGTCCAGACCGCGCCGGATCACTTCGTCGCCTGCCACGTGCGCGCACCCGCGCCGTCTGCTCCCCCCATCACCAACGAGGACGGACCATGAGCACAACGCTGATCCGGCATGCCGACTGGGCGATCATCTGGGACGCAGGCGAAAATCGTCATGTTTATCGAAAGGGCATCGACGTCGCCTTCGACAATGACGGCATCACGCATGTCGGGCCCGGCTTTGCCGGAATGGCTGCCACGACCGTGGACGGGCGCGGCCTGATGGTGATGCCGGGCCTGGTCAACGTGCATTCGCACCTCGGCCACGAGCCGGCCTACCGCGGCATCCGCGAGGAGCACGGCGTCGCCAACATGTACATGTCGAGTCTCTACGAGCGGAGCCAGGCGTTCGACGTGTCCGATCCCGAGTTGCGCCGCGCCAGCCTGGAAGTCGCGTTGTGCGAGGTGCTCAAGAGCGGCGTTACGACGGTGTGTGACATCTCGCCGATCTACGAGGGGTGGACCGACATCGTCGGCAAGAGCGGCATTCGCGGCTTTATGGCGCCAGGTTTCGCGAGCGCACGATGGAAGTTGTCCGACGATCATTCGCTCGGGTTCGATTGGGACGAGGCGCGCGGCCGCAAGGGTCTCGAGGCTGCGCTCGCGCTCGTCGATGGGCTGGCGAAACATCCCTCCGCCATGCTGTCCGGCGTGATATCGCCGATGCAGATCGAGAATTGTTCGGACGATCTGCTGCGCGACAGCCTCGATGCCGCGAAGGATCGCCGCATCCCGTTCACCCTGCACGTCGCGCAAGGCGTGCTCGAACATCTGGAGATGGTCAAGCGCCACGGCACGACTCCGATCCGGCACGCCTCCGACATCGGCATCCTGGGGCCAACGACCGTCGTCGGCCACGCCATCCTTCCCGACACGCATTCGTGGATCCGCTGGCACACCAAGGACGACATCCGCCTGCTCGCCGAGAGCGGGTGCTCTGTGGCGCATTGCCCCACGCCGTTCGCGCGCTATGGCATCCTGATGGAGAGTTTCGGCGACTATGTGCGCGCCGGCATCAACATGGGGATCGGCACTGACACGACACCGCACAATATGCTCGAAGAGATGAGGAAGGCGGGCACGTTCGCGCGCATCTCCTCGCGCGACATCAACAATGTGTCGACCGGCATGCTGTTTCATGCGGCAACGGTGGCGGGCGCCAAAGCGCTGATGCGCGATGATCTTGGAAAGCTGGCGGTCGGCGCGAAGCCCGACGTCGTGCTGGTCGATCTGCATCATCCCGACATGATGCCGGCGCGCGATCCGCTCCGGTCGCTGGTCTTCCATGCCGCCGACCGCGCCGTGAAGGACGTCTATATCGCCGGCCGCAAGGTCGTCGCCGACGGAAAGGTCGCGACGCTCGATCACCAGAGCGCGGGCGAGCGTCTCATCGGCGCGCAGGAGAAGATGATGAAACTCACGCCCGGCCGCGACTATCTCAAGCGCACGGCCGACCAGATCGCGCCCTTGACGCTGCCGGTGGTGTGACGCATCCGTTCGCAGGACTGTGCTGCTCTCTATAGGCAGCGAACTGTTCAGACAACAAGCGTCAGAAGGATACGACAAGCCTATCAAGAGGCGCATCGCAGTTCAGAAGGTCGATGCACTTGAGGCGAATGCGCATACCACGCGTTCTGCTCGAGACTCTTTTCACCTTACCCCGGCAGCACGGAGCATGCCTGCGTCCACGGCGTGCATTGCAGCGGAATGTGATGCGGCATCTTCGCGTCGATGACCTCGAATTCCATCGTCACCTTGCGGAAGAAATTCGCCGGTAGCGTCTTGTCGGCGCCCTTGAAGTAATCTGAGAGGTCGAACGAGATCATGTAGCGGCCGGCCGTGAAGGCGTCGCCGGTGAGCATCGGACCGCTGGTCGGACGGCCGTCCGGTCCGGTCATCACGGATTTTACCGGCTTCATCGTCTCGCCTTGCCTGGCGAACAGCTCCACCTTCACGCCGTTTGCGGGCGTGCCGGAATAGAGATCGAGAATGTGCACCGTCATGCGCCCGCCGGCGGGTTGCGCAATGGCTTCCGTGCCGAGCATGGCCGCGGCGGTCACGAAGCCAGCGCCCAGAACGTCGCGGCGATCGATTGCGTCAGTCATGTGATGCTCCATTCGTTCCGCTTTGTTAAGGACGCATGATCTTTCCGAAAAACCGGGGTCCACTTTTTCGGGATCATGCTTCAGCTGCCGCGATAGCTCAGGATGCTCCACGGCGAGAAGTAGAGCGGCACGTGGTAGGACTGCTTCGCATCGAAGATCGCGATGCGCACCGGCACCGTGTCGAGATAGGCCGGATCGGTCAGCTTCACGCCGGCGGCCTTGTAGTATTCCTCGACGTAGAACAGGAGTTCGTAGCGCCCGACCGACATCGTCTCGGTGCTCATGAGTTGCTCGCCGACGCGGCCGTTCTCGTCGGCGCGCACGGTCTTGATCAGCTTCCAGGCGTCGCCTTCCTTCCTGGAGAAGTCGATGCGCATGCCGGCCGCCTGCTTGCCGAGATACATGTCCAGCGCGTGAGTGCTGAGTTTTGCGGGCGCGTGCTGGGCGTTTGCGGGCGTGCTCGTAGCGGCTACTCCGGCGATCGCGCCCGCGTGCAACAGACTGCGACGGTCGAATTCCATGGTCATTGCCCCCAATGGTTGCGACTGCAAGCCGCGAACACGGCATGAACCGGGAAATTGCATGGATCGTGCCACGCGTGGGCGGCGAGCAAACACGTCTGCGTCCCCAATGGCTTAGGTTCCAGCGCCGCGATGTCGCGCTGTGTGTTGCGAGGATGGCGCGCCGGGACCGCTTCACATCTGCCTCTATTTTGTGCTGTGCTCGTCGGCAATTCGGGGCGCGGGTGCAGCTGCATCATTGAAGCCACCGAATTGTGCCGTATGGCATGGCGTTTGCTTCGATGAGACCAGCGCAGCTTCGCCGCGGCGAAGTCTTCCGGTTGGCGTGCCAAAGTCTCGTCCTGCGGTGATCGCGATGGTCGCTCGATCCCAGCCGCATCGCCTGCTTTGGCTGCGGCGACCCCGATTCCGTCTCTTCGCTGTTGCCGGTTGCGGACGCCATGGCAGTTGCTGAAGCATTGCCTGCGGGCAGAGCGCCGCGCTGGCGTGGCCTGTTCACGTTCGGCGAGAGCCGCAGCCTGAGCGCGGTCCTGCTGCTCGCGCCCGCGGTGCTGTTCTTCGTCGTGGTGTTCGTCATCCCGGTCGGGCTGATGATCCGCTATTCGTTCTATCAGCAGACCTCGACCGGCGACCTCACCGCGTCGGCGACGCTGGCGAACTACGTGCGGCTCGCCTCGGTGGATCTCTACCGCACGGTGGTGATGACGACCTTGCGCGTCAGCGCGTGGACCACCTTCATTGCGATGCTGCTCGCCTATCCGCTCGCGCTGGTGATGGTGCGTGGTCATCCGTTGATCGGCCGCGCGCTCACCGTGATCGTGCTCGCGCCGCTGCTGATCAACGTGGTGGTGCGCACCTATGCGTGGCGCGTGATCCTGGCGAACGGCGAGAACGGCGTGCTCAACTGGACGCTGGCGCATGTCGGGCTCGGCCCGGTGCAGCTGCTCTACACCGAATGGGCGGTCATCATCGGCTCGGTGCACGTGTTTCTGCCGATGATGGTGCTGCCGCTCTCGGCTGCACTCGGCAAGATCAATCCGGCGGTGGAAGAGGCCGCGCGCACGCTCGGCGCCTCGTCGTTCGCGGTGTTCCGCCGCGTGACCCTGCCGCTCAGCGTCCCCGGCCTCGCGGTCGGGGCCACCTTGGTATTCTCGCTGACCGCAAGCTCGTTCGTCACGCCCGCGCTGCTCGGCGGCAATTTCGCGAAAATGCTCGGCACGCTGGTCGAGGAGCAGATCCTCACCGTGTTCGACTGGCCGTTCGGCGCTGCGATCGCGACCTTGCTCACCGTTATCGTGATGATCGTCAATCTCGGCTCGGTCTGGCTGGTCGAGCGCCGCTTCCCGTCGCGCGCCTCGGAGGCGAACTGATGAGCGAGGGAGGCTTGGGCAAAGGCGCGGTGCTGCTCTATTCGCTGACGGCGGTGATCACGCTGTTCCTGCTGGTGCCGCTGCTGTTCCCGATCGCGCTGTCGTTCTCGGACACGCCGTTCGTCGTGTTCCCGCCGCAGGGCTTTACTTTGCAGTGGTACTGGAAGGTCATCAACGAGCCGGACTTCACCACGCCGTTCATGTTCAGCGTGCAGCTGGGCGTGCTCTCGGCGATCTGCGCGCTGATCCTCGGCACGCCGACAGCCATCGGGCTCGTGCGCTACAACTTCCCGGGCCGCGCCGTGGTGCAGGGGCTGGTGCTCTCGCCGCTGGTGTTTCCCATGCTGGTGACCGGCATTGCGCTGCTGCGCCTGTTCACCTCGGTCAATTCGCATTCTTCGCTGACCAATCTGGTGATCGGCCACACGTTGGTGACGGTCCCGTATGTGATCCGTACCGTCTCGGCGAGTCTGCTGCTGATCGATCCGAGCACCGAGGACGCGGCGCGCACGCTCGGCGCAAACCGCGCGCAGACCTTCTGGCGCATCACGCGGCCGCAGATCGTGCCGGGGCTGTTCGCCGGCGGCATCTTCGCGTTCGTCACCTCGTTCGACAATTACGCGATCTCGATGTGGCTCGCCGACGCGGAAAACTTCCCGATGCCGATGGCGATGTTCGCGCTGATCAGCCGCATGTTCGATCCCGGTATTGCCGCAATCGCCTCGCTGATGATCCTGATGTCGATCGTGATCGTCGTCGTTCTGGAATGGCTCACCGGCCTCCAGCGGGCCATGAGTGTTTGAAGAATCGCGTGTAATTTTCACCAACACGGAGGAGAGACCATGAGCAGACTGATCGTAAACCGCCGAACGCTGATCAAAGGCGCGGGCGCCGCCGCATTCGCGGCCCCGATGGGCTACGTGAAGAACGGCTGGGCGCAGGGCAAGCAGATCCAGATCGGCATCTGGGGCGGCAACCAGGGCGAATTCATCCGCAAGAATGTGCTGCCCGCGTTCGAGAAGGAGTTCGACTGCAAGGTCCTGGCCCAGCAGGGCTCGACGCTGGGGCAGATCTCGCTGCTGCGCGCCAGCAAGGAAGCGCCGAAATTCACCGTGATGTTCGTCGACGATCTCGGTGTCGAGATCGCCAAGCGCGAGGGGCTGATCGACCCGCTGCCGAAGGACAAGATGCCGAACCTGGCGAAGGTCTATCCGCGCTTCATCTACGATGACGGCTACGGCGTCGCGCTGATGATCTCGTCGGCGGGCATCTTCTACAACACCAAGACCGCCAAGCCGCTCGACAGCTACGCGGATATGTGGGACCCGAAATACGCCAAGAAGATCTCGCTCGTCACCACCAAGAACACGCCGAGCGTGTTCATGGCGATCGCCACCGCCGCCATCGTCACCGGCAAGCCCTACAAGGAGGCGCAGTATCTGGTCGATCAGGCATGGCCGAAGCTCGCACAGCTCAAGCCGAACGTGCTGAAGCTGTACGACACCGACGATGCGCCGCTGCAGGTCGCGCAGGGCGAAGGCGTGATGGGCGGGCCGGAATATTCCAAATACGTCTATCCGTATCAGGTGAAGGGCGCGCCGATCGACATGAGCTTCCCGAAGGAAGGCGCGTTCGCGGGCGTGAACTGCCAGGTGTTCGTCAAGGGCGGACCGAATGGCGACCTCGGCGCGGCGTTCATGAATCGCGTGCTGGAACCGAAGATCCAGCAGGGGCTCGCCGAGGCGACCATCGCGGCGCCCTCGGTCGGCGGCATCGAGTTCAAGCCGGACGTCGCAAAGATGCTGCCCTATCCGGACAAGAAGATGGACGAGCTCGGCCTGTTCTCGCCGGACTGGGCTTACGTGAACAAGGAGCGTCCGGGTTGGATCGAGAAGATGGCGCAGATTTTCGTGGCGTAACGCGGTGTCGTCCCGACCGGCCCCGGCCTTGAGCCGGGGAGAGCCGGGACCCAGGCGGCACAATCGCTTGTCTGGAAAAGTGACGCTCTATGGATCCCGGATAGCTGCCTGCGGCGGCTTCCGGGATGACAACGAGTGTGAGGATCGAATGGACATCGAAGTCACCAATGTCGCAAAGCGCTACGGCACGACGCTCGCGGTGAGCGACGTGTCGTTCGGCGTCGAGGAGGGACATGTGCTGTCCCTGCTCGGCCCGAGCGGCTGCGGCAAGACCACCGTGATGCGCATGATCGCGGGGCTGATCGCGCCGAGCGGCGGATCGATCGCCATCAAGGGCAGGCCGGTGAACCAGATCCCGGTGCACAAGCGCAATGTCGGGATGCTGTTCCAGAACTACGCGCTGTTTCCACATCTGACCGTCGCGCACAACATCGCGTTCGGGCTGGAGATGCGCAAGCTCGCCAAGGCCGAGGCGCTGCGCAAGGCCGAGGACGCGCTCGCAATGGTACGGCTTTCGGGCTTCGGTGCGCGCTATCCGCATCAGCTCTCCGGCGGCCAGCAGCAGCGCGTCGCGCTCGCACGCGCGCTGGTGATCGAGCCGGCGGTGCTGCTGCTCGACGAGCCGTTCGGCGCGCTCGACAAGAAGCTGCGCGAGAACATGCAGATCGAGATGCGGCAGCTGCAGCGGCGTCTCGGCATCACGACCTTGATGGTGACGCACGATCAGGAAGAAGCGCTGACCCTGTCCGACCGCATCGCCGTGATGCTGAACGGGAAGATAGAGCAGTTCGGCACGCCGACCGAGATCTACGAGCGGCCGGTGTCGCGTTTCGTCGCGAGCTTCATCGGCACGTCGAATTTCTTCCGCGGCCGCGTCACCGGCCGCGTGAACGGCGGCTTCACCATCGAGAGCGAGGACGGCGTGACGCTCGGCATGAACGGGACGCCGCCGTCGGAGCAAAATGTCACCGTTGCGCTGCGCCCGGAAGGCATTCTGCTGGCGCCGACGGGCGAGGGCGACATCGCGCCGAACCGGATGCGCACCACCATCGAGCAGATCGTCTACCGCGGCCTGAGCACACACTATTACCTGCGCCGGCCCGCGGGCGAGCCGCTGGTCGTGGTACGGCAGAACGATGCCGGTGCGGATGTGTTCGCCGGTCTTGAGCCGGGCAGCGCCGTGCTGGCGAGTTGGGCCGCGGAGCGCAATCTCGTTGTAAAGGACGATGCATAAACCATGGCCATGCCCGCGGACGCCGGCTGGTACCGGCAGCAGACCAATGCCATCGGCACGATCACGCCGTCGGGCAATGTCGTGGTCGAGCGTGTGACCACGGCGATCCTCGCCGATTTCCCCGAAGTGTCCGGGCACTTCTCGCGCATTCCGGTGTTCGGCTCGAGCGACGCCTACAAGGACGATTACGACTGGGACGGCATGCTCGGCGCGGCGCGGCTCCTGTCGCACGCCAATGTCGACGTGATTTCATGGAATGGCAGCAAGGGCGCGAGCCTCGGTTTCGACGCCGACACGGTTCTGTGCGAGCGCATCACCAAGGAAACCGGCATCGCGGCAACGACCTCGATCCTTGCGCTCGACCGCGTGCTGCGCGAGACCGGCGCTTGCAATATCGGCCTCGTCTCGCCGCATACCGACGGCTACCAGGCCAAAGTGACCGCGGCATTCGAGAGACGCGGCTTTCCGTGCGTCGCGGAAGCGCATGCCGGCTTCTCGGACAATTTCTCCTACTGCACGGTGCCGGACGCCGAGATCGTTGCGATGATCCGCAAGGTGGCGGCCGCCAAGCCCGCCGCGATCGTGACGTTCTGCACGAATTTTCCGGCCGCGCATCTGGTCGCGCCGCTGGAGCATGAGACCGGCATTCCGATCTACGACACGGTCTCGATCGGCATCTGGGATGCGCTGCACCGGGCGGGCATCGAGACCACGCGCGGCGGCCGTTGGGGAAGCCTGTTCGCCGGAATGTAGGGCGGGCGGCACTTCTGCACGCCGCGCGCTTGCGCCTATCCCTTCGGATAGGGCGTCGAATGCACCGCCAAAACCTGCCAGCGGCCTTCGTCCTTGATCCAGACCGTCAAGGCGATCGAGTCGACCTGCCTGGGAACACCTTTGACCTCAAGATCGATCTGCAGACGGCAGTGAACCAGCGCCGTGTCACCGTGGACCGACACGGTTTCGCTGCTGGTCCCGATGCTCTGATAGTCCCACAGCTTCTCGCACACGCCGCGGGTGTAGCTGTCCTTGCTGTCGACCGCGCCGCTCGAGTGGGTGTATTTCAGATCGCGGTGCAGCAGCGTCTCGAGCTCGCCGGCATCGCCCGCGATCATCGCCTTGAAGCGGCGCTGCTCCATCGCGAGGATGTCGTCCTTGCTCATCGCTAGTTCTTTCCCAACGTCTTCCACACGCCGTTCGCGGTACCGACCACGCGCTCCCCGACGACGAGTTCCGCGCTCATGAAGATGAGCGAACGGGTGCGCCGCACGACCTTGCACCTGGCCTCGACGAACTCGCCGACGGACACGGGCACGGTCTTCCCGCCGTGGACCAGGTGGACCCGGCCCTCCGTCACGTCGAGCCGGGTTTCCTTGGCACCCGCCGACAGCGTGAATTCGGTGCCGACGACCTCGATTCGCGACGT
>Ga0207682_10001305_pt1 | contig 11444 bp, 13 predicted proteins | sample KBSM63metaG_FD_184332 | JGI IMG/M metagenome (GOLD analysis project Ga0207682, IMG submission 184332) | Miscanthus rhizosphere microbial communities from Kellogg Biological Station, Michigan, USA - KBS M6-3 metaG (SPAdes) (version 2) | ecosystem: Host-associated > Plants > Roots > Rhizosphere >... | reverse complement strand
CATCTCGACGTCGGTCAACGAGCGCCCGAAGACGTCGGGGTCAGGGTGCACATGCATGTCGATCACACCCGCGGCCGGACTCACCTTGGGCGGCGGCGGTGGAAAGCCGACTTGCGAGAATGCGAAGCCGGATGCGCATAGTGCAAGACCTGCCGCAAGCATGCGCAGGGTGTAGACGGTCGATCTTTCGCGATGATGGATTTTCATGGCACACCTCCTCTTTGACGATAAGAATTGTTCGCGCGCCGTTATTTGACGGGCGTCGCGATCGGTTTGCCTTTCTCGACGACGTAAGTCGCGAGCACCTTGGCTTTTCCGCTGCCGACGTTTTTGCCGTGCACAACCAGTCCTGCCCGGTAGATTGTCTTCATACGTAACGGCGCCGTAAACGCAATTGGACCAAGTGCAACCACGAATTTGCGGCGATTGTTCATGTTCACTCGATCCGCACATTCGCGTCACGAATGATCCGCCGGTAGCGATCGCCATCGGACTTGATCAGCGCGGCGAATTCGTCGGGCGTGGTCGGCGTCGGCACGATAGCGATGTTGCGCAGGAGCTCGCGCACCTCGGGCATGTTGAGCGCCTTTACCGTCTCGGCGTTCAGGCGCGCAATCGCATTCGCGGGTGTTGTGGAATGCACGACGAAGCCGCTCCAGTTGATCGCCTCGATTTCCGGGTGGCCGGTTTCGCGCGCGGTCGGCACGTCGGGAAAGCCGTCTTCACGTTGCTGCGAGGTGACGGCAAGCAGGCGCAGCTTTCCCGATTTGACGAATGGCGCCATGTCGGACACGTTGAGGAAGAGCGCGGTGATGTGGCCGCCCACCGCAGCGGGAACCGCGTGTGCGGCTCCCTGGAACGGCGTGTGCACGATGTCGACCTTGCCTGCGAGCCGCATCGCCTCGATCAGTAGATGGTGGCTGGTGCCGGGACCGGACGAGCCGCAACTGATATCGCCGGGCCGCGCCCTGGCGAGCGCGATGAACTCGCGCATGTTTTTTGCCGGCAGCGACGCGTTGACCGCGACCCCCATGGTGAGCCCGATCACCTGGCTCACGGCCTTGAAGTCGCGGTCGGTGTCGAACGGCAGACGGCTGCGCAACACCGCGTGCGAAGTGAAGCTCGGTCCTATCATCAAGACCGAATATCCGTCTGCAGGTTGGCGAAAGACATACTCGGTGCCGATGACGGTACCGCCGCCGGGGCGGTTTTCGACCACCACGTTTTGTCCGAACGCCGTCTGCATGCGCTGCGCGAGGATGCGCGCAGTGACGTCGAACGAGCCGCCGGCCGGAAACGGCACGACGATGCGCACCGGCTTCGCGGGAAATGCTTGCGCCTGAACCGCAAGCGGAGCCACGATTGCGCACAGGGCGGTGACCGCAATAGCGCGGCGGGCAAGCGACGACGGATACATGACCACCCCCCAGGAATCGTTTGACCGATTGCCACGCATCGGCGGACTTTGCACTTGCCCCGCGCGACCCATGACTTACTTTACACCCAAGGTAGATATCACGCTCTTTTGGCATTCCGATTTTCGGTTCGACTCAGTGGCGTCGACACTGCCAATGCCGAACAGCTCTCGCGCAAACAGTGATTTGACAGGAGATGTTTGATGCGTTAGCATCTGATGTATGCGAACTACGCTCGATATTGCCAACGACGTGCTGCAGGCCGCGAAGGAACGTGCGCGCCGAGAGAAAAAAACCACCGGAGAAGTCATTTCGGAGCTCGCCCGTCACGCATTAACCGCGCCACCGGAAACACCGGTGGCAAAAGCGCCGAAGGCGGTCTATGGCTTGCGTCCGTTCCCCAAACGCGGCGGCATCGTTACCAACGAGTTGATCGACAAGCTGCGCGAAGACGACGCCTACTGATGCGCGCACTGCTGGATGTCAATGTGCTGATCGCGCTACTGGATGCTGATCATTCGTTGCACGCTCGCGCCACCAAATGGTTCGCCAGTCATGCCCGCGGCGGTTGGGCGACATGTCCGATTACGCAAAACGGCTGTGTGCGCATCATGTCGCACCCGGGCTATCCGAACACGGTTTCCGTGCGCGCAGTCATGGGTCGACTTGCGGAGGCGAGCGCTGGCACCTTACATGAGTTCTGGCCCGACAATGTCAGCCTGCTCGATGCGAAGGTCGCCGACTCTGGGCGCATTCATGGGCCGCGCCAGCTTACGGATATCTATCTACTGGCGCTGGCGGTGCGACACCGGGGGCAGTTCGTTACTTTTGACGGCGTAATCTCCATCGACGCTGTCTGCGGCGCCGAGAAAACGCATCTCGTGATCCTTTAGAATCGTCCAGGCCAAAACGGTGCGATATCATTGATCCGCACGCGGCCGATGTTGGGGTGCCGGCGTCAGGTAAGCGCGCCGTTCCCGCTACTGCCAGGCGCGGTTGTCGACGATGCTCTCGTACGTTGCGCCGGGCACCGTCATGTTCCACTTCACGGTCCAGTCATACGTATCGTCGAACCGCTCGCGGGTATAAGGCTGCGGCGCAGCGTGCAAAAGACGCCAGGTCTGGAATTCGTGGGGCTCCAGCAGGCCGCCGGTCTCGCGGATGAAGTAATGAACGTACGGCGTCGGGTCCCGTTCGATTTCTTCGACTGCGCGCGCCTGCGCACGGAACATCGCGGCAAGCGTTTTGCCGTCGAGATCGTCGCCGGCCGCTTCGCTGCGCGTCGAGTGCGACTCGATCAGGATGCGCAGCCCCATCTTCTGCGCGACACTGATCCACGGCTCCATCAGGCTTACCGCGGCGACCTTGCCCTGTTTCAATGCCTCGATGCGCTGGGGCATCGAACCCGCGGTCGTCGTTTTGATGTGCTCGAGCGCGAGAAAACCTTCCATCAGCTTCAACGTCGTAAAATGCGAGCCGTTATTCGGCGTGACCGCGACCGCCTTATCCTTCAGCATTTCGGGCTCGTAGATTTTTGAATCGGCGGCGACCACGATCGCGAACGACGACATGGCAGCGCCCAGCGCGACTATCTTGCGCCGCCGCAGCCCGCTGCGCTCGGCCTCGACCGCGCGCTTCATGATGCCCCACTCGCACATGCGGTATTGATCGATGCCGCCGTCGTTGTAGACGGAATCGAGCGGGCGGTCGAATACGGAATCGAACTTCACGGAGTGAGAGGTGGTGACCTGCGCCATGCCCGGCGTCGTCACGAACTCGATATCGAGCCCCTCGTCTTTGAAAAATCCGCGGTCGCGCGCGACCAGTACCGGCAGATCGTGCACCGCGTTCATGGTCGCGACTTTCGGTCGTGTTTTCACCCCGACGTTCATGCTGCGTCCTCCTCCGCCCGCTAGCCGGACACACCTATCATCACGCTGGATCCGCATGGCTGTCAACGCGGGAAGCGAGGCATGCGAAAATACCCCGATGGCAAATCCGGACCGTTTCCTGCTCGCGGGCGTCATGGGCTGGCCCGTCATGCATTCGCGCTCGCCGCTGCTGCACAATTACTGGTTCAGGCAGCATGGCCTTTCCGGAACGTACGTGCCGCTCGCGATAGCGCCCGCGACACTCGCCGCGGCGCTGCGCGCGCTGCATCCGCTCGGCTTCGCGGGTTGCAACCTCACGCTTCCGCACAAGCAGGCCGCGATGACGGTCGTCGACGAAGTCGATGCGCTCGCAAAAACAATCGGCGCGATCAGTTGCGTGATCGCGCGGCCCGACGGGTCGCTCGCCGGTACCAACAACGATTGCTATGGCTTCATTGAGAATTTGCGGCAGTCGCAGCCCGGCTGGCGCGCGGATGCGGGTCCGGTCGTCGTGATCGGCGCCGGCGGCGGCGCGCGCGCCGTGTGCTACGGCCTCGCGCAGGAAGGCGCGCGCGAGATCCGGGTCGTCAATCGTTCACTGGCGCGCGCGCAGGAGATCGCGAATAATTTCGGTGGCCCGCTGAAGGCGCTGCCGTGGGAGCAGCGCCACGACGCTTTGGACGGCGCGGCAATGGTCGTCAACACGACGAGCTGCGGTATGGTCGGCCAGCCCGCGCTCGATCTCAAGCTCGACAAGCTGTCGAAGAACGCGCTCGCGGCCGACATCATTTACATTCCGCTCGAGACCCCGTTGCTCGCCGCGGCGCGCGCCCGCGGCAACCCAACCGTCAACGGCCTCGGCATGCTGTTGCATCAGGGCCGGCCGGCGTGGAAGGCGTGGTTCGGGATCGAGCCGCAGGTTACGGCCGAGTTGAGAGCGCTGTTAGAGGAAACGATCTAATCAATCGAGCTTCGCGCGGAAATGATCCCACGTGCGCTTGAACAGCGTCGCGTTCCATAGCTTCTCGCGGCACATCGCGATTTCTTCCTCGCTGAAAACGTACGGCTTGCCAATCTGCAACGCCATGTACTGGCGGTACGCGTTTTCTTCCATGTAGTTCGCAAGCACGAAGGCCTCCACAATGTCCTTGCCCACCGTCACGCCGCCATGCGCTTTCATCAGCGCGGCGGGCCGGTCGCCGAGCGTCGCCGCGAGCCGGTCGGCCATTGCGCGGTTGTTGATCGAGTTAGGCGAATCGAGCAGCGGCATCGGATGGACGAGCGAGCCTTGCGCATATACCGGCTTGTAACTCTCGCCGACCATGGTAAGGAACGTGGACCACTTCGGATGAGCATGCACGATGGCTTTGACATCTGGGCGCACGCGGTAAATGCCGCAATGCAAATGACGCTCGAGCGGCGCATTGCCCTTGCCTTCAAGCTGGTTCGCCTCGAGATCGATCGTGCAGATGTCGTCGACCGTAAGCCGGCTGCGCTGGCACGAGCCGATATTGATCAGGATGCGGCCGTCGTCGAGGCGAATGCTGCAGTGGCCGTTGTAGTCGATGATATCCGACTGCTCCAGCATGCGGATGCAGTCGACCAGTTGCTGCTTCAATTCGTCTGCTGACATGGCAATGCTCCTTCGCTAATGCTTACCAGTTCACCGCGGCCCGTATTTCCACGCGCCACAACTCCCACGCACGCATGCCGGCCGTCTGGTTCACTACATCCGCAAGCCGGCCTTCCTCGCGGTCGAGTGCGGCGATCGGCGCACCGGGCTTGAGCGCCATGGTCCAGTGCTGGATGCGCGCGTTGACCTCGGTGTAGACGGCGCGAAAAACCGCGGTTTGCAGCGTCGGTCCGCAGGCGACGCTGCCGTGCGCGCGCATGAGCACGAGGTCCTGCCTGCCCATCACTTCGGCCAGCGCGACGCCCTTCTGCGCGTCGCCGACCAGCATGTTGGTGGCACCGAACTTCTCACGGATGTCGAACACCGGCACGCCCGCCGCGATGAAAGCCGCATTGTGAAACATCGCCTGCATGGTCACCTCGACGAGCCCGAATGGAACGACCGAGGGCGAATGGCTGTGCACGATGGAATGAATGTCGGCGCGCGCCTTGTAGATCTCGCCGTGGATGTAGCGCTCGAGAAAACTCGTGCGGCCATTGGCATTATAGGGATTGCTGTCGAGATCGTACTCGATGATGTCCTCTGGAGTGACCAGCGCCGGCGCCAGTGAGCGAGCCATCAGGTAGCGATCGGGCGCGCCGGGATGACGCAGCGAGACGTGGCCGAAGCCATCGACGACGCCGTGTGCGGCGAGGATGCGGCTGGCCGCCGCCAGATCCGCGATGAGTTCCGCAGCCACCGGGCCGGCGGATTTGTTCGACATGAAGGACTTTCGGGATTCGTTGTTCGCCTGCGCTGTCGATGATAGCCGGATTGAAGCGCGCGCGCGATACATGCGAGAATCCAGCGCAGAGCATGAACGGGAGATACGCCGGTGGAAAAAGTTCAGGCGGCCGTAAGAACGGGCCCAGGCAAGATCGAGATCCGCGAATATCCGATGCCGGATATCGCCGATGATGCCGCGTTGATGAAGATGGAAGTTGCGGGCATCTGCGGCACGGACGTCAAGCTCTACCAGAAGCCGCCGTCCAACGCGCCGGTGATCATGGGCCACGAAAACATCGGAACCATTGCCAAAGCGGGCCGCGAGTTCACACGGCGCAAGGGCTTCAAGGAAGGCGACCTTGTGTTCGTCGAGCATTACGTCATGTGCGGCAAGTGCGAATGGTGCCACCTCGGCCAGTACCGCCACTGCGAAAACACCGACTGGCGCACCAATCCCGGCGGGATTCGATATGGCTACACCTCCGCTGAGAAGGCGCCGCACCTGTGGGGCGGCTTCGCGCAGTACGTATACCTGCCGTGGAACTCCGTCGTGCACCGCGTGCCGCAGAACGTGACGCCGGAACTGGCGGGGCTCGTGACGCCGATGGCGAACGGCGTCGAATGGTCGCTCTTCGATGGCGGCGTCGGTTACGACTCGACGGTGCTCATCCAGGGGCCCGGCCAGCAGGGACTTTCGCAGACCGTAGTCTGCAAACAGGCGGGAGCGTCTTTGGTCATCGTCACCGGCACGGCCAAAGACGGCGCGCGCCTGAAGGTCGCGAAAGAATTGGGCGCCGATTACGTGATCGACGTGAGCAGGGAAGACCCGCTCGCCCGCATCATGGAAATTACCGCCGGCCGCGGCGTGGACGTCGCGCTCGACTGCACCGCCGGTGCCGGCACGCTACCGATACTACTCGGTGTCGATGCGTTAAAGCGCAAGGGCGGCACCATCGTCGTGCAGGGGGAAATGAAGGAGTTTCCGAATTTCCCGCTCGAAAAAGTCACGGTGAAGTTCATCACGATCAAGAGCGCGCGCGGGCACAGCTACCAGGCCTGCGAGCTCGCCCTGGCGCAACTCGCTTCACACCGCTTCCCGCTGGAGAAAGTCACCACCCACCGCTTCGGGTTGAAGGACGTGGACCTCGCAATACGCTCGGTGGGCGGGCATGGCGTGCCGGACGTGATCCACGCGTCGCTGATGCCGTGGCAGTAGGATTTCGTCATTCCCGCGCAGGCGGGAATCCAGGCGGTTAGATTCAGGATTTTCTGGATCCCCGCCTGCGCGAGGATGACGTGCCTAGACCGTAACCGGATCGGTATCCAGCGGCGCGAACAATCCATGCCGCGCATGATCCTTGAAGTGCTGGTCGCGTGCGAGCTCGATCGCGCATGAGCGCACTCGCTGCTCCGCCGGATTGAGGCCGGGAATGCGGCCGCCCGCGCGGTTCGCTTCAGCCGCCTCGAGCAGCCGGCGCCGGGTCATCACGATGCCGCGATCAGTTGGGCACAAGTTCTCGCGCGTGCGGTCCTGAACAGGACCCATCGACTCCTGCAGCGAAGCATCCTGCATCGCGATGCCCTCGACGCCCGAATAGTGCCGGCCCGCTTTCTGCGCGGCGCGATCCATCAGGTAATCGTTGCGTTTGTTGGCGAGCGGAACGAAGGTGCCGGGCACGTATTTGTTGTGTATCCCCTGCCCGTTCTTCATCGCCGCGAGCTCGGCTTCGCTCAACGCGCGCTTCGGGTGATAGTTGATGCTCCACGCCCAGTTGTTCTCGTCGTCGATCGGCACCCACACGTGCGCGCCCAGCGGATGGTCCGCGCGCGGCGGAATGATGGTGTGCGTGGGCATGATCCACGGCGTGATCCGCCAGTAATAGCGGTCGTCCGCCGCGTTGCGGCGCGCGCCGATCAGCAGGCCGCCTTCGAATTCGACGACCTCAAACTGCGGCATCAGGTCCTGCGCGTTGTATTCGTTGCCTTTGCTGCCGACGAAGAGCGGGTCGCTCTTCAGCGCGCCTCCGTGCAGGAACGTCACGTGGGAGGAATCAATCCCGCCTTCCAGCGCCTGCAGGTAATTGCATTCCTGCAGCCGCTTGGTGACGAAACACCGCTCGGCCGGCACGCTCACCCATTCGAGCGCGGGTGGCGCGGGCTTCAGTTCCGGGGGGCCCATGTACGTCCAGATCACGCCGCCCGCCTCGATGCACGGGTACGATTTGAGCTGGATGCGTTTTTTCATCGGCCCGTCGGCGCCTTCGGATGGCAGATCCACGCAACGGCCGGTGACGTCGTACTTCCAGCCGTGGTACGGGCAGCGCAGCCCGCACTCCTCGTTGCGGCCGAACCACAACGATACACCGCGATGCGCGCAGAATTCGTCGATCAGGCCCAGCCGATTTTGCGTGTCGCGAAACGCGATCAAAGGCTCGCCGAGCAGTTTCACCCGCACCGGCGCGCAGTCGGGTCCCGGCAGCTCATAAGCATGCAGCGCCGGCAGCCAGTAGCGCCGGAACAGGTCCCCCATCAACGTGCCGGGGCCGGTGCGCGTGAGAAGATCGTTCTGTTCGCGGGTGACCATGGTTAATCTTAATCGACGCGAGCGCCGGATGCACGCACCAGCGGCGCCCAGCGCGTGATTTCCGCAGCGACGAACTCAGTGAACGCCGCCGCGTCCAGCGTGCCGGGCTCGATGCCTTCGGGACGCAGGCGCTCGCGCACGTCGGGGAGCTGCAGGATGCGGCGCACCTCCGCGTTCAGTTTGGCAACGACCTCTTTGGGCATGCCGGCCGGCCCGGACAGCGAGAACCAGATGACGGCGACAAGATCGCGATAACCGGCTTCGCGGAATGTCGGCACGTCCGCGTAATCGGGTATGCGCGCCGCCGAGCTCACCGCCAGCCCGCGCGCGCGACCGGCGCGGATCTGAGTGCCGGCGGTCGCGAGAGTGTTCGATACGATTTCGATGTGTCCGGCAACCAGATCGATCATCGCACCGCTCGCGCCCTTGTACGGGACGTGCGCAATATTGATTCCCGCCATCTGCTTGAACATTTCGGCGATCAGATGACCGAGCGTGCCGTTGCCGGGGGAGCCGTAGCTCAGCGCGCCGGGCTTCGCCTTGGCTAGTGCGACAAACTCCTTGAGCGTTTTCGCCGGCAACGAGGGATGGACCGCGAACACCGATGGCGGTCCGCCGAACAGCGCGATGTGGCTGAAATCCTTGACTGGATCGAACGGGAATTTCGAAGCTGCCAGCGCCGGCGCAATCACATGCGACGCGATGGCGGAAACGACCAGCGTGTAGCCGTCAGGCGCGCTTTTGGCAACGAGGTCCGACCCGATCACGCCGCCGGCGCCGGTGCGGTTCTCCACTACGAACGACTGCCCGAGACTCTCGGTCAACTTGATCGCGATGATGCGTCCCAGCAAATCGGAAGTGCCGCCGGGCGCGAACGGCACGATAATGCGCACGGTCTTCGCCGGCCACGCCTGCGCGCGCGCGCCTGCGGCAAGCGTCATCGCCAGCATGCCCGCCGCGACCGCGCAAACCATCCTCCGCATAGCCGGGCCTAAAACCGGTCGACCCGGAACGGCGCGATGTCGATGTTCGGCGTGCGCCCGGCGACGAGGTCGGCGATGATGCGTCCCGTCGGCGCGCTGCCGACGAGACCGATGTGGCCGTGACCAAACGCGTAATACGTGTTCGCGTACTTCGTCGCGCGGCCGATCACCGGGCGCGAATCCGGCATCGACGGCCGCCGGCCCATCCAGCGCGTGGTTTCGACGTCGCGCACTTGCGGAAACATGCTCTTCATGTGCCGGGCCAGCACGTCGGCGCGTCCATAATCGGGCGGCGCCTCGATGCCGGCGAATTCGGTCTGCCCGGCAATGCGCGTACCCATTTCCATCGGCGTGACGAACAATTTATTCTGCGCCGACGCGACCGGCATCGGCAGTTCGAGTCCCGGGTCGGAGAACGTGACGTGATAGCCGCGCTCGGCTTCCAGCGGCACAGTGTCCCCCAGCTTCGCGCTGAATTTGCCCGAGTGCACGCCGGCGCACAGAACCAGAGTGTCGACTTCCATGCGCCCCGCGTCGGTAAGCAGCGCCTGCGGCCCGTTCGGTCCGAGCTCGATGTCGAGCACGTCGCGCTGCAGGATCACGCCGCCGTCTTTCTGGAACTGCTGCGCGTACGTTTTGGTCAGCCGTTCGGGATTGGTCACATAACCCTGCTCTGGCAGATAAACGCCGCGCTCGAAGTTGGGCGCCAGTGCGGGCACCAGTTTTGCGATGCCGGCCGCGTCGATCTCAGTGCAAACAACGCCGCGATCGCGCCGCAGCTTCCAGGCGAGCGCATCCTTGCGATACGCTTGATCGGTGTCGTAAACCACGACGTAGCCGGTTTTTCGGATGATGTCGCTGCAATTCGCATGTTGCGCGAGCGGGCCGTGGGCATCGAAAGTCTGGCTCAGGAGGCTGATCAATGCGTCCGCGGTTTTCTCGACGTTGCGCCGCGCGGTACTGGTAACGAAGCGGAACAACCACGGCAGCGCCTGCGGAAAATACGACCAGCGCACTTTGAGCGGCCCCATCGGGTCGGTCAGATAGCCGGGGACTTTCGACATGATGCCGGGCATCGCAATCGGCACGCACGATCCCGGCGACAGTATTCCGGCATTGCCGAACGACGTATATTCCCCCGGCGGCAGCCGGTCGATCACGGTGACCTCGTGACCGTCGCGGCGCAGATACGCCGCGGTGGCGATGCCGACGATGCCGGCGCCGATGATGGTAATTTTTTTCATGCGCGTCCCCGAATGGAATGCCGCTATTTTAATGTTTCCGGTGCGAGCCCGGAGTTTTTATCGGCAATCCGCAGGCAGCACAACCGGCGGCGCGCAATCGATCAGCGTTCTATGGTGATGACATGAGCCTGAATTTTGCCGTCGACGGCGCCGCGGCCGAACCGGCGGGCGACTGCATCCGCAGCGATCTCCGTCGCTTCACTGAGCCGCGACGCATTGCGCGCTTCGATTTCGTTCCTGAGCGGCGTGCCTTGGCAATAAGCGACTGCAGGAATCCGCGCGGATGCCGCCCGGCTGCGCGCCGCCACCGTATCGATACGCGGCGCAGAGCTGAAACCACCTTTCGCAAGATCAGCTTCGATAGTACGGGGATCGTGATAGCCGTGCGGCGTGCGCGCGAGGAAACGCGGCGGATCGGCGGGAAACAACGCAGCAACCGCGGTCGTCACGACATCCGCGAATTCGTTCTCTTCAATCCGGTCCCACGCATTGAAAATAAAAACGCCGCCCGGCTTCAACACGCGCCGCGCCTCGGCGAACGCATTGGCTTTGTCCGGAAAAAACATGACGCCGAACTGGCAGATCACGGCATCGTATGCGTTATCCCCGAACGGCAGCTGCATCGCGTCGGCCTGGCGCCACTCGACGGCTCGCTTCGTTCCGATGGCCGCTGCCTGGTCGAGCATCGCCTGATTGAGGTCCGTGGCAACGATGCTGACGTTTGCAGGCAACACGTAGGCCAGCGCTCGCGTCACCACGCCGGTGCCCGCCGCTATTTCCAGCACGCGGCCTAGCGGCCGCGCAACCAACCGCTTCGCGAGATCCACCGCGTAGGGCTCGAAGATCAGCGGCACCAGGTATTCGTCGTAGATCTTGGGCACCGAGCCCGCGAAAACCTTGTCTGTGTTCGAACTGCTCATAGAGTTTAATTATGGCAAAATCCGGAACA
>Ga0207682_10001301_pt1 | contig 11454 bp, 6 predicted proteins | sample KBSM63metaG_FD_184332 | JGI IMG/M metagenome (GOLD analysis project Ga0207682, IMG submission 184332) | Miscanthus rhizosphere microbial communities from Kellogg Biological Station, Michigan, USA - KBS M6-3 metaG (SPAdes) (version 2) | ecosystem: Host-associated > Plants > Roots > Rhizosphere >... | reverse complement strand
CCAGCGCATGTTCCCGCTCACCCTGCCCGGGCTCGAAGGAGCCATGCGACTGCTGGTGAAATGAAGGCGCGGGCGGCATCCGCACGGATGCTGTCGATGCTCACCCTGGTGTCCCTGCTCGCGGGGTGCGCCAGCCTCCCCTTCTTCGGCAAGGACGCCGACGCCGACGGCCAGGCCGCGGCCGAGCCCCAGGTCCCGCTCTACGAGCTCGAGGTGCGCGCACCGGGCGCGTTGCGAAAGCTGCTCGTCGACTACCTCGACCTGGCGCGCTTCCAGAGCGCGCCGGCAAGCGAAGCGATCACGCCGGCCGAGCTCGAGCGGCTCGCCGCAGCCGCGCCGGCGCAGGCGCGCTCGCTGCTCGAGACCGAGGGCTACTTCGATGCCAGCGTCAAGGTGACGAAAAGCGACGGTGCCGCCGGCCTGCCGCGCATCGAGGTCGACGTCGTGCCCGGGCCGCGCGTCGTCGTCCGCAGTGTCGCGATCGACTCGACCGCTCCGCTCGCGCCGCGTGCGCCGACGCGCGACGAGCCCTGGCGCGATCGCCTCGACAAGCTGCGCGCGATCTGGTCGCTGCGCGAGGGCCAGCCGTTCCGCCAGCCGGAGTGGAACAGCGCCAAGAACGCGGCGCTCGGCGCGCTGCGCGGCGACGGCTATCCGCGCGCCGAATGGCAGTCGACGAAGGCGAGCATCGATGCCGTCGATCAATCGGCGGCGCTCTCGGTCACCGTCGAGCCCGGGCCGCTGTTTCACATCGGCCCGATCCGGATCGAAGGAACCCATCGCTACGACGAGGGGGCGATTCGCCGCGTCGCCAGCCTGCCGCCCGGCACCGAGTACAGCGAGAAGCAGCTGCTCGACTTCCAGGAGCGGATCCTGAAGCTGAGCCTGTTCGAAGGCGCATCGGTCGAGGTGGATTCGACCGGGCCGCCGGAGGCCGCGCCGGTCGTGGTCAAGGTGAAGGAGCTCTCGCAGCACCAGGCGACGGTCGGCGTCGGCTACAGCGCCAATACCGGCCCGCGCGTCTCGCTCGAGCACTGGGACCGCAAGGTGTTCGGCCAGGAGTGGATCGCGCACACCACCCTCACCCTCGGCCCCGACCTGAAGTCGCTCGGCACCGAGTTCACCGCCTACCCGAACGAGCACCTCTGGCGCAAGCTCGCCGCCGCCAGCATCGAGCAGCTGCGCAGCGCCGACGAGACGCGCAACAGCTGGAGCGTCCGTGCCGGCCGCTCGAAGGACACCACCGACTTCGAACGGCTCTACTACCTCGAGGCGTCGTACGCGAAGGTGGAGAGCGCGCCGCTGACGACGTCGAGCAACGCGCTCTTCCTCAACTACCAGTGGCTGCGCCGCGACGTCGACAACATCCTCATGCCGACCTCGGGGACGGCGCTGGGATTGCAGGGCGGCGTCGGCTACGGCGACGGAACGCGGGAGCGTTCGGATGTGCCGGGAACGGAGAGCGCCCGCGCGCCCTTCCTTCGTGCCTACGCACGCCTCAACGCCTACAAGCCTGTCGGGACCTGGTTCGCGAACGCGCGCGTCGAGGCCGGTCATGTCTTCGTCAGCAATCCGATCGCGGTGCCGGACCCGATCCTCTTTCGTGCCGGGGGCGACAACTCCGTGCGCGGCTACGACTACCGGACGCTCGGGCCGACGGTCAACGGCGCCGTCGTCGGCGGTCGGGTGCTGCTCACCGGCAGCCTCGAGTTCGAGCACGCACTGATCGACCGCTTGCCGGCGCTGCTCGGCGCCGTGTTCGTCGACGCCGGTGACGCGGCCGACCGCTGGAACGAGCTGCGCCCGGTGTTCGGCTATGGCGTCGGCGTGCACTACCGCAGCCCCGTCGGGCCCCTGCGTCTCGACGTCGCCTACGGCCAGGACACTCGCCAGGTGCGCCTGCACCTGAGCGTCGGCGTCGTCTTCTGAGGCCGCGACGATGAGCGCCGACGACTCCGCGCTCACGCCTGCACCGGCGGGCGCGAGCGCGGCGCCGCCACCGCGGCGGCGGCGCGTGGCGCTGTGGCTGGGCGGCGCGGTCGGCGCCCTGGCCCTGGGCTTAGCGCTCGTGATCGGCGTGCTGATGTGGTCGTTGCACCACCCCGGCGGAAGCGCGTGGCTGGTCGGCCTCGTCCCGCGGCTCACGGTGGTCGAGCCGAAGGGATCGCTGATCGGCGACTTCGCCGCGACGCGCGTCGTCTACGACCTTCCGGGCGTCGGCGAGCTGCGGCTCGACGCGCCGCGCTGGCATGCGCTCGCAGCCGCACGAGGCAGCGGCGGACGCTGGCTCCACCTGGTGATCGGCACGCTCCACGCCGACCGCGCAGTCTGGACCCCGCACGTGTCGACGACCCCGAGCGAGCCCGCGACCCTGCCGCCGAGCTTGCGCCTGCCGATCGAGATCGAGGTGGGCGCAGCGAGCGTCGACGAGCTGCGCATCGGCGGCGCCGAGGCGACGCCGGTGCGCAACGTTCGCGCTCGCGTCCATCTCGGCGCCGACGGCGGCGCGCGCCATCGCCTCGACGCGCTCGCCGCAGGCATCGAGTTCGGCGACGCGCGCGGTGCCTTCTCAATCGGCGCCGACGCGCCGTTCCGGGTCGACGCGACTGTCGATGCGACGGCAACAGCGAAGGGCTGGAGCGCGACGGCCCAGGCGAGCGGCCCGCTCGAGTCGCTCGACACCGTCGCCACGGTGCGCGCCGCGGCCACCGCGACGCACCCGGCGCAGTCGCTCGACGCGCGCGCGTCGATCCGCCCGCTCGCGGCGTGGCCGCTCGGCGCGCTCGACGCATCGGTGAGCGCGCTCGATCTCTCGGCGTTCACGAGCGCGCTGCCGGCGACGGCACTGACCGGCGAGGCGCGTGCGACGACGAGCGGCATCGACGCTCCGGCGCTGGTTTCGCTCACGCTTGCCAACGCGCGGGCGGGCCGCTGGAACGAAGGCCTGCTGCCGGTGCGCAGCCTTCGCGCCGAGCTGCGCGCTCGCCCGGACGATCCCAGCGTCGTCGACGTGCAGGAGCTGTCGGCCGAGCTCGGCTCGGCAGCGAGTGCCGCCGGCAGCATCGTCGGCCGGGGCCGCTGGGCGCGACCCGACTGGAACGTCGACGTCGAATTGCGCCAGGTCCAGCCTGCCGCCCTCGACGCGCGTGCCGGCAGCGCCGTGGTGAGCGGCAAGGCAGCGTTCACGGGGACCGGCTTCGCGGCGACCACCTCAGCGGCGGCGCCGAGCGCATCGGCGGCCGCGCCGAGCGCATCGGCCGCAGCGCCCGCACGGGTCGAGGTGGTCGCCGATCTCGCCGGCCAGCTGACCGATCGCCGACTGCCGCGCGCGGCACCGAAGGCGGCACGCTTTCGCATCGAAGGGCGAGCGAGCGCGAACGACATCGAGCTTCGCCGCGGCGAGGCGTCGCTCGGCGACGCCGCCGCGAAGCTCGACGGCCGCCTCGCGCGCGGGAGCGCGAACGCGCCGTGGCGCGCCAGCGGGCGGCTCGAGCTGGCACGCTTCGATCCGGCGCCATGGTGGCCGGGCGCTGCGGATTCGCTGCTCGGCCGGGGCGCGAATCGCCTCAACGCCAAGGGCGAGTTCGATCTGCTCCTGGCGCCGACGAACGCCGACGAGAGCGCCTACGCGCAGATCGCGGCGACCACCGGCAAGGCGAGCCTCACCATCGTCGACAGCCTGCTCGCCGGGATCGCGCTTCAGGGGACGGCGAGCTACCTCAACAGCGACGGCCACGCCCGACCGTCGGCCGACGTGAGGGCCGGCGGCAATCACGTCCGCATCGATGGAACGATGGCGGCGCGCGGCGCGAGCAACGACGACTGGCGCGTCGTCGTCGACGCGCCTCGGCTCGACGCGCTCGCACCGTTGCTTGCGGCGCCTGCTCCCGCGGCTGGCGCCGATCGCGCCGCGAAGGCGCTGTCGGGAAGTCTCGTCGCGCGCGGCCGCATCGCCGGACGCTGGCCGCAAGTCAGCGGCGAAGGCGACCTCGAGGGCAAGGCCTTGCGCATCCAGAGCCTCACGATGCGGCAGGCCAGTGCTCGCTGGCGCATCGGCAGCGGTGACGATCGGGCTCTCGATGGCCATGTCGTCATCGACGGCGTCGACGCCGACGGGCGGGCGCTCGATCGCATCCAGGCCGACATCACCGGGACAGCGCGCTCGCATCGCGCCGAACTGCGCGTCGCTTCGGCGCTGCTGCCGCCGGCGTGGACCGACGCGCTGATGGCGCGGCCGACAGGCGCGGCGTCGGCAACGGCCTCGTCGTCATCGTCGGCGCCGGCATCGGCTTCCGGATCGCTCGCGTCGGCGCGGACCCCATCGCCCTCGTCGTCGACGTCGCCCGTCGGCGCGACAACAGCGCCCGGCTCGCGCAGCGTGATGACGCTGGTCGCGGAAGGCGGCCTCGTCGATGTCAGCGGCAGCCGCGCCGGTGGCTGGCGCGGCACGCTCCGCGAGGCCGTCGCGCGCTCGCTCGCGACGCCCTCCACGACCTGGCTCGAGGCCCGCGACGTTCGAGGCGGGGTCGTGTGGGCCGGTGCGCCGCTGCGCATCACCCTCGAGCCTGGCAATGCGCGGATCCTCGGCGCCACCTTGCGCTGGAGCCAGATCGACTGGCAACAAGGCGTCGCGAACGCTCCGTCACGGCTCGATGCGCAAGCGGAAGTCGACGCCATCGCCGTCGCGCCGATCCTCGAAGCGCTGCAGCCCGGCTTCGGCTGGGGCGGCGACCTGCGCGTGGGCGCGCGCCTGAAGGCGCGCAGCGCGGCCAACGTCAGCGTCGACATGGTGGTCGAGCGGGCGAGCGGCGACCTGACGGTCACCGACGAGATCTCGACACAGCGCCTGGGCCTCTCCGACCTTCGCTTCGGCATCGCTGCCGACAACGGTGTCTGGCACTTCACCGCCGCGGCCGCAGGCGCGACGCTCGGCGTCGTCTCGGCGGCAGCGACCGCGCGCACGTCCGCGAGCGCGACCTGGCCCGCCGCCGAGACGCCGCTCGAAGGCGTCGGCGAGCTCCGCGTCGACAACCTCGGCACCTGGGGGCCCTGGCTTGCGCCCGGCTGGCGCCTCGGCGGCCGCGTGCACGCGAACGCGAGCTTCGGCGGTCGCTTCGGCGCGCCGCAATACACCGGCCATGTCGAAGGCGGGGGCATCACGGTCCGCAACTTCATCGAAGGCGTCAACGTCACCGATGGGACTGTCGCAATCGCGTTGCGCGGCACCAGCGCGCACATCGAGACCTTCACTGCGAAGGGCGGCGCCGGGACGCTGAAGCTCGAAGGCGACGCTGCACTCGACGAGTCGCCGACGGCGCAAGTGAGGCTGGTGCTCGATCGCTTCGAGCTGCTCACGCGCGTCGATCGTCGCATCGTCGCCTCCGGCAGCGCGGCGCTGCGCCTCGACGCGACGACGCTCGGCGTCGACGGCGACCTCAAGGTCGACGAAGGTCTCGTCGACTTCACCCGATCCGATGCGCCGACGCTCGGCAGCGACGTCGAGGTCGTGCGCCGGCCGGGCGAGCCGGCGCCTCCCGCGTCGCTCGCGCAGGCGCAGGCGCCGCCACCCGTCGTGGGCACACCGAAGCGCGCGGTTCGCATCGACCTTCACGTCGACATGGGAAGCAAGCTGCGCGTACGCGGCCGCGGCCTGGATGCCGGGCTGCGTGGCGAACTGCACCTGACCTCGCCGAGCGGCCGCCTGGCCGTCAACGGCAGCCTTCGCGCGGTCGACGGCACGTACCAGGCGTACGGCCAGAAGCTCGACATCGAACGTGCCTTGCTCAGTTTCGTGGGGCCGGTCGAGAACCCGCGTCTCGACATCGAGGCGACCCGGCCGAACCTCGACGTTCGCGTCGGGGTGGCGGTCACCGGCACTGCGCTCAATCCGCGCATCCGCCTGTTCTCCGAGCCCGAGCTCTCCGACCTCGACAAGCTGAGCTGGCTGGTCCTCGGCCGAGCCAGCGAGACGACCGGCGGCGCCGACACCGCGCTGCTCCAGCAGGCCGCGCTGGCGCTGCTCTCGGGCGAAGGCCCGGGCGTGACCGACCGGCTGATCCAGTCGATCGGCCTCGACGAGATCTCGGTGCGGCAGACCCAGGGCACCACCAAGGACACGATCGTCACCCTCGGCAAGCAGATCTCGAAGCGCTGGTACGTGGGCTACGAACGAGGGCTCGAAAGCACCGTCGGCACGTGGCAGCTGATCTACCGTGTCGCCCAGCGCGTCACCGTGCGCGCCTCGGCGGGCGCCGACAATGCCGTCGATGTGATCTGGACCTGGCGCTGGAAATAGGATCGCTAGGGCGCGACGTCCCAGTCGGCCTTGGCGATGTGGTTCTGCATGAAGGCCTCTACCGCTGATCTTGCATCGACGTGCGCCGGATCGAAATCGAATTGCCCTTCGTGGCTCGACGGGCCGTCACTGCCGGCGAAGCTCGCACGGTAGTTGATGGTGTGGCCGACGACTTCGTAGTCGACTCGATAGCGCACTAAAGGGCTGCCCGAGCCGCGAGAGTGGGATCCGTCGAGAGTCGGCATGGCTGCTCCAGGAGGCCGTCGAGTATGCCGCGCCGTCTCCGTCTTACACTGCCAGCCCTCGCGCGGCGGCCCGTCCGTGCGCGCGGAGCTCGCCGTAGTTCAATGGATAGAACGGCCGCCTCCTAAGCGGCAAATACAGGTTCGATTCCTGTCGGCGGGACCAATTCAACCTCCTCGTGGGACGCGCCGGCGAGCGAGTCGGCCGGTTGGGTTCAGAATTTGCTATGGAGAGGGGCTATCTCGGCTTGAGCAGGGTTCGACGTGACGGAATACTTCAGATGGTGGGTGATCGATCGGCGTACCGGCGAGCGCGAGCTCACCGATCAACGCCTTAGCCGCGAGGACGCCCAGCGCCGGTTTCCAGGCGCCGTGCCGGACTTGCGGTCCCGGGAATTCCGGGAAGATGAATTGTTCGCCGACTCCCTTCCTCCCGAGTAACCTTGAGCTGAACACGAATGCGAGCCAAGGTGGGCGCGCCGTGTTCACCGTATGTCGGGGCGTGGCTGTAACAACGGCCGTTGGCCCCGTCGATGCCCGATTTCCTTGGTAAATTGTGTGAAACCTCGTGAGCGTCGATTCACTCCTCCTGAAAGTTTCCCGAGGGTCGACAGGCACGAGCGAGTTCACGTCAACATTGACAGGCTTCTTGAGGTACGAAAGATGAGCTATTCCTTGCGAGGCCTCGCGCCCCTGCTCCTGGTGGCGTTATCGGCTTGTGGTGGCGGCGGTGGCGGTGGCGGCGGTTCCGCGCCAGCCGCTGCCAATCGGGCACCGACCGCGAACTTCGCGTTCTCGTGCGCCGACCTGGCCTGCACGTTCACCAGCAACAGCACCGACCAGGATGTCGGCGACGCGATCGCCAGTCAAAGCTGGAATTTCGGCGACGGGACGGCTGCGGTCACCACCGCCGCGCCGGCGCACACCTTCGCCGCGGCCGGGGGCTACGACGTCACTCTCGTGGTCGCCGATCGATCGGGCGTTTCCAGCAACGTGGTCCGCCGCGTCACGGTCACCGCGCCGGCGACACCGGCGGCGCCCCACGCCAACTTCACCGTGAGCTGTGCGTCGCTCGCCTGCACCTTCACCGACACGACGACCTATGACGCCGGCAGCGTGCTCCAGTCGCGCCTCTGGGACTTCGGCGACAGCGTGACGCTGGCCGCGACCAACCCGACGACTCACACCTATGCGGCAACGACGCTGACGACCTTCACTGCCAAGCTGACGATCACGGACATCGCCGGCAAGACCAGCACGAGCGTGCAGAGCCTCGTCGTCGCACCGCCGGCGACATCGCTCAATTGCGTCGGCGGCAATTGCGTCCTCAGTCTCACGCAGGCAGCGAAGGTCCAGGCGGGACTCGTCAGCCATTCCTGCTCGGCGCAGGGCAACCGGGTCGTGATCACGGCGCCGATCACGGAAACCATCTTCCCCGACGGCTGCGTCGACCCCGTCGGCACGGTGTTCACGATCAATGGCGGCGCGGCGTTCGCTGCGAACACGCAGCTCCAGATCGCCGTCGTGTCCGGGACGGTGCCGGCGTCGAGCCTGGCGTTCCAGCCGGCGATCCGACTCACCGGCGACTTTGCCAGCGGCTGGACGCTGACCTTCGACGACGGCTTCGGAGGGTCGGGCGAGCCCGATTTCAACGACCTGGTCATCTTCATCAAAGCGACCCCGTGAGATCGAAGGCCGTCGCCTGACGGCCACTTCTCAACACTGATCGCGGCCGGCGCCGGTCACCTTGTCGGTGATCGAGCGCTAGCACTCGACCGTTCGTCGGACCGTTCGTCGGAAGACCAGTCCGGTTCCCGTGCCCACGGGATGGTCGCGAGCACGACGCTTCCCTAGAGTCACGCCCGTTGCGTCCACCGGCGCGTGTCCTCGGGAAGTCTTCATGCGCCTCGTTCCGATTGCCTCGGTCGCCTTAGCCTGCGCCTTAGGCGCCACCACCGCCCGTGGCGACAACGTCACCTTCCCCGGTTTTGCGCACGGCTCGGAAACGGTCGCGTTCTCGCTCACCGCTCCGAATGCGGTGGCGTCGGGCACCGTCAGCGCGGGTGGCTTCGCGACGATCCTGAACGGCAGTCCGTCGTTCGTCACCTACTGCGTCGACCTCTACCAGCACATCTCCTTCGGCACCCTCTACTCGGATTACACCGCGCCGGGATCGACGCACATTTTCGCCAACAACCGCGCCTACGCCGACCTCGGCCGCCTCTACGCCAACGCCGGAATCGTCGATACCAGCATCGAAGAGGCCGCCTTCCAGATCGCCGTCTGGGAGATCGCCTACGAAACGACTCCCGGTGCGTACGCGCTCGGCAGCGGCGCGGCAAGCTTCAGCGGCGGCAGCGCCGCGGGCGGTGCACTCGGCCTCGCAGCGACGTGGCTCTCCGGCCTCGGCAACGACGCCGGCCGCAGCATCAGCGTGATCGAGAGCACCGAGCACCAGGACGTGATCTTCGCCCCGGTGCCGGAACCTTCCAGCTACATGCTGATGCTCGCGGGGCTCCTGGCCATGGTCGAGATCTCGCGGCGAAAGCGGAATCACGCCTGAGGTTCCTGCGCGGGTCGCGTCGGCTGGCACGCACGCGGCCAAAAGCGGACTTGCGCCCGCCATTTCCGGGTCGGGCGCAGCGATGCCTTCCCGCACAATCGGCGCCGATGTTCGGCAGCCCTTTTCCTGCGCTCGCGATTCGACTCGGGCGAGCATGGCTTGCGCGCCTGCTCGTCGCAGCGCTCGCGGCCGGCGTCATGCCGGCATTCGCGCTCGACGCCGGCACCCGGGTCCTCGACGAAGCGATGGCTGTCGTCAGCGCGGACCGGCGCTTCCCGGCCGGCGAAGCCGCCGCCCGGGTCACGCTGCCCGATGACTGGGCCACCTCGCGTCCCGGCTTTGCCGGCAGCGTCTGGTACCAGACCCGCTTTCGCCTCGAGGAAAGCACCGGTCCCGAGGACCTGCTCGCGCTCTACATCGAGCGGGCGTGCAGCAACGTCCAGGTCCACCTCAACGGCGCCCTGATCTTCATCGGCGGCCGCATGGTCGAGCCGGTGACGCGCAACTGCGCCCGGCCCCAGCTCGTGACGCTGCCGCCGGCGCTGCTTCGCTCGGGCGAGAACATCGTCGAGCTGCGCGTCGTCGGTCATCCGCTCGAGCGCGTCGCTGCGCGCCAGGCCGCGGCGGGGCTCTCGCGCATCGAGTGGGGGCGACAGTCGTCGCTGCTCGCCGCCCACTCCGCGCGCCTGTTCTGGGGCGTGCGCTGGGTCGAGATGAGCAGCCTGATCCTGATCGGCATCGGCTGCATCCTGATCGCGGTCGGCTGGCTGAATCGCCGAGAAGTGTATTTCTCGTACCTCGGCTGGCTCTGCCTCGGCTGGGTCGTGATGTCGCTCGCCTCCTCGGCGCCCGACATGCCGTGGAGCAACGACGTCAGCGAGTTCATGCTGTGCTCGTTCTGGGCAGTCCTGCTCGCGCTCGCGGTCCAGTTCTTCCTCAGCTTCGCCGGCCTGCGCTCGCGTTTCATCGAGAACGTCATCGCGTTGCAATGGGTCGCCCTGCCGCTGTCGCTGGTGCTGGCCGGGCCGCACCACCAGTTCTCCATGGCGCTGTTCTGGTACGGCCTGCTGGCGCTCGAGCTGACCGCCGTCATGGCGATCTACCTGGTCGTGACGTGGCGCCAGCGGCCGCAGGATTTCGGGCCGATGGCGCTGGCCATCGCCGCCGGCGAGCTGGCCCTGATCGCCGAGCTCGGCGTGCAGGCAGGACTGGTGGAAATGCCGCCGTTCTCGATCCTGATCATCGTCCTGCCCTTGTTGTTCGGCGCGGTCGGAACGCGCCTGTTCCTGATGTTCGCGCGCGCGTTGCACGCGACCGAGTCGGACCGGAACCGCCTCGCCGCCGAGCTGAAGGCGCTGACGGCCGAGTTCGACCATCGCGTCGAGCACATGACGGCGCAGCGGGTCGACCAGTTCACCGAGCGCGAGAGGAAGCGCATCGCGTCCGACCTCCACGACGACCTGGGTGCGAAGCTGCTGACCATCGTCCATACCGCCGATCCGGCACGCGTGCCGCAGCTGGCGCGCGAGGCCCTCGAGGAAATGCGCCTCTCGGTGCGGGGCCTGGCCGGCCGCCCGGTGCGACTGGTCGACGCCCTGGCCGACTGGCGTGCCGAGATCATCGGCCGGCTGACGCAGGCCAAGATCGAGACGCTCTGGGACCACCCGCCCGACCTCTCCTACATGCTGCCGGCGCGCCTGTTCATGCAGCTGACGCGGGTGCTGCGGGAGGCGGTGAGCAACGTCATCAAGCACAGCGAGGCGACCCATTGCGAGGTGCGCTGCACGATCGAGGATCGCAGCCTGGTCTTCACCGTTCGCGACGACGGCAAGGGAATCGCCGCCGATCTGCACCGGGGCCAGGGGATGTCGAGCATGAAGCGGCGCGCCAAGAAGATGAACGGCCAGTGCCTGGTCGAGTCGCGGCCAGGGTACGGTGTCGTGATTTCGCTCACGGTCCCGCTTTGAGGCGCCGTGGAGCGGTCACGGTCGCTTGTTAGCATCCCGGGCGACGACGCAGCCGCCACGAGGGCTCATGACGGTGTGCACGTTGCTTGCTCGGGTCAGGTCGCTTCGCCCCTCCCTGCCCGTCGGCAGCCCTCAGGGCGGGCGCATACGGAGGTTCGCATGACGAACATCTTGTTATTGGAAGACGTCCCCGAGGCAAGCGCCTGGCTCAAGGTGCAGGTCGCCGAGGTGTTCGCCGAGCCGGTGTTCTTCGATGCTTCCCGGGTCAACGGAGCCCTGGCGATCATTGCCAAGGAGCAGATCGACGTCGCCCTGATCGACCTCGGGCTGCCCGACGGATCGGGCGTCGACGTCGTCGTCGCGCTGCGGGAAGCCCAGCCCAAGGCT
>Ga0207682_10001296_pt1 | contig 11474 bp, 7 predicted proteins | sample KBSM63metaG_FD_184332 | JGI IMG/M metagenome (GOLD analysis project Ga0207682, IMG submission 184332) | Miscanthus rhizosphere microbial communities from Kellogg Biological Station, Michigan, USA - KBS M6-3 metaG (SPAdes) (version 2) | ecosystem: Host-associated > Plants > Roots > Rhizosphere >... | reverse complement strand
CGTATCGGCGCGGCGATAACTGAGAAAGATGCTGGGCATGCTAAGCGGCCGCGCTGCTGGCCGCTGGCGGCAATGAATATTGCGCGAGCAGCAGTTTCAGCAGTCCATTGATGTCGACGCTTTTTTGCGCGCGCGTGTGCACAAGGCGGACTTCGGGCGCAGCTATTCGCCGGTTCGGCGAGTCCTGGCGCACCTGCTGCCATGCATTCTGCAGCGCGCGTTCCAGAAATGCGTGGTCGGTACTATCGTCGATCAGGAATACGATGCGGTCGAGAGGTACCGAAACCAGCAGCTGTTCGAGTTCGTACAGGCAGCCCTGGTTGGAAGGGGAGAAGCTGCGCAAGTCCATCAGGATCGCATCGGCGCCTGCGGCGAGGGATCGCATCGCATATTGCCACGTATCGGCATAGCAGAAAAACTCGTTGACCCGATAGCGGCCGTCCGGATCGGTGCCGCTGTGCCTCGCTTCAAGGCGTCGCTGCACGTCGGCATCGCTGCGCACGAAACGGCGGGACAGGCGGCCGCCGAGAAATTCGAGGAACTCATGCGGCTCGACCGTCGACTCGACAAGATCAGGGCCGGCAATCATCGCGATGCTGCCGGAGCGTAGCCAGCGCTTCGATAATGCATCGTACAGACGCTCGCTTTTCCCCCCGAGCGCGAAGACCCGCAACAATAACAGCGTAGGGCTCCGGGCGGCGGAATCGCCGGGGCGGATCAGTATGAATCCCACCGTCGTCACCAGTTTATACGCGACGAAAGCGACGAGCCCGGTAAAAACATAAATCCAGCCCTCAATAGCCATGGAGACCGACTGCTCAATGCCGAAAAAAAGCCACATCGCATCCATGGTCAGCGATTGGTCGCTCAAGCGGCGCCGTTCATAGCGCCGGCCCAGCCATTTGAGCAGCCACCAGCCCGCCACTGCGAATAGCGCAAATCCCAAAAGCATGAGCGCGAAGAATGTTTCAGTGCCGCCAAGATTGAACAGCGAGCCTACGGACACGGCGGCGCGCAGGCCGGCGTCCCCTCCCGCAGCGACGACATTTACCAATACTATGGAGCCGGCTACGGCAATCGTCATGAACACGAGGACCATCGGGCCGACGGCCCGCACGCCCCGGCGCAGGAAAGCGAGCAGCAGCAGTGTGCCGGGCGCCTCGGTAATCAGCCAGAAAATCGCGAGCTGGCCGACGGTAAGCGCATCGTTGCGCACGAGCGCGAAGATTCCCGCCGCGGACAGCAAAGCAAAATAGACAAGGCCGACGATAACCTGTTGCCCGCGGTTGACTGCTGCGACCATGCCTACCGTGAGCGCGATTGGCCACGCAAAACACGCGAGCCACCAGAAGACACGCGTAAGCACGATCCCATCGTCTTTGGTAAACACCAGCCACGCGCCGGTCATGACCAGCGCATAGGCCAAACCTGCCGCGATATAGACAGTCGTTGCCGACGCAAGTGATGCAAGCGCACGCTGATAAGCGGGCGGGCTGCTCGTGGCATCCAGGTTGCCTGCGTCTATGCGCTGCACCTGCAGCGGGTTGCCGGTGCCGGACGGCTGCGTGGCGCGCACCGCTGGTGTCGGCGTTGCGCCTGCCTGTTCCGCCATCGCGCGCAGCACTGCCCGTCGATACCAGCGCAGTAGCAATGCTGATATTGGCGCGGTGAGCACGGCACTGGCAATCAGCACCATCGGCAACATGCCAGTGGTGATCAGTCTCGCGTCATTGGCGACAGCGCTCACAAAACTCCCCGAAGCGTGTCAACCGCTGCGGGTGCGGCCGGGGAGAAATAATCAGCCATGAGTCCGCTGTTTAATGGTTTGCTGCAGCAGAACATTCGTGTCCAGGGTGGAAACCCTTCCCGAACGTTTGCGCACTGCATCCATCATGTGGTCGGTGCCGCCGGGCTTGCCGCTTTTTTCGCCGTTCCATAAAGCGATGAAGCGCACCTGGTCGGGACCCCACGCCAACGCCGTGTACAGCAGCCACAGGTTCGCGCGTTCGTACGGATCGCGGTTTGGCGGCGTAGGACCCAGCTCGGCGGGCATTACGCGTATTCGCGTTCTGGCCGCCGATTTGACCTTGTAATACTTGTCGACCCATTGCTCGCCGGCAAATGCGACGGACCGCTCGATGAACTCGGGTTCATCGAAAGGCAGCAGCAGTTCGAGCCACAGCCCGCGGTCGAGGGCTGCCTGAGCGAACAGCAGGTCCCCGCCGCATGCACCTTCACTTAACGCAAGATCGCGGTCTCCCGCTTCCAGTTCGGCGAGCTTCTTGGCGATCGCGGCCGCCGCCAGTTCGGTCATGTCCTGGGGAAAGCGTTCTGCCGTGCGTCCCGCTTCGTCGATCATATGGCCGCTGAAGAGAAACGTTTTCTCTGGCCGCCAGGGAGGGTTAAGCGAACTCAAAGCCCGCGTCACCAGAGTCGAAGCAGCCTGCACCGGCTCCGGGCGGAAACCAAGCACGGTGAGCAGATCGAGCTGCTGCCAGGTGGAATTGAGCGCAAACCAGTCCTTTTCGGCGGCGGCAATCGCGTACGAATAGGCTTTTTCGACCGTCGGCTTGTCACCTACCAGCAGCTCGAGATCGGCCAGCGTTACGCGCGCCCAGTAATCTTTGGACTGAGTCGTTTCCTTCGCCAGCGCGCAGCGCGCCGACCAGCGCACGCCGCCCTCGATTTCTGCTCGCAACTTGTCGCGCTCGTCAGCCCCGGTCAAATCGCGGGCGACGTGGAGCAGAGTGACCGCATTGATGCCCGTGTAACAGTGGCGGGGGTCCATGCGAAAGCCCGACGCATACGCGTCGATCGCGTCATTGAGCTGCCCGGCTTCCAGTTCGGCGTCGTGCCTCATCGCTGCCGGCGCGGCGTCGGGCTTGCGCCAACTGCTCTCCCATAAATCTTTCGCCACCCGGCCCAGGAGGCCGCACGTTTCCGCGTCGTCGGGACAATCACGCGCCACGGATTGGAGCCACTCTTTGGCTTCGTCGTAGCGTTCCAGGCGGCCGAGCAAGATGCCTTTCTCCTGCCGGGCGGTCAGATGCGCGGGGTCGAGCGCGAGCGCTTTCTCAACCTGCTCGAGCGCGAACGCAGGCTGATTGAGCTGGCGCAATGTTCTGGCGGCAATCAGATGCGCTTCCTGGCGCAGCGCCTGCGCCGGCGCTTCTTCAGCCAGCACCAGCACATCGGACGGGCGTTGCTTGCGGCGCGCGGTCGCCAGGCGCTGAGCCCATGCTTCCTGCTGTTCCCACACTTCCTGTACGCCGCCGACGCGCAACGTTTTCCAGTTGGGTTCCTGCAGGTAGGGCAGCAGCTGATAGACGGGGCTGCTTTTACGGCCATGCCACGCCGCGATGGTTTCGCGCACCATGGTGGCCAGCGCCGCTCTGTCCTGCTGCAGAAAATCGGCGTCGGGCGCGCCGTCCTTCATGTGGTAGCGCAGCTTGCGGTCCGTATAGACATCGAAGGGCATGGGGCCTTGGCGGCACGCGATCGAGATGACGCCGCGCGCGCGCAGCGCATGGCGCACGCCGAGCTCGTACCAGACGTTCGGGTTGTCGACGGAAAGATCCGCGATCACGACATCGGCGAGCAGCAGCTCCTGGAACATGTCGGTGCGGATATCGCCCGCGCGCTGTTCTTCGTCGGCGCGGAATACCACGAGGCCTTCGCCTTCGATCGCCGGGCGTATGAGCTCCGCGTACACGCGGTTAAAGTCGATGCCGTCCTTGATTCCGAAAGGCATCGCGACGAAAACGTGTAGCGGCATTAGCGCGTTCTCGTTTAGTGTGATGCCAGGGCGCCTAAAGCTGAAGGAAATTCTTGAAGTGCTCAGCCTTGACTTTAGACTTCGCCACCGCCGCGCCGACCGTCATCAAATCGCCCTTGTGGGCGACCGAGTCCAATTTCTGCACGGCTTCCGGCGCGATCTTGTCCAGTCCCAGGCCCTGCAAGCCCGGGTGGGTCAGCTCCGCGTTGTAGCGCATGTAAGTGAAAAGCTTGCGCTCGTGCGGACCGGACTTGCCTATCATGTCGCCGATCTCGCGGTCGAGCGGGTCGCCGGCGAGACATTGCCCGAACACCCGGCACAGGAAATCCTGCTCGTTCAACGCCGCGAACATGAGCGCGGACGGAATCGTGGTGGCATTGAACAGGAGATTCATGTCGTCGGGCTGGAGAGTGCCGTCGGGTTTCGGACTCGTCCCCGTGCCGATCGAGACGATCAGCATGTCCTCCGGTGCAGACGTTTTCCAGCGCAGGTTGTAGGGTTCGGCCGTCGCCATCAGGAAGAGCTGAAACGCGGGGTTATTGTACGTGGTCACGCCGCCGTCGACGAAGATGAAGTTGTTATTGCCGATCGCAATCTGCTCGGGCGGGAAAAAAGTCGGCGCCGCCGTGCTGGCCCGCACCAGCTGCCACAGCGGCAACGCGAGATTGCAGTCCGCGCGCTGGCGATCGTTGTATTTGGCCTGCGGATTGTTGCAGACGGTCCACGGCGAATCGGTCGTCGCATTGCGCATGACCATCATGAGCAGCGTCTTCAGCCCGGCAGAGCCCAGCGCCGGCTCGTTCGTTTTGGTTTCGCCGGTCGTAGCCTGAAACTCGCTGCGCAGCTTTAGCGCGAGCGGCTCGTCTTCAAATTTATATTTGAGGCGGTTGAAGATCGAGGCCTTGGAAAACATGAGCTCGGCGCTGTCGAGGTAAAACTGCCGGATCTTGCTCACGCGCATGCCCAGGCAGAGGCAGGCGGCTATGACCGCGCCGGTGCTCGTGCCGGCGACGTAATCGAAGTAATCGGCGAGCACGAACTTGTCGTCCTTGCCGAGCGCCTGCTGCAGCATGTGCTCCAGCTCGCCCAAGACTTCGATGGTGATGAGGCCGCGAATGCCGCCGCCATCGAGGGCGAGCAATTTATAGGGTGGCTTCTTGTGCAGCCGCCGCGTGACTTGAGATGACTCGTCGACCATAGGAATCCTGGCTTGAACGGAAATTTGTGCGTGAAATTCACGCTCCGAAATCATCAACCATCGAATCGTGATGCGAGAGTTCTACGGTATTATGTATTTTGTAATGCGTAGGACGCAAGCATGAAGCGCGGATCCATTCAATCGCATTGCAATCTTGTCATCGAGGAGCACGTGAACGCCGCGCGCTGCTCGATCGTCGCGACGAAACCGAACGCAATCGCAGCCGAACGCGATTGCCTCGTTCGCCTTTTGATCGACGATGCGCCGATCCCGCTCGCGTTCGAGCGGATTCAAGCCGCGATCATGCAGCAGGTCTGGAACGACGCTGCTATCCAGGGCTGCGGGGTCCGTCGCTCGTCGAGGGAGGCCGCTTGGGCGCCGGCGGCGGGGTCCGGTCGCGCGGCTGGTCACGGTGCGGCTGCGAAGGCGGGACTATGATGTTGAAATTAGGCCGCGGGCCGCTCGGCGTCAGGAGCCGCCTCAAGGCATCATCTGCCCACGCGGTTGCTGCCTGTGCATTCACATACTGCGGCGGCTGTGGCGGCTGCCCGCTCACAACCTGAAAAATATTGTTCTCGGGCAACTCCTGAGGCGTCCAGCGCCTGGCGGGGTCTTCGCACAAGACTCTTCCTCTGCGCACGATGACCGCCGTGTTGCCGACGTCCGTGCGGTCCGCGACGGGCGAGCGGCGCACGCTGTATTCCGTGCCTTTGACGGAGGCCGACAGCTCGTCGGTCGTCACCTGACCGCCGCCGCGCTGGGCGATCTGGCTGATGCGCGCAAAAACTTCACCCAGAAACAGTTTGATCGAGCCGAGCTGAACGCGCGTGTTGTCGCGCAACGCGACCACATTGTCGTCGCCGTAGTCGATCACGGCGTAGCCGGCGGCGGTCTGCACGATGTCGCCAATCTGCAGCTCCATGCCGGACCGGTATGGCAGGTCGACCTGCGATCCACGCTCTATCCGCACGCCGGGATCCGCATAGAGCACAGGAACGGCGGGCCTGCTGCTTTCAGTACTCGTGCAGAAGGGTCCGAAGCAAAAGGTCCCGGCGGCGATGCTTAGCGAGGCGCTGAACGTCAGCAGCGCCGCCAGATACCAGCTAAGCTGTCGTGCGTTTTTCAAGTACCCACCTCCGTTCAAGCATCGCGAGCACCCACCACGTCATGACGAACGCAGCGATATGGTATAACCCGTCGGCAATCAGTTCCAGCTTAGCGTAAAGAATAACGGCCACTGTCAGATACAGCAGGCAGGCGCCGGCGAGCACCGCGAAATCCCAGCGGCGCGGTCTATCCAGGCGCCATAGGCGATAAGCGGCAGCAAAGGCGATCATCAACAGTGCCATCAACCATTGCGCCGCGAACGGCATCGAGCGAACTGCCTGATCGTTGAGCAGCGCGTTGACGACGTCAGCGTGAAACTCGAAGCCGTAGCGCTGGCCGCTGATGTCCATGCGGGTGGCGAGCGCGTCCAGCGGGTGTTCCGCGCCGATCAGGACGCGCTTGCCGGCAAACACGCGAGGGTCAACGGAGCCTGTCAGCACTGCCGCGAGAGCGTGGCGGCGCGCCGGCTCGCGCAGCCGTTCGCGATGCGAGAGGCGCATGATGATTCTTGCCACGTCCGTGCCGGCGGCGCGGGCGGGGCAATCCGCGTCGGCCAGCTCGATGCGTTGAAGAAAGGAGAAGCGGACCCATTGGCCGGCGCCCGACGCAAGGCGTATCTGCAGCGCTTCCACTTGCGGCGGCGGCCGGTCGACGCTGGCGGGCGCGAATGCCGCCTCCAGTGGGAACGACCCGTATACGCGGTCGGCGCTGATCAGCGCGACGGTACCGAAAACCGCTTCATCCAGCTTGGTGCCGACACAGGTCAGGCCCACGTGAGCGGCCTTCGCCAGCGCAGGCGGCATTGCCGGTTCGCTGCCCGCGAGTTCCTGAAACCCGAACGCCACGGCGGTTCCCCGCTCGCGCGCCGCGTTGATGCTGCGGGCGAGTTCGCCATCGAATTCGCTGGGGTCCTCCACGCGGATGTCAAAGGCGACCGTTTTGGCGCCTGCCCGCGCCAGAATGTCGATCAGCTTCGCATATTCGCTTCGACGCGACGGCGCCAGCCCGTTGGTTTCCTCGCGGTTCGGCTGGATGCCGATCAGCGCAAGCTCGGCATTCAGCGGCACTTCGAAAATAATGTCGCCCAGCAGCATCGTGAAGCTCGCGGTACGCGTGTCCAGGCCGAGCAGATCGAAGACATTCGCCCACGCCAGCGAGATTACGAGCGCTGCCACCAGCGCCGTGACGACCAGAGCCGCCTTGCCCATGTCCACGAACCGCCGGAACGCGGCCGCGATACCGATGATGGGGCCTTCGCGTCCCGCGGCTTCGATCAGCGTCTCGACGTCCTTGTCGAATTTGGCATGGCTGACTGTTTGTGCCTGCAGGCCGGCGAGGGCAGCCAGATCAGCCGGCAGGGCGCGCGCATCGGGCAGTGCTGCGCCTTCCACCAGCACCGGAATTACTTTTTTGCGGCGCTTCAATGCCTCGCGGATTTCCCAGCGGACGAAATCCTCGGGATTGTCGAGCCGCCGGCTGCCGTCACCGGCTGCTGCGGTGAGCCAGCGAGGCCCGATCACGGCGAGCATCGCGTCGCAGCGTGTCACGCGCTGCCTGAGAACTTCCTTCCAGTTGTCGCCAAGCTCAATCTGCTCGACGTCCATGAAAACGTTGCCGCGGCCGAACCAGTTTGTCAGCTGCTCGTGAATGAGCCGCGCGCTGGCGGGCGCGTCGTCGCGGCGATAGCTGATAAAAATTGTCGGCATGGAAGCCCGTAAGCGACAAAGACGTCCTGTAATTTATAACACGGGCATCTCGAAAACTGCGTTGTCATTTTTACCGATGCGCCGGGTTTTGTAAGGCGGCTCGCCGGAGACGGCACGCCCGCAAGCCGCGGGAATCGACAGGCGGTGTGGCGCTCGGCGCGCGCAATTTTCATGTAAACGGGTTGACTGCGCGTGCTCCGCTCGCAGATACTATGATTATGAAAAGGCTCATCTAAATTTTCAATTGAGGGCGGCGAAAGAAAATGCGAAGAGCGATCATGATCCGAAATGTCTGCTTGACGGCCGGCATGGCGCTACTCGCCGGGCTGATCTTCACCAGCTGCTCCAGCCAGACCCAAACTACGGAAGTGCTCGACGAGGCGAAGCGCGCCGGACGCGACGTAGCGTCGTTCCAGCACGCGGCGGAGGACTACTTCCGCGACATGGACGGCGGGGTTGCGCTCACAGTCGAGGAAATCAAAGGCCGCAATATGTGGAACGTCTGGAGCGGCGGCAACGATCGTCTCTGGAACGCCATGTCGGAGTACACGTTCGGCGCCTTCGACCTGCTGAAGATCATCAGCTCGCATCCCAGCCTCGGTTATTCGCGGACCAATCGCTGGAATTACCTAGGGTTGGTCAACGAACCCTGCTTCGAGCCCGCGAAGGGCCCTGACGCGAATCGCCGCGGCTTGTGGCTCGATGTGCGCGGCAAGGATTGCGCGGCCGATCCGTTCGAAAACGAGAGCAAATACCCCGGCGTGCTGATCGGTGCGAGGGGCAAGCCGCTGGGCGATGGCACGACTTTGCCGGCGGGGTCGTTCTACGGCTATGCGACGGGCGTCATGGGACTGCGCCTGTTTCCGAATCCGGACTTCGACGAAAAAGCCGCGAAGGCGTGGGACCCGGAGCGCTACTACACGGATCCCAGCTACTACAATCGCAAGGACCTGGTGCGTCCGTACCGCGTCGGCATGTCGTGCGGGTTTTGCCACATCGGTCCGAGCCCGGTCAATCCGCCGGCCGATCCCGAGAATCCCCAGTTTGCCAACCTGAGCTCGTCGGTGGGCGCCCAGTACATGTGGGTGGATCGGCTGTTCATTTTCAATTCGAACAAGCCGGAAGGCCGCACCAACTTCATGTACCAGCTCGCGCACACGTTTCGGCCGGGCGCGATGGACACCTCGCTGATTTCGACCGACGGTATCAACAATCCGCGCACGATGAACGCGCTTTACAACGTCCTGGCGCGCATGGAAATGGCCAAGCGGATCGGGCTGGAAAAATTGAACGGCGGCGAACTCAATAACAAGCAGTTCAACGACTTTGTCACCAGCGGCCCGCTGCTCGATTTCTTCTCGAAGAAGGACGGCACGGTGCTGACGCCGCACGTGCTCAAAGACGGCGCCGATTCGGTCGGCCTGCTGGGTGCGCTCAATCGTGTCTACCTGAACATCGGTCTCTACAGCGAAGAGTGGCTGCGGCATTTCAATCCCGTGGTCGGCGGCAAAGACATAACGCCGATTCCAATTGCCACCGCGCAAAAGAACTCGACTTACTGGCAGGCGACTGAAGCAGGAACGCCGAATACGGCATTGTTCTTTCTCAAGGCGGCGCAGCCCGATCGGCTGAAGTCCGCACCCGGCGGCGATAAATATCTCACCGAGGATGCGGCGACGCTGGAGCAGGGTAAGAACGTGTTCGCCGACACCTGCGCGCGCTGCCATTCGAGCAAAGGGCCCATGCCGCCGGCGGAGGTCAAGTTCACGCCGCAATGCCAGGGTGCTGGCTATCTCGCCTGCTTTAAGCGCTATTTTGCGTGGACGCAGACCGACGGCTACAAGACGGAGATGCGCAAAATCGTGCAGGCGCCCGATTTCCTCGAGGGGAATTATCTCTCCAGCGATGCGCGAATTCCGGTCACGCTGCTGCGCACTAACTTGTGCAGTCCGCTGGCGACCAACGCGCTTAGCGGCAACATCTGGGACAACTTCTCGGCGCAGTCGTACAAGCAGTTGCCGTCAGTGGGCACGGTGACCCTGAGCGATCCTTACACGGGCGCGCCCGTGCCCTATGAGATGCCGGCGGGCGGGCGCGGCTACACGCGTGTGCCGTCGCTGATCAGCCTCTGGTCGACGGGGCCGTATCTGCTCAACAACACGGTCGGCCCGTTCGATATCAGTCCGTCGGTCGACGCGCGCATGAAAGTTTTCGAGGCGTCCATCGAGCAGATGCTGTGGCCAGAAAAGCGCACGCGCGACGCGGTGCTGGGCGACAAGGTTCCGGGCACCATAGACCGCACGACCGAGCGCAGCAACGTCACCATTCCGGTGGGCTACGTCCCGGAGGCGCTGCAGCCTCTGCAGAGCAGGCTGCATCGCTGGTTGCCGTGGCTGGTCGCGCAGGGCGGCGACATCGTGCTGGGACCAATTCCCAAAGGCGTGCCCGTCAATCTGCTTGCCAACCTTAAATTGCGCGCCGAGAGCGACGACCTCGGCGACAAGGCGGCCCATGTCCGCAACGTCGGCGATCTCGTGGTCAAACTCAAGGCGGACCTGCTGACGCTGCCCGCAGGCGCCAGCGATGACGAGTTGCGCGCGAAGTTCGAGAATCTGCGGCAGCCGATGATCAAGCTGAGCAAATGCCCCGACTTCATCGTCAATCGCGGCCACTACTTCGGCACCGCTCAGTTCAACCAGCAGGAAGGCCTGAGTAAAGACGAGCAATCGTTCGGGCGCGAGCCCGAGTTGAGCGATGCAGATAAGCGCGCGCTGATCGCTTTCCTCAAGACGTTCTGATTCCGTTCCCCGCGTGCAATGGCAGGCGACGAGCGACCGGAATGGGATTACGTCATTGTCGGCTCAGGCGCGGGAGGAGGCACCTTGGCGGCACGGCTCGTGGAATCCGGCATGCGGGTATTTCTGCTCGAAGCCGGCGGCGACCCCCTGAGGGCTTCAGCTGACGGGCTGCCGGAGGACTACGAGGTGCCGGCCTTCCATGCTTCGGCTTGCGAGAACCCCGCGATGAGCTGGGGTTTCAAGGTCCGCCACTACGCCGACGAGCAGCGGCAGGCCCGCGATCCCAAGTACGAGCAGGGCCAAGGGGTGCTCTATCCGCGGGCGGCCGCGCTCGGCGGGTGCACCGCGCACAACGCGATGATTTTCATCCTGCCGCACGATTCGGACTGGAATCGCATCGCGCAGGCGACCGGCGATCCTTCGTGGCGCGCATCACGCATGCGCCGCTATGCCAAGAGGGTGGAAGCCTGCCATCACCGGCCGTGGTGGCGCGCGCTGCACCGCATTGGCCTTAATTTTTCCGGACATGGCTTTGATGGCTGGCTCAGCACGGAGCGCGCGCGGCCGCACGAGGCTTTCGCCGACGACGAACTGCTGGGCACCGTGATCGGCACTGCGCGCACTTATGCGAGCAGCCTGCCGCTGCCGCTTGCGCGGACGTTGCGCTGGCTGCGGACCCGCGGAGATCCCAACGCGCGGAACTGGCCGCGGCGCAGCTTCGAGGGCATTTGCTATACCCCGACATCGACGAGCGGTCATTGCCGCACCGGTACCCGCGAGCGACTGCTGCAGGCTGCCGCCGAGCATCCCGGCGCGCTGCACATCGAACTCGATGCCCTGGCCACTCGCGTGATCTTTGCGCCGGATGGCAGCGCAACGGGCGTCGAGTA
>Ga0207682_10001294_pt1 | contig 11488 bp, 13 predicted proteins | sample KBSM63metaG_FD_184332 | JGI IMG/M metagenome (GOLD analysis project Ga0207682, IMG submission 184332) | Miscanthus rhizosphere microbial communities from Kellogg Biological Station, Michigan, USA - KBS M6-3 metaG (SPAdes) (version 2) | ecosystem: Host-associated > Plants > Roots > Rhizosphere >... | reverse complement strand
CGCGGCAGATAATTGTTCGGCTTGGTCTCGCCGCGGCTGTCCTCGAAATAGCCCGACTCCTTCGCGTCCCATTCCGAATAGCCATCGTACAACGCCTTCAGCCGGCCATCCGCGGAGTTAGGAACGGCAGCTTGAGCCGGCGCCGCCTGGGCTGCGCTCGCGGGCGCCGCCCACAGCGACACCAGCACCACAGCTGCCAATTTCGATACTCGCCGCATCCAACCCCTCCCTCGATCGTCCCTGACTAGCAATGCCGCGGCTCAGGGCAACGCGGCAATGTCCGGCGGCACGAAGCGGCGTCTCGCTTCGACCGAGAACAGGTGCCCCGGCGAATAGAAGCGCAGCGGCCAGTCGCGCCGGCCCATCGGCGACAGCAGCAATTCGTTGACCAGCTCGTGCAGCGGCTCACCGGGGTCGGCCTCGGCGAGGAACAGCCGGACGCCTTGCAGGAAGCAGCGCGTGATCGTCTCGTGATACCCCTGCGTGTCGTCGTTCACCCCACCAACGCTCTCGTTGAAGCGGCGAATAATGCCCGGCAACTCCTTGTCGAGGTCGACGTCGGGCCGGCGGGTCAGCAGGTAAGTGGTCGCGCCGAGGTGCGCCTCGTGCGTCCACTCTTCGCGCGTCAGCGTGCGCGAGAGGAGGCCTTCGCCGAGATGTTCAAGCTCGGCGTCAGTGGTGAACAGGCGCGGTGTGTATTCGGTCATCGTTCGGGTCCCTTATGGAGCCCGATCGGTCACCGGGCTCAGGCTGGCGTGGTCTGGCTCGAAGCGTGCGCTGGTTGTCGCGCGGCTTGCGGACCCGATTGTCGGACACCCTCGTCGACGTGCGGCGCGAATTCGGCGAAATTCTGCACGAACAGATCGACCAGCTTCGCGGCCGTCGCGTCATATTCGGCCGGGTTCGCCCAAGTGCTCCGCGGATCGAGTATCGCATTGTCGACGCCGGGCACCGCGACCGGCACTTCGAAGCCGAAGTTCGGGTCCTTGCGGAACTCGACGTTGTTCAGGCTGCCGTCGAGCGCGGCATTGAGCAGCGCCCGCGTTTCCTTGATCGGCATGCGCTTGCCGACGCCATATTTGCCGCCGGTCCAGCCCGTGTTGACCAGCCAGCATTCCGCCCCGCCTTCGGCAATCCGCTTCTTCAACAGGTTGCCGTAGACCGATGGGGGACGCGGCATGAACGCTGCGCCGAAGCAGGTCGAGAAGGTGGCCTGCGGCTCGGTCACGCCAATCTCGGTGCCGGCGACCTTGGCGGTGTAGCCCGACAGGAAGTGGTACATCGCCTGGTCCGGCGTCAGCCGCGAGATCGGCGGCAGCACGCCGAACGCGTCGGCGGTCAGGAAAATGATCGTCGACGGCGGCGGCCCCAGATTCTCTTTCGAGGTATTGGGGATGAAGTCGATCGGATAGGCGCCGCGCGTATTTTCGGTCTTGCTGGCGTCGGTGAAGTCGAGCTCGCGCGTCGCCTCATCCATCGCCACATTCTCGAGGATCGTGCCGAACATCTTGGTAGTCGCGTAGATCTCCGGCTCGCCCTCGGCCGAGAGGTTGATCATCTTGGCGTAGCAGCCACCTTCGAAGTTGAAGACCGCCTGGTCCGACCAGCCATGCTCGTCGTCGCCGATGAGCGTCCGGCTGGCGTCGGCGGACAGCGTCGTCTTGCCGGTGCCCGACAGGCCGAAGAAGATCGCGCTCTTCCCATCGGCGCCAATGTTGGCCGAACAGTGCATCGGCATCACGCCCTGCGCCGGGAGCAGGAAGTTGAGCAGGCCGAACACGCCCTTCTTCATTTCGCCCGAATATTCGGTGTCGCCGATGAGGATCATCTTCTCGGTCAGGTTGACCGCGATCACCGTCTCGCTGCGGCAACCATGCTTGGCAGCATCGGCACGGAAACTCGGCAGGTCGATGATGGTGAACTCCGGCACAAAGCTGGACAGTTCCTCGGTCCCCGGCCGCACCAGCATCGTGCGGATGAAAAGGTTGTGCCACGCATATTCGTTGATGACGCGGACGTTGACGCGATGCTCGGGCTGCGACCCGCCAAACAGGTCGGCTACGAACAGCGTTTCGCGCGTCTTCAGATGGGTCAGGAAATCGGCCTTGAGCGCCGCGAAAGCCTCCGGGCTCATCGGCTTGTTCGACTTGCCCCACCAGACGGTATTTTCGGTCTCGGCATCGCGAACCGTGAACTTGTCCTGGGCGGAGCGGCCGGTGTGCTTGCCGGTCTTGACAACGATCGGGCCGTCCTTGGCCAGCTTGCCTTCGCCGCGCGACACTGCCTGTTCGACCAGAGGTGAGGTCGTCAGGTTCCAGTGGACGGTCGCCGAGGTCTCAATGCCCTGGGCTTCCAGCCGGTGCGCGGGGGTGCGCTCGCTCACTCCGATTCTCCCTTAAATATCAAGGGCGACGCCCTGCCCCGGACGCCGCCGCCTCGCGATGCGACGGGCCTATACATATCACAGGGGTTCGGGTCAAAGCGACTGGAAGGGCCTTGACAGCTTGTCTCGCCTGCAAGCGATGGCTATCGCTCAGCGCCGGAGCCTAAGGAGCCGGAATGAGCCCAGTGATCGCGCTCGTCGATGACGATCGCAACATCCTGACATCGGTGTCGATCGCGCTTCAGGCCGAGGGCTTCCTGACACGCGTCTATACCGACGGCCAGGCGGCGCTCAGGGCCTTCGCCGAAAACCCACCCGATCTAGGCGTATTCGATATCAAAATGCCCCAGATGGACGGGATGGAGTTGCTCCGCCGAGTGCGTGAAATGGGCGGGGAGCCCGGCGGCATGCCGGTCATATTCCTAACGTCCAAGGATGACGAGCTGGACGAGGCGCTGGGCCTGGCGATGGGCGCCGACGACTATATCTCGAAACCATTTTCCCAACGGCTGCTGATTGCCCGCATCCGCGCCCTGCTCCGTCGCCAGGATCTTGCCCGTGGAGCAACCACAGCTTCCGAATCCGGCGAGGAAGAGCCGCCGCTGATCGAGCGCGGTCGCCTGGTCATGGATTCAGCCCGTCACAAGGTACGCTGGGATGGTAAGGACGTCACGCTCACCGTCACCGAATTCCTGATCCTGGAGGCGCTTGCCCAGAGGCCCGGGGTGGTCAAGTCACGTAACCAGCTGCTCGACATCGCCTACCAGGACGACGTTTATGTCGATGACCGTACCATCGACAGCCACATCAAACGGATCCGCCGCAAGTTCCGCGGTGTCGATCCCGAATTCGATGCTATCGAGACCCTTTATGGCGTCGGATATCGCTTCGGAGAAGAATGAGGAGGGCGACCTCGTCCTGACCTGGTCGGGACGATGGACCCTCGCCCACCGCATCCTTGCGGTGAACGTTTTGACGCTCGTGCTGGTCGGCCTCTCCATCGTTTACCTGGACAGCTACCGCAACCGGCTGGAGAAAGAGCGCGTCCACAAAGTGGAGGCGCAGGCCGGCCTGGCGGCCGCTGCATTACCTGGTTTCGAAACGGCCGAGCGGCAAGCGATGCTCGCCAGCCTAGGTCGCCAAAGCGACACGAGAATGCGTGTCTATGATGCCGACGGCGTACTCCAGCTCGACAGCTGGCGAACGGCCAAGCCGACCTACCGGCTCCGCGATCCGACCACGCAGAAATGGACCAAGGACGTTGCGCGAGCACTGGACCGCGGATTCAATGCCTTGGTCGGCGAGGAGACGCCCGAAGATTTTGTCGAGCCGGCGATTGACCGAGCGCAGGCTTGGCCGGAGGTTATGGAAGCCCGCCAGCGGGGCAAGATCCGAACCGAAATAAGACAGGCACCTGAACTGACCCCAGTCTTCTCGGCGGCCGCGCCGATTGCCGGTGGCTCGACCCTTTTGGTCACTGACAACGATCGCGATTTTACCCACCGCGTTCGCAAGCAGCGCGGGTCACTTCTCATCGCGCTGGGCTGCGTCGCCGGATTGTCGATCCTCCTCTCGCTATTCCTGGCCCGGACGATCGTCAGGCCATTGCGCCGTATCGCCATGGCCGCCCACCGGGTTCGCCTCGGACGGGCGCGCGAGGTCAAGGTGCCTCGCCTGCCCTCCCGGACGGACGAGATCGGCCTGCTTGCCCGCTCGATCAGTGACATGAGCCAGTCACTGAGGCATCGGATCGACAATATCGAGGCGTTCGCCGCCGACGTAACCCATGAACTCAAGAACCCGCTCGCTTCCCTTCGTTCGGCCGTCGACGGCCTGGAACGGATCGAGGATCCGGCGTTGCGCAAGCAACTGATCGACGTAATTCGCCAGGATGTGGTCAGGCTGGATCGTCTGATCAGCGACGTCGGCGAGGCCGCCCGGACGGACGCGGAGCTGGCCCGTGCCCGGTTCGAGCCGGTCGATCTCGGCCAACTCATCGAGCAGCTAGTCGCGGCCTGGGAGACAAGGCGCGAAACCGGCAATGTGCGGCTGGCCTTCGCCCGCCCGCGCCGCGCCAGCGCGATCGTCATGGGCGAACCCGGCCGTCTTGCTCGCGCCATCGACAATATCATCGACAATGCGATCAGCTTTTCACCGCCCGGCGGGCTGGTCGAGATTGCCGCGACCCATGTCGGGGAGGAAATCCGGATCCGCATCGACGACGAAGGGCCGGGCGTCCCCGAGGAGCTGCGTGAGGCGATTTTTAACCGCTTCCATTCAGTAAGACCGGAGGCCGAAGGCTTTGGCCGCCATTCGGGACTGGGCCTGGCGATCGCCCGCGCGATCGTCGAGGGTCATGATGGGGAGATCGATGTGGCTCACCGCGACGACGCGCCTTCGGGCGCCCGTTTCACCATCATCCTGAAGGCTGCGGATCGCGCATGAGCGGGCCGCGTCTCAGCTCCGAAAACCTTCACTCATCCACCGTTGCGCTGGACGGTCGCGCGGTATTGATTTCCGGCCCATCCGGGTCGGGCAAGTCCGATCTCGCCCTTCGGATGCTCGACCGCGGCTTCACCCTGGTCAGCGACGACCGCACCATTCTTCGCCGGCTTGGCGGAAAGCTGATTGCGTCAGCGCCCGACTCGATCAAGGGAAAACTCGAGGTGCGCGGCGTCGGCATTGTCGAGATGAAAACGGTCGCGAACGTGCCGGTAGCCCTGGTGGTGGAGCTGACAAGCGAAATCCCACGGATGCCCGACGACGACCAGGAACGGCTGATCCTCGGTGCCGGCATTCCCCTGATCAACGTCGACGCCCTGACTGCATCCGCGCCATCGAAAGTGGCATTGGCACTCGAGCGGCTCGGTCTTAAATTCTAACCGGTGCCTAACCGCCAAACCGCCTTGCCCAGACTGCTTCTCGTCACCGGCATGTCCGGCGCCGGCAAATCGACCGTCCTCGATGCGCTGGAAGACATGGGCTGGGATTGCGTCGACAATCTCCCCACCGCACTGATCGAGCAATTCGTCCATGGCGAGCGCGAGGCGCGCCAGACGGTGCCGGTAGCGGTGGGTATGGACGTCCGAAGCCGGGGCTTTGACCCCTGGGACGTCCCTGAACTCATCCGTTCGATCAAGGGCGTCACGCCGGAAATTCTTTATCTGGATTGCGCCGGCGCCGAACTGGTCCGCCGCTATGACGAGACCCGCCGACGGCATCCGCTGGCTCCCGATCGGCCGGCCGAGGACGGCATCGCCCGCGAGCGGGACCTTACTGGCCCGCTTCGCCGAATCGCCGATGTGGTAATCGATACGACCGACCTGACGCCTACAGAGCTGCGGGAAGAGTTGCTGCGCCGCTATGGCGGGGACATCGACCAGCCGGTGCTGACGATTGCCTCGTTCGGCTTTGCCCGGGGCATATCCCGCGCCGCAGACCTGGTTTTCGACATGCGTTTCGTCGCCAATCCGCATTGGATCGATGAGCTCCGGCCTCTCACAGGCGAAGATCAGGCCGTCCGCGACTATGTCGCCGAGGATTCGGCCTGGGCCGAAACCATCGGCCGGATAGAGACGCTATTAATCGATTTAATTCCCCGCTATTGGGCCGCCGGCAAAAGCTATCTGACGGTGGCATTCGGCTGTACGGGAGGGCGTCACCGGTCGGTGGCTGCGGCAGTCGAAATGGCAGAGCGGTTGCGCGGCGCGGGTTTTTCCCCGAATGTCCGCCATCGCGACCTCCTGTCGCCGCCGAGCGATACGATTGAAGGTTCACCCGCGGATCCAGGGGCGCGGGCGAGTGACAAAGCGGGTGAGTGAATGATCGGATTAGTGCTGGTGACTCACGGCCGACTGGCGGCCGAGTTCATCACAGCAATGGAACATGTGGTCGGCCCCCAGCAGGCGGTCGAGGGCATCTGCATTGACGCCGAAGACGATATGGAAATGCGCCGTACGGAAATCGCCGACGCAATCCAGCGTTGCGACCAGGGCGAGGGGGTCATCATCCTCACCGACCTGTTCGGCGGAACCCCCTCCAACCTCGCCATCAGCCTGATGAAAAGCGAGAATGTCGAGGTGATCGCCGGCGTAAACCTGCCGATGCTGATCCGCCTCGAAGGGGCGCGCAAGGCCATGAGCGTCCGGGCTGCCGTAGCGGCGGCCAGGGAAGCAGGACGTAAATATATCTCGGTCGCTTCCGAGATTCTCGGCGAGGCCGCCGCTTGAGTTGCATCTCGAAGACCATCGAGATCACCAACAAGCGCGGGCTCCATGCCCGGGCCAGCGCCAAGTTCGTCAATGTCGCCGCCGGGCTCACCGCCAGGGTTGAGGTGGAGAAGGACGGCAACCGGGTAGTCGGGACCTCGATCATGGGATTGATGATGCTCGGGGCGGCGATGGGCGATTCGATCACCATCCATTGCGAAGGCGAAGGCGCCGAAGCAGCGATGGTCGAGCTTGCGGAATTGGTCGAAGGGCGCTTTGGCGAGGAATAATGCCTCGCCAGATAACCTCCTTTTCGAACGAGACGGTGAAACGCCTGAGGGCGCTACGCGACAAGAAGGCGCGCAAGTCGGAGGGGCTGTTCCTCGCGGAGGGGCTTCGAATTCTCACCGAAGCGCGGGACAGCGGCCGGCTGCCCGAAATTATCGCCTACTCCGCGGCCGGCGGAGTGCACCCGCTGGCATCGGAGATCATTGTCGCTGCAGAGGCGCGAGGTGCGGACGTGATCGAGACCACGCCCGACATTCTTTCCAAGATGAGCGGCAAGGACAATCCGCAGGCGATTCTCGGCGCCTACCGCCAGCCCGACACGTCGCTGGCGGCGATAGACCGCGATGCTTCGCCGCTGTGGATCGTCGCCCAGGCGCTGCGCGACCCCGGCAATATCGGCACCATATTAAGGACCGGCGATGCCACCGCCGCCGGTGGGCTGATCCTGATCGACGACAGCGCCGATCCCTATTCGGTCGAGGCGGTGCGGGCGTCGATGGGAGCCATTTTCACGCAAGCGGTCGCAACCGCCCGGTGGGAGGAGTTTCTGCCATGGCTGAGATCCGGGCCCGGCCAGCTGGTCGGCACCAGCCTCAATACGGCCAACGATTATCTCGACGCGACATATGAGCAGCCGTGCTTCCTGCTGATCGGCAATGAGAGCCAGGGCTTGCCGGAAGCCTATGAAGCGGAATGCGACCTGCTGGTGAAGATGCCGATGTCAGGCAAGGCCGACAGCCTCAATGCCGCGGTTGCGGCGGCGGTAATGGCCTTTCAGCTTAGAGCAAGCTGGCGGAACCCATAACCAGCCTGGGAGGTTTGTTCCGCCATGAAAACGATCGCCACTGTACCGCTTTTCCTGCTCGCTCTGACTGGCTGTGAGCCCTACGGTTACGGCCAGCAACCTGGCTATCCGCCTAACCCGCAGGGACCGCAGGGCTATCCCGAGCCCGGCTACCCGCAACCGGGCTACCCCAATCCGGGGTACCCGCAGCCTTATCCGCCGACCGGCTACCCGCAGCCTGGCTATCCACAGGGCGGACCGCCGATGCCTCCGGGCGGTCCGGTCTATCCGGGCCAGGGCCAGCCCGTTCCCGCGCCGAGCTACCCAAGCGGCGAGACGACCTACCGCGCGGTCGGCACCGAGCCTTTCTGGGATCTGGAGATCGGACGCGAGCTGATCTTTACCGATCGCGGCAACAGCGTCAGCGTCAACGACCCGACCCCGACCGCGATCAATGGGGTCGCCGGCGAAACCTACCGGACGCAGCGCCTGGAAGTGAATATCGTCCACCGCCAGTGCAACGACGGCATGAGTGACCGCAGCTATCCCGACACAGTCGATGTCCGGGTCGACGGCCGGCAGCGCTATCGGGGCTGCGGCGCGCCGATCGCCTATTTCAATGAGACCAGCGAGACCGGGCAGCCGAACAATCCGGCCCAGTCCAACTACCCGCCACAGTCCAACTACCCGCCACAGTCCAACTATCCGCCACAGGGCAACTATCCGCCGCAGACCAATTATCCGCCGCAGACCAATTATCCGCCTCAGCAGAATTACCCCAGTCCGGGGAATTATCCGGGACAGCCCAACTATCCCGGAGCCGGCAATTATCCTGCACCGGGCAATCCTGGCGCAATGATGCTTGGCGGCACGAACTGGCGCGTCGCGGCGATCAACGGGCGGCCCGTTCCGCCGCAGAATTTCTACATGAATTTCATGCCGGACAATCGGATCGGCGCGAAGTTCGGCTGCAACTCCATCAGCACGAGCTACAGCCAACAGGGCTCAACGCTGACAACCGGCCCGGCGATGATGACCCGCATGGCGTGCCCGGACATGAACTTTGAAAACCAGGGTTCCAGGGTGCTCGCCAAGGAAATCACGGTGTCGGGTTTCGGCAACCATCTGACGCTGACCAACGCCAACGGGACGATCGACCTGGTGAGAGCGCACTAGGCGGTCGCGCCACGGCCGAATGTTCACAATGTTCACGGTGGCCAAGGGAGCCTGCAAATGGCTGCTCCCTTGCCGTCGTGATTGGGAATTCGTTTCGATTCGTCTTTCAAAGAGCCCGCGGCTGGCTGGCAAATGAATTCCTACATGGCGAGCGAAATGATCAGGCCGCGGCGTCGTCTTCGTTGGCGGATGGCGGCGGCAGGGTTTTGTCGTCCCCGAAGCGCGCCAGCGCCTCAACCGGTTGCACCACCTCGATCTCGCGCGCACTGGGCTCGATGTTGAGGTCGCGAAACTTGCGCGCGGTGACCAGCGAGCGGCTCTCGAAGCTGGAGACGAAGCTGTTGTAATTATTGACGGCGGTTGTCAGCCCGCTGCCGACCTTGCGCAGGTCCGAGGCAGCCTTGGCCAGCCGGTCATAAAGTTCCTTGCCGAGTTCGCCGATCTGCCGCGCTTCCTTGGCCAGCTTTTCCTGCCGCCACACCGCGGCGACCGTTCGGGCAATGGCGATCAGGTTGGTAGGCGTTGCCAGCAGCACCCGCCGATCGAATGCATAGTCCCACAGCTTGCCGTCTTGCTCGAGCGCGGCGGAAAGGAAGTGCTCGCCGGGAATGAACATCACGACATAGTCAGGCGCGTCGTCAAACTGCGCCCAATAGGCCTTGTTGCCGAGCGTGTTCACATGGTTCTTGATGGCTGCGGCATGTGCGTCGAGATGCAGGGCGCGCTCGGCTTCGTCGACTGCGCCGAACGCGTCCTGGTAGCTATTCAGGCTGACCTTGGCGTCGATCACCAGGCTCTGGCCGCCGGGTACCCGGACGATGACGTCGGGGCGAAGCCGGCCGCCGTCTTCGTCGGACCGACTTACCTCGGTTTCGAAATCGCAATGTTCGCTGAGGCCGCAGCTTTCGAGCACGTTGCGAAGCTGCTGCTCACCCCAGCGTCCGCGGGCCTTGGGTGCGTTGCGGAGCGCGTTGACCAGCTTGGCGGCCTCCGCCGAGACCCTCTCCGTACCGCTCTTCATTGCCTCGATATGGCCGGAGAGCAGGCCGAAATCCTTGCGACGCTCCTCCTCGACCTTCGTTACCGCCTCCTCGTAACGCTGCAGCCTTTCGTGGACCGGCTGGAGCAGGGCCTTAAGGTTGGTGCCGGCGCTTTCTTCCGACTGGCGAAAGCGCTGGTCGGCGCGCTCCAGGAACTGCTTCTGAGCGCTCTCGAGCAGCTTGCCGCCCACCTCGGCAAATTGTGCGGACAATTCTTCGCGCGCCTTCGACAGTTCGGCGACCTTCTCCTCAAACGCCTTCTCACGTTCGACCTGAGCGGCACGAAACGCAGCGAGCTCCTGCACCGCAGCCCGGTTGGAATCGCGTTCCTTGACTACCTCATCGAGCTGCATGCGGAGGGATTCGGCGGTCGCCCTGCCCTGCTCTCCGCCGCGCGATCCAAGCAACCAGCCAATCAGCGCGCCGAAGGCCAGCGCGACGATTGCAACGATGATCAGGCTGGCATCCATCGGCCTCTCCAAAACGCGGAACGAAATATGAACATATCCGCCTTTGGAGGCCGTCTCAAGTGTCGGATTTCACCGTGTTTGGGTGCCGGGTGCGGTAGTCGTGGACCAGCTTGACGCCCTGAACCGCCTTGGCGCGGGCAGCTTGCAGCGTCTCCAAATGGAATCTGTTCTGTGGCTCGTCAGCGCAAAGTTCGATCTGCGCGGTCAATTGCTCCACAAGCAGGTGGAAGTCGGCCTCGATCCGAGATGCGTCGTCGATCATGGATGGCCTCCTGCCCCGGCCCAGAGGGCCGATTCTAACAGCCGCGTTTGAGGAATTTTACAATTTTATGACAAATATTGTCGAACTTGCGACAGAGCAGTCCAGCGGGAACTGCTTATGACTGACGGCCGGTAATCACTTCTCAAGCAGTGGTGTTTACGATGTCATTGGAGTCCTCGGTGGGCTGGAGCGCAACGAATGTCGGACGTACAAGTGTTCGAGCGGGCAACATCTTCTTTCGCGGCCAGCCTCGCGCGGCGCGGGCACCACATCGTCTATCGCACGAACGCGGACAATCACTGCCCCGGCTGCGGCCGCTCGCAATGGTATATCGGACGGATCAGCGCCGAATGCGGATTTTGCGGGGCCGCCGTGCCGCTTGCAGAAGCAAGACACGACGACGTCGGTTCTAGCGGCAGCACTGCAACATCGCGCCCGCGAATTGCTGCCAGCACGGCAGACCAGCGACGCCATCCCAGGCTGCCAGCGAAAGGGCGCAAGCTAAAGCTGCTAATCGACGGGTCGCCGAGCAGCTTCGCATTGCACAACATCTCCGAAGGCGGCGCCATGGGTAATGGCGCATCGAACCTCAGTCCGGGCACCAACGTATACGTCCGCTTCGAAGGTGGGATCCTGGTACCCGCCGTGGTGAAGTGGACCGAAAATGGCCTGATAGGTTTGGCCTTCGATGCACCCATCATGCTTGACCGATCCGCCCAGCCGGCGAACTGACCTACTGAATTTCCAAGGGCCCTGTCCGGCCGCGCTTCGGGTCAATTGCTGGCCATAGGGGTCGAAAGCGGGCACTCGGCTAATGGCAGGTTTGGGTGGAAAGCGGTCATTAGCGAATGGCGATCCAATGCCGAACATGAGGCTC
>Ga0207682_10001292_pt1 | contig 11503 bp, 10 predicted proteins | sample KBSM63metaG_FD_184332 | JGI IMG/M metagenome (GOLD analysis project Ga0207682, IMG submission 184332) | Miscanthus rhizosphere microbial communities from Kellogg Biological Station, Michigan, USA - KBS M6-3 metaG (SPAdes) (version 2) | ecosystem: Host-associated > Plants > Roots > Rhizosphere >... | reverse complement strand
CCATCGCCACTGATGGGAACCACGGACGCCACGCTGAGATCGGCGAGCTTGCCTTTTCCCAACAGATTCTGGTCTGCGATTCGTCCCGCGAACACGCCGCCTTGCCGGTTCATCCTCGAAGAGGCGCCGAGCAACGATTCCGTTGTGATGGGACTGGCCTCTTCGACCTCCATCACGACGGTGACCGCGCCCCGTTGCGCGCCTTTCTCGAGGCGAATCGACACCGACTTGAAATTACGTAACGACGACAGCCGAAGTTCGGCGTTGCGAATCTCTTCTTCGTCGACCGGCTGACCCGCTTCGAGGTAGAGATGGTCGCGAATGAATTCGCAAGAGATGTGCTCGTTGCCGGCGCAAGTGATTTCCTGGACGACCAGCGGATTCGAACCGGATGTTTGTTCGCCCTGAGCGCTCGCCGAGGGCGCGAGGAACAGCAGCGCGGCCAGTGAGGACAGACTTGTGAGGGTTGCTGATTTCGTCATGGCGGCCGTCCCGAAATGTACCAGTTGGCGGAGACGGCACGGGATGTCCACGAAAGTGGACACCCCGGTGGCGAGGTCATGTCAGAACCGATACGTGAACACGACCGAATAGTTGTCGAACGTGAGATCGGAATTGACCTTCTCGTACTCGGCACGTATTCGAAGATGTTCGGCGAGGCGAAATTCCAGACCCCCGCCGTAGATCGCATCGTGGCCGCTCGAGGACTCGGATGACCTGACGCCACCATTTTCGACTGTTTGCCTGGTCTCGTAGTACGCGTATCCAACCCTGACGTACGGCGCGACGACCTTGCCGATCGGGAGTTTGGCGAGCGCGGCCACGAAAGTGCCATTGGTGGCCGACTCGATATGGAAGGCTTCGATCGAGTCCTTCTGCTTGCCGGCATCTACGAAGCCGGCTTCCGCGGCGAAGTACTGGTTGAACGAATAACCGGCCAGCAACTTGAACGCCGTATCGCTGTCGTCGAATACGCTGTTGCTCTTCGTGGCTTCACCAACGGCAGCGCCGAGATAAAAACCGGAGTCATCCGCGTGCGCAATGGCGGTTGCGAATAGCGTGGCCAGCAAACTTGCAGCGCCTAACTTGTAGCGATTCATCACATCTCCCCTTGGCCTCATCGAGGCGGTTGTTCAGGGGAGGTTTTGCAATGCCTGTGCCAGGCGGGCGGGCGTCCGCAGGCGCAATTTCGCGCCCGAGAGTGTCTAACTAAGTGGACAGGTGTTTGGAGGGCCGAAACCGTCTCACGCGACCACCGTGACGAGGAAGCACATGAGTCAGGGTGCGTGGTGCGGAATCGGATCCAGATTCGGCTCGATGAATTCCGCGCGCGCCTGATCCGAGAACAGCAGGTCGGCGGAGTAGTGCGTCAGCATGATCTTGGTGTCCAGCAACTTCGGATTGCGTTCGATGAAGTCGTCAGCCGAAGAGGCAACGGACGAACGGTGCATGAAGTGGTCCACCGCCAGGATCCACGCGCGCGTGAGCGTGGCGTGATACTTCGATGCGGGAATATCGTGGTGACAGAGAAATGTCAGCAGCGCGCCGCGCATGCGTTCGAGCGCCAGGTCCACATCGCTTTCGGCGAGATACACATACGCCAGCCGTACATGCGCGCGATGGGAAAAATCCGCGGGCGCAAATGCGCCCGCTTCAAAAGCCGCACGAAATTCACGATCGTTCTTCGACAGACTGTGATTCAACATTGCGGTATGACCTCGCTAACTCTTCCTCTCATCCCCCCATCGAAATCGTCGTCAATTCAGGCCAGCAGGCGCTCCGCGATCTGCACCGCGTTCAGCGCCGCGCCCTTGCGCAGCTGATCACCGGCCACGAACAGCGCGAGCGTGCGACCTGAAGGATCGCTGACGTCGCGGCGGATGCGCCCAACCAGCACTTCGTCCTTGCCGCTGGCGTCATGCGGCATCGGGAAGTAGTTGCGCTCCATGTCGTCGACCACGCGCACGCCCGGCGCGGCGGCAAGGATAGCGCGGGCTTCGGCAACTGATAGCGGTTCTTCGCATTCGATGTTCAACGCGATGCAGTGTGCACGCAGAACGGGCACGCGCACGCAGGTGGCGGTGATGCGCAGGTCCGGCTCGCCGAAGATCTTGCGTGTCTCCTGCATCACCTTGGTCTCTTCCTCGTTGTATCCGGTTTCCGGATCCACCTTGGTGTTGTGTGAGAACACATTGAATGCATAGGGATGCGGCAGCACTTTCGGCGTGAACGCACGGCCTTCGAGGTGCGCGCGCGTGGACTCGCTGAGCTCTTCCATGGCGGCGGCACCGGCGCCCGAAGCGGCCTGGTAGGTCGACATGGTGATTCGCTTGATGCGGCGCTTCTGGTGCAGCGGCCACAGAGGTGTGGCGGCCACGATAGCCACGCAATTCGGGTTCGCAATGATGCCGCTGTGCCCGTGCATGGCGCCGGCGTTGATTTCGGGCACCACCAGCGGCACGTCGTTGTTCATCCGGAAGAATGAAGAGTTGTCGACGACCACAGCACCGGCACGCACCGCGGCGGGTGCAAAGCGCTTGGACTGGGCGCCGCCCGCCGAGAACAGCGCGATATCCACGCCCTCGAGGCTGGCGTCGGTCAGTTCCTGGACCGCGATATCGCCGCCGCGGAATTTCATCGATTTACCGACCGAACGCGCCGAGGCCAGCAGGCGTAGCTCGACGAGGGGAAATTTGCGCTGCTCGAGGCACTGCATGAGCTCGACGCCTACGGCACCCGTGGCGCCGGCAATGGCGACCACGGGATTCTTGAGGTTACGTTCGGTCTGATCGTTCGATGACATATTTTTCCTGGCTCCAAATGAAAAGGCCCCGCTGAGTTTCCTCGCGGGGCCTTCGGTGTTCTTTGCTGGTGATACAGCTACGCGCAAACACCCAAGGCCCGGGAGGGCTTGGTCTTGAGCGTCTTTTTGATCGTGAGGCGAATCATGGGGGGCGGAAGATAGCGGAGCGGCGGCCACTCGTAAAGGCTTCTTGTGTGGGGACAGGCTGAGGAAGCCTGTCCCCACCCGATTAATGAACGCCGTGGGGGGTTATGAGGCCGTTGTACCAGGCCAGCATTAACAGAATGAAGAGAGCGACGGACAACGCGATGCGAACGGTCAGGGCGCGAGCCATTTTCTTCGAGTCGCCCTTGCCACGCGCCATGTGAAACAGCGCGCTGCCCAGACTGATCACGATCGCGAACAGCGTGACGATGATGAGAATCTTGATCACGTTCATGGAGGCGCACTTTATACTCCCCGCCCCCATGCCGACCCGACTTTCCGCGTTCGGCAGGGTGTTCGCGCCGTCCTGGCCGATGACCCTGCTCACACTGATCCTGCTGGTGCTGTTCGTCAGCCTCGGTCGATGGCAATGGCATCGCGGCGAAGCGAAGCAAGTGCTCTGGACCGCCTACGAACGGAACGATTCGACACCGGCGCCCACTGCCCGCATCGATTTCGATACTGCCGAGCGCTTCAAACGTGTCGCGCTCGCCGGCCATTTCGATCCCGATCACCAGTTCCTGTTAGACAATCGCTCGCACGCGGGCAAACCGGGATATGAAGTGCTGACGCCGTTCGTCCTCGACAGCGGCCGGCGCATTCTCGTGAATCGCGGCTGGGTTCCTTTCGAGGGTTTCCGCGATCGGCTTCCGGACGTGTCGCTCGTGCGCGCGCCTTCGATCATCGTGCAGGGCCGACTCGATGAACTCCCAACACCTGGCCTCGCCAGTGGCCGCGCGCCACCAGAAGCGGGTGATGCCTGGCCGAAGCTGACCTCGTTTCCCACTCACGAAGAACTCCAGGCAGCGTTGCGCAACCAACTCGCGCGCCGGATCCTTTTGCTGGATCCGCAGATGCCGAATGGATATGTGCGCGAGTGGTCGCCGCCCGGCATGGCGCCCGAGCGGCACTTCTCTTATGCGATCCAGTGGTGGGGTTTTGCAGCCGTGCTGCTCGTGCTCTACTTCGGCCTCAATTTTCGCAAGGTGTCCTGATGCAAGATTCGCGCGCCCGCGGCCGGCGCACTCTGCTCATCGTCGCGGCTTTGTTCCTGGTGCCCGTGGCCGTGGCCTTCACGCTCTACTACGGAAAACTGTGGCATCCCGCGAATTCCTCGAGCAAAGGCGAATTGATCAATCCCGCGCGACCGCTGGTCGTGGCGGGTCTGCGCCACCCCGATGGCACACCGGCCAGCGCCGAGGTGCTCAGCGGAAAATGGACACTCATCTATATAGGCGATGGGCTCTGCGATGCCGCCTGCCGCATCGCCCTCGTATTGGGACGCCAGAGCCGGCTGGCGCTCAACAACGAAATGACGCGCGTTCAGCGCGTGTTGCTTGCGACCGCAAACTGCTGCGACAACGAATACTTCGCGCGCGAACAGGAGGGGCTCATCACGCTCGACGCTTCGTCAAAGGAGGCGGCCGCGCTGCTCGCGCAGTTCCCGGAGGCTCGCGAGCACTCCCTGTTCATCGTCGATCCGCTGGGCAATCTGATGATGCGTCACGATGCCAGTCACACCACCAAAGACCTGCTGAGCGATCTCAAGAAGCTGCTCAAGCTGTCACACATCGGTTGAGGCGCTCCTTACCCAATGCGTGAACGCCTCTGGATCCAGCGCCTGGCCCTGATCGGCGCGCTGCTGTGTTTCGGCGTCGTGGTGCTCGGCGGCTACACGCGCCTGTCGAACTCGGGCCTTGGTTGCCCGGACTGGCCCGGCTGCTTCGGTCACATTGCGCCGACCGGCAGTGCGGAGCACTACGCGTCCGACGCAGATGTACGAAAGGCGTGGGTCGAAATGATCCACCGTTACTTCGCGAGCACGCTGGGCCTGATCATCGCAGTGATCGCCGCGCTGTCGATTCGCGCGCGCCGCGAGCCCGGCGTACGCGTGTCGTTCGCGTTGCTGCTGCTGGTACTGGTGGTGTTCCAGGGCCTGCTCGGCATGCTCACCGTGACCTGGCTGCTCAAGCCGCTGATCGTGACGGGGCACCTGGTCGGCGGACTAACTACCTTCGCGTTGCTGCTCTGGCTGTGGCTGTCGATGCGCGCCGAGGCGCGCGAAGTCGACGGATGTTCGGTGCTCGCGGGCAATACGGTGGTGAATTCGGGGCGTCGCGCGCGGCTGTGGGCGGGTCTTGGCCTGGCGGCACTTGGGCTGCAGGTGGGACTCGGCGGCTGGACCAGCAGCAACTACGCGGCGGTCGCCTGCCCGGACGTTCCAAAGTGTCAGGCGCAGTGGTTTCCCGAGGCTGACTACAAAGACGCATTCGTGCTGTGGCGCGGCCTCGGAATCAACTACGCCGGCGGCGTGCTGGACCATCCGGCGCGCGTCGCCATCCATTTCACGCACCGGCTGGGCGCGGTGCTGGCGGCGACCTTGCTGCTGCTGGCAGCATTTTCTTCAATACGCGGCCTTGGCGCTGGCCCACGCTGGGCGGCGCTGGCGGTTCTGGCCGCGCTCGCGGCGCAGCTTTCCGTAGGGGTTTTCATGGTATTGCGGGCCTTTCCACTCGAGCTCGCGGCTGCACACAACGCTGGCGCCGCGCTGCTGGTGGCATCCACCGTGTGGCTGAACCGCAAGCTCCGGCCGGTACGGAATTTTTACTGAACAAATTCGGCTAAACTTCGGCGCCCCAACCCCGGCACCCCCTTCCTTGGCCATTCCCGAACCTGCCGTGCTCGCAGCAACCACTCGCTGGCGCAGCTTCTACGAGCTGACCAAGCCGCGCGTGGTCATGCTCATAGTGTTCACGTCCATCGTGGGCACGTTGCTGGCCGTGCCGGGCCTGCCGCCGTGGGATGCCTTCTTGTTCGGCAATCTCGGCGTGGGCCTCGCCGCCGCCAGTGCCGCGGTCATCAATCACGTGCTCGATGAACGCATCGACTCGCAGATGTCGCGCACCAAGCGTCGGCCGCTGCCGACCGGAAAAATGTCCCCGCGCGCCGCACTGCTGTTCGCCGGCGCGCTGTGCGTATTGTCGATGACGATCCTGGTGTTGCTGGTCAATACGCTGACGGCAGTCCTCACTTTCGCCTCGCTCATCGGCTACGCCGTCGTCTATACCGTGTGGCTCAAGCGGGCGACTTCACAGAATATCGTCATCGGCGGCGCCGCCGGTGCAGCCCCGCCCGTGCTCGGCTGGGCAGCGGTCACGAACTCGGTCGACCCGAACGCGCTGCTGCTGTTTCTCATCGTGTTCGTGTGGACCCCGCCGCATTTCTGGGCGCTCGCGATCGCGCGCAAGGACGAATACGCCAAGGTGGGCATCCCGATGCTGCCCGTCACGCATGGCATCGCGTTCACGCGCCTCCAGGTCCTGCTGTACACGGTGCTGCTGACGGCCGTGACCATAATGCCGTTCGTCACCGGCATGAGCGGGCTCATCTACCTGGTCGCGGCGCTGGTGCTCAACGCCATGTTCATCTTCTACGCCCTCCAGATGAAGCTGACCGAGCGCGCGCACCTGCCCATGAAACTCTTCCGCTTCTCGATCACGTACCTGATGTGGCTGTTCGCGGCGCTGCTTGCCGATCACTACGTGCCCACCACCCAGAAAGTCCTGCAGTCGGGCTTCATATTCAGCTGACGCTGGTTGTTGCCCGGACGAAACAAAACGATCTGATGAATCGTTTCTAGCCCGTCGTGAGAATTTCGCGTTGTCTCGGTACGACATTCTTGTTGTAGGACAACTCCGATCGCAGTAGCCTGAGGGCATGAAACGACACCCGTGACGGGGCGTTCGCACTAGGGAAACCGGCCAAGACCGGAATGTGCGAGCCAATCGCTTCGTACGTGGTTACTCGTTGCATGGGAGCAACGCCGCAAGGCTGCGTTCTCAAATCACACAACAAGTCTCTCTTGCAGGAGAAATCGATGAATCGAAACTGTCTCATCAGGCAGGCCGTCCGCTATGCAATCGCAGTGGCTGCCTCATCAACCGCTTTACCGGTATTCGCACAGGAAGCGGCAACACCATCACCGGAAATGGAAGAAGTCACCGTCGTTGGTACCCGCATCATTCGAAAGGACTATGAGGCGACCAGCCCCGTCGTCACGGTGAGCGAGGACACGTTCAAGCTGTCCGGCGAGCCGCAAATCGAAACCGTGCTCAACACGCTGCCGCAGCTGGTCCCTTCGATCACGACCACGTCTAACAACCCCTCGAACGGTGGCCAGGCGAACGTCGACCTTCGCGGCCTCGGCACGGTGCGCACGCTGGTCCTCGTCGACGGCGCGCGTGTGACTCCTTCAAACGTGAGCGGCGTCGTCGACCTGAACACGATTCCGGCCGCGCTGATCGAAAGTGTTGAGATTCTCACGGGCGGCTCGTCGGCGACCTACGGTTCCGACGCCATCGCCGGTGTCGTGAACATCAAACTCAAGCGCAACTTCAACGGCATCGAACTTCGCGCCCAGCAGGGCTTGACGGGCGAAGGTGACGGCAAGTCCACCGTGTTCGACGGCATCATGGGCGGCAACTTCGCCGATGACCGCGGCAACGCCGTGGTGTCGTTCTCCTACGATACCCGCGACCAGATACTCGCCGGCGAGCGTGAGTTCGGCATCTATGCGAAGGGCCCACTGCTCACGCCTTCGGGCTCAGGCACGATCCCTGAAGGCCGCGTCGACTGGGGTGCCAACACACCCAGCCAGGTAGCACTCAACACGGTGTTCGCTGGCTATGGCGTCGCTGCGGGCGCAGTCACCGGAACACGTCCGATCGGCTTCAATGCCGACGGCTCGCTGTTCTCACTGGGTGGCGGTGGCCTCCAGGTGCAGAACTTCGATGGCAACACGGACGATCCGGGCTACAACCCGAACGGCTATACCTACAACTTCGGTCCCCTCAACTACCTGCAGCTGCCGATCACGCGCAAACAGATCTCCGGTTCCGCGCGCTACGACATGGTCCCGGAACTCGCCGAGATGTACGCGCGGTTGAGCTTCACCACGTACAACTCCGATCAGCAGCTGGCGGCAACGCCGGTGACCTGCGCGGGTACGGCCTTGGGTTGTTCGGTTCCGGTGACGAACGCAGCACTGCCTGCCAACCTGCGTACGCTTCTGGCCTCGCGTGCCACGCCGCTCGCCAACTTCGGCTTCACGAAGCGCATGAACGATGTCGGGATGCGCGTTCAGGAAAACAGCTACGACGTCACGCAGGGCATCCTGGGCTTCCGTGGATCGATGCCGAATGACTGGCACTGGGACGTGTATGGAAGCTGGGGCCAGGGCAAGGGATTGCAGCTGCAAGGCGGCAACGTCTCGCGCCAGCGCCTGCAGGCCGCGCTCAACAACGCCGCGGTTTATGCCGCGCAGGGCTGCCCGCTGTTCAATCCATTTGGTGAAGGCAACCTGTCTGCGGCCTGTGGAAACGCCGTCTTGATCAAGACCACGAACCTGCTCACGACCGAGCAGTCGAACATCGTCGGTTCGCTCACGGGTGATCTGTTCGACATGCCGGCGGGCGCCTTGCAGTTCGCGCTGGGTGGTGAGTATCGCGAGAACCGGGCCGACTTCCGTCCGGACTCGTACCTGTCGAGCGGTGACGTGGTGGGCTTCAACGCTGCGGCGGCGGTGAAGGGCTCGATCAGAAGCACCGAATACTTCGCGGAATTGGCGGTGCCGCTGCTCAAGGACATCACGGCGATCAATGCGCTGGACCTCGAACTCGGCTACCGCTTCTCGGACTACAACCTGTCCGAGAGCGCGGACACTTACAAGGCGGCCTTGAAGTGGGATCCGATCGAGTCTCTCTCGGTACGCGGCTCGTACAACCGTGCGATCCGTGCGCCGAACATCAACGAGCTGTTCCTGCCGCAGCAGGAAAACTTCCCGCAGTACTCCGATCCTTGCAACGCCAACAGCTCGTTCCGTGCGGGCGCGAGCGCGGCGCAGGTCGTGGCGCTGTGCCAGGCGCAGGGCATCCCGGCCGGCAGCATCGGCGGCTTCGCGCAGCCGAACGCGCAGGCACAGGCGATCGTGGGTGGCAATCCGAATCTCGATCCGGAAGTTGCCGACACGATCACCGCCGGCATTGTGTGGACCTCACCCCTGGAAAGTGACTGGGCCAGCAACCTGCAGGTCTCTGTCGACTACTTCGACTACGAGATCACGGACGTGATCTCCTCGCTGGCGTCGAGCTCGATCATCGGCCGCTGCTTCAACCAGCTGGGTGCGAACCCGACGTTCGATCCGAACAACCAGTTCTGCCAGTTGTTCGGCCGCAATGCGAACAACTTCGGTATCCAGGGCGTGCAGACCACGACTCTGAACCTGGCCGCGCTGGGCTTGACCGGCATAGACCTGTCGGTCGACTGGAAGATCCCGCTGGGTGAAGACGGCAATCAGCTCGGCTTCAAGCTGCTCGCCACCAACACGATCGAGGTCGACCAGCAGGAAACGTCGACGGATCCGTTCTTCTCACGCAAAGGCACGATCGGACAGACCGTCGCCAGCGCGTTCCCGGAATGGAAAGCGGTTCTCGCGACCAGCTTCAGCATGAAGCAGTTCCTGTTCCGCTATAACCTGCGCTGGATCGATGCGATGCGCGCCGTCAACAACGACGCGATCCTGAGCACGCCGACCGTGGGTCTCAAGCCTCACGTACCAAACTACTTCTATCACGACATCACGGCGCGCTGGACGCCCAACGATACGTGGGAAGTGCAGCTCGCCGTCAACAACATCGCCGACAAGGCGCCGCCGACCTACACGACGGACGCGCAGGTAGGTATTCAGTCGAATACCGATCCGAGCACGTACGACGTTCTGGGCCGTCGCGCGTACCTGACGGTGGGAATGAAGTTCTAACGACCGCCATCTGACAGAACTGGCCGCCGTTTCACCGTAAGGTGGAGCGGCGGTTTTTTTTGCCTCGTGAATTTGCTTGCGCTGCAGCACGCGCCGAGCGTGCGAAATTCATGTAAGCCAAGGTCCGATAGTCCCGGGAACTTCTTTGGCGCAATCATCGTCCATCGGGAACCGCCCAAGGAGTATGGCTTATGGGTCTCGTGACAGATGATCTCCGCGAGTGGTTAAAGGAGACCCAGGCACTGCCTGAGTCCGAGTCTGACGAAAATCCCTTCGGACTCGGCGCGATGCAGTCGGCGCAAGCGCAAGTGGACGAACACCTGCACGGGCTGTGGCATCGCCTGGCGTATCGCGTTCACAAATGGGTGGACCCCGATTGGGATCCGGATTCCGGTCATGGAGACGGCCTCACCCGGTGAGGCCGTCTGCCTGACCTGGCAATTTGTTATTGAATAAACAGATCCGTCGCGTTGGGCATCGTCACGGTTGCGTCGTCGATGCTGCGAACGAAGCTCAGCAAGTCCGAGAGATCCTGCGCGCTCAAACTGCTGGCGATCGTGGCCGGCGCGACCCCGAGCCGGTGGCGCGCGGCCACGTCCTCGAGCGTGTGCGACGAGCCATCGTGGAAGTAAGGCCCTGAGTAAGCCACTCCCAGCAGCGACGGGCTGTTGAAGCCGCCGAGGCCGAAGGGCGCGAAGCCCTGCGTGGTCTGCCCAGCCACCGCGGCGGCGCCGCGGATCTCGATCGGACTCGCCGGATTGAACGTACCCACATTGTCGAGCATGAGCAGCGTCGGTTTGCCGGCGCGCGTCACGCTAACTACCTGCGGACCGGCCAGTGCCACGCCCGCGTCGTTCTTGGGCGGACCACCGGTGAAGAACGCCGGGCCGACCGGATCCGCCTGCAGCAGCGGGTTGTCCTGGTACAGGCCACCGGTTCGGCTCTTGGTCCACTTCGCGCCACCGTGGCAGCTCGCGCAGTGGGTGGTGAACACCGCGCGCCCGTTGGCTTCGGTATTCGCGGCAACGGCCGGCATGATGGGCGCGCGAACCGTGGCCACCCACTCGCTCATGGCGTCGAGCGAATCGCTGATGCCACGCGTCGGCCCGTGATTGAACACCTGCGCGCTCTTGTCGACGCCGTCGACATTGGTCGCGAAGCCGGTGCCACCCTGGATGCCGCGTGCGTTGTTGTTGAAGTCCGTATTCGAACCGCGCACTGCGCTCCAGTTGAGGATTCGCTGATCGCCGAGGTTGTTGCGCGCGAAAGTGCCTTCGAGCGGAATGGTCTGGCGCGGGCCCGTCTCGAAGATCCACGTGACGTTGTCGGAGTGGCCATCGTCGTGGCATGAAGCGCAGCCCGACCAAGCGTTGTTCGACGCCTTGCCGCGATTGGCCAGCGGATTGATGTCGCGCAGCGCGACGTCGAACTGCCCGTCACCGGTATTGTCGAGCTTGTCGGGAATACCGAGCGCGGTGAAGAACGCCAGCTTGCCGACCAGGTTGCGATGCGCCTGGGTGCCGGGCGCCGGCGGCGCGCTCGACTCGATGTCGCGCGCGATCACGGTGTTGTCCGTCAGGTTCAGCGCCGACATGGACGTGTTGAGCTCGTTGTTCACGTACGCCCGCAGGCCGGATCGTGCCATCACCACGCCGCTCGGGAGGTTGCCGGTCTGGAAG